>Ga0187218_1000117_pt1 | contig 21791 bp, 29 predicted proteins | sample 14SPOviralmetaG_FD_130167 | JGI IMG/M metagenome (GOLD analysis project Ga0187218, IMG submission 130167) | Marine viral communities from the oligotrophic San Pedro Time Series (SPOT) site, San Pedro Channel, CA, USA - 14 SPOT_SRF_2010-08-11... | ecosystem: Environmental > Aquatic > Marine >...
AATCTGTTCCATTGTGTTGAGAATGTTAATGCCAATCCCTCTGGCAGCCATGCTGTTGTCACCAAAACTGCTTTCCATACTCATCATCTTTTTGTAATATTTACTACTGATGCTGTCACGCAGGTCACGCTCCTCAATTTCAATGCTGCCGCGTTCTTGATGCACTGCGTTGATTGCATTGATGAGATTTACTTCTAGCTCTGTGCCATATGCTTTAGCAAGTTCCAGTGCTACTTGTCCATGTTGATTTTGATCTTCTAGTCTGTCAATTTTTGCTTTGAGGCTTTTATCTTCATTCATTTCTTTTATTCCTAAACGACTTGTAATCTCTTTGTGTAAGTAGTCTGCTCTGCGTGAACTGGTTCCTCTTGGAACATCACCTGCAATGCTGTATGCATCTTCCATGTCACCTTTGTAGTAATCTACAACCATGTCCACAAACTGTTCTTCTTCTGCGCTCATGTCGCGGTCCATGTCATCTTCTTCATTTACATCTTCGCGTTTGTTCATTGCACGGTTGGCCATTTGCCCTACTTTTTCGTCTGGGGGAATATCACCAGCAGGTGCATCTGCTTGTGGCTCGCCGCCTACAAATGTAACAGTTTCTGCATCAAACTGTTGTATAGCATTTTTTAGTTGTGCGTTGCTATCATATACACTTTTGAATTTGTCATAGTCCATGCTGATGCCAGCATTTTTAAGTGCGTACAAGAAATCCGCCATGGGTGCAGTTCCATCCTTGCTATCTTTTTTAACAAGTTCAGCAACTGCTATAATACTTTGTACGCTGTCAACAAATTCTCTAAAGTGCATTATGCAGGCTCACCAAATACATCTGTTTCTTCTTCTTCGCCGCCAGCCAATTCACGTCCCATTGGCTCTTCGCCGCCAACTGCAGGATCACTAGCACCAAAGTCATCTTCTGGCTCTGCATCTGGTGCTGTAACTTCACCTGGCTCTTCTGCACCCATTGGTTCTGCAGGTGTATCGCCTACTAACACACGGCTTGCCTCATCTACACCTGTTCTTGCAGTGCCTAGATTGTCAAGCAAACTGTTGAGTGCAGTGCTCATACTGCTGTTGAATGAATCTGCTACAGTGCTGTCCATTTCGTCGCGGATAGCATCTGTGAGTGGAGGAAGATCTTCGTTGATCATCTTGCCAATGTCTTCCAGCATACCTTGCACTCTGTCTACCATGTCTTTGGCTGCAAGTACAAGTTCAGCGTTCTCAACTTCGCCTTCGTTGATTTGTACACTTTCAACTAGACCCATTCGCTTGGCAGCGTTATACAATGCTTCTTGGTAGTCACCCATGTCAGCATACTTGCTTTCAGGACCAACCATTGCTTCAATTTTGCGAGCAGCATCTTTGTCCATGCTGGCAAGTTGTCTCATGCTCATGCGACCTTCAGTGACTCCTTCACCCATTTTTAAGCCAGTTGGCAATGCAAATAATTCATCTTGTGCAAATACTTCTGTTGAACCATCCATAAACTTAACAGTTACTTTATCTCCATCTACTGCAATAACTTTTCCTGGAGCCTGATCTGGTCCTTCTTCTGCTGGAGCAACATTAGCACCTACTGCGAAGCCTTCACTTAGTCCATCAGCAGTTTCTTTGTCCATTTTTACAGGATACTTTTTGCCATTAAATGTAAAGTGACTCTTGCCTGCCTTTTTGGCTGCGGCTGCTGCACTATTAAAAGCATTGTCTTCATTTGGCTCTTCTGCCATTTTTGCTTCAAGTGCTTGTTTGGCAATGCGTAGTTCTTGGAACTGTCGGTTGCTAAATGCACTTGCACCTTCACGGCTTTCCATAACTTGTAATGTTTCACTTACATTTTTGTGTAGTTTTTTTGCTTTTGATTCTGTTAGCCCGTCAACATCAATAGCATAACCGAAGATTTTGTTAGCAACTTGTGCAATCTTCTTGCTGCTAGGTGCAGGCACCAATTCATTAAGATCCATGATAGATTCCTTTTGTGTCTATTGTTATATTTATGTAAGATTTATTGAAAGTAGATTAGAATGAAGTTGTGATTTTGTATATTCTAAACGTGCAATATCTTCACTGAGTCTACAACTGAGAATGTTTTTACGCACTCTATTGGCATAACGCATGCTGTGTCTGTAGTGTACACAGTCCTCACTGAGTTTACTGATGCGATTGTCTAAATCCAGTATTTGCTTTGCTGTGATGTTGTCTTTGTTGATGCAACTGATGGCATATCCAACTGCACTTTTTTTATAATTAAACTGTTTGCCATTGTAACACCACACACCTTCGTACTGATGTATTACAGTGCCATTGATGGTTATGCTGGTGGGTGTGTTGTTGTACAGTTTTACTTTGACATCAGTTGTGTCTACTGTGCGATTGAATTGTCTACTGAGATTGTTTACCAGATCGGATTTTGTAAAATAAGTCACCATCAATCTTTTTCCTCAAGATAATTGATTTGTTTACTAAACTGTTTGCTAGACTTTGCTCATATTCGGTGAGATCACGTTTGCGTACATTGCCTTCTGCTCCGATGCGCTGGAACATGTTGTGTTCATCGTTGTTTACATACACAGGAATACCTGGAAATGCTTCATGTGCTCTCATTAACTTAGTTCTACTGTTGATCCAGGCTTGAGTGCATCTTTTGGATCTTTTGCTCCTGGCACACTGCCTTTGGGTTTGATCTTTGATTTTTGAGTTGTTGGATCAATTTCAACATCCACTTTGTCTAGATCAATTTCTACACCATCGCCTGCTTCGATCTTGTTGCCCATGCGTTTTGTTATTTGTAATTCTTGTTCACTGCCAGTTTTTGCAAGTGCCCGATTCAGCATGCCAATGTTGCGCTCTGCACTAGGTGCAATGTCTGCATCTTTTGACAATGCTGTTTGTTCTTTGTCAATCAAACTTTTTATAACATCAGCATCGCCTTTGCCCATTTGTGCGGCACGAACTGCACTGCGCACTTCATCATCTGCTGCTTTGCGTTCTTTGCTAAACACTTTGCCCAACTGTGCAATTGTAGCATCCATTGCTTTATTTTCTACAAATTCTCTAAGTCTCATCGGTTCAATGCCTTTACTCTGCGACTTGCAGGATTGACTCTTTTGGTACGCTTTGCTTTACGAGCCATTCGTGCACCAAGTCTTGCCTTTGTCATTTTAAGTTTAATACGTTTTTTAATATCTGGTGCAGCAAAACACTGTGCTGGTGTTGACACAACACGCCCTTTGCGTCTACCAGAAGTACAACGATATTTACGCACAACTTTATTGCCGCGCTTGGCCCATGCCATGCCTTCATTGAGGCCCAATACTTCTGGAATAATATCACCTATTAACATATTACTATTTATAGAAATTACTACTGTAACAAAACAAACACAGTGCTGCTGAGTGCTATTGCTAGTGCGCCTATAATGGCTGTTGCCCAACCCAAGAGCTGGCGATTGCGAAACTGGTCATTTTTTATGACTGCAGTTCGTATCTCAGCAATGTCATCATCTTGCTTGGCCATGTGGTCTATTATACGATCAAGTTTGTTATGCAATTGGTTATACCTTTCTCCGCACAATTCAACATGTGCTTCAAGGCTCTCTTTTTCAATTTCAGTTGTTGACATCAGTCCACCCTATTGGTTCGTATAGTCGACGCTGGAGTGTTTATGTATGTGCCTGTAGTATTGCCTAGTGTGTGCCTTGTAGCATCACATATATTTATTCTGCAGTGGCACGAAATATAAGAGTATTTTTATTTTCACCTTGTGTTGCAAACACACTGGGTTCCATTATACAATTTTCGTCTAATCCACTAATTGCAGGTGTGTTGTGTAATGCATTTATCAACATACATGCATCTTTGCCCAGCACACCTTCAGTCTCTACTGCAAACTGCCACAACCAAATGTTGTGATCAATGTTGAAAACTTCTTCTATCACACGATGCTTTATACCAAAATCTGTGCCACTTTTGCGGTGTATTCCATCTAACTTTACACCAAAGGGTTCAGTTACAGGTATTGCTTGTGTAAACAGTCCAATGGTTTGCATAAATGTGTCATAATTGCGCTGTTGATTACGTTGTTTGTTATTTTTTCTATATTCATTGGTATGAGTAATATCAACCAATGTTAGTACAACATAAAATTCGTTAAGTTCCATGCAACGGATCCTCGTCTCTTAGATGCAGTCCTAATTTAATCAATTCACTTTGGTTTTTGCACTCTATACAGTCTACACTATTATAAGACATAAACTTCAAACACTGCAACCTATTTGTACCCATGTACACACCCCATATCATGCCATCTTCGTTTACCACAGGAGGATTTATGTGTGCCCACATAGGTTGATGCCCTTTGCGACTGTGAAAACTTGTATTCCACCAGTCCGGTGTACACTTGTAATACAACACTGGATACCATAGACCATGATCCATTATCCTAGGAAGGTCACGCCAGTACCATCTGTTATCTGCATGCCATCCCATGGGTGATAACTTTGCCAAGTCCACCACATGTATTCCAGGATAGTCTTGCCATACGCTATTACAGTGTTTCATTATGTGTTTATTTAACTCATAAAAAAAGCGGTGCTAAAAAACACCGCTTTTTGTTTAGTGGTAAAGTGAATTAGACGATTGCGTCTGTCTTCGCTTGTGTTGGTCCACCCTGCTCAACTGTTGCTGAACTAAGGTTGATACTGTCTACTGTACCAAGTGCTCTAACCGCTGCTTGTAGCACTGTTGATGTTGCAAAGTTGCCTACGGCTGTGTCTGTTGTAAGACCTTCAATGCCGATGATCTGTGCAGTGTTTGAATCAAATAGTGGTCCAAGGTATACGATTGTACCAAATGTGCCTAATAGTGAATAGACCTGTGCAAGTGTGCTTGCAGGGCCTGTTTTTGCATTTACTGCTGCTAGATAATCAACTTCAATGAAGGTGATGTTTTCTGTTGATCCGCCCATGTTAACTGGGAAAGTAGGTGTTGCTACTGGATGAATTCGTGTAAGTTCTGCCATTTTCTTAATCTTTCTTTAAAATATTATACTAGCTCAAGGCCAGGATTTGTTACGTCACTGCTGCTGCAATCGAGACTGTTACTGCCAGCCGCTGTTAGTGTGCGGATTGCAGTTTGTAGTGTTGTGGCTGTGTATGCACCAGCCGGATAAATTGCAACACTGATCTGACCAGTTGTGTCGCCTTCGACCTGATACATTTCAATGTTTGCACCACTACCTGTGATTTTTTCGAAGATTGCTTCTACGCCTTCTTCTGGATCTAGCTCATTGCGTAGATCTTCTACGTTTCCTGATACATCTTTAACAATAATTTTAAAGAAGCTCATTTGTGGTCCGTTTAGAATCACTGTCTCATCGGCTGAGATTGCACCAGAACCTGCTGCGCCTCTGCCTTGATGAACAACGCCAAATGCGCTACCATGGGTACGGGTAATTTCCGCCATTTTGTTACTCCTAATTGTGTTGATTGCTTTGCATCAACTTGCAATTATTTATGACAGATTAGAAGAATTTTCGTCCAATTACATAGCCTGCACCAAATGCAGCAGCGGCTTTTGCCACAGTCTTGACTGCGCCTTTTGCAATGCTGTCGCGTTTTGGACCACCACTTACCAGTCCTTGCGATACTGTTGTTGCAGCATAAGGACGGAACATATCACTGCGAAATTTATTGTCTTGTCTGTTGGTGTTGATCATACGTTGTGCCACTGCTTTACGCTCTTGATTTGTAGCACTGCCATAATCTTGTGCCACTCGCCTTGCATTTTTAAGCAGACTGTTGCGTATTTGTAAGTTGCGTTGCATGCTCATAAACAACTGCCTGTCTTGTGCTTTATTGAGTTTGCCACTGGCCACATCACGCAAATAACGTTTAAACTTTAACTCATCCAAACTCACATTGCCTGTGCTTGTTAGTTTATCGCTGTACTTGTTTTGATTGGCAAGTATACTAGCAAGATTGTGCAAATCTGTAGCGCCTGTGCGCACCTGTGTAAAAGTCTGATTCTGTAGTGTCTTTTTTGCATATGCTGCTGCAGCCTCAGGATTTTCATAACGCATCTGTTGCAACATCAACATGTGTTCAAAAAAAGTGTTGGCAATGTCATACTCACTGTAACCTGTGGCATCTGCTGGATTACGCAAGTATCTTGCTTCGTAGAGTTCTTCTCTTATAAACTCAAATGCCATCTACCATTCCTTCTTAATAACAAAGTTGTTGCGGTTAAACTCAAGTCTATCGTTAAACTTAACTGCGCCGCCGCTTTTGCCCACAGCAACGTATCCTTCTGGATTTGTTACTTCATACCCTTTGTCGGTTCTTACAAAAGTATTCATACCTTCTACTGTATTTAACTTTTTAATCAACATCAGTTTAAGATTGTTGATTTGCTTGTAGACTGTTAACACACTAAACAGTGTGTCTTTGTTTTCAATAAAACTATTTTCTAAGTCTGCTATTTTTTGTAATCTGTTTTGTGCTGCAGGACTGTCAGGGCCGCCTTTGAGTTTTGAAATCTCACTTTGCATTTTGCCTTGGAAGAATTGTTGGAAACCTTTTATAAATGTATTACTGTCCCCCACACTACGATCTTGTCTAACTAGATTATTAATGTATGGTTGCACAAACTTTTTGAAGTCAGGTTGTTGTGTAACCGTATCAAACTTGTCCGAATCCGTACTATCAAGTGTGTTTCTTACTTGTGCTATACCGCGGCTGACAATATTATTTTGCTTGTCACTGAGTGTGGCACTGCCTGTCAAATCTTTGTAAAAAGCATCATCTACCCACACACTGCTGGTTTTGTTGTAGCCACTGACATCAACTCCAAAACTTGCACTTGCATCTGCTATGCTATCGCCTTCATATGCTGTGTGAAACACAATGCCCAAGTTTGCAGCACTGATACGTTTTGCCATTTCTGTGCCTGTGCGCACTGCATATGTGATGGTGTTTGGACGGAATGTCAAATACTCATCACCATCAATCTTTTCTTCTTTGACACTGTCTTTGGTAAACATCATGTCACCTTGCACAATACCTTTGATGCCAAGTTTACTCAACTCATCCAAACACAGGTGCAGTTTGTCCTTGACTGGACTGTCACCATACACATCATCAATCTCTTCATGTGTGCGTCCTAGTTTGGGTGTTTTGCCAAACACACTTTTTGTACCTACAAAAAATTTGCCTGATTCAGGATCTGTGCCACAAACTATAGCAGGTGCACCATCCCATTTAACAGTGACTTGCTGGCTACGGTCCCCACCTTGATCCAGCATGCCACGCACACCTTCGAGGTATGCCAGTGCTTCACCAGCACCTGTGTGACCATCATCCAACACCAGATCCTCAAGATGTGTCATATGCACATTCTTGCCTTCTTTGCTTTCTATCAGCATCCAATCTCTTGGTGTGGTTATTTCTGTTATAAACACTATGCTGCCTGCAGTGCTGCTAGTACGGCTGCTTTTAACTTAGGATCTGCTGTGATAGTAGCCACTAGTGGTTTTACTTTTGTACTTGGTTGTGCTGCTGCTTTAGGTGCTGATTTGTCAATGCTCTTAATTGCTTTTTGATCAACAGCAAATACTGCATTACCAATTTTCAATTGAATCTGAGCATCGCCATCAGCATCTTTTGTGTCTAGCATAGCATTTACCACAGCCTGTTTGTCTTCACCTTTGGCATTTGTATAAGTGACTGTGTCACCTACCTGTGCAGTGCCTTTTGCTACTGCTGGCTTTGCATTTGGATCTGCATCAGCCTTTGCACCTGCATCTGCATCAGCGGTTTTTTCATCTTTGCTTCCTGCAGTTGGTGCATCTAAACCAGAAGTTTTAAATGCTGCATTAATAACTGCTTCATCGATGCCCAAATCTAATAACACTTGTAGCACTCCCACACTGTCTGTTGGTTTACCTGCTTTTTCCCAAGCAGCCATCATTTTTTTGGCAGTGTACTTTTGAGTAAACTCTGTGCCAATCTCTGCGCCTTTTTCCACTGCTTTGCTCATTGCAGCACCAATTGCACCTTTTATGGCATCAAATGGGCCTTCGTCAAGTCTTTTGCTGTAGGCAAAATCTACAGCAAAAACAATATTTCTAACTTGACTTTCTGTCAAAGGCCAAGCATAATCACCTGCTGCTGATTCGCCCATTGCTCTAGAAATTGCTCCGTCAATAAGTTTTAATGATTGATTTGCCATGCCCGGTTCCATCATCATTGTAAATGTCTTTGGATGTATCGCTGTTTCTATACCAGCGTCAACTAAATCTTGTAATGCCTGACGTTGCTGGCTGGCTACCTTCGTAGCAAATGCTTTAACTACACTGTCTAGTTCTTGGCCAGTCAATCCTTTTTCTATTTGTGCTTTTGCATAAGTTTCTACAGCAGTTCCAAAAGTTTTACCCAATGCTTTACCATCAGTAGCACCAGTCGCCGCAGCATCATAAACAATCTCAAGGAAGTTGTCGCCTTTTCCAATATAACTTGGATTAGCCAATAGGGTTTGTGCTTGATCATAATCATATTTGATAGTGTATCCACTTGCATTAATACTGGTACCAACCTCTCCCTTTAACAGATCTGCTTTTAAATCGGGTGCTGCTGCTGCATCTCCGCCGCCTTTGATTAAGTCACCCAGTTTACTTGCACCATATGCCATAACACCAGTTTTACCAGCACTGTATATTGCACTGCGAATGTCCTTGCCTTGGATCATTTGATCAACAAGTTTGAATAATGCCAGTGCGGCTGCACCTCCTACACCTGCGCCAGTTATGCCTGCTGCAGCAATCAATGCACCGTACAGTGCACCTTGTATGATAGGATGCTCTTCTGCAAAATCTCTATACTTTTGTACAATCTTCATGACTGTGCCGTCGTCGCCGCCTAGTTTGTCTTTTAATTCTCCTGCGGCTTTATCATACTTGCCTGCAAACTGCTCCAATGGACCACTGTTGTATATTTTACTCTTAAGATCTTTCCAAGCATTGTTTACTGCCACTGCAGTGTCTTTGGCTTTGCCTATGCCTGTTCTGTTTACACCTGCATCATTGGCTGCACCTTGTAGATTTGTAAACAATTGTGTGATTTGATCTCCAGTTAATTCTGCTTCTTTGATTGCGCGTCCGGCATTTTCCCATAATAGAGCCGATTGTTTGTTACTGGTATCTAAACTTTCATACAGTTTTGTATAACGTATACTAGGATATGTTTCTGTTATTTTCATGCCGCTAACGCCTTCTTTAGTTCTTCTTTTTCAGCAGGTGTAAGTGCATCCAACTGTTTTTGTACATCTGCAGGAATTGCTGCTGCTGCACCCGGTGCTTGTGCTGCTGGTTCTGCAGATGCACCAGCAGATGCTGCTTTGTCTATGCTTTGCACTGCTTTTTTATCAACTGCAAATACGGCGCTACCCTTTTTTAGTTGTATTTGTTCATCGCCTTGTGCATCTTTTGTATCTAACATAGCATTTACCACTGCTTGCTTCTTTTCGCCTTTGGCATTGGTGTATGTAACAGTGTCACCCACTTTAGGATCAACTGCTGGGCGATCACCACTTGCTACACCACTTGCTGTTGGTTCATTGGGTTTGGGCTGTGCGCCTGCTGCAGCATCAGCGGTTGTGCCTGCACCTTTTTCGCCTCTGTTGACAGTTTTAAAAATTGTTTCTTGATACTTGGCCTTGATTGCACCTGAGATATAATCATCCAGTGCTTTGGCATCATCTGGATTGCCAGCAAATGCTGGTTCATTATTTTTTGGATCTGCAAAGTCTACAACCTTATTTACTGTGTCTGTGATCAGTGCTGGTGCATCTTTGGCATATGCTTGCGGATCGCGAGTTTTTAGTTGCGCCATTGCTTTTGTAACATCACCTTTAACACCTTTGAGTACTGCAGGAAGTTGTTTTAGTTTTTCTTCATACTCTTGGTTGAGTTTTTCTGTTGCAGCATCAACTGGATCTGCTTCTAAAATTATCTGTGAAACTTTCATTTACTTTCGCCTAACTTAGCAACGCCACGTTTAAATTTTTTGGTGTCGCGTCCTCGGATGCTGTTGATCAAACGTCTTTCGAGATCGCCAGCAACCTCCTCATTATGGTGTTCATAAAATTCATCAATCAAGTTAATAGCACTTTCAATAATTTGACTACCGCGCGACTCAAACACATGCTGTCTATCACGTTCATGAATCATGCTGTTGAGTTCTGTTAATATGCTGCGAGTTTGTCTTTTCATTGCCTAACACCGAATTTATGTTATTTATCGTTAAATACAGTATACTTGGAGGAGTAGGAAATGTCAATACAAGATAATCCTGGCGGCCACTTCGCTGAATTGGCTCGCATTGCATACATGACACAAAAAGAAAGCAAGCCCATTGCCAAAAAGATGGGCTACACAAAAACAAAACTCATAGATCACAAGGGTGCAGAGTGCTTATTTTTAGAAAATGATCACACAATTGTGTTGGCATTTCGTGGCACAGAGCCCAAAGAGTTCAGTGATATCAAAGCAGATCTTAAGGCATGGAAGCGCAAAAGTGAAACTTGGGGCATGGTGCATGCAGGTTTTTACGAATATCTTGAGCGTATTTGGGAAAGTGTACTAAATCACATCAACTATGGCGACAGAGAAACAAAAAGCCTTTACATCTGTGGACACAGTCTGGGTGGTGCAATGGCAACACTAGCAGCCAGTAGACTGCAAGATCGTGTTGTGGCATGCTACACATATGGTTCACCACGTGCTGGCGGTCGTATTTGGAACAGCAAATGTACATTTGAACATCACAGATATGTGAACAACAATGATGTTGTGCCACGTGTTCCGTTCTGGATCATGGGTTTTAGGCACTATGGTGAATTACACTACATCAATCATTATGGTAATATTCGCAAACTCACACCATGGCAGAAGTGCAAAGATCAATGGCGTGGACGATGGAGAGCATGGCAAAAACGCGAGTTCTTTGATGGTGCTAGAGATCACAGCATGGATTTGTACAGCAAAAAAATCAATAAAAATTGACCAAAAAACTTGTTTGCCCGATTTTGCCAAACTAAATAAAAAGTCACGTCAGTGACACCAGGCACAAATAAAACATACTATAGGCATTTAGGCAAACAAGAGGCAGCATGAAGTTACCAAACGATGCAGAGGCACAACTAAATCGATTACTAGGCGCATTTATAAGGCAAATACCAGAGGCACCAGAATATCGAAATAGACTAGTAGAAGAATGTGAGATTATTCTCCGACTTCGCTTTGTCGATTACTTCCTAACAATTTGCAATGTACTGACGCTAACCGCGGACATTCCCCATATGACCAGAGGTTCAGCAGGGTCAAGTCTTGTGTGTTACCTTTTAGGTATCACTGATGTAGATCCCATAAGATGGCAAATACCGGTTGCACGTTTCCTAAATCCTTTGAGGGATGATTTGCCAGATGTGGACATAGACTTTCCGCATTGGCAACAGGATACTGTGATGCAAAGAGTATTTGCGAAATGGCCTGGTCGCAGTGCAAGAATCAGTAACTATGTGCTATACAAGGAGCGCAGTGCTCGCAGAGAAGCAGCACGCCGTCTTGGCGCATCTGGCAAACTCCCTCGCAATTTTAAGTATGAAGATTATGACATCGATAAGGAAGAGGCAATGAGACTCGAAAAGAAACTATTAGGCAAAAAAAGATCAATAAGCAAACACTGTGGTGGCATTGTGATATTAAAGCACAAACTACCAAAAAGTCTAATCAACCAAGACAATCAGTTGATGCTGGACAAAAGAGAAGTAGAAGATTTAGAACACTTAAAAATAGACATATTGGCCAACAGAGGACTATCACAACTGTTGGAAATAGACAGCGACACACCACTGGAAGCATATCCAGAACAAGATTTTGAAACATCACAACTGCTGTGCAGAGGTGATGTGTTGGGCGTAACGCAGGCTGAGTCCCCGGCCATGCGACGCCTGTTCCAAGCAATACAACCACAATCAAAAAGTGACTGTGTGTTTGCCACAGCACTGATACGCCCTGTGGCCACAACAGGCAGACAAAAGGCAGCATTTTTCCAAGACTGGACAGAGCAGGCACTGGAAGATACCATAGTGTATGAGGATGATGCCATACGCAAGATAGCAAACTTGATTGGTTGTGACATGTATGAAGCAGATATGTATCGTCGTGCATTTGCAAAGCGTGACGAAGAACGTGTGATGGAGTTTATGGGGAGAATGGGAGAGTGTGAGGACAAAGAGCAGATTATCCAAGAACTGTATGGTTTGGGTAACTTTGGATTGTGTAGAGCACATGCTGTGAATCTTGGAAGGCTGATTTGGGCATTAGCATATCAAAAAGCACACAATCCAAAGCAGTTCTGGCGTGCAGCACTCAAACACTGTGTGGGATCATACAGACGTTGGGTACACAAAACAGAAGCAAAGAATGTGGGCTGGGATCTGCGTGACTTGGGTTATGAGAATGGCATTGTCAGCACACCACAAGCACAGTATCGCAAACATGGTTATTGGACACAGCCTGAATTTATGCCTGGCATGTTCATACAAGAAACATGGGGTGATAGAGTAAACTTTGCAGGACTCATAGCCAATGGTAGAACATTCCGCGGCGAAAGTGGACGCTATGTTACATTTGTTACTGCAGGCATTGCCAATGGTGAGTATGTGGACATCACTGTAAAACGTCCGTTTTCACACAAGGATCATGATGTTATTGTGGGCAGTGGTAAGATACGCATGAGCAATGGTGCACGTTACATTGAATGTTATGATGCACAAGGACATAGACTAGAGCGTTATCTTGACTAAGTCCATGTAGCGTGTAAACTGTATCTGTTGAAGTTTGCTGGTACTACACCATTTAACCAGTGAGGGACACCCACAGTATTGTCTGCAATGTATCCACTGCCAGGATTTGTATCTGTTGTGTGTATGCCATTGTGTTCAAACACTGTGCTGAGATTAGATAGGTTGTTGATATAGATTTGTATGCTGGCATTGAACGCAGGATTATCAGTGTGACGTTTTATATAGTAACCCTCAGTGTCTTTCCACAAATCTAAACCATTAAATTTTAAATGTTTGTTGAATACGTTTTCCAATTGTGGTGTAACATTTTGTAACACGCTGTGTGCTACCTCAACCACTGTGTCTTGTTCCCAGGTTATTTTTTCCCTACATTCAATTTCTTCTTGCACAAGATTGTAAGCCAATTGCCATCCATGTGATGTTTGACAATATTCAAGCAATTTATCCAGCAGTGCTTGATCAAAAAAACCAGTCACCAGTTGTACACCATCAATACTGTGTATGTGTTTTAAAACTGCCAGTGTGTGCTGTGTGCTGATTTTGATTTGTTGTATATCTAACATGCTCTATCCATATCACTGGTAACACAGTGTATACCTCCATCCCAAAACAACTGATTGCGAAGTGGTACCACTGTGACACTGATATTGAATGTTTCTAATATTTTGATTAACTCAGGATTTTCAACACTCATTATTACATTGTACTTGTCAACTATCAACATATTTACATCTATAAAAGTTTCACTGACATGTCCAATCCAGTGCGTGATGTTTTCTTCTACAAAATTTTCAAACTCAACACTGTTGATATATTCAGGCAACCAATATTTTTCTATATGCGGATGTGCTGTGCCTTTTCTGTGTGGAATAGGTATACTGTTGCATCCAGGAACACCATCAGTCCAGTCTGGTCTGTGCAGCACTGTGTTACAGTTTATTTGACACAGTACACCATCTAGATGTCCTTGTGTGTCGAGCAAGTGTACAGTTTTATTTGGAAATGTTTTTTGTAGAACATCAACAGTGGCACTGTTATCATCACCATCTGTCCAGTTTCCCACCAGTAGTGTATCACCGCAGCGATGTACCATAGCACTGTCTATTATGATGCCATTGGTGTTGTAATGCACAGTGTTTCCGTGTTTGTGCATCAGTTGCTCAATTGGTTTTAACCATGTATAGTCATACTGTGCCATTTCTTCTTCTCTCACTGCTTCAGGCATGAACCATACACTGTCAATCATGGCAGTGTAATCTCGTGGAGTAAGAGGTGCTGGTAACATTTTATCACCCATTGTCACATCACTGAAAGCACTACTGATGTTGGGTTGATGTGTTTCAACACCAAAACTTTCTAGCACATTGCACAAGTTTTCTAAATCTTCAAGTGTTTGCTCACTGATTGTTTGTAATGTTTTTCTAACTGTTGTGCTTTGTACAAAGTCATACAACTTGGGATCATAAGTGGTACCAACCAAACAAACTTGTAGTGGATCCCAATGATGTTCTACTCTAAGCATGTTTAATCAGCAATGGCGTGATACACTGCAATCCATTGTTGCTAGGATTTACACAATGTGCAAACTTGGTTTGCGTCAATTGAAGTTGTTTGCAAATGTCATTGTTCAACAGACCATAGGTGTTCCACACATAGTCTCTGTCTAAATTTTGCATGTGATACACACCACAACTGAATATATTGGTGTTGATATCTTGTTTGTAATAATGATTGAGAATGGTGATGCTATCCATTGTGCGTTGTCTACTCCAACGCAATCCAACTCTATTCCAGTTTAATCCTAGTTTGCTCATTGAAATGCCAAAACTTTTGATACAGGGATGGGATAGATCTATTTCAATATCTCTGGCAACCATTAACCATGCAAAGTCCAAGTGCAAATCTATGTTTTTTGTTTCCGCAATACACAGTAGATCTGCCCATTCATCTCGTACATCACCTGTAAAAAAATCTGGAATGGTGATGATAATTGGTTTGTTTGGTTCTAACAGTTCTAGTTCAACACCATGTTTGCCCATCAGTTTATAATAAGCATATTCTCTGTTGAGTATTTGAAATCCATCCCAGCCATACTTTAATATAAAACTTTCTATGTAGTGTGTATTGCCTTGTGTAACATCTACATATGGAAAATGTTCAATGCCATGCAATTGTACCAATTTACTGTCAACAAACCAATGCTGTGCAATACTGACATAATCATTCCAGGTGTGTATGGTCTGTGGTTGTTTGTACCACTGATTTTGAAGTTCAAGTATTCGACTGTCGTTGACTGTGTTAATTTTGTCTGTAACTAGATTTTTATCGTACATGATTCATCACACATTCATAAAAAGGACTGGTAAATGGCAACTGCCATTCGCAGTTGTGTCCAAGAAATGTTTCTCCCACCACACGTTGCTCAAGTTCAATTCCTTGAGCACGTTGTTCACTTGCCCAAGGTTCAGGATATTGCGGAATGCACACACTGTCAGTCCACAGCATATCGCGAAGGTCAATGCCATCAATTGTGATGCTGTTTATAATTACATGCTGATTGGGTGTGCTGTTGGTTTTTCCACTGTGTACAATGGTTAACACATGATTGCCAAAGTCAAGTGTGTGTGAAAATTTTATGCCTTTCATCTCCGCATCATCTATGTACACTGCAATTTTGGCATCACCTGATATCGCTAAATTGATATCAAACTCAATTGTTTCATTCACTCTTTAATCCTGCCAACATGTTTTTGAGTTTGCTGCTCTGCACACTGGCTGTGATTTTGCCCACATCTTCATCATCTGCAGTGACAGTACCGCTGCCTTCTTTTGACTTGATCTGTTCATATATACTGCTGCTCTGTTTCTTAAACTGTTGATACTCTTGATCTTCGCCCAAGTCTCGGATGCGCAAACTTTCAACATCAAACTCCAAGTCAATCTTTTGACCAACACCACTACTACTTCTAGTTTTCATCAACTGTATCTGATAGCGTCCACGCTCACGCATTGCACGACTTGTAAAGATACCAAACACATTGTCTGCTGTGTTGATCTTACTGATACCACCAGATATCATACTGTGATCAAATTCAATTTCTTCAACAGCACTACGATTCAACTGACTTGCTGTTACAAACACACAGTTGAGTTCTTTGGCCAAGTTGCGCAGTTCTTCACTCACATACTTGTCTTTAACAAACAAATCATTTGGACTTACCTTTGCACTCACTGGCATGATCAAATCCAAATAGTCTATCAGCAAGAAATCAATCTGCCAACCGTTTTTGATCTGTAGTTCTTTCAAGTATGCACGAATATCATTTACATTGCTTTGTGCTGGCATGTATTTGATTTGCAAGTTGCCTGCTTTCTTGCCCACCATTTTTACTTTCATTTCAACAGTGTCAAGATCTTTAAACACCTCTTTAGTGCTGACATTTGTCATCATGCTGTCGATGCGCATTGCACTCAAGCCTTCACTGAGTTCAAGTGTGAGATACACACCATTGAGTCCTGCTGTGGCCCAGTTCACAGCCAAGTTCTGCATGAACAAACTCTTACCTGACCCTGATCCACCTGCAAATATGTTGAGTTCGCCTTTGTTCATGCCACCAAACAGTTTACGATCCATAGCAGGCCAGCCTGTGCTGATCTGTCCGTTGTTGTCTTTGAGAGCCATAAGTCTGCCTCTTGGATCTTCAAAGTAGTCTGTGCCCATGTCTTTTGTGAGACTGATTTGCACAGCATCCTTGATGATCTTTTCAACTGGATCATATTCGCCTTTCTCCAACAAGTCTGCACTTTTGAGAATGGCACGTTCTAGTTCTTGCCGCTTGGTGAATCCTTCAAACTCTGCTAAGAACCAATCGTTGTGACTTTCAGTGATGTCTGGCACTGGCTTTAGATCTACACCTGTCACAGCCTGCACTTGTTCGCGTGTGGGCAGTGTGCCATGATCCTTGCTGTGAGTGTCGACGAACTGTGCAGTGTCTCGCAAACTTCTGTCAAAGTTGTCCACATTGAAAATGTTCTGCACCCGCACAAAGTTTTGTGCATCATTCAGCATCATTTCCAAAAATAGTTTTTGTAAGTCTGGTGTGTATTCTTTACTCATAGTGTTATTTTAAACTCTTTCTGTAAATATCGCAAGTAAAATTTTGCATCAACACGCTACTTGTATGTACCATATGGGAAAATCTTTTTTATCAGGCAAGTGTATGTATCTTTTTTCTCTATCAAATCCAAAGTAAGGATCAAAAATACTATTGTGAAAATGCAAATTTTCTAATGTAATGTATTGTAATCTCAACTGCACTATCCTAACGTGCTTGTCATGCTGTATATGCCCTTGTTCTATTGTGGTATCTCTTTCATTGTCTTTGCCAAACATCATAAATTCTATACTTTGACCATAATTGTATTCAAATTCAAAAGTATGTTTTCCTTCCGCAAGTGTATTGGGTTTGATGCACAGGCTATTGATCACAAAACCAGCAGTGCCATTGCATTCTCCAAAGTATAGGTCAACACACGCCTTAGGCATATTGCTGTTCTTCTAAATTATGAATCAGTGTTTGTTGTTCTTCATTTTTAGGAACAACATATCCCAAACTGACACAATGATCAATCAGTTCTCTTCGCCATTGCAATCTTTGATCCAGTGTGCTCAACCCAATCCAATCGTTTTCACGCTTGCCAAGAGTGACTCCAAGTTCTTGACTCATTTTTTCCAATGGTGTGCCAGGAAGGATGGCCAGTGTTGTTCCAATGGCAATGCCAGTTATGGTGTTGGGTGCATACTTGCTTAATCGTTCATACATGATCTTATTTTCTTGTATTGTGCTTTCATCATCTGTGATATATCCCACAATCATGAGAAAGGTTCCTGTGATTCCATATTTTTGCATGCAGTGTACGCCATAAATTATATCTTCATTGCTAAACTTCTTTTGCATATGATCTCTCACACTTTCACTGAGATTTTCTATGCCAATTGCCACATGTGTTAGCCCAGCATCAGCACTCAGTTTCCATGTCTCTTCTGACATTTGATTTTTTGGCCTAAAGATAAATTGCCCTTCCCAAGTGATTTTATTTTTTGCAGTACAATTATATTCTGCCAGTGCAGCGCACATTTCTTTGTAGGCTTTCATACTGCCGTTGATTAAACTGTCTGTAAACAAAAAATGATAAAGATTGTGTTTTTGACTTTGTAACATCATTTCATTTGCAATACTTTTGCCACTTCTAAAAACAAACTTTTTCCAATGCACATGTATATCACAAAATGTGCAACGTCTTACACATCCTCTGCTGCCTGTGATAGGTATTTGTTTATGGTACAAACTCAAGTCGTAACTGCTGTAGTCAGGTATTGGAAATTCATCTAGATTTTCAATTTGCGTCCATTCTTTTTTATCGTCGTGGTCACCTCTTACTATGTCTACAATAGGCCACTCGCCTTCACTCACCACCCAATGATCACATAATTCTTGGTCTTTCCATTGTTCTCCAAGATTTTTTCCTTGCAATCCTCCAGTGTTTAATCCAGGACCGCCCAGTATTATTTTGGTGTTGGGACTCATTGTTCTAATGTATACACACAACAGTTTGGTCATTCTTTGACATTGATAACTAAAAATGCTCAATCCAATGTATTTAGGTTCAAATGAAAGCATTTTGCGCACATGCATTTGTATTGTAGCATCAAATTCCGACGCATCCTCAGGAGTTGTTTCAGCAATTGCATATCTTTTAAAATTTTCATCATCTTTGACATAGTGATTAAAATCATAAAATTTACCTGTGTGTCCGTGTTGTTGTAGCATGCTGATTAGTATCGCTGGAGCGGCTGGCGCAGTGTTTGTAAAAGTCACAGGCACACTAACAAACAATACATCTACCATTTTTTTCTCATCAGATTAATTTTTAAACTGGTTGTTTGCTTTGCATCAACAATACTCTTAAGTGCGAACAGTTTTCCATAACGCACAACTGCATCATTGACATCTTTTACATCTGTTTCCCACTCAGGAAAACTAACACTCCATCCATACTCCAGTGCATCATCGATGAGCCGTTGTCCTGCACTGTCTCTGTCTGGTACCAGTATTACTTCTCTGCCCAGTGTGTCAATGATCTGTGCCTGTTGCTCACTGCACTGATTGCTCATTATGGCCACACCGCTGATGCACATTGCATCCAGTAATCCTTCTGCAACTACTACAAACCTAGCATCAGGCAACTGATTATCAATCCCATAAACGTAGCCACTATCATGATTAGTAAAGTATTTGGGTCTTCCGGCATTGTCTGTACTCCTTGCACTAAAACCTATCACTTCGTTGTTCCAAGTAAAAGGCACAATTATACGTTTCCACATGCCTGCTGGTTTGCTGTTGCTCCACAATAATTTTTCCAACGGTAAACACCTGTTCTCAGCATACTGTTGTATGTGTTTGGGTGCATCATCAAGTGTAACAACTCCGTCTGGCAATGGTCTTGGTTTGAACTCTACAACAATAGCATCTTCATCAGGTGTGAGAAGTTCAACTGTTTCTTTGATGCGCAGTGCTTCAATGTTGAGCATCTGTCGTGTGTTCTCATCTACACCCAACCATGTTAGTATTTTGCGCAACTTGAAACTGATGTGTCTGCCCGGTTGCCATCCTGTTTTGAATCCACAGTTAAAGCAGTGATAACTCACAGCATCGCCATTCATTATCACACCACCTCTGCCGCGTTTGTCAACGGATTCACCATTGTGATGACAGCAAACAGCATTGAATGAAATCCATCCACCACTGCTTTGTTTGCGTTTACCAGGCAACGCATCAAACACACTTTGTTGTATACTGTTCATGTGTGTATTATAGCATCTAATTGTGTTTTGATCAACTGAAAAATACGCTCATGCCCAGCATCATTTGGATGCAAGTGATCAGCAATGTACTTTTGTCTATCCGGCATCAGCACATCTATCATGTGTGGCACACAATGCACATGCATGTATCTTAGGCCTTGTAGATTGCAAGCATTTTCAACAATTGACTTGGGATACCAATCATGTACATCTTCAATGTATGCACTGAGTTGATTGCTTACATAATCTACAACACTGTGTGTCAGCGCACTGCCGCGTTTCTTTTGCTGTATGTAATTGAGATGTTCCCAACGTGCAGTGTGAGTGTTGTACCAACTGTTGCGATTGGGATGACTCCATCCAAACAGCACCACATCATCTGTTTGTATTTGATGTTGTGTTTCACAAAAGTGTAGTGCTATCCATGGATTGCTGGCACTGCTGTCACTGTGTTGCACAAAGTCATAACCATAGTGGTCAGCGGCAATACGTCCATAACAGGTCTTGGCTTCTTCTCCTAGACTGACACTACAACCATATTGATGTATTGCGGGCATTAGAATCTATCCACGCAGTATCCATCATACCAGTGTTCATCTGCTGTCCATCTACCATTGCGCACTCGTTTGTCTATGGCAGCAAACTGTAATCTTGTTTGTCCATCAACTGGCAGTTCTGGCAATACCTCATCCAAATAGTCTATGTGTTGTTGAGGAGTAGGATGATAGTCGCTGTCAAATGCAGCATTGTGCCAATCACCTTTGTATATCACAGTGTGTACACTGGGTTTTATTGAGCCAAGTACACCATAAGTTTGTAGTATGATATCGCACTGACTCTTTACTTGTGTATCGCTTGTGTCTAAATCAATCATACTGAGAAAATAATACTCACAAGTTGTGCTGTTCAATGCCATTTGTGCTGCTTGTATGTTTGCACAATCTCTGATGATACTGCCTTTGACATCGACCAGTTGTGCTCCGACTGTTTGCCAACCATCCTCATAATGATCTTGTCTGTCACAACTTGTCCACATCACTATGACTGTGTCATTGTGGTTTATATCATGTCTGGCATGTGCTTCTGCAATGCTCCACAATATAAAACTATTACCTGCACCGCCCTCTGCAAAGTTGTAGTGCTGATCAAATTGAGGTGCTAGGGCATCAGCCCAGGTAGGCCACTTATAGCGTGTGAAACTACAACCAAATGTAAACAATCTTTTTTGCATACTATTAGTTATGCTCAAAAAATAAAGCAGGAATAGATCCTGCTTGTATTTTTAACTTAGTCTGTCATTTTCTTCTTTGGTGTAAGGCCACATTTTATAGTTTCTCAAGTAATTTTTTAAGTTTCTTTTTGCTTTTGCCCAGTGCTTTTGCTTTGGCAACAACATCTTTGTTGCTGGTATCATCACCAACAACCACAAGTCCAATCATGCCCATGCCTTTGTGTGGTGTACACCAATAGTAGTACACACCTGGTATATCAAATGTGATTGCAACTTCTTTGCCGTTCTTTGACTTTTTCGGAATATCAAAGCCTTCTGGTGCTGCAACAATTTCTACATTGTGACCTTTACTGGTTGGTACCCACGTGATGGTATCACCTGCTGCAACTCTTGCAATCTCTTGTGAGTATACCATTTTGTTGCCATCAGCATCTTTGTTCAACATTTCAATTGTGGTTGCATTTGCAGTTGTGGCAGCAAACAGCATTGTGATTGCTATTGTTAGATTTTTGAACATTTATTTTCCCTTTGTTTTTCGTTGAGTTTCTGGTTTTCTAAAATATGTATGATCGGGATCTATCATCGCTGTATAAATCCGTTTACTTCTGCATTCAAACGCTTCTCGAGTTCTGCAACTGTGTAACTTGCTTCACGGTACTTTAATGGTTGTCCCATTGGTGTTCCAGGCCATCCGCCAGTCTTTGCGTCACTAAAACGCATGCTAAAAATATTCTTTAGTATTTTAGTCATTTTTGTTCTCCATCATTACGTTTTTTGCTTGTTCGTAATAACCCATTTGGGCTAGTGCGCTTGCTGCTTTTGCTCTGCC
>Ga0187218_1000122_pt1 | contig 21510 bp, 39 predicted proteins | sample 14SPOviralmetaG_FD_130167 | JGI IMG/M metagenome (GOLD analysis project Ga0187218, IMG submission 130167) | Marine viral communities from the oligotrophic San Pedro Time Series (SPOT) site, San Pedro Channel, CA, USA - 14 SPOT_SRF_2010-08-11... | ecosystem: Environmental > Aquatic > Marine >...
AGTTCCTTAAACTCTTCCCTATCATCTTCTGGGAATTCTGAAAGCAGTTTCTCTTTCTCTGCTGTGCGTTCAGCTTTATACTGATCCACCACAGGAGTTAATTCACTAAGCTGTTTGGCTCTTTCTTCAGCGAGGGTTTTCCATTCTTCATTTTCCTCTAACTGTTTCTGCCTCTCAACTTCTTGAACCTTCTCAAGTTCAGCAATCTTAGACTCTGCCTTCTGTAATCGTTCTTTCTTTTGCATTACTTCCTGCAATAGTTCAGACTCACGATTACTTATATTGTCTGCACTACTCTGGCTTTCAGTTGCCAACTCTTGTACGCTCTCTTGTACTTTCTCTTCCATTTTTTCCTCCATGTTAATGAAATCTATTTGCCTATTTTAAAGTTAATAGGCTTCGCAGTTTCTTTATCTGCGTTTACTTTAATTCTTTTGTTCATTAGTTTATAAGTAAGTTTTAATGATCTGTTGCTTAATGGCTTTGACTTAGCTGTTACTGTTCTACCCATATCTGCGTTCCATTGTACTTTTTCAGCATTAGTACCACTCCAACCTATAACAACACTTTCATTAGTAAATCCCCTTGTTTGTAATCCATTCATCATATCACCTGTAAGTTTAAGATTTACCTTACTACCCCCACCTCCTCTAAACTTAGTTGCTTTTGATTTAGCGTAACCCCTACTATATTTTTTAAATCTTTTATCAAAAACATCTTTACTTCTTTCTGTAGTATTGGCAATAATCTCATCAGTAATTTCATCACCTATGTGTTTCCAGAATGCTTTGTCAAACTTGGGTATGTTAGCAAGTTTACCCAACTTGAACACCTTCTACTGTTACAGGTTTAAATGTCTTTTTCTTTGATATAAAAGACTTAGCCTGTTTTGGTTTCATTAATTCTTTAGACCTTGATGTTTCTTTTCTCCAATGATGTCTACAATTATGTCCTCCCGAATTAGAAAAAGTGTTTGGAAACCTAGAATCTATCTCATCCCTTGTTAATTCCCCTGCACTTGCCATAAGTAAACATATATCTCTGGTCTTGCTGTCTATAATACCTATGTAAACATATTTAGCATTAGGTTCATCAAACTCAGCCATTTCAACCTTCACATTACGCTCAAATTGATTTAAGCCTGTGTTTACTAAGGTTTCTACTTGATCTATCCTTAAAGCACCTCCTGCACCCCTTAAAATGCCATCTGCTATCTCTTTCTCAGTAGCACCTGCAATGACTCCCCTTGCTATTTCTTTTTTAAGAGTTTCACCTAAACCACCTGCCTGTCTTATGTAAAAACTTCTATCCATTTCTCTTAATGCTGTTAAAGACTCTGCTGTAACTGTGCCTGTCATCTCCATCGCACCTAGTACATTCTGGTACTCAAGCATCAATCTATCTATATCAGCGTTTAGGTTTAGTTTGTTAAGGATAATATCTTCCATGTCCAACCCTTGTAGTACAAGTAGTATCTCATTCTTACTGAGTCCTTGCTTCTGCAAGTCAAAGACCTGCTTAACAAGTTCCTGCTGTACTCTTTCTATTGATCTAGCATATTGTAAGGATGCAGTATCTTTAGCCACGCTGTAGTGCCTCTAGTAGTGGGTTAGTAGGTTGTTCTGGTTGTTCTGGTTCTAGTTCTTCCATCTTTAAAGTTAACTCAGCCTCATCTATATCTGGGTTAAACTTTCGTATAAGTTCTTCACGAGTAATAAGATTATGTTCCATCATAAACTCTAATTTGTTGCGTTCCTCTGTCCATGTCATAGGAAAGCCAACCTCTGGGTAATCAACGCTGTACTTCTCAGATAGGTTTGTGCCTTCATGTACGCTTAACAGTTCTCTATCTATTTCATATCTATCATGTTCAAAGTCTCTAAATACAGGGATGTCTGACTCTCTTGTTTCTATATTATCTACAGAAAGAATCTTTAATGCCTCACCACTTGGTGGTGCAGAGGACTCACCCCATCTAATTGTTAAGCTATGGTTCTGTCCTACTTGGTTGATTAAGTCCTTAACTGATTGAATCATCTGCCCTAGATTAGCACTTGGACTTACATACTGCATGGATGCACCCTCTGGGAGAGCAATCAAACGATCTACACCGAACTTTAAGTAAGGTGGTATCTCTGTATCTAATCCTGTAATCACAGGCGAACCCATCATTAACCTTGTAGCAATCATTACCTCTGTCCACGCATTAGAGGCATGAACAGCACAACGAGTAACATCCGATGCGTTAGTGTTAAACTCTACCTTAGATAATGGGATAAGGTTGTAAGGATTTACCATCTCTAAATTATTCCCTACAGGCATCATCTTACCATTTACATTAAAACGGAAGTGCATACCTTGCTCACCATCTAAAGGCTTACTCCAGAAAGCGAACTGCCTATCTCCATTGAAGTCTCTATGTATCTCATAGCTTACACCATATACCTCACCATCATATACATACTCTTTAACAATAGGATGTATCTTATATTCAATGCGTTGTGTCTTTGGGTTGTACATACTCTGTAAGTGACAGCTACCTAACAGCCAAGCAAGTTCTCCGAACTCTCTTACTTTACTATCTAGGTTGTGAGTCTTTTCAGTATAGTAATCATTGAACTCACCATTAATAAATCTTTCAGCAGGTTGTTTTAATAACATAAGTCTACTCTTAGCAAAACGCTTTACAAGTGACATCAATACAGGTGGTATCTGTGATAAGGACTCTGTGCTGAAATACTGCTGTATATGTTCATCAAGGTTTCTATTATAGTAGAAATCCAATGATGTATTCTTCTCAGCTATAGTATTATCTAACGCACTATATTCTGCATCTTTAACTGAACGCAACACAGCCTCTTTTCCGAGGTCTGGGAGCATTATCTTATCGTGTAATTCCATTATAAACCTTTATGATATGGCATAATCATTCGCCTTTGTATGTTCCTGTATGAACTCCCCCATCCTAGACTCACTTTTAAAATATAAATGTTTACCATAGTAGTGTAAGAACACTATAGTAATAATAACCCCCACTACGATACCTAATAAGAACTCTACCATTCTGTACTAATAGCCTTCTTAGTGCGTAAAGGAAAATAGTAATTACATAAATAACCAAGAGCATCACTTAAATGTGTTTGCTTAATATCTCTCTTGTCTATGTCTCCAAGTCTCCAAACATTCTGCTCTAAATCCATAATTAGATTAGGACATCCTTCTACGCTAAAGTTTCCTTCTCTTATAAGTTTGTTTACACTAGCAACCCTATCTCTTACAGCAGGGTTCTTTCTTGGTGCTTTTAAATTAAATCCGTAGGACTTCATAATCTCATGATCTGAAGAAACAGCAGAACTCTTACGAGCATTACCAGAGGCATCAGATACTACCGATACATTAGGAAAGTCTTTCTTAATTAGTTCAGCCATGTCGTATGTATTAGCGTTGCTCATGCGATACTCTTTAAATACATGAATCCATCCGTTACCCATTCTAACAGCTAATGCACTCGCATAATCAACATTATAGTCTTGGCATATAACTACAGGTAAGTGGTTTAAATCAGTCCTTTTTGCAATATGTTTAGTTCTGTCAAAGTCTTTATATACTCTACCTTGTGTAAGATTAATGAATTGTCCATGCACATAGGCTTTTATCTCATCATCTGAGTAAGCTGATAGTAGGTTTTGTTTGTATTCTTCTGGAAGGTGTGAGTTGTCTAATGTAGAACCATATACGATGCCTATATCTATATCATCACGATTACTTAATTGATACCCCCAATTTAACTGCTCTGGAGTTCCTGTTAAGAATACCTCTAAATGCTTTGCTTCTGGATGTCTTACCCTTGCAATCATCTGGTCAAATACTTCCTTCTTTTGTATAAATGGTTCATCAATTCCTGCCCATGCTAAATTAGAGCCTTTTAAACTATCTGGCTTATCACCAGAACCTAACCAAATGCGACCTTCCCAATTATGTATAAGAAATTCACCTTTCATCTGGTTATATGTATAGTCTATGGCACTACGATTTAATATGTCTTTTAATGTTACTACTATTGTTCTCTGTGAAAGTCCATGTGATGGACTCACATACATCCCTGCATGGGGTTGATTCAAATAGCTTAGATATATTGATCTCAATGCTCCTATGTAGGTCTTTCCACTTCCGTAACCACCTATGAGAACCTTGTAAAATTGTTTTAAATCCCACCATCGTGATTGATGTGGGAGAAAATTCTTTCTTTGTATTCTGAATTGACTCACTCAATGATAAGAGAATCCTTGTGTGTAACTTCCCTTATCTCTTTGGATTTCCCCTCTGTCCTGTCTGATAAATAATGAATGGCTGTCATGTTACCCCTAACTGCCATATCGTAAGCCTTACGGATCATCTTTTCTTTCTTAGACTTTCCATCCTGCTCTACTTCTTTAAAAACATCGTTTATAATGTCTGATAATGCCCCAAGCCTACCATTTGGGTTAGCATTGTTATTAGGTTCGAACTTCTGTCCTTCTTTGTTGCCTTTAACAAATTGTCCATTAGACCGCCGTTTTACCGCCGATTTTTTACTCATGTTCTACTAATCCCATTGCTAATGTTTTATTTAATAAGTCCATTAAATCCTTTACTTTTTCAGTCTCAACCTCAAATACATCAAACTCTATTCTCCACGCTCCTGTAATCTTGAGGTTCTTGATACCTACTAATTCAACATTTAATGATACTCCTCTATCTTCCATATTTTAATAGTTGTAGCTACAACAATATTGTCATTGTTTCCTGTCTATCGTCACCATACGCACCTTAAAGTAATCTAAAAGCGACTTATTATTTTCTTTTAACGAGTGAGGCACAATAACAAGCCTCTATATATAGTAGCCAAAGTCAAGTAATTTTGCACTATTTTGATGGTAAAATATAAAGGTAAAAAATGTAAACTCTAATATTGCTAGAGTTAAAAAAATAAAAAAAGTTTTTTTCCGTCAAGCAATAAACCTTAAAAAAGGCTCAAATCGTCAAGTAGATAATCGCTTTATTATATTAGTTATTATCTCACATGATCTATCTATGGCATCAGCTACTCCCTGTTTACTAATTTGAAAATCCCTAGCTATATCACTATATGATTCCCTACCTATGTAGTATTTAGCCATAAATATCTCTATCTGTCTGTGTGTTGCTTCTTGTGCAAATAAGATTCCTGCAATCAAAAGATTCATTTTATCGTTCTCTAGTTCTTTTATCTCCCATTTATCTTTATGATCTCCATCATATCTGCCACACATTTCGCATGGTTCTACTTTGTTCATGATTACCTCTGGTATGTGAAAAAAAGGTTTTGAGGCTCGACTCGCCAAAGCATTATATACCTTTTAATAATTAAAAACTAACCTGTTTAAAAATTGATAATCGGTAATATGAGCCTCAAATGTTTAGACAATTTTTTTTATTTTGATGATTCCTTTTTAAAATATTCAAATATTTTATCTTGTAGCTTATACCCTTCCTCTACCTTATAGATTCTGCCATGACCTTGCTTTGAAAGAAAGTCACTACACTCTACTAATAATTTATGATATTCTTTTTCCATACTATTCCCCTTACTGTTTATTTAAAAATGTTCTATAAATTTTAAAATGGACTTATATCACTTAAAAAATTAGCAATAAAATTAGAATCATAAAAAAATGGATGTTCATATATTGGAGGATGATTCATAACTATTTCATCATCTTCTAAATCCCAGACACTCTTAGCATAATAAATTGCATCTTCTTTATTATCAAACCATCTATTTTTAATATTTACAGGTGCTTCTACCCAATATAAATAAATCATTTGTCTAGTTTTTTTGTCCATAATGTTCCTTAATTAAGTTATATAAATTTGTTCCAATAAAAAACCATATCATTAAGCCTATAGGTATAAGCACTAACGCAGTACCTAACGCTAAAAGGTTTATAATGATCTCATATAAGTTTATAATAATCATAAGCCACAAAACCCCTCTTCACACATAAATAATTCTTCTTGATCCTCTTGTAAATATACCTCATCCATTGGTTTAAGACTTCGATGTAAAAACAATTTATCATCTTCACCTTTCCTGCTTTTATCTCTTATCGCCTTATCTACTGCTACTATCTTTTCCCATTGCTCTGGAAAGTTTTCTTTAATCTCCCTAAACTGTCTATTGTGTTGATATGGGCAAAACACACAACTAGACTTAGGCACATTGTGAAAACTTCGCTCCTCTAAAAACGCTTTACAATCACTTCTACTTATTTGTTCATCAATAAGTGGGTATTTATATTCTACATTGTACATCTGTGAAATTTTTGCTCTTTCTATCTCATCTGTGCTTATTCCTAACCATAACTCTGTAGGTTTCATTCTCTGTCTGTACTTTAATCCATGTAAATCTCTAATCTTACGCTTTACTGTGTTTATTTTGTATTCACCTGTGCATTGCCTTTGAACCATTCCACCACTTTCTGAAAAAGCAGGTATAGTAACAAATGGCTTACCATCACTATTAACACCATCTATAACATCTTGATATATATCTGCCTCTTCTATTAGTATTTCAATGCCATTATTATATTTTTTCCATTCTAATAAATACTTAATTAAATCTTCTGTTGTTGGTTTTTCACTCTTTAGATCAGCGTAAATTGCATAATCTGCTCTTTCTATATACCCTAAAGAACTCATTAAATAAAGTGCAGTTGATTGCACACCCATACCTAAAGATATTATTTTCATGAGCATTTAAAGCAGGTTTCTTTAGGTTTACCATAAGAAGGAAAGTCATCATAATGATGTATTCTTTTTGACCAATATCCCCCCATTCTTTTACAATCTTCCCAAACCTTTTTACATTTAGTACAAAACTTTAAATTTTTGCTATTTTCTTTTGTATAATTTTTATCATTTCTTAATTTTCTATTATTAGTTTCATAGTAATTTAATACCCATTGTACTGAATTATCTTTACTATTGTCTGAACTCATAAACTACCTTCCATTATTTGATTAAGTGTTTCATTGGTGTAATCCTTGCCATTGTACTTTTTTGGCTTTTCTGGTACAAATTCAACCCCACAGCATACACTACTAAAGTTTAGTTCCTTATGTTCTAAAAACATTGTATCACCACACTTAGAACAATACCCCCTGTACATACCAGATTGCATTACTCTAAATTGTTTCTTTTGTTTAAAAGGTTTCTCAGATGCTTTAATTATATCATCGTTCCATCGTTCACCATTAAGCCAAACATTTAAAGCAGGTGTGTACTGAGCATCTGTTTCTTTCCAATTATTAAGAACTTGGTTTTTAAAAGCTGTATAGATTGTTTCATGGTCTTTCTTTTTAACTGCTAGTATATACTTCTGATAAGATTTCTTTTTATTAACCTTCTTAGGTACTAATGACCAAAGTTTTTCAAACTCTTGAACATATATATTATTATTAATCTTCTTAGTCTTATTGTTTAGTGTTCGTTTGTTGTTCAGTTGTTGTTCACTTTGCTGTTCATCTAGTTGGTAGTCTGACCACCTAAGTATTGATATTAAGCGACATCGAGGATTTGTCTGTTGTTCAATTTGTTGTTCGATTTCAAAGGTTTTTAAAATTCGTTGTATTTTACTCTCATTGATTTTTAATTCTTTAGATATGATTTTTCTACCTGTAATAAACTGCCCTGCTTTTAGGGTTAGTCTCTCCCCTTCATATATTGTATCATGGTCTGAATGGGTAGCGTTTAATAGTAACCACATCCAGACAGCAAAATGATCTGTGTCTTTCATTACAATGGGATTATCCAAAGTCTTACGATGCAGTTTTATCCAACCATTACTCATTATATACTCATATTTTGACCATAGATATTAAAATAATGCTTTTGAATAAGGTAGGCAATTTTACTAGCACAGTCACCCTTACCTGTAAATTGTACAGATTTAAAGTTTTCTTTATTAATCATATCTCTAATCTGTTCTGGTGTTATAAATATAAATTCTTCTTCATCTAAGTGAAATACCCACCAATCTGCTTTAGTAGTGCTTAATGCTGATAGTTTACCATTCATCTGAACTTCTACAACAACATTTCCTGTGTATTTGCTCATAAAGTCTTTCTTAACTTCCACAGATGTATCTATTTCGGGTATAAATATATCAAATTCTTTAAAATATCCATCTTTTATATAAGCACTAGGGTATTTGTTTTTAATGCGATTTAAAACGATTTTTTCAGATTCTTTACCTACCACTAAAGACTCTTGAAAGCTACTCATTATTCTTCCTCTGCTATACTTGCGTGTTCATAACACATACCACAAATATCTGTATCTGGGTAATCTGGTTCGATAAAATTAGAATAACAACAATCACTTAAATACTTACTCACTTTAAACCCTCCATTATATTATCAAAATCTGCATCTATAAATTTTTGTGGTGTGTTCTTTTTAATTTTAAGGTCATCGTACCACTTTTGACCTCTTTGCTGTATTGCCCATTCAACAAACTCAGCAGGTGTCTCATGTGCTGAAAACTTTGGACTAAACTTATGGCAACCTACACATAGACAAAATCCATTATCAATATCCCATCTAACAGAAAAGCATCTCCTGCCATGAAAGTGGTGAGCATTTAGTATTCTTAGCTTACCACATACCTCACAACTGCCAGACTGCTTGATTCTTTTCGACCAAGCAGTATCTAACTTCTTAATAAGGGTTCTTTTCATTAAAAAGGAACATCCTCATTATTAGGCTCTTCCTCACTAGGTTTATCATTCTGGTCTTTCTGGATTTGATCCTCTTCCCATCTTGTAAGTCCACTTGTAGCTATGTTCATTAATCCACCTGCAACATCTTCAATATCCTCAAGCATAAAATCAAGTGTCTTATAGTCCTCTTTCCAACTAATAACTATCTTAGTTGCATTATTGATACACATACCCCATGTAATACCCAAGCTATTACTAGAAACAACTTTCTTGGACTTACTTAGTACCTCTAAGGGATGATTTCCACCAGACATAGGTGTAACCGACCATCCTGCATAAGTACCTTTCTCACCATTTATTTCCTTGAGCATTACTTGGACTGTTGTGCCAGAACTGTTACCTACTAGCTTTTTATACAATGCACCACTAAACTCAAAATCAGTCTGTTTACCGATTTTAAGTTCTATCCATTCACCTTTGTCATTTTGAAACCACTTTACTCCAGAACCATCTGTAAGGTCGTGTCCAATCATCTCAACAGGTAGTGTATATCTTTCGTTGTCAAACATATCCTTTTCTACTTTTGCACTTGTTGGATCACTTAACAACTTCAGATAGATACCTGTGTTTAAATGAAGGTCTTTCTTAATTTGAAATGCCATTTTACTCTCCTACTTTTGTTAATTAAAGTCTTATTAGTTCAGCTAATATATAGCCTAACCAAAAACATATAAAGTATGGTGCTACTCGCTCAACCCAATACATCATATACTCATATAAATCTAATATAAAATCAATCATGTTATTCCCCTTTTTTTAACATTGTTCGTATTTTGTATGTAATATTAATTTTTTCACCATTAGGCTCATATAAAGCCTCAGATAAGTGTGGCTGTCTATCCTTATACTTATCAAATCTTTTATTAATGTCATCAATAAAATCATCTAAGGTGTTGCCCATTGCATCCGTAAAGCCAAAGCTGTCCTCTGTTTCATATATAATCTCAGCATGATATTTATAATCATGTGGTACATTTAATAACTTATCCATCTAAAGACCTTACTAATTTTTCTAAATCAGTTAATTCTATGTCTTGGTCAATCACAGACTTGGTTTCAATCATTTTAATATACTTCTTCAAAATCGTCAAAATCATTTGATATTCTTGTTGTGTGCATCCGATAGCTTTCTTGTGCTTTTTTGCGAATGATTTTAGGCTTGTTAATGTAGTTATTGACATCATCTTCTAATTTCTCCACTTGATTATCTATTTCATTAAATAATTCTATGAGTTGAGTTTTATCTAAATCACCCATCTCACCTGTTGCTAAAAATCTTATTACTCCTAATCTGGATTTAACCAAATTAGAAAGAGAGTTGAGAGCAATAAAAACAGGCTCTGGTTCTGCGGAATCCGTAGAGCCTAAAAACAAACCCTCAACCCTCTCATTACATACCTTTTGATAGCTATTAGTTTTGTCGAATGTTAAGTCTCTGCTAAAACACTCGATGACTGTATTTCGGTCATCACTATCTGCTAACCTATTACTAGAAAATAGATTCAGTATGTATTTAATCATTTATTACTTATCCTTTTTTACCCAATGACCACATTTTATTATAATTGTCCTAAAGTTTTATAAATTCTGAGAATAGCGTTATCTAACGAAACTTTATACAAATCCTCAGTATCCTCGTTATTTACTGTAAATTTTCCAGATTCAATTAAGGCTTTTATTTCTTTTAGGTTTTCAACAACCATTTCACTAGCTGATTTGCCTATTTTCATCTTACTTACCCCCTTTATATAGATTGTAAACATAAAATGATTGTGCTTTCCATTCTCTACAATCCCAAGTATCAAGAACCACCCCATCCTTTAAACAAGTCCAATGCCTACTGCATCTAATAAGATAATTACCAATTAATGGAAAATTGCCAATCTTGTATTTTTTATTACCACTACTCTTTAATGGACTCTGTCTTTTTATACCTATATCATCTAAGTATTTTTCAATGACTACATCATCATTAGGCATCCTCCACATCTTAGATGCAAGATTAAATAAATCGTTTCTAATGTGTTTATAATCCTCATCTAAAAAATGTGCTATGGCTCTTATAGCACAATCAATAGTCCTATCTTTTTTATATTTAATAGTGATATAATTTTCTCTACCACCATGTGATTGTTTAAATTTGTTTTTCATCCTACTTACCCCCTTTTATAGCTTTTCCACAAATATCAAAACTATAACCTAACTGTTCTAGTCTTAGTTTAAAATTTGGGTTTGGGTTTTTAGCAATATTGTTAGGCATCTCATAAGTATAATCATTGGCTCTGCAATCTGGATGATTATTTACAAAACTAACTAACTCGTTAAAAGTACCCCTGTGAACATTATCAGTAGATAAACTTATTATTGTATGTATCATTTTAGTCTCATCTTTCTTTGTAGGCACAAGGGGAGTATTAGTAAGCGATGAGACTGTACGAAAAGTACTCCCCATATCTGTGCCAAGTTTTATATTATTAATTAGTCTCATCAATGACAAGATACCTAAACCATTAATTAAGTGCAAGTAAATAAATAAAAAAAAATAACCCACAATGTAGCGATAGACAGGAATCGTTACATCATGGGTTATCGGTAGCGTTATATTTTAACTGAGTTGTTCTCTTAATTTTAAAGAGGCACTAAATCGTTCAAATGCTACTTCTGTAAATTTTATAGGTGAGTCTAAGCGTACATAATGATAAGTAGAATCATCATAGTACACGAATTTTTTAAAGTTTGTTACATCCTGCTCAAAGCTGACCAGATTGTTTTTAAATGTTTGTGATATATTACTAAAGTTTAATTGGAATGTGGTTTTTGGTTCGTGTCTCTTGTTAGCGTATTCTACCCCACCAAGTGATGTATTAAGGTCTGTGCCAAAGATTTCCTGTGTAGCTATACCTATATCTGGCTCGTTTTCAAAAACTAGAGGCTTCCCAATTATCATCTCAGTAAGACCATCAAAAGTATCGTGCTGACTTTTTAAGAACCAATATCTACCACTTTTAACTGTATCAACATTACCTGTTAAATCCCAACCTGGAGCAGGAGATGAAAAATTTACAAAAGCATTAGTAGACATATCTGTGCTAGAACTAGCATGATATTGCCAATAAAGATTGTCTTCTTCTGTTGCAGACGACCTATTGTGTGTAAGAGCATTTGATATATCTACAGATACACCAAAATCAATCCTTATCACATCATTTGCACCAAAAGATGTTATTGCATCAGAAATAGATTGATCATTAATTCTATGTACATTTGTAATCGCACTTGATGATGCTGAAAATGTTGTACCAGATACAGTACCTGCTGTAATTGTCGCTTCTGTTAAACCTACTGAATCATAATATATTGTTTTAGCCATTTTCTATATCCCTTAAAGTAATTTTTAAACTTCCTACTGACCTATTTACATCAGTAACCATAAATACATAATCTTCCCACCCTAATGAGCCACCAAAAGGCAGAAGGCTATCATTGTAGGCAACTAAATCACCAACATCTAAACCTAAGTATTTAGGGTTTACAACAGTAAGATCAACAATTAAACGAGGCTCACCCACTATACTTTGATAATAGCTATAAAAATCATCGTTTTTGTTAGAAGATGCACCTGTTGGTATAGTTGGACTAACATAAGCATCTAGTGTAACTCTTTTAACATTTTCATCTGATGCTATATTATACTCTGATAGTAATGTGGCATCATTTGCAGATACAGATGTAGCACTACTTAAATACTTACCTTCAGCAGGATGTTTTTCATACTCTATATCCATCTTAGTTGTTAGGCTGTTTATAGGTGTTAATGATATATTAATATCAGACACATCATCTTTTCCTAGTGTAACACTTGCTGATGGACTATCTGGTATAAAGATGTACTGAAAATTACCTTGTCCGTTAAATCTGCCTATAAAACCACCTTCATACTGTAGTTTTTCTAAAACATCAATTAATGGCACAGATTCTAAAATCCAATATCTAATCTGCCAATTCCTTACGCTGTTTATATTTAATCCACTACTCCAATTTGTAGGAGTACCAGAGTAAGATGTAAATCTTGTAAGTAAGTCTCTATGTGCCTCATGTATTTCTGTAATAGCACCATTACTATTCCAACCATTATCCTTTAGTCCATTTTCACCTGTATAAGCTATATCTATATCCTTAAATGTTTCTACAGAGTCATCAAATAAAACTCTTAAATACACATCTGAAATTGATAGATCACAACTCCAAGTAAGACCACCTACTGATGACTCAGTACCTTCAGCATATACAAGTATATAATTTGGGTAGCTTGATGTGTTTAGAAATATCCTTCCATTATTTTCTGTATCTACATTTGCTGTATGATTTCCAATTAGCACAGCATCTGTATTATCACCAGATGGAGATTCACCCTCATACTTAACATAGACTTTTATTCTACCAGAGTTAGTAAAATTAGTAATCTTATAACTAACATAGATACGCATAGAGGTACTGTCATCAATTATTGTTCCAAAATCTAACTGAGGCATATTTAAGTACAAATAGGATTTTAAAACTAACCCACTACTTCCAGAAATACTGAATGATTCAGTAGCAAAGGTTGAACTACTCCCATCAATAGCATTTTCATCATTAGAGAATTGTCTACCTTGTCCATTATAAGGTGAGCCAGAATCTGAATCTCTAGGCTCAAATGGATATACATTAAAATATCTTTTCCCATTATCTCTAACCTCTGTAATGTGTCCACCTAGCTTATTAGAACTATTACTAAGTGTGCTTTCTACCTTTAAAAAAGAGTCTTTGTTTTTATTATACAAATGAGCCTCAGAGGTATTATCTGTACTTGCCTCAATAGATGTGGCAAATGCTTTTCCATCGTGCATAGTCTGAGCGAAGGGAATAGGTCTTAGTTTTTTACCTGCACCAATTCCTGCATCATTTTCTATAAAATTACCATAAGATATAGGAAAATAAATATTATCATTATCAGAGCCACTTGTTTTTGTGGTTGGTATAGAAATTTTATCCCACGGTCTTTGAGCAACGATAGAAAGATTTATTTTTTCTTGGTTATGTGATATTTGTTCTAATCTACCTGTATAGATTAATACACATATATCAATATCTGGGGTATCGTCTGGTTGAATAAATATTTTAACTTTTCTATTTATATATTTATTAGTGTTGTTAAATAACTCTCTTGAAAATTCATTACCTTCAAAAGAAAAATTTGCAAGAGTTAAAGACACATTAGATGTCTTAGCTGTAGAACTCGCTAAATCAATAGACTCTCTGATTGTAGCTTTATTTAAGACACATCCTTTATAGTCTACGCTTTCAACAGTTGTGTCATAGTAACTAACACCAAAAAAATCACTAGCACTTTCATCATCATAAAATAATTGAAATAACCAATTTTCTTTTAATATGGTTTTATTTTCAAAATAATAAGTTAAATCAAGGCTCATGCAATACCCAATCTTCTGGCTCGTTCTATAGCAGGTATAATAGAATCAACTACTGTCTCATCAACTAATGGGGCAGATATATTTATTGTTATGCCACTATTTACTAAATTTTCTTGCTGTGCTTGATTTAATATAAGTTCTCCTGCTGTAGCCATTACAGGAACAACATCGCCTTTACTTGGATTACCTTGTACTATACCACCATCTGCAAATTTTGGTACATACTGATCAAATAAAGATGTTACACCAACTGCAACTGCTGTTCCTGTTACTAACCCTGCAAGTCCTTTAGAACCGACTTCTTTAGCAACTGCTCCTGCAATAGCTTGAGCCAATGAACCTTTAATCATTGACCTAATACCAGATAAACTTGTTTGAAATCTTTCCTCTTCTGCCATCTTTGCTAATTTAGTCTGCTCGGTGTTCTCTTTATTTGCGTTTTTTATTGTATCTAATGATTTTACAACATCCTTGTTTACTTCTATTGATTCTTTACTTTTTAATAATGCATCATCTTCTGCTTTTGCTAATCTTAATTGTTCTTCTATTAGTTCTCTTAGCTTTGTTCTTTCATTATCCATAGTAGATAATGCTCTAGCTTTTTGTTCAAAAAAAGTAACTCCATTTGCGATTGCAAATTGTTGTATTTCATTATTATCTTTAGATGCCTCTGTAAATAACTCAAGTCTATCTCTTTGTAAATCAATTTGCTCATTTAAAAGAGCCATGCTTTCTGATACTTCCTTATCAGATTCTGTTGCTTCCTTTGTTTGACTGATATAGCCTTTCCAGAAGTCTATTGTTCTTTTTATGTGAGGTGCTAAATCTTCAAATATTGGAATAACAATCTCGCCTATCCCTTCAGCCATATCACCAAGATCGTTTTTTAACTGCTCTATAGAACCTGCATAAGTTTGTGCTTGTGCTTGTGCTTGTCCACCAAACAATTCACCCATTACTTTAACAGCCTCTCCTGCCTTCATTTGCTCAGAAGTTAAACCTCTAATTTGTGGAACTAACTCACCTAACTCCCCTGCCATACCACTAAATGTCTTTGCTGTATTTCTTACTGCTGATTCAAGACTCATACCTGTAGCCTCTGCCAAGTCCATAGCAACAGGAATAACTTGCTGTATTTTTTCTTCAGTAAACCCTATAGATGCTAAAAACCCCATTTGTGCTATTGTAGCCTCATCTCCAAACCTAGTAGTTTTTTGTAATGCTGATGCTTGGTCTAATAAAGCCTGTGATGTCCTACCTAATGCAAACTCTAGTTTTTTCTCTGCTTGTTCTTGAATACCTGCAAGTTCTGCTGATTTCATTATACCATTAATAAGTCCAGAAGTACCAAAGTAAGCAACCGAGGCATTTAAAACACTTCTGCCTAGTTTCTTTATAGAACCATCTAAACCACCAATGTCTTTCCCTGCTTTTTTAGCACCTTGTGCTGATACTTTTATATTAACTTTTTGATCTGCCATCTTTTTCCTGTTTGTGTCTTATTACTGATGCGAGTTCATTCTTAATGATTGTAAAATAATCCAACTTTGTTGCATCAGTTTTATTAAGTGTTTTTCCAAGTGGAATATTATAGTCTTTGACATAGTGATATTCATTGATAATAGCAAAAAGATGTTCATCCAATACATATTTAGGATTAGCAAATAATGGCACAAGATAATATAACTCCTGCCCAAGAGTTCGCTTTGGATCATGTGCATCAACGACATCTTTAACTGTTTCCCAAATATCATCTATAGTATTATAATCCCTTGTTTCTCGAGTGATGGGGTTCAAGCATGAGTAGGGGAGGATTAAGTTCTCGTGTGAGTCTGGCTGTAAAAACCAGAACCACACAGCATAACTCAAACCCCATCGGATTTTTTTTGGTTATCACTCAGACCTAAATACTCACTCATTATATTAGTAAGTATCTTTAACTGCACATCATAAGCATATTCTTTAAGTGCTGTATCTGGGTTGTTAAAGGCAATCTCTGCTGTATGTCCTAATAATAGATTAAATGCCTTCTGTGAGACATTATCCGTTCCATTAGCATATACATCTGCAAACTCACCCTGTAATCCTAACCTATCAACATAATTAACAGGTTTTATCTGAATGATATTACCATCTACTTCTATTTTCATTTCCTCCCCCTTTTACTAACAGCTTACTTCAAATAGTGCTGTGCTAGAACCAATTCCTGCACCTACAGCCTTAACAGATGCGTTTAGCATCATTAAACCTGCATCACTAAAACTAACATCAGTAAGGACTGAACTAGCAAACTTAAACTCAAATTGACCATTAGATGGTGTAGCATCTGCACCCATTAAAGTAGCACCTTCAGATGATCCTGTTACTTGGTCATTAAAGTTTTCAAACATTGGTGCAGTATTACTATCATACACACAAGTAAACTCTGCTGTTGCACTTATTTCACCTGCCCTTGTTACACTTTCAAACCCTGTTGCTGTAAGACCTACAAACTCAACATCATTTGTAATGTTTAAACTAAAAGATGAAAGTATTACATCAGCGTGACCTGCTATTATTCTGTCATCAGCATCCCAATTACTCATATAGTAGTTATTAGCAGTAATTGCTGTATCTATTGTAGTAGTAGAACCTGTTAAATCTGATGCCAGACTGCCTGTCTTAAAAGTAGCAGAGAACTTTATTCTGCCCCCTTCTGTATTTGCATCACCATTAAAACTGAGAGCAGTACATAAAACATCTTTAAAAGCTAAATCTGCATTAGTTCCATAAGCTGACTTGTAGATTACAGATAAAAGCTGTTGATCTGTTTGGTCTACAGTTGCTGATGTTAATGTGCTTGTTCCTGCATTACTTGCAACAGAATAAGGTACACTAGCATCACCTGTTATATTACTAAGTAATAAATCAAGTCCTTCAGTTGTTGCTGTTCCAGATACACTAAACTCTTTTACAGAGCCTTTAATATCTTGAAAAAAGTCTGTAGCCTGTAAGATACGACTTCCAGAGCGATGCTCTAATCCTTGATTAACATTTAAAGATGGAGAACCGATAGAATCCACATCTAGAGCAATATATGGGTTATCTGGTGAACCACCACTATTAGGGTTTAATGTTCCCCAATCATCTTGCTCTGCAATCAGAAACGAGAATTGTTTTGGAGAAAAAGCCTGTGTTGCTATAGCCATTATTTCTTATCCTTTTTTTTAGGTTTTAATTTTACTTCTTTAACATATTTTTCAGCTTTTTTCGAAATCCGTTCAACTTCTACCTCTTCACCATCATTAAGCTGTTTTACAACTTCTGGATCATAAGCACCTTTATTAAAACAGATACCTAAAGCATCTCTAATAGGTTCTTTTATTAATTTAATCTTCAATTTGTTACCTCATATCCTATACAACTAAAAGTAATTAACGCTCTAACTTTGGTTTCATCTTCTTCATCTCTTTCATATTCAACAGATTCAACCTCACCACCAGACCAGACTGCATTATTGTTAGCATTATTATCTGGTGCAAATAAGCGTTTAATATGTTCTGCTACATTTGCGACCTGTTTAAAGGTGTTTTCTGTGTAATTGCCACCAGATGTAAGCTCATACGATATTAAGACTGTGTACTGCCTATTCTGCCCATTTGTGAGTATCTCTAGTAGATTGTCGCTGATAGGTTCTATATATACAGAATGGTTTCCTTGATGTGAGTCCATATAGATTGGCAAAGCCATCTCTTTCGCCACAATGTGATGAATTTGGTCTACTACTTCAAATATTCTATTAGAATAGTCTATCATATTCGTTCTATATAAGCTGTTTTAATTGGTGTATCACTTTGCCCTATCTCTCCAGATATTTCCATTTCCCAAGTATCATTTAAGGTAAGTACACCTGCTGAAAAGCGTACATACATACCCCTACCGACATGATCCCATCCACCTGTTACTATTTCATCTTCTACCATTTCATCTACTTGTAAACCTTCTGAACTACTTCCAAAAGTAGAGTATTTAATTGTGGATTCTGTTCCTCTGGTTAGTGTACCTGCTGTTGTGATTTTTATCTTAATTAAATCCCACCTAGCTGTAGGTCTACCACGCACATCAACAATATCTGAGGTTGTAGAACCATTTACTGATACCCTTCTTACAATCCCTTTATTCTTTTGTAAGGATTCTTGTTGGCTTATGCTTATCTCACCTCTGCGAATTAAGTCTAACCAACCTGTTCCTTCTGGGTTAGATACCTTACTAGCTAATCTTTCAGATAGTTCATCATCATAAGGTGCAGTAATAAAGGATGCAACCATGTGTGCTGTACTCATTACAATTATTTCTGGGTAATCATTCCCTGTTGCTGATGCACTTCCTACTCCCTTGCGTGGGTAGATAGGCATCCCTGCCATACTTCTAACAAAATCACTCGCCCTTGAGATGTTTTTATTAAGGTTAGCATCTTGATCCTCACCGAACTCCCAGACACTTCCATTAAGTGTATTTGCACTCCCACCACCTATATAATACTCTAGTCTTGAATCAGCCTCTACATATCTCCATTGATTATCTGATGAAGGCTGTGAGCCATGTTCAGCACCTAAGTCCTGCCCATCTTTAAACAGTACAGAATACCCAGAACCTGCTGAGTAGTGATAAAATAAGTGTGATGTGCCACTAGCCACCCAATTAGGTGATAGTATAGATCGTTGCGAATATTTTGCCATCTCTGGTAAAACTTGAGCAACATCAGACTGTGAACAATATGATGCTTCGTAAGTACTCATTTAAGCCTCGTTATGGTTAAAGTCTAAAACTTCAAACTCTGCTAAGTTCTGCAACCTATAAATAAGTTCAGCAACCTCGCCTGTAGTCCTAGAGCTTGGTGATATTAAATCTGTTAATGATAATTTTCTAGCGAGTCCGATACACTTGTTTAAACTTTCAAATGTACCTAATAACTCTAATTCTTCGTTTACTACCTGCATATATTTAGAATTTTTATCCATTTATTGTCTCTCCCCATACTGTTGCTTGTCCTTTTACTATTTCAATCGTTTCTACTTGAAAGTTGCCTCTAGGTTTGTCAAACCATGTAACAATACCAAAAGCATGATTCCAATTATGTAAACGACCTCTGAGCCATTTGTTTTTTTCTGCACTCATATCTTTTAAACAACCCATTGACCATGCTCCAATCGTTCCAGAATCCAATTTAGTAAGTGAATGTCTTTGTATGTCGTGAGTATGTCCATATATAATGTTACTTCCATAAGCCTCAAGATGCTTTTTTGCATGGTATGTTGTAGCGTATGCCCCATGTATAAAGTTTACTTTCCCAATCTTTAAAGGTTTGTTGTAAGGCAGGTATTTATATCCTCTTTCATCCCATTTACAGGCTTTTCTAAAGGTGTAGTCCTTCATATAAGGGTATCTTTCAACAAAACTATCAAGCCATTCATCATGATTTCCTGCACATAAGTACCTTTCATTGCAATCAATCTTATCTAATACTCTATCAAACTGATCTAAACCTTCATTGATTTGTTTTATTTCTTCATTTATCAAAGGTAATTGATATTCTAAATCTGGCAACTTTTTACCTTTGTATTTCCACATAGATACAGATTCCCACTCACCACAATCACCTAAGTTTATAAAGATGTCTGGTTTTATAAGTTCTAAGGCTTGTAAAACAACATTTACAGCACTCTGGTCGTGTATTGGAAAGTGTTGGTCTGGAATTACTACTGCTCTTTTCAAAAAACTATCTCCTACCCCATCGTTTTTTAGGTTTTTTAGGACATTTACTTAAAAGTTCTATCCTATTTTCATTTTTAGCTATTCCACAATAACTAAAATCTTGTTCTTTTGTTGCAAAGGCACACATTCGGTCTATCTTTATGCAGTTATCAAACAATTATAGAATCTCTATATGTACCAAATCATCAAAGTTGTTATCTTTAATCTCACCATCAGAATCCCAATCTCCACCCCATCTAACAACATAACCAAATTGCTTTGCTATTCCTCTCACCATGCCACCCATATAGTGAAAACGCTCTCTATCTTCCCAATCAATAGGATAAGGTGCTAAATCAACAGCTTTACCTTCAAGATGTTTACTATACTTAGTCTTTGTAGCACCTTTTTTAAGCAGTTCTTCCTGCCTATCTGGTGATCTTATGCCTTCAATGATAGTTACATCCATTATATCAATAAGTTTATCTAAAACCTCTCTTAATCTAGGATCAATACCTACCATCCTCTGCTTTGACCTCTTTCCAAATCTTGGCATTACTTTTTCTTCCTTTTAATAGGCTTAAACATTGTTTTTTTCTTTTTAGAAGGTCTACCCCTCTTCTTTCCGTATGTTCCTTTTCCGTAAGGCATTATTTTCTCCTAGTTTTAGATGGACTCCATTTAACTCTATTCGCCCAATATGCTCCAGACATCCTACCTCTAGCTATGTTTTTTGCGTGTCTAGCCTTAAATGCTCTGCGTTGTGCAGGTGTTTGGTTAGTCCTTACACCTTGCTGACCAAATCTTATTAACTTAGTTCTTGCTCCAACTTTAGCTAGAACCATGTGAGACTTAGTCTTATGTCGTGGTGTTCTCTTGGGTTTATTAAAACCTTTAAGTCCAAACCTTGCTAGTCTAGGATCACGAGCCATTATTTTTTAGCTAAATCTTCAAGTATATCAGTAACCCAATCTATTAGCTTTTCTAATAGTTCTTGTTCCTGCTTTTCATTTAAGAAAGGTAAATTAAGTTTCTTATTTATTTTTGTAGCTAATTCTTCTTTTAATTCATCTGATTGCACATAACCAATAAACTCATCTTGGTATTCTTCTACAATATGGTCTTTAGCTTTGTCTATAATCTTTGCTAATACTACTTTTTTTAACATCTATAACTCCCTTTTGATTTTATATCCTAAATAAATAATTGTCATTACAGCCACAATACATTGTAAAGCTGTGCTTATATTTGTAAGTGATAAGCTATAATTAGCTAAACTCGCAAATGATACTTTTAAGCTATCCATTAAAGTCTTTCCTTTAATTCTTCTATATCTTCTAAAATAAATTCTAAGATAATGTCCTGCCTTACATCAGAAGGGATAGGATCATCTTGTGCATCTTTCATTTCTTTTATATAGTTTGCTGTACGCTGACTTTCAACCTCTAAGAATTGCAATCTAGTGTTTAGTTGTCCATAACCATATACTAATGCACCAATAAA
>Ga0187218_1000124_pt1 | contig 21439 bp, 31 predicted proteins | sample 14SPOviralmetaG_FD_130167 | JGI IMG/M metagenome (GOLD analysis project Ga0187218, IMG submission 130167) | Marine viral communities from the oligotrophic San Pedro Time Series (SPOT) site, San Pedro Channel, CA, USA - 14 SPOT_SRF_2010-08-11... | ecosystem: Environmental > Aquatic > Marine >...
GAACCCGAAATTAAAGTAGTAGAAAAAATAGTAGAAGTACCTGTAGAAGTAGAAAAAATTATTGAAAAGGAAGTTATCAAAGAAGTACCTGTGGAAAAAATTGTTAAAACTAACATTTATGGGGAAGACATACAAGAAAAATTAAAGCTATTAGAATTACCCACTGTAAAACAAGCAATAAAGCACGCAAAAAGGGCAGGGGAATTATAATTTACGTATATGTATATGTAAACATATACACATGGCTTTAAAATTAACATCCGTAAAATTAGAAGAACGTTTATTTGAAGACTTTAAAGTAGCTTCAATAAGACAAAAATTTAATCTTCAAAAATTAGTAAATAGAAGTATACATCTCTATTTAACTGATGAGGAATTTGCAAAATCCCTCCATACACATACTGACCTAACCATTAGTGGTAGTGGTTTATAAATTATAAAAAGTTTTTATTTAATGAAAAAAGGTTATATTCCTAAAGAGGAAAGAAAAAAAATCCTCTTACTATGCGATGATATTCGTTTACATAGTGGTATTGGCACTATGGCTAAAGAATTCGTACTAAACACAGCTCACCATTTTAATTGGGTTAATTTAGGGGCTGCTATTAAACACCCTGAACAAGGTAAAGCATTTGATCTTAGTCAACAAATTAATGATACTATTAATATACCTGATTCAGATGTAAAAGTAATTCCTTGGGACGGTTATGGTAATGATCAAATTATACGCCAATTAATAGATCAAGAAAAACCAGATGCTATCTTACATTTTACAGATCCGCGTTATTGGACTTGGCTCTATAGAATGGAAAAAGAAATTAGAACTAAAATCCCTATGATTTTTTATACTATTTGGGATGATCTTCCTTATCCTATGTGGAATAGAGATTTTTATCGTTCAGATGATCTTCTTCTTTGTATTTCTAAACAAACTAAAAACCTAGTTAAAAATGTACTCAGAGATTACCCAAAAAAAGATTGGCAGGTTCAATATGCCCCACACGGTATAGATGAAAAAGTATTTTTTCCAATAGCTAATAATTTAGAGTTTGAAGTATTTAAAGAAAAATTCTTTGAGGGTCAGCAATATGACTTTGTAGCTTTCTGGAATAACAGAAATATTCGTCGTAAAAACCCAGGCGATGTAATCACAGCATGGAGAATCTTTACAGACCAACTTACAGACGATCAAGCTAAACGCTGTTTACTCATTTTACACACTGATAAAGTAGATAGTAATGGTACGGATATTCCAGCAGTAATTGAGACAACTTGTGATCCCGAAAGAGCTAAAGTTAAATTCACTAATGGTAAATGCGATCCTAAAATACTCAACTACTATTATAATTTAGCAGATGCCCAGCTTATGATGACTGATAATGAAGGATGGGGATTATCACTTACTGAAGGTATTATGGCGGGTAATATGGCAATTGCTCCTGTTCAAGGAGGTATGCAAGACCAAATGCGTTTTGAAGATGAAAATGGAGACTGGATTAATTTCACTACAGAATTTCCTACAAACAGTAACGGTAAATATAAAAAGCATGGTGAATGGGCTATCCCAATGTGGCCTAAAACCCGTTCACTAAAAGGTTCTCCCTCAACCCCTTATATTTACGCTAGTCAGGTAGATATTGAAGATGCTGGTTTAGCACTTTTAAAATGTTATAATTTAGGTAAAGAAGAAATTAGCCGTAGAGGCCTTAAAGGACGTGAATGGCTATTATCCGATGAAGCAAGAATGACAGCTTCCAATATGGGACAAAATTTTATTGACCATATTGACATTTTATTTGAAAAATGGGAACCCGTAGAAAAATTTGTAGTTGAAAAAGTTGATGACGGTCATTCCACATATAACCCTAACCCTGTTCAGTATACTCCTGAATTTAGTAAAAAATTAAAAGAAATTTCAGCATGAAACCAGTTTGTATAGTTAGCTGCCCAATAGATACGTTTAGCGGATATGGGCACCGTTCTCGTGATTTTGTCCGTTCCCTCATTGAGGCTAAAAATGATGAATGGGAGATTAAAATATTACCACAGGTTTGGGGTAGTACTCCCTGGGGTTTTTTAGATAAAAATGACCCACTAAAATCCCATTATGTACAAGGTACAGTAACAACCCAACCAGATATTTGGATACAAATTACTATTCCTAATGAGTTCCAAAAACAGGGTAAATTTAATATTGGTGTTACTGCGGGTATTGAATCTACATGTCCCCCTCCTGATTTTATAGAAGGCATGAATAGAATGGATTTAAATCTCGTATCTTCAGAGTTTACTAAAAATATATTTGAAAATGTTCAACTTACTCAAAATGATAACCAAGGACAACCCATTAAACAATTTAGATTAGAAAAACCAATTGAGGTTTTATTTGAAGGATTAGACACAGGGGTATATTTTAAAGAACCCAGTAAATCCGGAATGCTTGACAATATAGATGAAAATTTTTGTTTTTTATTTACAGGTCACTGGTTACCTGGTAAATTTGGGGAAGATAGAAAAAATGTAGCTACTTTAATTGAAACTTTTTTAACAACTTTTAATAAAAAAGGTCCTAAACCTGCATTATTATTAAAAACCAATAAAGTAGATTATAGTTTATTAGATAAAGAAGAAATACTTGCGAGTATCCGTAAAATAAGAAATAAATTTGGGTATAAAGAAAATTTACCTAATATCTATATTTTACATGGTGAATTTACAAATGAAGAGCTTAATAAACTTAATAATGACCCTAAAATTAAATCATTTGTTTCGTTTACTAAAGGTGAAGGTTTTGGTAGACCCTTACTTGAACAAGCCATTACAGGAAAACCCGTAATAACAACAAATTGGAGTGGCCATATTGATTTTATTCGCCCTGAATATAACATATTATTAGGGGGTGAATTAAAAAATATCCACAAATCAGCCGCTAATAAATGGTTATTAGAACAAGCTCAATGGTTTAATGTAGATACTGAAGTTGCTTCTAAAGCAATGAAAGATATTTATAAACATTATAAAAAATACATTGAAAATAGTCGTAAGCAAACTAAATTTTTAAAAGAAACCTTTAGCCAAAACCAAATGACTAAGGTACTTAAAGGCCATTTAGATAAAATTAATGTATCTGTAAATATACCTTTACAAATGCCAAAACTTCAACTCCCTAAGTTGAAAAAAATTGATGGAAAAGAATCAACAAACTCTACACAACTTAAACTCCCTAAACTCCAAAAAATAGATGGATAATTTAATAACATGCCCTTGTTGTGGGTCAGATGCCTGTTCTGTTTCACCTCTTGCCCCCGCAATCGATGCTCACCTATGCTGGACTTGTGGTTTTAATACCCATACAGGTATGGTTGATGGTAGTGAACTTGAAAAAGCCACATTCGAATCAACTGCTGAAATAATGAAAGATTTAAAACAAGTACATGAAGGTTTGGCTTGGTATCCTAAAGTTATTAACTTACAAGATAAAGGGATGGTATTCCCTGAATGGAATAAACGTCTCCAGGATTGGTATTGGGCAGCTGTTAAAGCTATCCCTGTAGCTGAAGAAGAAAAGGAAAAATATCCTGACCCCTCTAATCCGGGTGAGTTTTATGAATTTAGAATGGATATGGAAAATATTAAACGCTTTAATAAATTAGAATTCATGGATGCCTCCGAATTAATAGGATTATTTAATGCAGAATAAAAATTGGAACGACGAATATGAAGATTAGTTATGCAATACCCGTTTGTAACGAGTACAAAGAAATAGAATATTTACTCGAATACTTAAATAAACATAAAAGAGAACAAGACGAAATAGTTGTCCAATGTGACCAAGGAAATACTACACCTGAAGTATATGAAGTATTAAAACAGTATTCTGATATAAAGATTATAGAATTTGCTCTTAATAAAGATTTTGCAGCATTCAAAAATAATTTAAAGGATAACTGTTCAGGGGATTATATTTTCCAAATTGATGCAGATGAGTACCCCGAAGAATATCTAATGAATACCATAGAATGGGTAATTAATAATAACCCTAAAACCGATATTTTTTGGGTTCCTAGAATTAATATAGTAAAGGGTTTAACTAAAGAACATATTGATAAGTGGAAATGGAATGTTGATCCTAAGGGAAGAGTTAATTTCCCCGACTATCAGTGTCGCATTCTCAAAAATGTAAAGAGAATTAAATGGAAAAATAAAGTACATGAGGTACTTATGGGCCACCAAACCGAATCCCATTTACCTGCAAATGACGAATTTTGTATCCACCATTTAAAGGATATAAAACGTCAAGAAAAACAAAATGAATTATATAGTACATTATGATACTTTATATCCAAACACCCTCTATCCCCCGAAGTGGATTACATAATATTTCAATAAAAAATATAGTAGAATACTTAGATAATTATAAACATTTTTCTCAAATTAAATGGTTTGTTAATTTAGATGCTATTGAATCTACTATATCTTCTAACCATAAATGGGAATCATATAATACTACTAAAAATAATTTTGAAAAAATACAATCTACACTCAGTAAAACCAGTTTAGATATAAACGTTTCACATAATCCATGTTTTTACTTAGCATTTAGACATTTAACCCTTTCAGTTCTAAATGATATAAAACAGTCTAACTTAAATAATTCTGACTACTGTGTATTATGGTTAGAAGATGATTGGGCTTTTAAAAACGTCAGTAGTTTTAGTAAAAATTTAGAAGCTTTTATATCAGAACCACAGTATAAACTGTATACACTTCATAAAAATAAAATTAATATGGGGGGTAATGCCGATATAATTAAAGGAGATTTATTTGACAAATTTAATAACGTTAATTTAGATATAGATAATAAAAGAGACCCTGAAAATATAAGAAAAGGTGATGTATGGGTTCCTCATATTTTTAAACAACCTTTAAATTTACTTAGAGAAATAAACAATAATTTTAACCACCCTTTAAGAAAATCCTATCCCGAAATATTATCATCATGGGATTTTGAAGGGGATACAGGAGATAATTGGCGCGCGAATTTATCTATTGCTAAAAATTGGTCATATGCCGATAAACCAGGAATAGATGCTAGTAGAAGTTTTACTTATAAATAAATGAATAATAAACAAGATTTTTTAACATACATTGCTGAGGCTGAACAAAATACTATAGCAATCGACTTTGATGGAGTTATTCATAATCATAACTTAGGATTCCATGATGGTACTATTTATGGAGATCCTATTTTAGGTTCTTTAGAAGCAATTAAGTTTTTATCTACACAATACCAAATAATAATTTACACTTGTAAAGCTAACCCTAACCGTCCCTTAATTAACAATAAAACAGGAATTAAACTTATCTGGGAGTGGTTAGATAAATATGGTTTTACCCCTTATGTAAAAGATATTACGTTTACTAAACCTAATGCTAAGTTTTATATAGATGATAAGGCTATTTATTTTGATAACTGGAAAAATGTTTTAGAAACTTTAAATGATGTTTAATAAAATTAAAGATATAGAATATGGGGTAAAAATCTCCCTTGAGGATGAAGGTCTAACCCCAGATCAATGTGTCAAAATAGCTTGTTTAAGTCATTTAAATAATATTCCTTTAACTATGAAAATAGGAGGAGCTGAAGCTATTTCTGATATAAGAATAGCCCATAATATAGAATGTGAAGGTTGTGTAGCTCCCATGATTGAATCACCCTATGCCTTATATAAATTTATTTCTTCGGTATATAATAATTCGTTTGAGTTTAAGAAATTATATATTAATATTGAAAGCAAACAAGCCTATTTAAATATAGAAGATATTTTAAATTCTTCTGATATTAAACATTTATCAGGTATAGTATTAGGTAGGTCAGATTTTGTTCAATCATTTGGGTATACTAAAGATAAAGTAGATTCTGATGAAGTTTATTCTATGGCTGAAAAAATCTTTACTTTAGCTAAAAAGAAAGGATTAACTACTTTAATGGGGGGTAACTTAAATGTTAATAGTTTAGATTTTATTAAAAGGTTATATGATAAAAAATTATTAGACTATGTGGAAACTAGAAATGTTAAGGTTAAATTAACTAAAGATTTTTTAGAAAATTATTCCGATAATCTAACACAAATGATAAGATTTGAAATAGATTGGTTAAACCTTAAAACTACTCAATTACAATCTCTATTTAAAAAAGATATAAAACGAGTATCAAACTTAAAATTAAGAAACTAATGAATAAACTCACTGCTATTATACCTGTTAGGCAGGGTTCTCAAAGGGTTAAGAATAAAAACTTTAAACCATTTGCGGGTAAATCTCTTCTAGAACATAAAATTGAACTCACTAAACAATTACCTGTTGATGAGATCATTATAAATACAGATAGTGATTATGCTATAGAATTAGCTAAAAAAAATAACATATCTTACCATAAAAGAGATCCATATTATGCTAGTTCTGAATGCACTAATAGTGAATATCATGAATATTTAGCTAAAGTAACCAACTCAGAAAACATCTTAATAACTCAAGTTACAGCACCTCTTATTAAGTTAGAAACCTATATAGAAGCTATAGATATCTTTAATAATGTTAACTGTAATAGTTTAATGTCTACTAAAAAACTAGTTGAATATATTTGGCATAAAAATAATCCTATTAATTATAAGTTAGATTACGCTCCTAATTCACAGGATTTACCTAATTATTTTGCTCCTACTTTTGGGGTTATTATAGCTAATAGAGAAGCAATGCTTAAATCGAGGAATTTTATTTGTGATAATCCTTATTTTTATCCTATTTCTGATAAAGAATCTATTGATATAGACACAGAGTTAGATTTTGAATTTGCTGAATTTTTATTTAAAAAAGAATATAATGTCTAAAAATCTCTTAGAACTAAAAAATAAACACTTAGGAAAAGATATTTGGATTATATCTGCAGGATCTTCTATGGATTATATTTCTAAGGATTTCTTTAACGAAAAAATTTGTATAACTGTAAATGATATGGTTAAACATTTTGATTGTAGTTATGTAGTAATGAAAGATTGTCATAAACCTAAATTTTCAGAAGCTATAAAATATTCATTAGAAAAAAATATACCTTTAATATACTCAAAGTATCATGAGGGTAAATCTAGATCTCGACTTAATAATCCTACCCATTCTAATTCGTATTTTTTTGATCACAATCCTAAAATAAATCATTTTCATGAAGAAATCTTGAATTTAAAAGAAGATGAAATTATAGTCTCTAGATCTACCATAACATCAGCAATGCATGTAGCTGCTTATATGGGGGCTAAAAATATTATTTTATGTGGTCATGATTGTGGAACTATTGATGGAGATTTATATTATAGTAAATATAGACCTGGTAATAAACATCCATTAGAATATTGGCCTGATGGGTTAAAAAATGCTATATCAAAATATGAGGGGCAATCAATGTTAACCCGCCAGTTATTAAAAGAAAGATATAATTGTAATATAGTTTCTTTAAACCCCTTTATTAGTTTTAATTTAGAGGGGTATGAATTTAAAGCTCTAAAATGATGGGTATGGACATAAAATATATTTCATTAAATACAATAGATATTAGCTCTTTTGAATTAATCAGAGAAAAAATATCATCTTACAAAAACCAGGATCATAGTAGGTGGGTGTTTAAAGACCCTAAAACTAACTTATACTATAAACTATGGAACGAAACTTATATAAGAAAAAACAACATACTATCAGGGGTATTATCTAATTTTTATGATAAAACTACATGTCCTGCTCTTTATGGCCTTATATTTTGGGAAGGAACGTGTAGGGGATATATTATGCATGAATGTGAAGATTATGATACTATTGATAATAATTTTTATTCAATTATAAAAGAAAAAACATACGAAACACAATATTTTGCGTATGATTTTTGCCCCCAACATATTAAAAAATATAATGGGCAGCTTACTTTAATAGACCTAGAAGGTATATATCACTTAGATTATTATGAATCTAAATCTAAAGAACACCAAACCCTTCAAATTCCGGGTAAGTTTGTAGAATATGAACCTTATAAACATTATATTGAATCTATTCTACATACCCCTCTTTCCGAAGAAGAATTTTTACAATTACCACTCCAACAAGGAAAGGGGGGAAAAGAAATAATCCTCCAAGATTATACCCTCAAAACAGTAAAAGATGTAGTTAACTTTTTTAAAAAACCCGATAATATTGTAAAGGTTAAATCAACTTTAACTCCTAAAAATTGGCAGTATTTTAATTGTATGTTAGCTGAATTTAGACATAATGTAGGGGATCACCATGAGTTAGGGTGGGAAAATATGACTGAGGAATATTATAATAATTTACCCTTAATGTCTGATAATGAAATAGCTCAGTTTTTGAAAAATGCCCCAGTTCCATTCTTTACAGATTTAATAAAACATGGTTACCACAGAGCGTGTTCTATGATAGGTAGATTAATTAATGATAAACCATATATTCCCTTTTATGTAAATAAAAGAAATTTTCACGGTGAATCCCCCCTTAATAATATTAACTATATTAATATATTAGATAATTTAGGAATACCCCGAAGTGAATATTCTATATCTAATAGTGCTATATTATCTTTAATGGGGGTGCCCGAAAGGGTAAAAAATAATGGTGATTTAGATATTATAATTTCTAGTAAGCTTAGAAAATTTTTAGAAAAAACTAATTTAAACCTCCCCCCGGAAGCCCATCCTTTTGAAAAAAATAGTGGGAAGTTTACCCAATTTGGGTGTAAAAACGATGATCAACTAATATCTGAGTATAGTGTGGATATACAAGGATTCCGTTTTACAGAACCTAGATTTTATTTTAATAGAATGCATAAAGTGTTTCCTAGTGCTCATCGTTCTTTAGAAGAAAATTATAATATAAAAAAACAGGGCAGAGATAGAGTTTTATCTTTCTATAACGAACAAAAACATTTAACCCCACCTTTTAATAAAATTTCTTTAGAAGGTTGGGGTTTTGACTTAATACAAGAATTAAGAGTAATTAAATAAAATTAATAATATGGCAAATCGCGATTTTAAATACAAAGGGGTACCAACCCAGCAAGCAACAAATGTTCATGGAGCATTTGAAACTTTTTTTGACGAAAACACTTTTGACTATGTTCTAGAGATAGGAACATCTTATGGCGGTTTATCTCTATTTTTATATGAGCAAAGTTTAAAACATAATTTTAATTTTATAACATATGATTATTTAGACTTCAAAAATGGAAGGTGGGCCAATAGAATAAATAGTCTTAAACAAGCCCAACCCGAAACCTGGGAAAACTCAAAACACTTGTTTAAAAACCAAGATATATTTACTGAAGAATCTGTAAGCGAATTATCAACTATATTAAAAAACAATAAATGTTTATTATTATGTGATGGGGGAGACAAGGTAAGAGAATTTAACCTATACTCCGAATACATTCAGCCAGGGAGTTATATAATGGCACATGATTATGCCTCTGATAAAAATTATTTTTCTAAACATATTTCTGGTAAAATTTGGAATTGGCATGAAATACAAGACTCTGATATCATTGAAAAAGTAAATGAACATAATTTAAGTAAGTGCCCACAACACTATGATACTTTTAGAAAAGTAGTATGGGCATGTTTTACTAAAGAAAACTTATAATGAATATAGTATTTTGGGTGGGGGTTAAAAGCCAAGATCCTCTACTTTTAGAAAAACATGGCAATTTTGATTACTTTGAATACTCTAAACTTACATGGAAGTATTGGTGTGAAAAAAATAACATAGTATTTTATGAATATAATACTCCCTCTTTAGAAGATACAGGTACTCATAAAGTTACATGGCAAAGATGGTTTGATTTAGAAAACCAATTATCCGAATTTAATTGGGATAAAGTAGCAGTAGTAGATGCTAGTTATATGATAAAGTGGGACTCTCCTAATTTTTTCAACCTTACTACAAATAAATTAAGTGTATTTCAGGCTTTGGAAAATGTTAATTGGATAGATGAGAGTATAAAAGGTTATCAAGAATTATTTCCCCAAGTAAACTTTGATTTGAAAAGATATATAGACTGTGGATTCCAAATCTTTACTAAAAATCATTTAGAGTTTTTATCCTATCTAAAGGATTATTATAATAAAAATCTTAATAAAATTTTAGAATTACAAAAAACAGTCAGTAAAGGAACCGACCAACCCATATACAATTATTTATTACAACAAAACCAAGTAGATTTTGGTTTTGAATTACCTAATTCGTATAATTTAAACCATATGAATAGATTTAATTGGTTTAAATATAACTGGCAATTGAATGAAGATACCACACCTTATTTTATAAAGTATGGTTATCTTTGGAAATACAGTGGGTTTGATAGAAGACAAAGAACCCCCTTAATGAAACAAACATGGGATTTAATAAAAAATAATTATGAATAAAAAAAATATAATATTTCTTATAAACATTACCCATGATAAAAAATTCCAAGGTGGGGGGAATACTATGCATGGAGTTTTCCAATGGTCTATTGAAAGTTGGAAACAATATGCTTCTAGGCATAATGCTGAAATATTTGTTTTAGATCAACCTATACTTGATATTGAGTATATGAAGCCAAACTGGTTTAAAATGTATATCCTTGATATATTAGAAGCTAATGATATAGAATATGATCAGGTTCTTTATGTTGATTATGATACTATAGTCACCCCAGATGCCCCTAATATTTTTGAACTTACAGATTATAAATTCTGTGCAGTAAGAAACTATGGGTGTATGGATTGGGTGAATAGAAGTATAGAAAATTATAGTAAATATATTTTTAATGGTTTTAAATTTCCTTACTATAATTATTTTAATTCTGGGGTAATGGTTTTTAATAAAAAACATAAACCTTTATTTAAAGAAATACAAAACTTTTATAATGATACTAGATCTGACTTAATTCAAATGCAAGATAAATTTTGTGTAGGTAATGATCAACCTGTATTTAATTTCTTTGTAAATAAAAATATTCCTTTAGACTATAAAATATTAGGATATGAGTGGAATATGCAAGACATGATGAGATTTGAAATATTAAATGAGAATATGTTACACACTAGATATGGGTATATAAATCATTATAATGCGGGTACCCCACCATCACCCGAATATTGGATGGAAAAAACTTATAAATACTTATATAAAAATAATGAATAAATTTGGAGGATGGGCTATTCAAGAGTCCTGTTATAATTTAATAAAAGAAATACTCCCTGAAGGTAAAACTATACTAGAGATGGGAAGTGGGCATGGTACTGATGCTTTAAGTAAACATTACAACATGATTTCTGTTGAAAATGAAAAACCATGGGTTGGAAAATATAATTCAACTTATATAGAAGTTCCTATTAGAAAGTATACTAATGGGGGGATTAAAACTCAAGGTCTTTTTGTTGATGAAGATCCTTATTTACCCCCTGATTTGCCTGGTGAAGGTGCCCCCCGCCAGAGTGGATGGTATGATTACAAAATTTTGGGTCCTAAGTTGGAATCTTTATCTTATGATCTTATATTAGTAGATGGGCCTAATGGGGCAATTGGTAGAGGTGGATTTTTAAAACACCTAGATTTATTTAATACTAAAGTACCTATAATATTTGATGATATCAATAGAAAAGCTGAATTACAAATGATGGTTAAAGTATCTGAAATACTAAATAAACCTTGTAAAAAATTAGATAAACATACTGGTTATATATTATGATAAATTTAAAAAACACATATTGTATAGGAACACACATCATGTTTTATGAAATTGAGATGTTAAAATCTCAAACGGATGCGTTAATACAGGCTATTGAAACTGTTGAAAACCCCGAAAATATTACAATAGAAATGTTCCTTAATTGTTCAGAGTATTTTGAAAAATTAGACCCTAAATATACTTGGAAATTTATTAGAGATAAATATTATACAGAAGTTAACAGGCTTCGTAAGTTGGGTGTTAATGTAATTGATAAAATATACGAAAATAATATTAAACCCTATACTATAGGGTCTTATAGAAGGGATTTAAATTATAACTACTGTGAGTATAATGATTATATAATTTGGGGGGAAACAGATTGCCTTTTACCCCGAGAAACTTTTAGTTCTATAGAACTAGTTTCCCAATATGCTACACAAAATAATATAAATAGATATTGTCTAACTTTTGGTGTAAGAAGGATGTGGGATAGATCTTGGGATAGTATTGTACATAATGATTTTATGAATAATAACTATCATGAAATGCATGAACCTGAAAAATGGAAAAACGATCCTTCTAGCATTTGGTATACTATGGACATAGAAGAAATGAACCAAATAAACACTAAAGCAACAGAATTAGATTTAGGTTTAATAGATACACCTCGTTTTGATGGTAGTGGGTTAGTTATATCTAGCGATTTAATCCAGTCAGGAGTAAATATCCCACATGCAGCTTGGGCTTGTGGTGAAGACACTGCATTTCAAAATATGGCTAAGATTATAATGGGTAAAGCTTACAGACAGTTTACTGTTAAAAATATTTTAAAAGTTCATAATAGAAATCATCCTCTTAAAAGAGAGTATGTTGAAGGTGAATCTCACTTAGAATCTAGTAAAGCTAAAAGAAACTCTAATAAACTATGGCAAATTGTTCATAAAATGAGTGAAAGCAATATGCATACATTAGGCCCCTACCAAAATAGTTTTTACACTTTAAAAAATCTAGAAGATGAAAGAAAGAAAATATCTCCCAACGCTAGCTGAATTAGTAGATAGGTTATCTATAGTTCAACTCAAAGAAGTGTTTATTACTGATCATAAATCAGAGTACGCCCAAGAAATAAAAGAAATCACCCATGATATTGAACTTATCCTAAATGATGAAAATATTAGATTAACAGGCGAAGATGTTAGGGCAATTATAGTATTATCTCAAATGAATCTCCATATTTGGCATAACGAAACCAAATACAGAGCAGGAACAGGAGATGGTAATTTAGGACTTACACATGGTTTAAATGGTATTAGAAACACTGCTAAAAATAAAATCCAAGAACAATCTGGGGGTAGAAAAGACTATAAAGTTGATTGTATAGCAGCAGAATTTAAAGATTGGGAAGTTAGTTGGTAATGAATGTATTAGTTATAGGAGATAGTTGTACTGATAAATTTATTTATTGCAACATAGAAAGAATTTGCCCCGAAGCCCCCGTACCAGTAATGAAGCCCATTAATGAAACTTCAAATCCTGGTATGGCTCATAATGTAGTAGCAAATTTAACATCACTTAATTTAACAGTAGATTTAATTACTAATCCTGAACCTATTACTAAAACCCGATATGTGGATAGCAGATCAGGGCAAATGGTAATTAGAGTTGACGAAAATGATCAATGTAGTAGAGTTGATATAAAAAATATATTACCACCTATAGTATGGAAAAATTATAGTGCCGTAGTAATAAGTGACTATTGTAAGGGGTTTATTACTGAAGAGGATATTGAATATATTGCTCAATCCCACCCTTTAGTGTTTATGGACACTAAAAAACAATTAGGTAGTTGGTGCAATGATATTTCATTTATAAAAATAAATGAATTTGAACATAGAAAAAACTTTGAATTATTACCCAATTATCCACAAATACAAGATAAACTTATAGTAACCCGTGGTAAAGAGGGGTGTGAATATATGGGCAAAATGTACCCGGTACCGCCCGTATCGGTTAAAGATGTCTCAGGAGCAGGTGATACATTTTTATCTGGATTAGTAAGTGAATATCTAAAGACTAAAAACATTGTTACTTCTTTAAAATTTGCAAATGAGTGTGCTACCCAAGTAGTACAAAAAAGAGGAGTAGCAGTAATATAAGATAATAATATGAAAAAAAATGTATTAGCGATAGGTGCCCACCCAGACGATATAGAATTTGGGTGTTTCGGTACATTAAAAAAACATAAAGATAATGGGGATAATGTAACTTTAGTAGTCATGACCCAAAGTGACGTTAAAGATGCTCATACAGGTGAAGTAACACGCGACTCATCTATTAGTAAAAAAGAAGCTAAAGCTGCCGCTGAACTTTTAGACGTTGAAGTTATATTTGGGCCATTCCAAGATACCCAAGTACCTTTTGATTTTAATTCAGTTAGGTTTTTAGAAAATATAATAAAGGCCCTTAATATTAACTGGGTTTATACCCATTGGGCAGGTGATACTCACCAAGATCACCTTAATACTTTAAGCGCTACTATGGCATCTTCACGTTTAGTTAAAAATGTATTATGTTATGAACAAGTTCCCTTACCGCGTATAACTGCTACTTATCCTGTAGCTAATTATTATGTAGATATTACTAATAATCTTGATTTTAAGATAAAAGGATGTAATGCTCATAAAAGTCAAATAACTAAATTTGAATCTCATGGTTTTGATATGTTAGATAATGTAAAAACATTGGCTAAATTTAGAGGTAATCAATGTGGGTTAGAATATGCAGAAGCATTTAATATACTAAAATTAGTAGATGTATAAAAAACATATATATGGTACTAAAAACGGAACTGAAGCGCTAGAAATAGCTCTAAAATATTGTGGTTCAAAAAATGTAATAATCCCTACATATACGTGTGAAGATGTTTTAACAGCTGTTTTGAATACTAATTGTAATCCTATTATAGTAGACTGTAATAAACATTTACAAATAGACTTTGAACAAGTTACTAAATATTCTAATATAGCTGACACTATCATAATTCCCCACATGTTTGGAATTCAAACACCAATCCCCTTATTTAAAAATTTAGATCTTAAAATTATAGAAGATTTAAGTCAATGTCATGGGTTGCCCGACTTAGGTAAACATGCTGATATAGTAGTTAGTTCTACTAATAAAAGTAAATGGTTAGATAGTAAAGGAAAAGGTTATATATTTTCAGACGATGTTTTACCTTTAAAACCACGTAAGTTTGATTGGGATATTAAAACTAAACACAAAAATAGACAACACAAAGCAGAAGAATTAATAAATGCAGGTGTGGATTTAATAGGCAAAGATATACCAAATAGTTGGTTAAGGGGTATGTACTTTACAGATTCTCCTAAAAGGAGACCGTATACCCCTCTCCATGAGATTTATGGAAAATTTGGATGCCCTATAGTAGATTCATACAGTAATAAAATTGATTGGATTTCAATATTTGACACATGAAAGTAGCAATTCACCAACCTGAACATTTCCCCTACATGGGTTTTTTTGATAAAATGAAATCAGTAGATTTATTTATCATTTTAGATGATGTTCAATATACAAAAAATAATTGGCAAAATAGAAATAGATTTCTTAATAAGAACAAAGTAGAAGAATTTTTTACAGTACAACTAGAGAAAAATCCTAATAAAAAACTTATAAAAGATGTTTTAACTGTAGATGGGCCTTGGAGAACAAAAAACCTTAAAAAAATAAAACAAAATTTTAATTTAGATTTAGAACATATTTTTTCTTATAAAAAACTTATTGATATTAATATGGCCTCTATTAGGTGGGGTGCTAATAAACTTAACATTAATACACCTATATTATTTAGTAGCATGTTCAGCATTTCCACTAAAGGATCCCAAAGATTAGCTGACATATGTTATAACGTTAATGCTACAGAATATATAAGTGGTTTAGGGGGTAAATCATATTTAGATGAATCTATATTTAATTGTAAGGTTAGCTACCATAAACCAACCTTAAATAATCCTTACTCTATAATACAAAACATATGAGTGTAGCATTTTTTAGTGAAGGGGGATATACAGGAAAAATCCCTCGAAATAATCCCAATATGAGAACTGATCAAGCATGGATATGTGCTTTAGACGCAACTCATTACTGTGTTTTTAATTTAGAAGAAGTAAAAACTAAATATGACATAGGGATAGTTATTGTACCTAAAGAAAAAAATAGAGAACACCTTGCTAATAATAATTATTCTCTAATAGAGCATATTAAATCTTTTTGTACAAAAGTATTAATAATGCAAGAAAGTACCCACTGGGACTGGCAAGAAGAATCATTTAGTACTATGGTGTGGTATTATAACCAATTAGTTGAAGCTGATGGTATTTTATGTCATAATGATATAGACGTTCCCTATTTTAGGGGCATAACTAATAATCCTACATTTGTATTCCCTACCTTAATGATTGAAGATACTTTAAAAATATGTGATACAAAGGAAGATAAAACATTTGTAGCTGGCAATTGGCACACAACATATAGGGGTTTTGATTCATGGGTAATAGGTCAAGAATTTAATAATTCTTTAGTAGGGTTTAAAAGTGGAAAATTTAAACCCGGAGAAGAACAAAATGGTGTAAATTATCTTCCATGGATGAATTGGTCAGATTTTATGTTTGAGTTATCTAAATGTAAATATGGGGTACAAACATATCAGGCATCCGCTGGTCAATTTCCCTTAAACTGCGCTTATTTAGGGGTACCATGTATTGGTTATAACGATATTAATACCCAAAAAGATTTATTTCCAGATCTAAGTGTTAATAGAGGAGATATAATAAGCGCTAGGAATATAGCAAATAAATTAGTACAAGATAAAGAGTTTTATACTTCAGTAAGTAATAAATCTAAAGAACTATATAACTCACTATATAAAGAAAATAAATTTTTAGAAAAATGGGAAACGATAAAATCACATTTGTAATACCTAGTAGGAATAATTTAGAATTCCTACAACTAGCTTATAAATCTATTCGTAACTTAAACATCCAACATGAGGTATTAGTACTAAACGATGCTAGTACAGATGGCACCCAAGAATGGATTGAATCCTTAAACGATCCGGATTTAATTACTTACCATAACGAGGGACCTGATCGCATAGGAATTGTAGGAATGTTTGATAAAGGCATTGAAATGGCCCGGACAGAAATAATTATGGCGTTTCATGCTGATATGGTGGCTGCCCCCAATTTAGATAAACATATATTAAAGCATTTAGAAAAAGGAAAGGTTATTAGTGCTACTCGTGTTGAACCTCCTCTCCATCCTGATGGGCCTGAAAAGATGTTAGTTGATTTTGGTATTGAGGTAGAGGATTTTGATATAGACGAATTTAATAAGTGGGTGCTAAACGAATATAAACCCAAACATAATAAAAATGTTACTGAAGGTATATTTGCACCCTGGTGTATGTATAAAGAAGATTTTTTAGCAGTAGGTGGACATGATGAGCTATTTGCCCCCCAATCTAAGGAAGATAGTGATTTATTCAATCGTTTTGTTTTGAATGGTTATGAAGTATTACAAACTTGGGAAGGTTTAGTTTATCACTTTACAAGTAGAGGTAGTAGATTTAATAAACACGCTGGTGGGGCTGCAGGAAAAAATAGTGATGAGTGGTTACAAACCACAAACACAAATATGCGTAATTTTATTCGTAAATGGGGAACCCCCGTTAAGCATGATCCCCTAATGAAACCAATAATTACACCTAAGTATGATATAGCCTTTAAGGTTACTAATAATAATCTTAAATTATTAAATGCTATTGAACCATGGTGTAATGTTTATTATGGTGATGGTCATTGGGTTCAATATAGTTACTATATGGATAGAGAGGATAATTATACTACATATAATATGAATGATCGTGTAAAATCTAATAATCCTGATTTATATGACTTTGATCATGGGGTTGTAGTAGAAATTGATGGGTTTAAATTTACTCAACAAGATTATGAAATGATTCAAATTTTGCCTGAAGTATTAGAAGAAGGAGGGCAAGTCGGTGAATTTGAATATGGAAATATGAAAATCACCATTAATGATCTTACAACATACGAAAATACACTAATTAAATGCAAGTAATAGTAACAGGGGGGGCAGGCTTTATTGGAACCAACTTATGCAAAAAATTATTAGAGCTGGGACATGAAGTAACATCTATAGATAACTACATTACAGGTAAAGAAGAAAACCATATCGAGGGTGTTAAATATCTTAAATATGATATAAGGTATACTTATGATTATAATTGGGTTTATAGTAAACGCCCTGATGTTATATTCCATATGGCTGCTATAGCTCGTATACAACCATCATTTAAAGACCCTAAAAATTATTTTACTACTAATGCGAATGGCACTTTAAATATAGTAGATTATTGTGCTAAAAATAATGTACCTTTAATATATGCTGGTTCATCATCTCACCATAGTGGAAAATATAAGAACCCATATACTTTTAGTAAAGACGTAGGTGAAGAAATAATTAAATTATATTGGGAACATTTTAATTTAAAATCTACAATTGTCCGTTTTTATAATGTTTATGGCCCACATCAATTAACTGAGGGTGGTTATACTACATTAATTGGTAGGTGGCTAAATAATATAGAAAAAGGAATTGAATGTGAGGTATATGGTGATGGTGAACAACGTCGTGATTTTACCCATGTTGATGATATAGTAGATGCTTTAATAAGGATCCAAAAACAACAAGCATACAGGTTTATTTTTGAATTAGGTAGAGGTAAAAACCACTCAGTTAATGAAGTAGCTAAAATGTTAAATATTAATCCTACTTATAAACCAGCTAAACCAGGTGAAGCACGAGATACCTTAAACACAGATACATCTGCTAAATCACTTTTAGGGTGGGAACCCAAAATTGAATTGGAAAACTATCTTACTTCATATTTATAATAAACAGCAACAATGAAAAAGATTGAATTACATGATATGGTTTTAGAAACTATGTACGACTATATAACTGAAGCCGAATTATCTACTGGAGATAATACGTTTATTATTAAAGTAGCTGTAAATAAAAACCCAACTAAAGAAGGTATTAAAATTCAGCTTATACCTAAAGGTGGAACTATATTAAACGATCCTGATGAAAAAAACAACGTCAGCGAAAAAGTCCAATCAGCAATGAATAATGCTTTAGACAAATATGGTCTACAGGTTAACATTGATCCAGACATAAAGCAAGCAACTGATAATCCTAACGTGTTAGGATACTATATTCCTATAACTCAGTTCAAAAACCTAATCACGAAAGCTCTTAAAGGGGAATAAATTAGAATTTTGGTTTCACGAGCTTTCCTTTATATATTTAATAAAGATGAGAAAGAGAAGAAACATCCCAACAATTCCTGCTGATTTTTATCAAGACGCAGGTCGTAAAGCCCAATACCAAAAAATACTTTACAGAAGTATTATTGAAGGTGTTGAACAAAGTCTTAGTAAGAATAAAGATAAATTTGTAATGGCTAGAGTAGAAGATGGTAAAAGTGTTAAAGATGTTGAAATATTAAGAGATTCATTTAAAACTAACCTTGAAACTGTTTTAGACTATTACGAACAACACGAAGAATATGAATTGTGCTCACGCACATTAAACCTTATAAATCAAATATAATGAGTAAATCAACTTATATCCTCGAAACCAAAACAACAATATCTGGAATGAGAGGAGAAAGAGTAAATAAATGTGTAGCAGAATCCCTTAGCGAAGCAATTCACATGTTTGCAGTCATTAAACAATTAAGGCCCGATCAATTAGTAGAATTATTCTCAGTTTATGAACAACCCACAAATGGCAAATGACCAAATAAAAAAGGATTTAAATGATATCCTAAAAATTAAAGGTAAAGTAACTAAAGAACGTCCAGTAAAAGGTTTAATTAAAAAAGAAACATTTTGCCGTTTTATAGATAATTACAAATATGCTAATGATAGAGCACTAATGCTTAAACAAGATTTTCAAGTAGATTTTGTTAATTTTGAAGAACCATTTGTACAAGCCATTGAATCCTTAGTTAAACTCCATTTTAATAAACACCAAGCCCACCTCATTGAATGGTGGTTGTATGAAAAATGGAATAGTGGAGAAGAACCTCTCCAAATAGAAAACCAAGAAACCCAAGAAATAATCCCAACTGATACACCAATAGAACTTTGGGATTTACTCCAAACATTGAAATGAATAAAATAATCCTTACAAAGGACGACGTTTTAAGAGCCCAAAAGCATACCAAAAGCAACAGAGCCGCAGCTCGTTATTTAGGTGTATCATATAATGTTTATAAACGTTATGCACTTACATTTAACGATAATGAAACAGGTAAAACACTGTTTGATAAACACTTAAATCGTCAAGGTAAGGGTATTAAAAAACATTTAGGTGGTTATGGTAAATCAAAGAAAAACCTTAAAGCTCCACTCGAAGACGTACTTGAAGGAAGAGTAGATGTATCACATTATACCGTTGATATACTTAAATCACGATTAATACAAGAAGGTTATTTAGAAGAATGTTGTAGTAGTTGTGGTTTTAATGAAAGGCGAGTAGTAGATTTTAAAGTGCCACTTGTACTTAATTTTAAAGACAATAATAAGAAAAACTGGAAACGAGATAATTTAGAATTCCTTTGTTATAATTGTTACTTTTTAAATGTAGGTAATATTTGGAGTGACAATCAACTTAAACAAATGGAAGACTATGAGGTAAATAAAAATACCTATAATAAAGATGATGAACCGACTTGGGATTTAGATGATACCCATATTCAACACCTTAAAGAACTCGGTTTATGGGAAGGTGAAGACGGTGACGAATTTATAGATACAATATGAAAAATTTAGTTTTAGCATTAGGATTGATAGCATTGCCAACAAAGCAAGAACAAAAAAGCTTACTATCACCCATCACACCCCTTACTCCGTATATACAAACAAAACCACAAACTAAAACACTTAAAACAAAAACATATAGTAAAACCCTAGTAGATGCTTTAATTTTGGTTGAATCCGCTGGTAACCCAAATGCATTTAATAAAAAAGAAAACGCCGTTGGTTGTCTACAAATACGACCCATTATGGTTAGAGAAGTAAATCGTATACTACGTAAACAAAACAAAGATAAACGATTTACTAAAGAAGACCGATGGGATTGTGGATTATCAAAGGAGATGTTTTATATTTGGTGTATACACCATCATTTAAATTCAAGTAGTGAGGTTATCGCTCGTAATTGGAATGGTGGACCAAGAGGATATAAAAAACAATCAACAGAGCACTACTGGAATAAAGTTCAGAAAACATGGGCAAATTAAAAGATTATCACTTTGGAAATAAGTCATTCAAAGACTATGAAGACGATTTTTTAGACGACGACTATCATTATGCTAAATGGCAAAAAGATAAAAAGAAAAAAACAAAACGTCGTCAACAACAAGAAGGTGAATACGGTGATGAGTGGATTGATGGAGTAGACGAATAATATATACAAATAAGTTATGGATAAAAAAGAAAGGTTTCAATTAGCAAAAAAGAACGTACTAAAACGTTTTCCTAAAGCTGTAACACTAGC
>Ga0187218_1000134_pt1 | contig 21009 bp, 25 predicted proteins | sample 14SPOviralmetaG_FD_130167 | JGI IMG/M metagenome (GOLD analysis project Ga0187218, IMG submission 130167) | Marine viral communities from the oligotrophic San Pedro Time Series (SPOT) site, San Pedro Channel, CA, USA - 14 SPOT_SRF_2010-08-11... | ecosystem: Environmental > Aquatic > Marine >...
CATTGGGTTACCTATACCTGTAGAGCTTGAACCATAAAGAGTTGTTATTTGGCTTGAAGAAAGAGAGTAATTATAAATGGATACAGCGTCTACTTTGCCATCTATAGCAAATGGGTTTGAACTTGAATATCTTCCAATCTCTAAATTATTATAAGCAATACCTGATGGTGAAGTTGTTATATTGTTAAATGTAGCAACATTTGAATTATCAATAAATAAATTCATATCAGTTCCATCAGAAACTATTACAATATGATGAAAATTGTTATCACTTATTGCAGATGTTTTTTCAATTTTATCTTGCGCTCCACCACCAGCACCTCTATAAAGTGAAAAGAAAATTGTATTTGTTCCAATGCTTGTTCTATTATCATAAGCTAACCAAAACCCGTGCTGACTGCTACCACTTCCATTAGTTTGTAAAATAGTTTGTAAACTATTAGCATTGTAATTATCAAATTTAATCCAACAAGAAATACTAAAAACACCAGTTTGTTGTACAAAATTAAATTTTTCATTACACGTTATATAACTACTCCCATCAAAGTCCATAGAATAGTTACTCTGCTTGTTAACATTGCTTTCCGTGCCATTAAAAGCGTTAGGAAGTCTCCATTGGTCATTTATAAATTCTGTACTCATATTAATCTCCCATTCTATTCCAGTAAATTAGGTTTGAACCTGATACTGTGGTTAAGTCTTTAGTTAAATTAGTTGATGTTCCATTATATATCTCTGCTACTTGTGTAGATGTTAGAGCTGTGTTCCAGATTCCTACTTCGTCAATAGAACCGTTAAAATATAATTCTTTTCCAGTATTACCATTATTAGTTCTTGCACCTATAACGATATCAATATCTTCTATATTAACACCACTTACATCTGTTTTACTTCCATCTAAAGAACCATTAATATAAATTTTAATAGTATTTGAACCATTAAAAGTTACAACACCGTGATACCAAGTATTTAAACTTAATGTAGTACCACTTGAATTAGGAAAATCTGCGTTAGCACTACTATTACCCCAACCTAATTTATATGATGGTGAAACATATAAAATATTTTCATTTGTGCTATTAGCTCTACCTGTACTTAAAATCATTGGATAACCAGACGGAGCTGATGCTAATTTAAACCAAGCTGACATACTGAAAGGATTGCTTCCTGTTATTCCAGAACCAGAACCAGCACTTAAATAATCATTTGAACCATCAAAGCTCATACTGTAATTATTAGCAATTCCAGCTACAGCTATTTCTACAGTTTGAGTAGATGTATTTGGACAAACACTTGAACCACTTGAAGTAGTATTATAAGTAACTGTATGACTCGCAACAGTAGAAGCACTTAAATCTATCTCTCCAGTAGTTGAGTTAATTACTAAACCAGTAGTTCCGCTAAACGTTCCACCTGTTAATCCTGTAATAGTTGGCGTTGGGTCTGCATCTGTAGGTTCGTAACTACTTGCAGAGTAACTAAATGCAGCATTGTCTAAAGGTGTTTCTGTAACTGTTACACTTGATGAAGTAGTAGAACAACCATTAGAATCTGTTCCAGTAACAGTATAACTTCCAGCGGTTGCAGTTATGCTTTGAGTAGTTTCACCACTTGACCATAAATAACTACTTAATCCAGCAGTAGCAGTAAGTGTAGTATTTGAACCAGCACAATAAGAAAGAGTTCCGCTAATAACTACATTAGGAGCAGCATTAATAGTTAAAGTTTGAATAGAACTATTTGGACAGCTTCCACTTGTTACAAAACCAATAACATAAGTTCCAGCAGTAGAAGCATCTAAATCAACCTCACCTGTAGAAGTGTTAAGACTTAAACCAGTAGAAGAACTAAATATTCCTGTAGTACTTTTAGTTGGTGTTGGGTCTGTAACATTATCACAGTAAGCATTTGAACTATAAGCAAAAGTAGCATTATCTAAAGCAGTTATAGTTATTGAATTAGTTACAGTAATTGGACAACTACCAGTAGTAGTATATTCTACGCTATATGTTCCAGCAGTAGAAGCGTTTTTATCAATAACACCATTTGCATCAATACTTAATCCGCTTGGACTATTAAAAGTTCCGCTTTCACCTGTGATAGTAGGAGTAGCAGTTAAAGAATAATTACCATGATAAACTACTATACCAGCGTTTGGCATATAGTAAGTAATTCCGCTTAATGTGTGGCTGTGAGATGTACCATCTGAACTAACTGCATTAGAAGCAGATTCAGTAGAATATAGTGGATAGTAACCCTCTACAGCTAAAGCACCAGTTGGCATTTGACAATAAGAACTTGAATCATAAACAACCGTTGCAACATCTAAAGGAATTTCAGAAACTGTAGAAGCAGAAGAAGTAGCACTACAGCCATTGCTATCAGTACCAGTTACTGTATAACTACCAGCAGTTACATTTATAGCTTGTGTAGTTGCTCCAGTACTCCATAAATAAGAAGATAAACCAGCAGTTGCAGTTAGTGTTGTTGTACTACCAGCACAATAAGTTAAAGTTCCTGATATTTCAACAGTTGGTAAAGCATTAACTGTTATTTGTGTAGAGCCAGAGCTTGTACAACCATTAGAATCTGTACCAGTAGCAGTAAATAAAGTTGTAGTAGTAGGTGAAACTGTTATTGAATTGCCTGTAGATCCATTACTCCAAGAATAAGAAGCAGCACCACTTGCAGTTATAGTTGTACTTTCACCAACACAAATTGTACCAGCAGAAACACTTACAGTTACACTAGGTAAAGCATGAATAGTTAAGTCAAAAATAGCAGTTGCTGCATCAGTATCTGTATAAGTTACGGTGTATGTAGAAGCAGTAGAAGCATCTATATCAATTACACCAGTTGTAGAATTTATTACTAAACCAGTAGTAGAACTAAATGTACCAGCACCAGCATTATTAGAAACAGTTGGTGTAGGATCTGAAGCATCAGCACAAAAAGAATTAAAAGCATAAGAAATAGAAACAACTGGTTGACCACCAACAATATTAGTTAAACCAGCATTTGTAGATTCGTAAATTTTACCAAATCCATTAGTAGAATTAGCTTTTGCTTTTCCGTAATCGTTAGAATTATTAACTGCACCTTGTCCCCATCCGTTTTCTACTGCCATAATCTATCTTAAATACCACCCATTAAAATTATCATCATAATCTGGGTTAATGTCCTCATTTTGATTTGTAAAATATTCTGGAAAATTTGCACTTGCATTAAAATTTAAGTAGTCTATCATTCTAGTTGAATAGTACTGAGCTGCATCACGTTCAGCTTCTACTAAATATTCTACTTCATCTTTGCTTAATGCAGTAGCATTTTCTGCGCTGTTTCTGTAAATACCACCATTAGCTATTGTTATGCCTAAATATGGTAAAGCTCTCATAAATCCGTAGTGAATAAGTATCGGTTTTATATAAGTATCTACAAGAGTTAAATAATTACCTGTTAAAGTGCCACCATCAATATCAGATTTAAGTTTTTCATAAAGATCAGTACCTAATAACCTCTGAACCTCTATATCTTGTGCCATCTCGACATAAGGCAATAGTTTATCAGTATCTACATTGCCATTGGCTGCTGTAAATGTTACTAAATCCTTTCTTTGTATGAATAAAACTTTAGCCATTTATATTGTTACGTTAGGTATTTGGCTTGCTTCGTATGCTACTTTTTTAGCTAAATCAGGGTAATTTTGTAATTCAGATTTTAATTCTTTGTACCCTTTTACATCATTTGCTGAAACTCCTAATTCTTTTGCAATTTTTTCAACTTTTGCTAAAACATCTTTTAATCCAGCACCTTTATTAGATAATTTTTCAACTTTTGCTTCTAAATTATCTTGTGCATCTAAAGCACTATTATAAGCTTTCAATTGTGCTTTTTCATATTTATCTTTTTCTTTTTCTACTTGTGCCATTAAACCATTTAAGTCATCATAACTTTTTTTAATGTTTTTTAACCCTTTAGTTACGTCATCTGCTACAGACAATTCTACCTTCTCTGACTTTAACTCTACTTTGTTAAGTGCTTCGTACACTCTTTCTAATGTTGTTTTCATTTTTATTATTTTATGCGTTTGAAATATCTTTTGCTAGTTTTTCTGCTTGTTTTATATCTTGAAATAATTTTTGTAAGTTCATATCTTTAGGCGAAACACCTAATTCTTTTGCTATTTGTTCAGCTTTATTAGCATCTTTATTAAATTCTTTTATTTCTGTTTCAATAGCAGCTGCTGTATATTTTGCTTTTGCTAATTGACTTTCTGCTGTTTCTTTAAATTTCATTATAAGATTATAATGAGTTTTAGTATCTTGCCATAGACCTAACTCTATCTTCTCAGACTTTAGCTCTACCTTATTTAACTTTTCGTATACTCTTTTTATTTCCATAATTATTTACTTGTTGGATATGCTCCTCTATCACTTCTTGTTCTTTCTGCTTTTGCAGCTCTTTTATGTCCTCTTGGCTTTGCTTTATAGCTTTTAGGTATTTCCTTAACTACATCATAATCACCTAACTTTTTACTTCCTTTTTTACCATCTAAAGCAGCATCAATTTTCATTTTATATAAAACTTCTCTCCACTTATGTCTACAATAAATCCCACCTTTGAACTTAAATAGGTCGTACTTTTGACCATTATGCATAGGTAGTTCAGCAGCTTTAAAATTTAAATTTCTACTTGCTTTATCAATATCTTCTAATCTAAATACAACACCTCTTTTGCTTCTAGACATCATTTCCTCACAGAACTTTCTAGAACTGCTCTTAGAACCTTTCTTAGTGCCTACATCGTACTTGTACCTAACTTTGTAATAAGACTTATCTAATATTGAAAATCCTTCTGGATTGTTTTTAATAGGTGTATCACTTTTAACTGCTTCTGCTAAGTGTAAAACATTGCCAGCCCATTCTTCAACATTTGAGTTTTCTTCGCTAACATCTCTAATGTCTGCTATTTCCCATTCATCACTCATTAATTCACCTTCTAAACCTTCTAAAACAGTATCAAATACATCATCAGGTATATCAGTTTTTTTAGAAGCCATCATTTCTAGCTTAGAAAAATCATCTTCTTTTACACCAGTTTCTTCTTCTTGTACTTCGTCATTAGCTACTTCAACTTCTATAAATTCTAAAGGATCACTTGTCTTAAAGTAAAGGTTTAAGCTTATTCCGTTAACCTCTAGTATCTCGTTTAAAGCATCACAAATTAAGTCTTGATATGGTTTTATAGTAGTGTTAGAAAATAACCTTTGTGCAGTTCTAATTTCATCTTCATTAGAACCTAATCCACTACCACCCATGTCTCTTAATCCAATAAGTAATGGAGAAGTAACACGATGTGTTAAAAGAATCATTCTCTTGCATTCTTCACTTAAATATTCATAAAGCTCTGGTGCTTGTTGTACTGGTAAGCTGTCGATGGTCGTTTTTTGCTCTGCATTGTGGTTAAATGCTACAATTACCTTTTCGCCATTTGCTCCAGTTAGTCTATTTAAAACTTGAGATTTAATCTCTTGCATTTTTTGTTCTGAAGGTACTCCACTATTGAAATTAACTATAGTTCTAGAATTAAAACTAGACATAGTTTCATTAATAAGATAATCTGCAATCTCCGATTCTAGAACGGGGTACGAAGTAGACCAATCACAAGGACTATAGTAGTAATAAGAAGGGATATATTTCTTAATTACATAAATTTCATTGCCACTATTTTTAGAGCCAAAAACAGGCATCTTAGTTAGTTCTGTAGCTTGGGTTACTTTAGTCCAATCAGGTGCATAGAAGTAGTTCTCTATCTTCCCTTTATCGTTCATTTTTTCAGCACGTAAAGTTTCTCTAGGGAAATGAGAAATTGAAGCTATTTTTTTACCTTTGTAAGTAACTTGTAAAGAAGCTTCTCCTAACATTTTAAGATCTAAACATACCTTTCTTAAACAGTCTGGTTTTAGCAGTCCTTTCATTTGAGCATATTGCTCTGGTTTTTTAGAAGAATCTGTTGCATCTAATCCTCTACCGTAAATTTGTTGACCTATTCCTGTAATAACACTTCTATTTGTTGTGCTATTCATATAGGCATCTATAAGGTCTTGATAGTAGTTATTATCTTCTCCTATTCCAACCCAGTCTCTGTTCTTTTCTTCAGTTATTACTGGTTTTTCGTATTGGCTTAATTCAAGTAGATGTACGTTGTTCATGGTGCAGAGTAATATGTGTATTCATTAGCTCCTGTATTGTGTTGTGTATAAACACCAGAAGTCATTTCATAAGTTGATGAAGCTTGATTAGTACAAAAAACCTTGTCTCTAAATATTAATTTATCGTCTGTAGTATTTTGTATTTCTATCATGTAAAAAGAACCCTCTATAAGAGCTTGTGAGGTTACATAAGTAGAATAGAAACTATTGCTGCCTATTGATGCATTAGAATCCGTTAAAATCACCTTATTCTTGTTTTTAGAAGTTATTTTTAAAGTGTAGGTTTTACTACTAGAAATATCCTCTCTAGGTATAAAATTTATTGTTCCGCCTGTTGTACTTAATATCTGCATCTTAATCTTTTAAAAAAAAAGGTGGTTTAAAATTAATCGAACCACCCTTTTCACACCCTGTACTATATGTACTTTACATATAATACCCACTAAACATCTTAACTGTTTGTACCTACAACTACAGTTGCAGTAGCACTAGACATTCCAGCAAATGGATTGCCAGCAACAGCTCCAGCTATAAAGTTTGCTGGTAATTTTTCACTACCTGAAAGAGTTAATGTTGTTCCACTCATGTCAGCGAAAGCTGCTCCAGTAGTTATACTACCACCCGAAACACTAAGACCGAAATCTTTTCCAGCCAAAAACGCATTATTATTATTGTCAACAATAACACAATGAGGTCGGCTAAAAGCCATAAGCTTAAATTGAACCATATCTTCTTTAGTAAGTTTCTGTAGGTTTAATGTTAAAGTTTGCTCGAAAAAAGTAGTTCCAGCATCTTGAGAAGAAGTAATAGCTTGCTCTAATGAGTTAGCACCCTTTACTAGGTACTTATACGCTGAAAATGTTCCAGCCATGTCTGTAATCTCATCTGAGCTTTCTGTTATAGCACCAAGATCACCAAAGTCTACAAAGTAAACTGCATCAATCCCACCTACTACATCTTTACAAGGTACATTTCTACCCGCTGATAAATCGCATGCCATATTTGTTATTTTTAAAAAGGGGAGTATTACAACTCCCCATTATTAGTTAATTAATTAGGTATAGTAAGTAACTTCTTCAAGTAACCCAGTCTGAATACCAGCTTTAAATCTTGCAACAAATCTTACATTTTGGTCACCTAGCGTTGAACTTGTATCAATTAAGGACATTTCTGATAAGTCCCCTTCAATACCACAACCAAAGAATAAGTTTGATTTTTGTGCAGCAGCCATGTCATTAGTTGGTAATCCAGGAGCTTTAAATATTTTGATTCCATCAAACATTAATGCATTTCCTAAATCTTGGTTGTTACCTTTTCCATCAAAACCATTAGCACCTAAACCAGCAGCACCAAAACCACCAAGTGATCTTACATACATTTGATAAATGTGATTTGATACATAGATGTGTAAATCTTCTTTGTCTAATAAAGCAGAATTGTTTGCACTTACATTGTCAACTACTTTTCCAATTTCGTCTACAACATTAGCAGCAGTTACAGTAGTACCAGTAACAACAGCTCCACCAGCTAGTGAAGAAGCATTAGCAGCCCAAGTAGTTGTGAAACCATCAAAAGCATTTGCTCCAGCTGCACCTTGCCAAATCATTGTCTCAACATTAGCAGCAATTTTAGCTACATATTGTTGTGAGATAAAATCTGCATAACTTTTAGGTAGTACATAATTAGGTACTGAATAACCCATTTGTGCGCTAGTCCAATCCTGTGAGAATGTAGTTTTACACTCTGTTTTGTTTATTTGAAATTCTTTTACTTCTAGTACTCTTTCTGAAATTGTTACAGTTCCAGCATCTGTATAATCACAAGAAGCACCAACCATTAAGTCGTTACCTAGTGCAATTTTCTTTATTACTTCTTTATAAGCTACATTTGGATAAACTGTAACCCCACCATTATCAAGTGTCTTACCACTCAATAAAGCTGCTGCTATCATTTTATCTTTATATTCCCCTACGTAACTTGTCGTTAACGATGTTGCCATTTTATTTTATTTTTATTGATTAAGTTTTTGATAAATTCTATTTTGGATAGTGTTGGGATAGCTCTTTTTTAATAAAGACTTAGTTTCAGATTTAGCTTCTGGATTGTGAACAACTGGTTCAGCAACTTCAGCAGATAATTCTTCTTTTTCTACTTCTTCTTTCATTTCTTCTTTAGACATATTTTCAATCATGCCTTTAATTTCTTCCATAGCTTTAGAAAATTCTTCTTTAGTGACATATTTCATTTCTTCTTCTTCTAATTCAGTTTCTTCAACTTTTTCTTCTTCAGTTGCAGTTTCTTCAGAAGCTTCTACCTCTTCTTCTTCCTTAACTTCTACTTCTCCAATAGCATCAATAAGGCCTTCTTCTTTAACCATTAATTTTCTGCCATCTTCTAAAGCATACTCACCTACTGGTAAAGCAATATTTTCATCATCTTCTGATTTAATAAATATTGATTCTCCTGATTCGAATTTTTCGGCAACTAGGATAGTTCCGTTATCTAATTTGATTTCTTCTAGTTGTACAGATACCTCTTCAGATAGTTCAATACCTACAACTTCTTTGATTTTACTAAGTATTTCTTGCGCCTTCATACTAGTTATCCGTACAAAAGCGCAAATTGATATACTTATTTTTAAACTTTTTTTTAGCCAGCTCCTATGCCTTGAGCGTGTAATGATCCATCACAGCATTTTTTACTGTATGTTTTACTATCTGCACATAAGCAACCACGCTTTCCACCTACTGGGGATGTTCTGCTTTTTCTACCTGAAGGTATTTTTTCAACTTTTCTTCTTTTCATCTCTATTTAATTGGTACACAGTTAGGTACTTTTTTACCATTTTTTATCTTCATTCCATACTGCTCATAACCAGCTTGACAAGGTTTTTTCATTTCGTGCTTTTCACAAGGCATAAACCAGTCTTTATCTTCAAAATTATGAACGTGAAACCCTTCACAACCTAAGTTTTTAGCCATTTGTTCTGCTTTTTCTTGTGTACTGTAAGCTAATCTGTCATCTATTATTGCAAAATTGTCATCTACTACCATAGAAGCTAGATCTATTTCTCCTAATTTTTTTAGTTTGCTTTCACTCCATCTAAGGGCAGCTTTACCACCCCACAACAAATAAGAAATAGTACCACATGCTTCATTGTTTCCTTCGTCATAGTATTCACCAGCTCTGCTTAAATAAGAATACATTCTTTTAATTGTTTCTACTGAAAGATTTCTTTTTGCTTCTAAATCAGCACTCCTTATTTTTCCTATATCAGTTGCACATTTATTATTTACTTTTTCATTAAGTTCTCTGCCTCTTTTAGCATTGTTACTAACTGCATCTGGATAATCATTATAAGATTCTAGTTCTACATTCTCATCAGATAAAATGTTTTTAATATTACTTAGCATGTATTCAGCTTCTTCTTCTTCTATAGCTGCCATTTCAGATTTAGCATCTGATTTTTTAATAGAAGCTTTATCTGCAAAATATCCTTCAATAGAAAAACCTTTATATTTTTTACCTTCTTTAATTTCTGCCCATAATTCATCATCTGTAATTTTCATTGAAATCATCCAAGTTCCTTTTGGCACATCTAAACCATAAATTCTAGATTTATCTTGTTCTCCTTCAACTATCCAACTTTCGACCACCGTAAGGCCAGAAGCTTTCATTTGATGCTCTAAGGTTGCATTACTTTGGTTGCCATTTTGAAAGAATAATTCACTTGACCTTCTAACTGTATCTTCTGAAAAATAAACATAAAACATAGTATCGTTTCTCTTTCTAAATATTGGCTTGTTAGGTATTAAAGCAGCACCCATAACAATACGCTTTTCATCATCTACTTTAGCCAGTTTTATTTCTTGATCTGCTAGTGCTATAAAATCACTTTCAATTGCTGGGTTTTCTACGATAGAAACAGCTTCTATACCTACCATTTCTTCGTTTTCTTCATCTAATATTAATTCTATTATATCCATTTTGTTTTGTTTTAAAAAGTTGCTTGTTGAATAGTGTTGTTAGCGAGTTGTTGTGCGGTAGTAACATCTCCAGAAACTACAAATGCTTGTACTGGTTGTTGTTGGCCTAATGCTCCAGCTACTTGGTTAAACCCTGATTGACCCACAACATTAAAACTTGGAGCTTGCGTTGGAGAAGTATTTGCTCCACCAGTACTTGTTGAAGGTGATGTAGTATCAAAAGAACTACTATTAAATTGTGTTTTTTGTATGTTCTTTACTTGTGCAATACCAGATGCAGTTACTATTGCTGCATTAATAAAATTTAGAGGTGGTGCAGAACTTGCTAATGCTTTAGAAACACCAACAGAAGTATTTATTATTGCGTTGGCTATTCCTATTGCTTTATTTACTTCAAATGCTTTCTTTTGGCTTGCTTCATCTTCTTTTGCAAATGCTTGTGTTAATTCATTGATAGCAATTAAAGCATTCATTGTTGTGGCTGCTGCTATTTCAAAAGCATCTAAGTTTTCTTGTCTTGATTTTTTAGTTTGTTCTTCTACACTAATTGTTTGGTCAGCAATTTCTTTATCTCTTAATAAGTTTTGTTGTCTTGATTGTTCTTTAAACTCATTTAAAGCAATTTCAGCATCTATCTTAGCTTGTGTACCAGCATTAGCATTATCTATTACAGTTTGCAGTCTTGCAGTTTCTATTTCTTGTTCTTCAGCATCTATTTTTTGTAATTCTAATAACCTTTTCTTTTCATCTTCTATTTGTTCTGCATTAAACCTTTTTCTTTCAATAGCTAAATTATTTTCAGATTCAAGTTTAGAATTGATAAGTTCTTGTGCTTCTTTTTCAAGTGCTGCTTCATTTGTCTGTTGTTCACTTCTAAAACCAGCTACTTGCGCTCTAACTGCTGCAAGCTCGTTCTCAGCTTCCATTACAGCTTTTTTAGACTCTACATTATCTTTATCTTTTTTTAGTTCTGCTCTTGCTGATCTTAATGAAATTTTAGCATTTTCAAGCATTGCAGCTTGTTGTTTTTCAAGTATTAAACCAAGTTCATCATTTGCTTTTTTTCTCTCGTCTATACTTTTTCTTTCATCATCTCTTATCTGTCTTTGTGATTCAGCTAATAAATCATATTTTTCAATAAGGCCTTGATTAGCTACAGCAGCAAGTTCGGCAGTTTTTTTAAGTTCTACATTTGCAGTAGCTTGCTTTACTGTAGATTTAGTGTATTCTGTTAATGCAGTTACACCCTCACTAATTACTTCTGTTGCTTTCTCTACTGAATTTTCTACTCCTGTAATTGAATCTACAAATGAACTACCAGCATCTTTTGCAGAATCCATAGCGCCAGAAAAATCACCTTTTAAAACTTTAGCAACTACTTTAGACAAATGACCAAAAGTGTCTATTGTTGCTTTTATTCTATTAATTATATTTTCTATAACAGCTTTTCCAAATGCTTTTATACTTTCTACAGGATCATCAAATATTTTCTTGAAAAAGCCAGAAACTGCACCTACATTTTTAGATATAAAATTAAAGAAGTCATTAAAAGCTATAGACAAACCTTCAAATGCAATATTAAAAGTATCTACTACTTTTTGGTTTTCTTCAAATAGTTGTTTTAATAAACCAAATGCTGCAATTGCTAACCCAATACCAGCAGCTTTTAATGCAGTACCCATCATTTTAAAACCACCAGCAACTCCTTTAGCACCTTTTTTTAATGTATCTAATGCTTTACCACCTTTTTTTAAATCACCTACTTCAGTATTAGTTTTTTCTAAACCAGTATTAAGAGTTTCAACTTCACTAGATAAATTTTCAATATCTTTTTCAGCTTTACCAGTCTTTGTTATTATTTCAAATATTTTAGTTATCATGCTTCATTCTTAATTGGTTTAAACCTTCTCTAATTGTTAGTGGTACTTTGTTAGATCCTAATGCTATATTAATGTGTTTATCATATAATTTATTATCCTTACAAAATTCTAATGCTTCTAATATTGTTTTCATAATTACCCCCCTGAATCTGAACCACTTGAACCACTTGTACTATCTGAACTGCTTGAGCTATCTGAACTGCTTGAGCTTGTAGGTAGTTCTGATGGTTCGTTTAGTAGTTCAAAATTTGTTTCTCCTGATTGTAGTTTAGTGGACATTTTATTAATTGTATAAGCTCTTGTGCCAACCACAATTAAATCATCTAATGTTAGATTTAATAATACTTTTAAAGGCAATATTGCAGAGAACTTAAATATCCTTGTTTTTTTGTTAAATACTCTTGTAATGTAGTTAGTGTAGTAAGTTTGAAATAAACTGTTATTATTACCACCATAATCTGTTAATTGATAACTATCTATTTCACTACCAAAATTTAAGTTGTATGTAGGTGGTGTTGTAGATGTGCCTAATTCATTACAAGCACTTGGAATCCAGTAATCGTTTAAACTTGTGTTTGTCCCTATTGGACACAAAGCACCATATGTTTCTGGTCTTGTACTTTCTAAATAATTTATATTGTCTTGATTCTGTTGATAGATAGCATAAAATAAAAGTGGTTGCCCTATACTTGGATTTAAATCATCATCTAAGAAACTGCCAACTTGTATTGTGCTTAAAGCGCCACTTGTTTTATCTTGTAGTCTTTCAAACAACATATGCTCAAATGGTAAAGTAATTTTGTATTCATTCTTTTTACTTGCATCACCAATGTAGTTTAGTTCACCATATCTTCTGTTGTTCATACTTCTAAAAGTTTGAGCAAGTATGCTTTTTGGCTCACTATATTCTAAATCTACGTTTGAAAATGGCAATGCCTCTCCTACAGTATGTTCATCTGTTTTAACAAACTCTGTAATATTAAAAGTATCACCAGCGGCATAATAACTATCTAAAGTTTTAACTACTATCTGGTCATTAAAATCAACATAAGCAGTCAAGTTAAAAGCTCTAAACAAGCCATTTAAAAAATCTTTAATTGATAATTCTGGTATTTGTTCAGTAATTATTATTGTAGCACTTGTTACAATACTTGAAGATGAGCTAGTGTAGTTTGCTGTTAAACTATAATCATACCTTCCTAAAGCTAAATCAAAATAAGAATGTTCTATTGAAAGCGCAGCAGAAAATGTTAAAGGATCAACACTTCTTACTCTTGCAAATAATCTCTTAGACTCATTTAATGATAGTGTGTTAGTTTGTAATTTACCATAACCTATTGAATGGCTTTGAGTGCCTAATAAATTATTTGCAGTTGCAACAATAGTATCTGTTAAGCTATCTACTATTTCAATTGAATAAGGTATTGTGCTTGAAGCTGGTGTTATTGTAGCAGTAAATTTAAATCCTTCTTCATAACCATTTGTATACGCTTGTGTAAATATGTAATCACCATTACTAAATTGAACAGATGGATAAAGAACACCATTATAATGATTACAGTTAGAAGTGCCTGAAGTACAGTTAAAGGTTGTGTTGCTTAATTCAGTTAATAAATCTCCAGTAATTCTTCCTTTTGCTCTATGTAGCCACAAATACAAATTAGTCATTGCAGCAGAGTCTAGAAATTCACTTGTTTTAAAAGTTATATTATACTGTTCTTCAATTGCTTTAATAATATTCTTTACTGGTATAGCTGGTTTTAAATCTTCTGGAACTACACCCCTTTGTTGATGATGTGATGAATTTGTACTAATATTTAAACCATTGCTTAAATTAGCTGAACCATTTTGATTATCGTAAATATAACTTTGTGAATGTGCTATTAATGGATATATAATTGCATTGTTATAAGTAACTGAATCAATAACAAAATCTTTTCCATTTTCTAAAGCATCTTTTACATAATCAGCATCTGCATCGTGATTAAAGTTGTTTAACCAAACTAAATCACTAAGCTGGTCTTCATTAATCTTATCTTTAAAAGTTACTGTATTACCAAAGAATGTTACCTTATACATTGAAGGTTCTCCAAATTTCATTACAACTTCATTAAGCTGTATTTTACCAAACCTAAAATGTAAATGGTTTAATTCAATTCTTGATTCACAAAATACATTAGCATCAAATCCTTCTATATCTGGATTGTACCAATGCTTAAAAATCTTGTTATTAGTTTTACTTGCTGGTAAATTAAAAGTTCTACTGTAATCAGTAAACAGTTTATCTATATCACTAACATCTTGAATAACTTGAGTTAATGAAATTAATTCTTCTTCCATTAAATCAACTCTAACATAGTCTTGTGTAGTTGTTGTATTTCTTAACTGTGGCTGTATGTATAGAATAACTTTTTGCACTATCTAATATTGTTTACTAAAGCAAAAGATTTATCAAAACTCATTGTGTAATTAATTAACCTATCGTTTAAACCTGTTTTATAAGTAAATGAACTATCTTTTAAATTAACTGGATAAATATTAGCATTAGAATCTGTTAGCCAGATGTATTCACTAACCATTAATTCTTCAAAATATGGATTCATTAATTCATTAACAAAACCAGTATTTAAAACAACTGATTCTGTAGCGTTAGCATTAAATGTTTTCTTTGCGTGTGCTGTTGTTGAATACAAATTATATTCTGTTGTGATTCTACAAGGGTCTTCTGGTCTCGATCCAGGGTCAATATTTACTCTCCTTGCCTGAAAAATACTTGCATTATAATTTTCACTTCTTGATTCTAAAGTTTCTGTTGACTTCTTAAAAAAGAATAAATCTTGAATTGCTCCCCATCTATTTACAAATGTTATTTTATTTACTGAATATTTACATTCTTCAATACCTTTTAAATTTATAGTTTTAAAAGTTGAGTCATTATATATTACAGCTTTAGTTAAATCTTCTACATAAGTTTCAGCATATTGAGAGTATTGTATTTTTTGATTTTGATTGCCATTGTCAGAATAATTATCTTGTTGCAGTAAAGTTCCATTAGAGTTATAAAATTCTACACGAGTAACTCTTTCTACATTTACTGGTATAGTAACACGTGTTCCTTTATGATATTCAAGGTATGTTCCACTAATCATTGCAATAGGTTCAGTTGTGTAGTTTACACCTTCTTTAAATTTATTATACCCTTCTTGTGCTAAGTAAGTGTTTGTTGTTACTGAACCAATAGCTGTTCCATCTGATTCTCTTGCTGATGTTGTTACAGTCACCCAAATAGAACTTTTTTCTGAAGATGCAGAATAAAAACCAGTAAATATTTGCTCTATGTGATCGTTTACTATTTCACTTATATCAACAGTAACAGAATCTTCTGCTCCTAATGGTTTTTTCTGTAATGAGTAAGCTGCATATAAGTCATCACATAATTCTGATGATGTAGCTATACCACCAAATACAGTTATGTTAATTTGAAAGTAACTTAAACTGCTACTTGTTTGTTGTGGTGTTCTTATAAAGAAAGGGCTTCTTGTTCTAATTATTGTACTCATTTTTTAACTAATTCTTTTAATACATCATTACCATAGGAGACTGCAATATCATCTCCAAATCTTTTAATACCAGCTTCAAAAGGTTTTGTAAAAAACATACTTGGTCTTAGTCCTCTATTGTAGATGTTACTTGCTATAACATATCCTAAAGACTTATAACCACCTTTTTTATACCTTCCTTTATCATCTCTAAATCTTATATTTTTTCTTTGTGCAAATGCTGACATTTGATTTACAAAATCTTTAAAAGTTTTGTTTGATTTACCACTACCAAATCTAAATTTAGAATTTGGTGCTTGTTGTCCCTTTATTTTTGCGTTAGGTGAAACTTTACTTGGGTCTTTTCCTTTAACTCCTTGATCTTGGAAAACTCCATAATCTTCCATTAAGAACTCTACAGAATACCCTGTTGCAAATCTACCACCAGAACTTCTTCTTTGTTGTATGATATAATCTAAACTGTTGTATAACTTACCACCACCTTTTTTTTCTTTTGTCAGGTTACTTTTAGCTTGTTGTACAACATACTTTGCATAAGCTTCTATGGCTTGTTTAAATTCACTCATTAGCAGTAAGTCATTTCATCTTTAGCATTCACATCAAACGTTACTGCCCAGCCAGCTAAAGCATTATCAAATCTTTCAGTAAAGGGTTCACAGCTTGCTGCATTAGGCAATTCAAAATCTTGTTTGTATAGGTTGCTTTTTTGTAATACTCTTATAACTCTAGTAGCTAGAGCTGCTTGTGTATTTAACACGTCCTGTGTATTGTCATTCCCTAGAAATAAACTAGCATCTGGTTCTTTACTTACATCTACTAAATCCATTAGAAATAGTGTTACATTAAATGAAACGTGTTGTTGTTCTACAGTCATATTATTTACCATGATATGAGCTAATGGAAAAATACTTTGCTTACTTAAATCAATGTCTGCTATATCTCCAAAACTTACATTGTTGTTAAATGGTTCTGCATTTACTGCTGTCTTAATACTGTCTATTACGTTGTAAAAACTTTTCATGTGCTTTTTATATATAATGGTGTTCCTTCACCTAAATCTTCTTCTACAAATTCTTCTAAGTAATCAATGGCATCATCAAAGTCTACACCCTCTTTATGTATGATACAGTCTAAACACTTCCAATAGTCATAAATTACTCTCTTGGGTTTAGTTACAGTAATACCTAAAAAAGCATCTTCAAAACCATCTGCAAGCATTACATACTCATAGTCTTGTAAATCTTCTTTATTTATTATTATATCTAATATTTCTTCCCTTGTCATTTGTTTCTTTTTAGTAGGTGTTGCTCTAGTTCATATTTATCTTTTTCAAATGCTAACTGCATTAAACACTTATGTAATTTTTGTTTAGTTATTTCATTAAAGTGGAGGATGCTTCCATTTGCCAGTCCATAGATAGATTGATACCAGCCCCATTTTTGAGAGAATCCTGAAGTTCTTGAGAGATCGGCACTTCCGTTTGATTCGCCAAATAATTCAGGATATGAGTCTGTAATTCGTTTCTTAGTTTCCAAAAAAAAACCATTGAGCCAAACACAACATCTAAAGTCATTTGTTTCATGTTGTACTTATCAGCAGTTTCATATTCTTCTATCAAGTATTGATTCTTCTTCTTAAAAGTTATTGGTCTATATAATACACTCATTGCTTTGTGCATTAGTTGCCAGTCTGCTAAGTAAGTATCTAAGTCTACATATTCTCCAAAAGTCATGTCATCTAGCTTAGGTATAAAACCAAAGTCTTGATCTTGGTATTTAAATCTGTCAATGAACTTATTTTCTTTTTGATTAAATAGCTTAGATATTTGAACCACTATTGATTCTATATCTTTTGCTTTAATCAGCATTACTTGTTTCAGCGTTACACCACAGAATATTTCTATCATCTTCTGCTGTAAGAAGTTGTCTAGCTCCTTATCTTCTGCAACTTTTAACCATTGCTGGTACTGATCTAAAGTAACTTCGCTTAGTGATTCGGGTATGTTTAGTGTTAGCTTCATATTAGTTATCCGTTATAATGTTTAAAATGATATCCACGTTTTTAATATAAATGATAAGTTCCCCTATTAGGATTTTCTAATTCCATCATCATGGCATACCTAGCAGCATCTATTGCATGGTCTCCTGTCATAGGGTTTGGCTTCTGTAAACTATTGCCTTGTTTGTCTTTCATCCAGATATAACCTTCTAATTCTTTCTTTAGGTTTTTGCTTCTTGATGTTACAAATACTTCATTCTGATTTATTAGGTTAATACCATACACAATAGAATCTCTGCCTTTAGTTACTGGATAAACATCTACACCACTAAGTCTTATTTCTGCAATTGATTTAGGTTCTGCTGAATCTGCATAGATGTAACAGTCAATATTATTGTTCTTGATAAAATTAGATATGTCTCTATTTAACATTCCTGTTTTATAAAGCACTTCATCAAATATGTAGCTATCGTTGTATTTGTATAGTAAGCACATAGCAGAACTATCTACAGAATAACCAAAGTCTAATCCAGCACAAAGCAATCTAGCTTCTTCTGGTATCATGTCAATTTCTTTCCAGTCTGGAATGCAAGCACCTTCTAAACTTCCTACTTCACCATCTAAATAAACTCTACACCAATTCTTCCAATAGCTAGAAGTCTTTGCTTTTACTCTAGCTTTCTCTAGTTCGTTTACTATTGATTCTGGTAGTGATTCATTGTCTTTGTAAGTAAGTGTAATAAAGTCTGTATCAGATTGCCCTATCAATTCTTTGTCGACCCAGAATAAAGAAGTTGGATTATAATCTAGCCAAATGTTTTCAGATGTTCTTATACTTAATTCTTGGTAGCTGCTAAATGGTACGTTGTTACATTCGTTGATATAAAGATCTGTTCTTCTAGCACCTCTTAGTTTGTCAGGTTGGTCAGTAGAAAAGAACTCTATGTAAGAACCTGTCCAAAATTCGTATTTTAAAGTGCTTCTATTAAATTCTTTTTCCCTATACCTATTTAGACCTTTCATAATGCCTAAGAAGTCTTTTAAAGCACCTCTACGCAAATGTGGTATTGATTCACTAACTACACTTATTTCTTTGTTCTCGTGTCTTAAAGCATAGTCTATTAAAATACATAGAATTGCTATTGTCTTACCAGCACTAGATCCACCTCTTACAATCTTAGTTCTTTGATTAAGTTTCCTTAACCTTTTAACTGCTGTTGTTCTTTCTGGTTTCATCAATCAATAAACAGTGGCAAATCTTTATTTACTGTTATGTCTTTTGTTTCTGTTGGTTTTCCAAATCTTCTATCTAAGTATATTGTAATAGCTCTTAGATCACCTTTTTTAATTAGTTCATTAAGCTTATGTATTACTTCATCTTTATCTATAATTCTGTCTAACCTTTCTATAAGCTTATCTTCATCTGCTTTAGTTGGTCTACCAGCTCCTTTTCTTACACCACCATGTCCCATAATCTTGATTTAATCTTGTTTATTCAAATACTATTTCTTCGTTAGGAAGTGGTACTTCTACGTTAAACCATTCTTTTAGAAAGTCTCTGCATTGTGTGTGAAATACCTCTTGTTTAGTAGTGGTGTTTTCTGTTGATGAAGAAGGGACTTTGATAACTTCACTTGTTTCTGGATTTACCTTTTCTTCATATAAGAATAAAGACTTGTACAGATTGTGAGCTTTCTCTATGTCCCATGTTTCCCCCCATTCGTTTTCAACTGCTTGAATAGTAATTGGTATAACAACACCAAAGTAATAAGCGTTCTGTTGGTTGCTTCTGTGGTTTGTTTTTCTTTTCACTATTATTTCAATTTCTTTTCCTTCAAAGCTTTGTACAGCTTGTTTTACTTTAGCCCTGTTTCTAATTAGTTTGCCATTAACAACTTTTGATATAACTTTAATTTGTTTCAAGAGCCACAGCTAATACATTCTTCATCATCTATATCACAACTTCTTTCTGGATTGTTAGAAGGAGCATTTACTATTGCCCTAACCTTTTTACCTAAGTCTTGGTCATTGGGTGTTAAACCAGCTAAAAATTGTAGTTCTCTTAATATGTTGTCGTTATCTTTCATTTGGCTTTTTGTCTTTAAATATTTTACTTAGTTCATGTTTGTGTTTAGTTAGGTATTCTAGTAGTTTGGCTTTTGGCTGTTCTCTAACTTTCCTGTTCATATGCTTTATATAATTTGTTTAATGTGTTGTATAATTCTTTCACGCATGAGCCACAAGAAGAAGATTGTTTGTTTGCTTCAAATACTCTGTTGTATATCTCTAGCATCTTGTGTTGCTCGTCTCTGCTAATAACTTGTCTTTCTACTGACATGTAATTATGCAACCAGTTGTATTCTTCTTCTACTAAACAGTTCTGTTTGGTAGTGTAAGGGAATAAAGCATTTAGTTTAGCTTGTCTTTGATCGCATCCGCAGTCTTCTCCAGCTATCCATTTAACCAACTTATCTATTTTTGTTGCCTTGGTTACTTTAGCAATTGTATCTCCTAAACCTTTACTTTTCATTTATTTTTCTTTTTATTTCTTCTTTACATTCTTTGACAGTTTTCCAAACTACCTTATAACTAATCTTAGTTGCTTCAGATAATTTTCTAATAGATTGAAACTTGCTAGAGTACAGCTTAAACATCTTCTTGTGAAACCATTGAAACTCATTTACAACATCATCAATACTTTGATAGAATAAATTATCGCTTTCTTTTTCTTCTATATCGTTTTTAATTGGCATGCTTTTAGGTTCAGTTCTATGAATATTTACTACAATATCATGAAGTGTATTATAAACTATTCCATAATGTGGCTTACCCCCTATTATTATATCCGTAAACTTTAGCTTTTTTTTCCTTAATTTTTCATAAATTTTTATATACATATCTTGAACAACATCTTCTTCTGTGCTAATTCTGTATTTTGGCAACATTCTTTCTGCCATTATTAACCATGCTGGATGATTTCTGTATAGTATTTTTAAAACTTCATCGTTACTCATTTGTTCTTATATTTTTCTATGACATCAAGTAGATAGAATCTATCCCATTTGAAGCCATACTTCTTAGACATTTGAGTGGTTAGGGTAATCTTGTCAAATCGTTCTTGTCCTATCTTTTGAATAAGGTTGTCTCTGTAGGGTAACAGGTTGCCAGATAGGAAGTAGTTACATCGCTTGCATTGGCCATGAACATTATCTTCATTAAATTTTGTGGAGGGGTGGTTGCCAGCACTATAAAAGTGTCCAGCTTGGAGCGTAGTATATTTACCACAAGAAATACAGGGTTGGTCTTGATCCCTTGTTCTTATGAACTTATGAAAGTGTCGTACTGCTATCGCTTTTAATTGCGATACTGTTTTA
>Ga0187218_1000139_pt1 | contig 20569 bp, 3 predicted proteins | sample 14SPOviralmetaG_FD_130167 | JGI IMG/M metagenome (GOLD analysis project Ga0187218, IMG submission 130167) | Marine viral communities from the oligotrophic San Pedro Time Series (SPOT) site, San Pedro Channel, CA, USA - 14 SPOT_SRF_2010-08-11... | ecosystem: Environmental > Aquatic > Marine >...
ACCTGCACTGTTACTTGCAGCACCCATTACAAAACTATGTCCTGTTGCAGTTGTTGTAGTTGCTGCTAAAGAAGTTATGCGATCTGTACCATCTACATTTGTGACTATGCTTCCTGTGCCACTGTCAGTGACTTCAACTTTACTATTGCCTTCGTTAATTTTATCTGAACTTAAACTAGAAACAGATGAATCGACATATGCTTTGGTTGCAGCATGTTGGTTAGCAGTAGGATCCGCCACATTGGTAATCTGATTGTCACTTACATTTATGCTTCCTGTGCCGTTTGCATCAAGTGTAAGATCCGCATTACTTACATCACTTTCTATTTTGTTACCGCTTATTTTAATTTGATCAATGTCAGCACTACCACCAATTACAATACTGCTAGGTAATCCTATAGTAAATGTGCCTGAACTTTCACCAACTGTAATTTCGTTTGAAGTGCCTTGGAATGAAACTGTACCACCTAAGTTGGCAACAGTTGAATTACCACCAACTCTTGCAAAAGTGATCCCACGTGTGTCTACATAGTTTTTAGTTGCGGCGTCTTGTGCGCTTGCAGGATCAGTAACGTTAACCAGTTTGTTACTGTTCATATCAATATTACTATCAACTTCAACAACGCCTGTGCCACTTGTAAGTAGTACTAGGTTGGCATTTGTTGTATTAGTAGAAATATTGTTACCGCTAATTGTAACTTCATCAATAGTAACACTTGTTGCACCAGTTACAACGCCAGCATCAATTACTATGGTGCTATCTAAAACAATTTGTTGCCCTGCTAAAGGTGTAATATTTAAATCTGTACCAGCAGTACTGCTAATTGTATTTCCGTTTATATTAATATTATCCACTTGCAGTGCAGTCAATGTGCCTAAACTTGTTACGTTTGTTTGTGCTGCAGTTGCTAGTGTGCCTGTAATAGCACCTGATGCAGTCAATGCACCATCTATACTTACGATACCTGTACCGTTAGGCTTTAATACTATGTTTGAATTTGTACTGATATTTTCAATACTGTCGCCGCCAATTTTGATGTTGCCAAATTCTGGTGCACTCACTGTGTTGATTGTGAGTGCGTCTGTGCTTTGTGTGATGCTTAGATTGTCACCATGATTTATGGTTCTAAAGTTTAATACCACACCACTTTTGTCTTTGAATAGTTCGTTAAAACCTCCAACATTTGCAACTCTGTTTGCTTCACCACCTGCGGCACCTGGTGCTTCTCTAGATTCCCATTGACTACCTGTCCATGTCAACACATGGTTTGTGGTTGGTGAACTATAAGTAACATCATTGAGATCTGTTAGGTTGGCTGCTGCAATTCTTGCATCAGCTCTTGCATTTGTGTAATAAAGATTTGTTTGCTCGGGTAAATCTGCTGTGCTGACTTGGTTTGCACCAGTACCAAAGTCAATCATTGTGTCTTTGATTGCATCGTTGCCGATACTGATTGCACCACTTGACAGTGTGATGCCAGAGCCTGCACTGATGTGTGCTCTAACTTCTGCTGCACTAGGACCTGTGTATGTAATAACACCGGTGCTGCTGTTGTATGCAAGACTGCCATCTCCGCCTGCATCAGTGACACTGATTGCACTTCTAGCATTTGCATTGGTAAAATACTTATTGGTAGAACCTTCAGTGATGTTATCTGAGTCAAGTGTGATGGCATTGTCTAGCGCACTGGATGTTGTAACACCGTTTACATTTTTAATGTGTGCATTTTCAAGTGTGGTGGCGCGAGCATTAAGCTCACTAAAGTTTCCGTCCAATTCGGTAAACGTAAGTGGTACGCTTTTGCTGCTTCTAAGAATGATTGCCATTGTGTTCTACCTTTAACATATTTATTACCTTAAATCAGTTGTTCTTCCACATAACCTTCTTCCACATAACCATCTGTGATGTATTTTGGACTGTCAAGTTCTTTGGTGTAATTTTGTACAATTGCTATACATGATTTGAGATACTTTGCATTGACTGTGGTACTTGCTTGTATGCCCAACCCATTTGCTGGTGTACCTGTGCCTAGATCATACCAAGTTTTGGTGTGACTATCTGTTGCAGGCATTCTGCTGTCTTCACTGGCATCAATAACAGCAACACCTGCTCTGTGAATAGGTGCGTAGCGTGTGCCGCGTGTTCCACGTCTCAAATTTGTGATGTAGTTTAGTGTGGTGTTTCTTTCCCAATATGTTACACGCTCGTTACCAATAAACACCACACCTGGATATTTGCTGCTTGGTGTCACATCACTAAGTTTACTTGCATCTTCAACATAAATCTTGTCATCTGTGGTGCTGACATCTTGTGCTATAAGTGTGCTCTCATCATCACAAATTCTATAGTAGTTGTATCCTCCAAGCATGTCTTTAAATATTCTAAAGCCAACTGTTGGTTGAATAACATTTTCTGTAAATGATGTAACAATAATTTCGCTAGTATCTGTTAAAATTTGACTGGTCAAATCCAACTTGCCATTTTCATCAATATCATATTCGCCTGGATGTAATTTTACACCATCAAGTGTGACCCAAAGAAAACTGCTATTTGTAATTGCTCTATCCATAGTATATTTTGCAAGGGCAACACCCACAATGGTTGTTCCGTCAAAACCTTTTGTATCAAACGGACTTGAATCAAACAGTTCAGTAGTTGAGGCAGTGTCACTGCCCAATCCTATGAACACTTGTGTTTGTGGACGAACAGGATTGTGATTTGAGAAACTGGTCAAGTGTAATACATCACCTGTTGTGAAACTTGGTGCTGCACTTGTTAGTGTGATGGTTGTGCCATCCACCAAATACTCTGCACCTGTGCGCACACTTATGATGACTGTGTCACCTGTGCTTGGTGGATCGAAGAATGTTACAATTCTTGCACTGCTACCATCACTTGGATCTAGTGTGTAATCAATGTTTACACTCTTGTTCACTGTTGGAAACAGTGTGCTTCTGTCATCTGGTGAGATAACACTTACACGAATGTCGCCATCTAAAACTGCACCTTCACCAGCACTGGTTGGAATACTAAATGTTACAGTACTTCCGTCTGCTGTGTAATGTTTTGCATTTGTTGGACGCAATCTTTTATTATCAAGTTCTGCAACCACTGCACCTTCGTATGGCCAAACATATTCAATTTCTTTATCCAAGGTATATGTTTGAACACCACTGGTGAGTGTGATTGCTTGTGTTTGAGTATCTGTAAATGCAAATCTGCTGGCATCTTGTGAACTTGCCAACACATGAATGTGATCATCTACTGCAGGAGTTGCAGTGAGTGTGATAATAGTTCTGTTGTCTGCTTGTGTAACTGTATAATCTGTATCTTTAACTAATGTTACACCATTTTTGGAAACAAACTCTTGTACAACCTGGCTAATACCTATACCCATTATAATAAAGTTTGTGCTGCCATCGCCTGTAAAAGTTTGCTCGTGTGTTATCTTCTCACCAGTTAATCCATATCCATATGTGAATATGCCGACACCTGCAGCAGGAGCACTGCTCAATGTGATAGTACCTGCTGTTCTATTCACAGTTGCATTGTACTGCCGTTGTGTGCCTACCCAAACAAGCACAGCGTCAACATCTTCACTTGCACTAGTGTTTTTAAAACTATATGTGGTTGTGTTGCCATCGCCAACATATGCTCTTGTTACAACCTTAAATCCGTTACCATCATATTCAAAATCATCACTTGGATCTGTGTACACTTCAAGGTCAAGTGTGTCAAACACTCTACCAGGAACAACTTCTTCAGGCGCATGACTGTTGTATACATCAACAAACTTACCGCCATCAAGGTTGATATCTTCTGGGCGTGTGCCAAGTAAACTGTCGCTGAATGTGCTGCGAATGTTTGAGTCAATCAAGTTTCCAGCAAGTACTTCAAGTCCATCTGTGTCAATTTCAAAAGCATCATATCCACTGCGATCAAAACCACTACTGTCAAAACCAGGTGCTTGATCAAATCCTAATCCACTAACTCTGTTGCCTGTATAATCTGTACCAATTTGCAACAGATTCAAATCATCACCAAGCATTCCTGCATCTGGTGTGTAGTATGCTGCAATTCTATCTGCATTGCTTGCCAATGTTTCATCTGCATACACTGTCATCACTGTGGTACCGCTGGCATTTTCTGCACTGAATGTTGTACCACTAGTGAATGCAACCACCACTTTGTATACTTCTTGTATACCTGCTGCATTTTTATGTGCAACAAGATCATCTAAACTGTAAGCAGTGTTAGCAGTCCAATCTTTGACTGAGGCACTGTATGTGATTCTATCAAATTTTAGTGTAACATCAAACTCTCGAATGGCATCATTTTTCAATCTTGGAATAAGTTTTAGATCAGTTCCTGCTGCTCCACTTATTGTAATTGTAGGAATAGTGGTATAGCCACTGCCTTTGTTGGTCATGTTGACTGCAATGATTGCACTGCTATTTGAAATTGCAGTGGCAGTTGCTTGCACTCCGCCAGCAACATCTGGTGCACTGATTGTAAGGGTTGGATCTACAATATATCCAGTACCACCATTGTAGATTTCTATTTCATCAATGCGATAAGTGTAGTTTTCGCTCCATGGTACATTCAGTCCTGTGGTTCTAACAACTTCATCGCCAGCATAGTCACCACTTGGTTTTCTAAACAGTGTTAGGTCTTCGTCATAAAACGCATGTGTATCAAAGTCAGTTACATCGCCGTTAAAGTTGTCATCACCAGCAAAGCGTGTGGTATAATCACGAATTTTTGTTTTGTAAGGTTTTACTTCATTGATGAATGTTTCAACAAATTCACTGTTGTCATTGCGGAATGTTGGATACTGTGCCAAATCACGCAACTTGTGCAACACACGAATAAATGATGTCTTTAACACCCAATCTGGATGTGTTGTGCCATATTCATCTAGACTGTACTCAATCATTCTAAAGAACAATTCATTCATCAACAGTGCATTGTCATTAATGAATATATCATTCTTAACAGCACTAAACAGGTTACGCACTTCGTCGGCAGGATATTCAGTGCTTTCGGCATTGAAATCTGTATACAGTGTGGTGTTAAATTCAACAGTGCCGTTGCCAATGATTACTTCACGCCACGTACCATTGCTTTGCAACTGATAACTGCTTTCATTGCCATCATCATTGCTGAGTACTTTGGCTAGTTCGCCAACAGTGGCATCTGTGAGTGTTTCGAGATCAGTTTCCAAATCAACTTGGTATAGTGGGACTGTAAATTCATCAAAGCCTGCTGCATACCAAGTTCTGTAACTCCACTGTTCAGTTGTGGCATAAGTTTGTGTGCTGGTGCGTGTCCAAGTGTCATCACTTTGCAGTTGATAGATACTCCATCTACCATTTTGTGTGCTATCGCTGGTAACAAGTATGTTGTAACCTGTGTCAAACAGTGCAGGATTTAAATAGTCTCTTTCATCAACAGTATTGACCTTTTTATCCCATAATCCACTAACACTGGTTGGTTGTGGATCATCTGCAAACAAGAAGTTGTTTATGTTTGCTTGTCTAATTACAGGAAAGTTTGCAAACTGCTGATTACAGTAATCAACAAACACTTGCATTGCTTTGAATCTATTTTTGTAAATTGTTTGTCTAGGACGTATGCTTATACCATAACGTTCTGCAACACTTAATTCTGCAGTTGGGACTGCATTGCCTGCTTTGTCAACACCTGCACAACTGTCTACAATTTTCTCAAAAATTCTACTAGGAATCTCTTGTGTAGGATCGCCTTTACTTACCAATTCAAACTCACTGTGCAGCACGCCATCATTAGCAATTCTATCATAGTTTATGCTGATAGCAGTTTTGTTGCTGTCCAAATCTGTGTTTAGATTTACAAGATTGAATGCATCAGGTGCAACAAATTGTACATGTTTGATGTTGCTACCAATTGGATTTTCAATTGCTCTTGCCACTGCTGCTGTGCTTGTTGATCTAAATTCTAAATCAGGAACACTTTCTTTGCCTTGCACCCAGAAATAATAAAATGTTTGAGTGGTGTTGGTTAAACTGTTAACTTGTTCAGCAACACTGTAATTGGTTGTGCTACGTGGTGTGCCTTCTCCTGTGTACTGTGCAGGAAGCACATCACTTTCGACCCATTCATAAACATCAATGGTTGCGCCTGGAAACAATCTACCCCAATACTGTGTGCGATAATCAAGTTCACCTTGTTCGTATTCAATAAACAATGCGTTGTTTAGATCCCACCACACACGGCCAATGTGTTCATCATTCCACGAAGTGTATTTTGCAGGATCAAAGTCTGTGAAGTAATCAATTTCTTGTTGTGCAACACCTGCAACTTTGAGTTTGTATGGATCAAGGAAATCACAGAATGTGATAATTTCTTGTTCTTCTGTGTTGTATGTTACAACACGATTAAACAAACTGATGTCTACTTTGTCTGCTTGTGTGCGCTTTTTGACCCATCCAATGCCTGTGTCTGTGTTGAATTCATACACACTGCCTGCATCTGTTGCTGCCTCATCATCAAGTCTACTGCCAACCAATACACGTTTGTCGTTGATTGCAATTGCACTACCAAATTCATCTAGTTCATCTATTTCATTTGCTGTTAACTGTTGTTGGAACAAATACTGAGGATAGTTGGTGATGCTTTCCAGTGGAGCACTTGTAAATTCATACACATAGGCTGCGCCACTTTGTGTTTCTTTGTCAATGAACAGAGTGCCGTTGCTGTCAAATGTTGTGGCATAGGTGTTGTAATCTGGATCTATGGTGTCTGTTACTTTGTCAAATCCCACAGGCAACAATGTGCTGCTACGATCACTGCTGACCACTAGGTTTTGTGTGTTTACACCATTTGCATTGATGTGTCTATCAAATGCAACTTTTTTACCAAAGTTTTCATTTTCAAACAAACTAGGATGATTAATTTTTTGTGTTAACACAAATGGTGTCACTGCAACTTTGTCAAACAATGCACCAGTACCTGGACGTATTCTCAAGCGTTCATTTGGTGTGGTTGTTGTGGTTGAGATTGTTGCTTGATGTGTGGCAAGATTTCTATTTGTTGCACTTACACCTGCAATGTTTGCTTTTGTGACATCTGCAATAAACTGTTGTATGTTTGTGTCATCTGCACTTGCAGTCACTTCAAAATCATTGATAAAAATTGTTTCATTCTCAAAATAATCTAAACTGTGCAGTGTAGTTTCAGTGTTAACAGTGCCAAAACGTAGTCCTGTGTCTGTGAACACAAACACACTACCTGTGTTAGGATTAGTTTCATCCTCACCTGGGCAACCAATTGCAATTGAACTGCCATATGTGTTGACAGCCACATCAAATCCAAAGTTTTCTTCTGCAGTGGGCGACTCACTTACAATGTTTTGATCAATGCGTTGTGACTGTTTGTAGTTGCCTGTCCACACACGAATAATATCATCTTTGGCAGGTGCATAACTGAAAGTGATGCTGTTACCACTTCTACTGTAGTGATTGATTGTGCTTGCTACAGTTTCGCCTGCCAGTTTGACTGCAGTAACATTTACAAACTCAGTGCCATCAACTGTAACTATGACACCATCATCAATGGTGTTGGTGGTGTTGTAAGTTAGACTTGTACCATCTGCTGCGAATGCTTCAACTGTGTTGTTGTAAACATACACTTCGCCTGCGTCTGTGTACACTGTGCTTGTGCTATCAGCAATGTCTGCATATGGTGCACCAACAACAATTGTGCGTCCTGTGGCATCAATGTCTATGCTGTGACCAAATTGATCGCCTGTGTTGCTGTTAGTTGCATCAATAGTTTCAATCAATCTCCAGTGAGACTTTTGTACAATACTAATCAAACGTCCTGCTGCAGGTGCTGTAGTAAATGTTATATTTCCGCTGCTAATGGTGTAGTCAATGTTTGGAATGTAAACTGTGTTTTGATTGTCAGTTACCAACACAGTGTCTGTACCTGTTGGTATAAACCCAATTGCGTATGTTGTTGTACTGCCATCTGTTGAAACACTGCCTGTGCTTTGATCTGTTGAATCTATGTTGACTTTGCCATAAACATACACACGGCCTGTACTGCTGTTGTAACTTGGTGCACCAATGGCCATGTACTGTTCGTTGTTGCTAATGGTCACGCTGTGTCCAAAACGCTGATTTGCTGCATTAGTACACAGTGCCTGTTGAATACTTAAATCGTTGTTGTTGTCTCTGGTGTATAAAAATACTGTGCCTTGTGAACTGTTGGTTGCTGGAGCACCAACTGCATGCCATACATCTGCACTTGCAACACTATATCCATATTCATCAACAATGCTATTGTTGCTTACTACTTTTAACACACTGGCTTGTGCAAGTCTATCACCAACGTTTGTTTTGTAGTGTAAAACTCTACCTTTAACACTGTCAGGAGCACCCACAAGAGCAATGCTGCTGTCTTTAGCAATGCTGACACTTGCGCCCATGTGTCCTGCTGCAGCAATGTCTGTGCTGGTTATGACATCGTTTTGATTCCAAGGCAGTTTCTTTTCGTATGCTGCCCAGCGACCATTTTCATCACTGTCTACCCACACAAGTTCATTTGCAAAGAAACCATACAGTGGTGTATAACTGCTCAAGTCTTTTAGGTTTGTGAATCTATTGCTCACAAACTTGTATACAGGCACACTTTCAATTTCGTCTAGTGTTTCTGGAAGGTCAAAATCACTTTCAACTTGGAAACTTTGATTGCTAGTGATGCGTTGTACTTGATATACGCCACCGTATACATCATCAGTTTTAACAAGTACATAATCGTTTTCTGCCAAGTCATGATTGCTATCAAGTGTGATGTTTAACAGTCCTGTGTTGGTGGTGCTTACAGTTTTAACACTTGTTTCTGTTTCGTCAATACGGTAAACATTCCATGTGCCACTTGCTGCTCTGTCACGAGCAATCCAAACTTTGTCGCCTCTGCCAAGGTCTTGTATTTGTGTTTCTAAGTCAGTGAAGTCATCTATTACAGTATAATCAACATCATCTAATCTCACATAACCAACATGGTCTAGATCAGTTTGTCTAGTGTCAGCAGTTCTTGTTTTCCAAAGATTTTTTGTATAACCTGTTGGTGTTTTGTACAAGTCACTTGAGGTTATGCCTAAATTCTCATCACTTTCGACACTTTCGCCATCACCTAAAAATTCAATTGTCAGTGGATTGTTTGCACTGTTGCTTTCATCTACTAGTACTTCAACAACTTGGTTACTGTCGTTGCTGCCATATTCACCTACACGGAAACCCCACTCTTCGTAAAAATCAATTTCTTGATTTAGATTGGTTAAATCTGCATTAATTAATTTATTGATAACATCACTGGTGCCTTTGCCTTTGAGCAGTCCTTGATAAAACTTTACTTGGCTGACATCATCCAGACCTAAGTTTTCTAGCCATTCTCTGTTGCGGAAACCAATCAATCCTTTGCCTGCAAGGTCAACACCACTTTCTACATTCAGTGTGTCAATGTCGTAAAAGTTTTCAAATTGCGCACTGCGATGTGCAGTGTTTTTTAGTAACCCACTCTTGTAGTTTGGTAGTAGATCCCAATTGTCATATTCGAATATTGGTGTGCCTGTATGATCTTGGTTGGCAACATATAATTTGTTGCGTAAACTTACATATGCACCTTTGTTGTAACTTTTATTTTCTTGCCAAATATTAAAACTGTCATCACTTACAATATATCCTGGTGCATGCAGTGTACCATTCCAGTTGCCTGTTTTTTGGCCAATCAATTTAACTCTGTCTTGTCTATTGCCCAAATTTGGTTGGTAGACTAAATCACTAAAAATAGTTTCATTGTCCAATACCAAAATGTGTTCGTACTGTATAGGGTTAAGAACAGCACTTGCCAACACAGTTTCTTCTGGGTTTACATAAATTATAGTTTCGTTATCAATGCGGCTAACTTTATAGGCTGTTTTAGCAATAGGATTTCCATTGATGTCACGCAAACTAATACTCTGACTTAAATCATCTAGTGTGGTTAGGCTGCGGTTTATTCTGATTCTATCATGCAATGGGCTCACAGTAAACACACTGCCTACTTCCCATCCTTGTTGACTCCAGAATACAAATTGTTTTGCAGTTTCAATAAAGTCCCCATCTTCGTTGTCAAATATAATGCCTTTGTTGACATAGTATCTTTGTAGACTGTTCAGAAAGTCAACAACCTGTTGCTTGGTTACCAAAACTGTGCCATATGCTACATTTACAATGTAAGGACTGTAATCATCAAACACACTAAATCCAGTGTCAGGTCCTATGCTAAATGTTCTTGTGTTCTGTGTTTTTTTGCTTGGTACAACTTTAAAGAAAGGATTTGTATTATCGTAACCACTTACCTTATATCCATTTTCAACACGAACGATGCGCACACCACTGTATACCACACGCTCCAGCGGATGACTCTTGCTTAAAAAGATATTGTAATTCTCGTCAGGAACAAATATTGTGTTGTTGCTGGTGTTTGGTGTTGCTGTTTCTGCTACGACTTTGAGTAGGTTTTTGTCAGTGTAACCACCAACAGCATAACAAAGATTAAGTTCTAGGTTACGCACTCGTGTTTCAACATCTTTGGCATTGTAATTGTTGTACACAAGCCGATTAAAAATAAATTGATTGTAGCCTTCTCTGCGACTTACTATGCCTGCGTCATCTGCAACGCCATGCAAGCAGTAGTCTGCCAAGCCTGGTCTATATGTTCTGTTTTTTTGTAGTATTTGATCAAATGCACTGTCATATGCAAACAAGTTTGTATCCCATAACAAACTGGCATACTTTGCTGGCTTGCGCAACAAACCCAAAAGTTGTGCAGCAAAAGGCCATTCACTGCTGGTTCTCCAAGCAGTTTCTTGCGGTGAATAATCTCCAAAACGCCAAGTTCCATTTGCAGTACCCACAGTTAAATCTTTACAAGCAAAATCAGCAGGTGGACGAAGTTGACCTTGTTCATCTGTTGGAATAAAATCTAACAGTTGTGGACGATTGTGATTTGCAACTGTTGTGTAATTACTGCTGATTGCATCACTGTACAACTTGCCATCACGTAGGTCTTCCCATAGTACATTGTTGCCACTTGTATAAGGACTTTCACCATAACGCTGATCCCACCAACTAGGTTTACTGTATTGTCCTAGCATTTCCCATGGAGTCAAGTGTGGTGTTTCAGTATCGTATAACCAATTGTAGATACCTCTCCAACCACCTTGCCATGCATCACCTGTGTTTTTGTTTTGACTTTGTGAGTAGTTCCATGTGAACGGATTTGTCACGCTGAAAGTGTCATTTTTACTAATATCAACACGATTCTTTTCAGCCCATGTACCATAACTGCTACGCAATATATCTAGTTCAATTTTCCTATCTGCTGTTGTGCTTCTAGCATAACCAGTCAGTACTTCTTGCCAATCAAACAAATCATTGCTGTATAAACTTTTAATGTTGTTGTATACTCTTGCTTCATACTCATAAATTATGCTGTCGCGCACATCACCAAAACCAACATAGCGTGAACCATCATGTCCTCTAACAATTGTGCGCACACCTGGATAATAAGGTATGCTTGCATCATCTTGTGCGCCATGATTTGCTTGGCTATTGGGCATGTAGAACAACTGCGGAGTGCCTATGAACCTGTGTATGTGTGCTTGACCACTACCACCAATTGAAGTGTCATATTCTTGTGCTGCTTCGTAGGTTGTGAACAGTGGATACACAAAACCCAGTCTGCCTTGACCTAACTGTGTGTATTCTGGATCAAGTGTACCATACACTTTGTATGGACCAGTGCCTGTATCTTCATAACCAAAGTTCTGTTCAAGATACACACTTGGCTCAATTGCTGGCCACAAGCCAAGTTTACTTGGAGTAGGCGGAACAAAACTACCATCTGTATCTGAATATTCAACAACAGATAAAACATCACCAACTGCTAAATCCACAGTGGTATCAAGATTTACAGCAGCAACATCTGCGTCAAATGTATAATCACGTCCATGGATGAGTTGTTGTTTTTGATTGTTACTGTTTGTAAGATACACAAGCACACTGCGTTGACTTAAATCTACAAGATCAAATTGTGTTCCAAAATCAAAAACTCTTTCTGTGGTGTTGTCAAGTGTATAATTGTATATGTTTTTTTGATTGCCCCATGCAGTCATATCACTGTAGTAAAAAGGAAATGCGTTGGTTTTACTACCTATCTGTGTTTCGAGTATTTTGTCAACACTGCCAGGTGCATCAAGCAAATCTAAATCCAACTTGTCTAAATTGTCTATTAATTTATTTTTAAATCTTGTATACTCAGCACTGCTAAACTTAATAGCATCTATAAGATTTGCTTTTTCATTTGTAAGCAAATAGAATGGAACAATTGCACCTGCACTGTGTTGTAGTATTTTACCAGCATATTGACCAACATCAATATCTCTCATGTTGTTTGCGCCAAGTATACTACCAGCCAATGCTGGAATATTTTCACCTATTTCAATAAGATGGTTTCTTGCCTGGCCCAGTGTTAAATCACTAAAGTCTGTGTTGTCTGCATTGTTTTCCAAGTTTACTGGAACTTCAAAATATCCTAATGGTGTAATATCATCACTGAATACTTTTATAATAACAACATCATCTGCTGTGGCTGCAGTGTCAAGTACCACATAGTATTTGTTGTTTTGGTTTAATACAGTATACTTGCTCGGCTCTTGGAATTTGCTGTTGATGTATACTTTTAAATTTGTACTGGTATTATTTTGGTTGGGTTGACAGCCAATTTCAAAACTGTAAAATTCATCAACTACTTCATATCTTACAACTTGAAAGCCTTTGCTTTCCACATTAACTTTACGCCAGCCGTTTTGAATACGGCGAGCACCTGTGTTGTAATCATATGCATGAGCATGTCCGCTCTTGACAATAATTTTTGTTTCTTTGCTGGTGCTTGGTTTTGTATATGTAAAAGTATCTGTTATAAAATTGTTGTCAAAAACAATGTCACCAATGTTGTTGAAGTTTTTATAACTCAATCCAAAACCCAACACACTGTCACTGGCAGCGTTGTTGTTGCGTTTGTAACTAAACAGTTTTGAACCTGCAAATGTGCTGTCAGGATATGTGGTGGTATCACTTAGACTTACATGACTTCCATTGTGTATGTCGAACACTGGATCTTGAAACAGTTGTGTCTTTTGTTGACTTTCGTTCCACACACTGTTTTTAAAGTAAAACATTTTACCTTGATTTACAGTGCCAAATTTAGCAACCAAACAATCATCTTCTGTAATTGTTTCAACTGGTACCAAGTTTATAATTTTTTCTGTGCCAGCATCACCATCTTCATCGATAAAATCAACTCTGTAGATTGTTTTTCTGACATCTTCATCAGCATCTGCACTAAACACAATGCGCATTTGTGGATCAAGATCAATACCATCACTGAAATATCCTGTGGTTCCTGCCACATTACTGAGTGCATCTGTTTGTGTTATGTCAAAAATACTAACAGGTTGTTTTGCATTTATACCATGATTAAACAGGCCTAGTCCTGCACGATATTCTACAATAGGACGTTTTGCTCTTGCAGTGTAATCTACAGTCACAGTAAAATCATTGTATGCTGCGGCTGCTTCAACAACACTTTTATGGAACCATCTGTTGTAGCGACTCCAAGCATTGTTATCACGACATGCACGATTCATAAGAATATAATCAGGATCTGTTGGTGCAAACTCTGTGCCGTCAAAGTTACCTGCATCAAAACCAATGCTGTCAAAAGGTTCACTTAGACTGTTTGTAAATGTTTCTGGTGTGCTAAGATCAACTTCAGGCACCAAACAAATGCCACTGAGTTGTCCTACACCTTCAATATAATAGGTGTTGTTTTGATAACTTTCAGGTGTGACTGTGCTGTCAAATTCAATCTTTAATCCATTTGTAAACACCACCTTATTTGGCGCAGTATAATCATTCTGTCCAATGATGTCATCTGTGACATTGATTGTTTGTGCATCGCCAATGTCTACCAATACAATGCGTCCAAACATATTTTCATTTACACCATCTCTGTAGTATAAAACATCATTGTCTGCAGTGATAGGTGGAATCAGTTCTAATTTTTCGTCTGCGTTTTTGTACAATTCACGTGAACCATACTGTACACCTTGTTTTATTTTTACTTTTGTATACTGAGGAATAGTGCCAATTTGATTAAGTGTAACAGTGTCAACGCCGCTGATGCTGATTACGTTGATTTGAAATATACCATAACGTTCATCTTTTGTGAGAGCAGTTGTAGGATCAAAGGTTTCGTTATCATCGTCAAATGCTGCACTATCGAACAGTCCGCCTTGTTCCCATTCTGTTTCATCATCTGTGTCATTTGCAAATACAACTGTTTTGCCATTGATGTCAGTGAGGGTATCAATACCGCCACCGTCTAATATATTTTGTAATGTTTGATTGTGTAATGTACGCCAGGTTAGATTGGTGGCAAGATCAATACTGGCAGTGACTGGCAAATTTACAAAAAAGTTTTGATTATCTTTTTTTGGTACACGGAATGTGACTGTGCCATCATCTTCACCGTTGTCTTCAACGCCAACAACATCTCTTGTGCTCACATTGCTTTGGCTTGAACTTATACCACTGATGCCAATTTCAGTTTGAATCCAAAAAGGAAATCCAGGCTGGTCGAGTGTAAATGTATATTCACCGCCTCTTGCAAGATATATTGCTTGATTTGTATCTGCATCACTGTCAAATGTGTAACTGCTGCTGTCACTGTTGCGATTGACTGTAAAATTTTTTTCAGGATCAACAGCACTGCCACCAACATTTACAACATCAGGTCCTTTTGGCAACCAAAAGTATTCACCATAGTTGATCAATTTGTCAATGTCAACCCAACCCTCATAATTGTAGTACTGTTGACTAACCAATTTGTGCAAGTTTGTTGTGTCTGCACTATTAAATCCAACACTGTTGAGAGCATTGACTATGCCATCAACACTTTCTACTTCTCCTGCACTGTTGCGATAAACAACTGCTGGCTCTAGTTGATAGTTTTGTCTCCGTGCTGTGCTTTCAGTGACATAACTGTCACCTTTGCTAAAACTTTTACTGGTTTTACGACCAACATACTGATTGATGCGAACATTGTTTGGTTCGCTGTTTAGTTGATCCAATGTGGCATTTAAAAACTTTTGATTTCTGTCAGTTTGAAATACACCTGGAAGCAGTTGTGAGTGTTTACGAAGTGCCATTAGTAACCATAGCCTCCGCTGCTGCTTGAACTACTGCTTGAACTGCTGCTGCTTGAACTACTGCTTGAACTGCTGCTGCTTGAACTGCTATATGAACCACTGCTGGTAGTGCTGCTGCTTGTGTTGTTGGTGCTTGTTGTGACTGCAGTTGTTGTGCTAGTTGCTGTGCTTCCACTAGTGGCACTTATTATACTTTCACTTGCAATAGTTGATTCTGCGTTGCTTACAACATTACCACTTGCTGCCAATTGTGTAGCAGTGATTGTGTCAATAATGTCAACATCATTTACAGTGGCACTGTTAATAAAAATTTCATCTCTGTTGCTGGTAATCTGGAATAAACTACCAAATACACTTGTGTTTTTCTTAGGTACAATTATTATACTCAACACATTTGGTGCTAGTGTTTGATGCAAGTATGCACTCAATTCACTAAAGAAAAAAGTATCACCAAAGTCCCAGTTTTCTAGTGCAAAGTAATCGTTAATTGCTTGTATAACACTGGCTTTTATTTCATTATCACTGATAAATGTTTGTTTGTTTTTGACTACTTTGAATGTTGCTTGCAATTCTTCATCTGCCTTGTTGCCAAACAATGGTCTGTAACTGACATTGTGAAAAATCAAACTGTCACTTACACTTTTTGCATTGTCCAAACTGCCATAGTTGTCACGCAATTGACTGGTTGTCAACTGTCCTGGCTTGCTCACACGTCCTGTGATGTCACTTACCCAGTTGCGATAATCTTGATCATAGGTGCGTGTTAACAAATACAAATCTATAAGATTGGTAGGACTTGGATCTATACGTCTGGTGTTTGGTGAGTTGTGTGTGTATTGGAAAATCAATCTGTCTCTGCCAACTTTGGTGCTGTAGTCTGTGGTTTGTGTCACAGTACGCACATTGTTGACGTCAACACTGGTTATATAAAATTTTTCTTCACTGCTGGCATAAAACACTTGTCCACTGCTATAACTTTGTACCACATTGTTGATAGCAGCAAGTGTTGTAAACTGTGCTTCAATGCTGCTGGCAGCAATTGGTTCTTCTCTGCTATAGCCTTCTATGTCCAAGTAAGTTTTATAGTATACAATTTTTGTAATGCTGTTAACATCTGGTGCCACAATCTTATCAAAAAATTCAGGATCATCAGCAACACTGTCATTGTCTGCATCAGCAAAAGTGACTTTGATTTTTTCACTAATTACAAAACCATCTGTTTCAACAAACCTGTCTGCAATGTTTAGTCTATATCCTTGACCCAGTGCAGCATCAGCATCAGGCTGACTGTTGACTGTTAATACATTGATTGTGTCTTTGATTGTGCGGCCACTTGCAGGATCAAATATACTTTGATCAGGATCAAAATAGAAACGTGTTTCTAATGCACTTTCAAATACATATTCTGTGCTACGATACTGTACAGTGTATGTTACACCATCATTGGTAAACTTGTAAATCCAACTTGCATCCAAATTATTTTCTGTTGTGTCTCCAGCATTGCCTAGATCAAATGTGTTGCTACTGCTCAAGTTAAGCGCAGTAATTTCTTTCCATTCCTGTGTGTCAATGTCATATCTCAGTGCAAATGTTTTGTACTGATTGACATTGTTAATAATCAAGTTGCGCACACTTTGTGGCAGTGCGGTGTTCCATGGAGCAATGATACCGCTCAATACTGCAGTGCTAGGAATAATTTCACTGAGTGTTACTGGACCAGTTCCGTCTGTGAGATTGCCCAAGCCTTGGTTGGTGCCATCCCCATCAACACTGCTGATGCTTGCCCACACATAATCTTTTGTGCCGCGCAATGTGGTTGGTGTTGCAACAAGATTGTTGTTTACATCAAATACAAATCCTGTTGGTGGAGTAAACTTTAACAAACTGCCTTGCTTTGCATACTTCATATTTGAAGTTGTAAACACTCCAATTGTTTGTGGATTGTTACCTGCATTTATAAAATAACCAGTCACACTTGCAGTGCTTTTTGTGCTTTGGTTCCAGGTTACACCTGCTGGTGCATTTAGGAAAGGATAGTTTTTATAATAGTAGTGCTTGCTTTCCGTGTTCTGCACAATAGGCTCTAGTGTGCCACTGATCATCACAGCAATGTCACTGTCTGTTACAAAATCAAATGTAAAATTCTTTATTGTTTCGTTGCGGTACAGTATGCCATCTTCTGCAATAATATTGGTGCTACTGTACTTGCCTGTGGTGTCGCGCACATCAAGGTAGCGACTGATACCACTAGCAGTTCTGTTTACTGCTTTTGCTTTTACAACATCATTGAAGTTTGTAAATGGATAAATTTGATAATCTTCACCAGTTACCATTCTGTTTTGTGTGTAGTACTGTTGTTGAGCTTTGGTCTTGATGTTGTTGATTGTTTCTTTTGCAGTGCCATTGCTGATTGTGTTCTGTAGACTCAATGTTACTGTGAGTGTTTCCAACTGGTTGCTGTGTGAAATATATGGAATATTAATGACAACATTCTGCATGTCCTGTGGTTCAATTTTATAAGTTAAACCATTGCCTACTCTGTAATAAGTGCGGAAGTCACCCACAGGAATGTCTGTGAACACACCATCACCAAACAGCAATTGTATTTGATCATTTGTTTTACTGTTGACACTAAAAATTGTATTTGTGTTAGCACTCAAACTGTTGTAAATTACATTTGTGCCACTCACACTTGGCAACTTTGACCACTGTGTTGTCTCATTGCCATTGCTGTCAACTTTGTACAAATAAACATCATTATTGTCAATGTTGTTTACTTCAACATCAATAATTCTGTTTGGCAAACTGTCATCAACTGTGAAGTCACTTACTTGTAGTTGTCCTTGCTTGATGTAGAAGAAAAATCCAGTGTCTACACTGTTAAACCCCCTGCCGTCATTGCGGTACAGCACATTGGTATTGTTGCTTGGTTTTGGTGCAACTTCATACAGATAATTTGTGCCACTGTATGTGCCTTTGACAAGTTCAAAATTTTGATTGGTACCATTAATGGTTTGTGTAAACTCAAACACAGGAACTGTGTTAGGAATTATACTGATGTTATATTCATCAATTGTTACACCTGCTATGGTGGTTGTTGCAGCAGGTTTACCAAAACGTTGTGTGCTAAAAATAGAAGCATTCATCACTGTTGTAAATTGCTCTAAGAAGTCAGGATTGTTTGTATCCCCCCAAAACACTGTGGTGCCTTGTAAATCAGTGCCATTGCTGTCAAAAATTTGTTCTGTTGTTTCTACACCAACAACTTTGATCAATCCACGTGCAACTGATGTGCGTTTTGGGTTGTAGTTGATCATTTTTGCAAGACGCAACACACTGTCTCTGCGTGTGGCAGTTTCTAAAAAGTTTTCTCTTGCATTTAGATCTGTACGGAAACTTAGTGCCTGTGCTTGATATGCAATCATATCAATTAGTGCAACATATTCACTGCTTTCGATAAAGTCGTTAAAATCTTCAGGATAGTATGTGCGCAGATAGTCAATCAAACTCTTGCGAATGGTTTGATAATCGTAACTCTGAAAGTCAATTTCTTTAAAACTTTCGTAGAGTTTGGTCCAATCTTCTGCTGCAAATAAATTTGACTGTCTAGTGATGTGTGCCATGTTTACTTCCTGTTAGTATTATTTATTTGATGTATTAAGTACGCATATTATACAAACACTGCACTTTGTGTATCTCTATCAAATTTGATAAAAAGTTGTTCACTTAGATCAGTGTTCACATAATTTAATGTCATAGCAACTTGTATTCCGCTGTCAAATTCTTGTAATTCCATATCGGCCATTTGCACTCTTGGATCACTCTTCACAACACGTTGGACTTCATCAATGATTAATTCTTGTGTTTCTTCAGTGAGTGGTTCAAACACAATGCTTTTTATAATAGTACCAAAGTTTGGTCGCATAACACTTTCACCTTGATTGACATTGAAGTGGTTGAGTATATCTCTGCGCACCAATTGACTTTCGGTCAAGCGTGTGCTACCAAATATATTATCAACAGTGTTGTATCCTCTGTAGTAAGCCATAACGTATTTACCTAGCCCAATTCATCCCTAAAAAGGCTGCGTTGCTGATCATTGCGCAACAGTGTGCTGTTGGATGCACTTACAGTTTCTGCCAACAGTTGGTTAGCTCTTGCCTGCACATCCTGTGTGCTTAGAATTGTTGTTGTTCCATCTACAGGAAAAGGTTGTAAGTCTTTTCCCTGTCTTATGTTGGAAGCATTTTTGACACCCACAGCATTTGCCACATTTGTTAGACCTGCCATTACATCAGTGGGATCATTAGGAAATATTGTGCCTGAGTTTGCCAAACTTTGCATGTTTTTTTGTGTAACTTCTGAAAACAAACTGTCTTGCAGCGCACTATTGTTTGCAAAACTTGAGAGGCTGTCCATGCCTTGCGCACCTGTCCAGTTGCGACTATCCGTCATTTGTGCGTTCAACACAGCAGTTGGTTTGACAAATCCTGCATCTTTGAGGTTGCTGACTGTAAAACCATACTTGCCAACTGCACCTGTTGCGTTGTCAACAAAACTGCCCGCACCGCCGCTGCCAACAAAACTGGTTTGTGCTGCAGCCATTCCTCTGAGTGTGCCTGCATCTATGCCTCCGACACCCACTGGAAATGCATTGCTTTGCAATATCTTTACAGAATCAAATCCACCTGGTAAATTAGCAAGTCCATTGTTAGCAAAGTTTTGTACATTAGCCAATCCTGGTAACTGTCCAAAACTACTGCCACTGGGCAATGCACCAGTAATTTTGCTCAAACTGCCTGTGCTTACTTTATTCAACACACTGTTTTGTGACAAACTGTCTGGTGAAAACCCGCCCACACTGCTTACACTGCTAATAACATTTGGCATAGGAAAACTCACAGGTAAGTTTTTACCAAAGTCCTGAACAAGTCCACCTGAATCTGTAACACTACTTAGACCCGGCACACTATTTGTTATATCTGCCATTCCACCAAGGCCTGTTACATTCACTGCTTTTGTTAATCCACCTACATCAAAACTTCCTGCTGTGACACTACTCAAACTGCCTGTTATGCTGGATACTCCACCAGCATTACTAACTTGACTTACCACACTATCGCTCAAGCCTCCGGGCACTGTTCCGCCCAGTGCTGATGTTAAAGGACCAGAACCGCCCAGTGCTGATGTTAAAGGTCCAGCACCACCCAATGCACCTGCTACTGCATCAGCACCAGGCAATGCACCACCCAGTGCGCCAGGGCTCAATC
>Ga0187218_1000140_pt1 | contig 20485 bp, 9 predicted proteins | sample 14SPOviralmetaG_FD_130167 | JGI IMG/M metagenome (GOLD analysis project Ga0187218, IMG submission 130167) | Marine viral communities from the oligotrophic San Pedro Time Series (SPOT) site, San Pedro Channel, CA, USA - 14 SPOT_SRF_2010-08-11... | ecosystem: Environmental > Aquatic > Marine >...
ATGTCCCATCAGGGATTCTAGTCTCTCCAAATTCTTTTTGCTCTCTATATTCATCTTCTAATGTGTATGCTAAAAATTTACGTTTACATCTAAATCCTTCACCATGAGGATTAGGTGATGTCTTATCTATTTCAAGTAGTATACCACTAGTGCTATCTGTACCACTTGAAAATCTTATTACTTCTAATTCCATTATTTAATTATTACTGTTAAGTTTGGTGTGCCCCCATCAGAGGCGTTTTGCGTTGTTATTTTTAAGTGGTAAGTTCCGGAATAAAAAGAAATATTATCATCTAAAACTAGTGTTGTTCCTACTGGTATATCAACATCCTTAATGAAATAAAACTTATTGGCACTACCATCTTCTAAGTAAACACAAACATTATCAGCTGTATGCCCATCAACATTTGCAATTGTTATTTTTTTAATATTACCACCATAAGAACCACCTTTAGTAATTAAAGTTGTGTTGGTACCCGTTGTTATGTTTTTAAATATACCCATAATTACGTTAATGTTAATGTTGTTGATTTACTTACCCCACCGTTTGTGACTGTCATTACTATATTATATGATGCTGGTGTTTTTCCTTTAGGTGGAACTGTTACCATATCACCAAACGCTATTGTTGTGCTACTACCTATTGTTACTATGTTAGTATCACCAGCTAATGCTGTAGATCCGCTAGTTCCTAAAGCCATACTTTTTTTAGCGGTATTAGATATTATTGCTTTTCCTTGTGCTGTAGATATAGTTGTTGTATTACCTGCTAGTGCTGTGCTACCACTTGTACCCAATCCAGGAAATGAAGCTTTGTCTTTATTAGTTGATATTTCTGTTCTAAGGTAATCTATTTCTTTTTGTAGATCTTTAATTTCTTTAAGAACTCCTGCTATAAAAGGATTGTCTTCTGGATTAATAGCTAAATGTGCTAAATGTCCTTCTGCATGAGTAGCTTCTAAAGCCGTTTGCTGATCTGCATTTATACTATATACCGCTGAATATTCTGCTGCTGTTATTGCCATGATTTTTATTTTATCCTGTTATTTCTATTTCTGCATATACTTGTCCTCCATTCATATACGTATTACTACCACTAGTTCTTCTTGCAACTAATGCAAGACCTTGTCCAGCTGTTAATGTGTTACCACCTGTTATAGCAAATGTTTTTACATAATTTGTATTTGCTGTATAACTAGCATTATGATCTGTGTGTGTCATTTTAGCAAAAGTAACGTTTGAAGTTGAATTATCTACTAAAGGAACTTTTAATATTTCAAATTCTACATCAGAACTCGCACTTGGATACCATGTTATAACTACACTATGTACCGTACAGGGTCTTGTTGCTATATATGATGCTGAAGTAATTGCAACAGAATCAGCCACTGATTCGCCGTCTAAAGTTGATTGTGTACCTATACTACTAAAAACTCTATTTGCTTGATACCATCTATTAACATTTCCTAAATACATTACATATGCATCATCTGTTCTTAATGACACCATTAATCTAGCGGTACTTTCTGTTAAAGCAACTGTTCCACTATTCTTGCTAACCTTGTTGTTTGAGTCGATAACTAAAGCGCTTGTTTCTGTTGTAGTAGAAAGGTTTTCTATGTAAACATCTCCACGAAACCTAGATACAAAGTCCCATATGTGCTGGCCTATCCATTTCATTATATTTCAAATCCAAGATTTAAAATCATTAGTCTAAACTTTTTAGCCCAGCTAACTTCAAATACAGTTAGCATACCTAATCTAAATTTTATTTCGTATACTTCTTTCTTATTACCTGATTTCCAGGAGTTAATCCAATTTATCATAATTAAGTTCTTTATATTATTATTACACGTTTATTTGTGAGCGTAACACCTTTTAGTTTTACCAGTGTATTCACCTTTGTTTTTACAGCGCTTACCAGACGAAGTTGTTCCAGTGCACTGGTACTCTTTTATACCATCACCATCAGCATCACTACCTTCTACAAAGGTTCTATGATGAAAACACTTCCATGTTTTTTTATCTGTTTCTGTTGTTAAGCCACATTGCTTTCCAGATGAGTTTTTTCCAGAGCATCTAATAGTTTTAATACCCTTTTCTTTGTTTTCTTTTTCTTTTGCTTCTTGTTTTTCTTTTTCTTTTATTTCTTTTTCTTTTTTATCTATTTCTTTTTTAGCATCATTTATTTTCTTTTTATCTAGCGTTCTTTTTTCTCTAGCTTTAACTTTTGCCTCTTCTAGTTCTTCATCTCTAACGCCAACAGACCACATACTCCAACCCATACCTATTGCTATTCTTTTCCAGGTCTCGTGATTACCAGTTATTGCCTCTTCTAAGTTGTTAACTTTATGCAACAATCTAGCTATTGGTAAGTTTGTTCCAGCTTCAATAAGATTTGTAGCTATATCAAACGATGGGTTTTCTATTCTAAATCCTAATTGCTCACCTACACCTTTGTTGTATTGGTGGGTTTTGTAGGCATTCATTATTTTTCTAGTTTTAGTACCAAGTGGTGGTGATAAACTAATTAATTGTTGTAACACCTTCCAGTCTTGTCTTTTTCCATATCCTTTTTCTTCTTGTTTTTTAAATTCTAAATACGTGTTTTTAATAGTAGATACAGCGGCGCCATATATACCGGTACCTCTAAGTAAAGTATCAAGAGCTCCATTTAAAACCATTTTTTGTAATGACTTTTCCTTTTCATCGTCATCACCAAACATTATAAAAGCTAAACCAGTTTGCAAAGTACCAAATATTATATTTTGAACTATACCATAATATATTATTCTGGAAACGTTAGATCTCCAATTACCTCTACCATTAACTAAGTCAGACATAGCTTTTTTAGTTAATCTAGTCATCTGCATTGGAGTATTTTGCCAAGCTAGTATAAGACGTCCCAATGGACCAGCCTGTTGATTAGATATCAAATCTGGTCTAGATGACTGCTGTGTTTCTTCTGCTATTTCCTGAAAGTCTTCAAACGCTTGTTTTTCAGCTTGAGGTTTTGTCATACCTTCGCTTAAATATTTATTTACTCTATTTCTATAATATGTAGAACCACCCATTGCGATAGCAAAGCTATCCGCCATTTTAGTTGGAGTAAAACCTATTTCTAACAAATAGTTTATTACAGCTTGTGGTTTGTTATTACCTTCAGCAAAAGCTTTTGATAACTCAGATGCTGATACATCTATTTGTAAACCAGCTCTTCTTTGTTTTAACATTGGAGAGTTTAATATAAATGCAAAGTCTTTCCAGTACTGTGGTTGATTAGCAAAAGCAGCGGCAGCTTTAAATATATTGTTGTCTTCAAAATTAAGGAAGTTAACCATCGATATAGTTTGCAGTGTTGCAGATCTCATGTTAAAAAACATCACAGCACCTACAGAACCGTTTATCCAATTTAACATTTTGTTAACGTTTTTATCTTGACCAGCAGCTCTATTAGAACCGTTTTCCATTCTAAATAACATTTGCTCTAACTCGTGTCTAAAATCACTACCGTATAAAGCTTCTATTTTATTTAAATTTTCTTTAGAAAATATTTCGTTTTTATTTTCTATCCATTCATTTAAAAATTGTTTTCTACCTACCTTGTTAACTGTATTAGCTAAATCAGTTGCTATTGTTTCAACAACCCAATTTTCACTTGGCTCTAGATAACCATTTGGCAAGCGCGTTATTCTACTAAGCGACTCTGCGTACGATACTAAAGCTGGATTATTTGTTACGTGACTTACTAGTTTGTCTTTAGTGCTACTTGCTAAACCTGGTATATCAAAACCAGCCTTGTCCCACAGGTAAACTCTTATTGCTGTATCATTTGTAAAACTAGTTCCTTTAACTTTTTCTCTAAGCTTAACGCTAGGAGCTTTCTTTTTTAACGATGTGTACTCATTAGACATTGTTTGCTTATACTCGTTCCAAGATATATAACCCTTTGCAAATGGAGTAAATAAGTGTTGTTTAAAAAACTCCATATCTTTGTTACCTTTTTTGCCTTTACCTAAAAATCTATACATTAAACCTTTAAAGTCTTCTGCAGACGCAGGAACAAAGAAATTAAACTTATTAGAGTCAATACCTCTTTTTCTAGCTTCAGCAGCAGAAAAATACTTTGATGGATCAATGTTTTTGTTTTCAGAAATTATTTCATTAAATTGCCCTCCTGCTGTTTTGCTAAATTTAATTCTAGCTTGCACAACTTTAGATTTAATATCTAGTTGCTCTAGTAAATCTTTAACAGCTTTAACGTTTGGCATGGCGTCGTCTACAAAATACATATCATTGTATCCTTCTTTAAACTTTTCTAACATCCACTCGGCTTTAGCTTCTCCAGAACTTTGACCTAAACCGGTTACGTTTGCTAAAGGTATATCAATACCATTTTGCTTTAACCACTCATGTATAGCAACTTGACTGCCTGGTCCTCTTGCTGTTAGTATGAATACGTTATCAGGTCCATACTTAGCTATTTGGTTTTTCATTTTTTGAAACAATGGTCCTGGCTTACCTTTTGTAACTTTATCAAAATCACTAAAGTCCATTTTCCACCCGTCTTCTATCATGTTGTCTCCAACAAACGGCCACTGATCAGATGATATTTTTTTAGTAACACCATCTTTTGTAGCTATAATAAAGTTTTCACTTATACCAACTGTTTCGTCAAAATCAAAAGTTGACATACCTACAGGCTTAGAGTACATTAAGTTTTTTACGTTTAAAGTTTGTAGTCTAAAAGTTCTACCATATCTTGATAAATCTTTTTGAGTTAATTTATTGTTTAAAATAGCGTTATTAACGTTAACAAACTCTTTAATAATAGTTTCAGTCGTATTACCCTTGTCTTTAGGGTTCATGCTAACAATAGGAACTAAACCTTTGTTCCCAAATGTATGCATGTTATAGTTTCTTATATAAGATGGATCTCCATGCTTATAGTTCATATGCATTCTATACTGCATACCATTGTTTTTTAGAACGTCGTTCATTGATGCTGGTATTATTTGAACGGTGTAGTTATCCCAAAAGTTATTAGAAAGCTTACCTTTGTTTATGTATGTTTTAAACATTTCTAATATCATAGCTTGAGCCGGTATCATGTGCTCATATTCTAAATCTTTTCCTCTTCTATTTTCTGGTACCTTATAAACTCCCTCTGCAATCCAAGCAGCGTTAGCGGCTCTACGCATAGGAGACTTCATACCAGAACCAAACATTCTAGCTAAAATAGCTAAGTCTTCATATTGCAAAGAAGCTTTACCTTTTTTAGGTTTAATTTTATTCATATAAAACTCTGTTAAACTCATAACAAAGTCTCTGTTTATTTTAGCTTGTGCTAGTCTACCTGTATAATCCTTATCTTTCATTGCAGCGCTAGAAGACTCTTCGAATTTACTAACTTCAATGTTATATTTCTTTTTTATTTCTTGCCTTGATAAAGTGTTACCGTTTTTATCTTTTAAACCAAGTTCAGGTATGTTAGATAGTACATTCAAAAAATCTTTACTGTTTAGAAACACTTGACCTCTATTAACTTTAACTTTAGGTTTGCCATTTTTACCTAACTTTAAGTTACCAGGAAAAGCTCGCTTATTATCTCGTGCCCATTTGTTCCCGTCGTACGCACCTTCTTTTGAGTCTTCCCAATTAGGGTCCATATATATATCACCAGTCATAATGTTAGTTAACCACCTTCCATCTCCTATTCTAGCTGAATTAGCATACATACCTTCAGCATAGTTTAATAAAACAGAAAGTAATTCTTTTGGTTTTTTACCATTTGTTAGTTCACTTTCAACCCAACTTTTAATTACATTTCTTGCTTTACCAACTCTTTTAATATCTGTCATAAGAGATCCAGCTGTCTTGCCTTTGTTACCCTCACTAAACATTGAAGATAAAAAACTATCAACTTTTGAGTCTCCAAACAAAGCGTCTGTAGTTTTGTCAAAAACAAAAGATTCTAAACTAGTTTCTACTTCAAAGCTCTTATGTTTGTTATCTATTTGGTTGTACTCATCAAACCAAGTTTTTATTTTGCCAGCAACACTACCTAGTTCTTTGCTAGTAATATCTTTTGCTTTTATTTCATCTTCAAATACATCTAGTAAATAATTTTTAATTGATTTAGTTTCTGATAAATCTAAAATACTAGAAACCATGCCAGCTAAAACCTCAGTTTCTTTTAGTTGATAAACCTCAATAGCCCTCTCGCTCATGTCTATTTTACTAAACAATATAGATGGAACAACGCCTGCGCTAACGCTATTAATCTTACTTTTTATTTCACTATAAGCTTCAGTAGCATCAATGTTAGGAAGCTTAGACATGGTGTCTTTTATTTGTTGAACTTTAGCTTGTTGTAAAGTTGCTATAATAGCGGTATGAACAACAATACCTTTAATAACTCCATCGTACTCAAATTTACTTTGAGGCATTAGTGTAAAATCAGGGTTTATACCTATAGGAGCTAGTATTTGAGCGTCTGTCATTTTTCTTTTCTTAGCCCATCCAGGTTTATTAGGTAGTCTCATACCTTTTACATAGTATGCTTTTAAAAGACCACGATAAACACCAGTTGCTTTACCAGCGTTAGGACCTTCGTAGAACTGAGCCTCTAAATGAATTAAACTTAATAATCTTTGAGCACCTATATTTTTTGCTAAGTCTGCTATTTTTTGTCTTGCTGGTATACCTTGTGTTACCTTTGGCATATTGTATGGCTGAGCTAATATACTTTTATAAGGAATGTTAAAAACGTTTTGCGATATAGATTTTATAGACTCAACTAAAGGTCCAGTTGCTTCAACGTTTTTAGCTGTGTTTACTTTTTTAGATTGAGCAAGTATATCTTCTTTTATTTCTTTTATATTTTTTCCGTCTATATTGTAGTTTTGATCTTTAACATTGCTAGATATAGCTACTTTAGTTTTGTTATCAAAGTTAAACTCATCTTCAATAGCAACACCTTGAGACTTGAGAACTCTTTTTGCTGGATCTTTTTCTTTAGATGTTTCTGCTTGTTTTTGTTTTTCAGCTTTACGAGCACCTATAGAAATATCTTCCTCCATAAAGGTGTCTGTTCTCTTATCTGTTTGACCTGGTAGTATATCTCCTAATGTTCCACCTTCTCCTATTTGTTTATCTAAAGATGTTGTTTTAATTTTTTTGTTATACTTTATCATAACATCACCCTTAGCTCTAAATATAATTGATTGGCCCATACCACCGGCTGTACCAGTTAACCAACCAAATAAACTAGCGGCTTCCGTTAGCGGCTGATCTATTTTCACGTTGTCTCCGTTGTTTACTATTATATTTCTTGATTTGCCAATTTTGTAATTTTCAACTTTACCATCTGGTGATGTCACGTTAATAGACTTTACATTTCCTTTGTTATCTTCTACAAAAGAAACTTTACCTTCAATATTAGAAACAGTAGGTTTAATAGCGTCATACTTGTATTCATTAGTAAACTTATCAACTATCCTTTGTTTTACATCTGCAATAAAATCATTAAGCTCTGCGGGTGGAATATTAGCTATACCACCTCTCATGCTTTCTAATATTTTTATATTATACAAAGGGCTGTCATTACCTTTAAGAGCTATTTTAATTTTATCAATGTTATCTTTATCAGCTAAAAACTCTTCTTGGTTTTCATATTTATTAGCGCCGTTTTCGTTTTGAACAAACTTATCAAAAAAGTTTTTATTATCTTTTTGTTGTTGTTCGTTTAGCTGAGGAACGCCTGTCTTAGACATTAGTATACCTGAAGTTTTAGATTCCCTTTGAAGCATAACCATTAGTTCTTTAAAAGAATCTTCGGCTTTAATTTGATCTTTTACTTCTTTACTTTCTGCTATTTCTTTTACTTGTCCACCTATGTTTTCTATTTTTAAACTATTTTTTAATCCAGGTGAAATATCTCCTCTTTCAATACTAGATTGAAAATCTTTTAACCAATTGTAAACATCTTTTCCATTTTCTAATCTAATTTCATATCCAAATCTTCTAGCTATTCTTCTTATAATACTACCGATTTTTTGCATTATACTTTCGTTGTATGCCATACTACCATCAGCTAAAGAATCTAAAAAAATAGCCATAGCTTCTTCAGACCTTTCAGATAAAGGTTTATTGTTGTAAGCATTTAACCTTTGTCTAAACCTACCGTTTCTAACCATTTCTGGATCTATCTTTGAAATATGGTTATCAAACACCATACCTAAGGCTAGTTTTAACTCAGGGTTAGTACTTAACACCCAACTTAAGTAATGGTGAAAAAACTCATGAGACGCAACGTTTGATCCACCTTCGTTAACAGCCATTTCTTCATTAAGAACTAAAGCTGGCTTACCGTCTTCAGTAATATTGTTTCCATTTAAATCTTTACCTGGAATAAAAAAACCGTGAGACTGTTTCATTTCCGCTAATTGAGCATTCAACATGTCAACCTCCATCGGGGTTAATACTTTGCCATCTCTATTTTGAATATCACCGTTTTGGTTTTTTACGAAACCAAGAACTCTCATTGCTTCGTTTTCAACAGTTAAGCCAGTAATGTTATCTCCATTAATATCTTCAGATACTATATTGAAAGCTCCTGCGCCTTGAAACTGTTTGTTTTCTGAAATCTTTTTTAAAGAAGAAATTGTATCGCGGTATTTTTTTGTTTGTTTTTCTTTTATTATTTGATCAGAGTATTTCTTTTTTATATTATTAATTTGGTGTTTAATGCTTCTTACCTCAGCTTTAACTTGTATTTTTTCCTTTTCTTTAGTTTTGCTTTTACCGGCTTCTATTGAATTAAGTAAACTAGATTTTTCATTTAATTTACTAGTTAAATCTTCTACCTGCTTTAGTTCATCAGTACTCATTCTATCGCTAATTTCAACTTCAGTAGCAGTAACAAGATGTCTTTGTTTTGGACTGTTTGTTTTTATTTGGTTTTTAGTAGCTTCTGTTACTTCGTTCCAAGCTTGTGATAGTGGTGTAGACGCTGGGTTTTTTATAGTTTGATTAGGATTTATATTTTTATTTAAAGGTCCAACAACATCACCTTGTTTTACCTTAAACATATACTCTTCACCTTTTTTAACTTGAGTTCCGTTTTCAAGTGTAATATTTTTATTTGCTTTTATACCTATAATGTTACCACCTTTATCTTTAACTAAACCAATACCTTTCTTTTTTCCATTGGCTTCATTAACCATGTTGGTTATGCTATCAAAAGCACCATAATCATATCGTATTTCTATATCAGTGTTAGAATCTAATCTACCTTGTTTTATTAAATACTTTAGTTTTGTTTCTGCGTCTTTTCTATTTTTATGATAAACCCCATCAACAATGTGAACTTTGGTTCCACTACCCGACAGGTTGTTAGCAGCAACACCAAACGTGTTAAACGCCATACTCATTGTACCAACAGAAGCAGCGATATCTAAAAGATTTCTAACGTCAAGTCCTTGTCTTCTTCCAAGCTTGTCATACTTGTACATTCCTTGAAGAGCATTAGGATTACCATCAGCCCAATTACTCATTGGTATGTTAAACATTTCTTCTGAAAACTCACCTAGCGCCCCATGCCAACCTGTTGCTCTTGAAATACTTTTAAGTTGACTTGCAACACCTTTTACACCAAGGTTTCTAAGATAATAAGACATTGTTAATCTTTTCATAAAGTCTTCAATAGCTCCATCTGTGATTTTAAGTGTTTTTTGAAAACCACTTACACCAGCTTTACCTAAACCAGGTATTAAAAAACCTAATCTTTCAGAAAACATTTCTGAGTATGTCATACCAAAAGCTCTAATAAAAGCTTCTCCAAAACTTTCATTAGCGTTTTTTAATCCTAATTCTTTTCCTTCTTCATCTGAATAAGTGTATGCGTCAAATCCAGCCATTAGTTTTTCGGCTTCTCCACCTACACTAAAGGCCCATATGTGCTCATTTGTCATTCTAGGAATAAACTCCTCTCCTACTCTAAGAGGGTTTACAGCCGTATGAACACCTGCGCTAGCTATTAAAGCAAATATATCTATTGATTTATCTGCTATTTTAAAACCTGTACCAGAGAATAACTTACTTGATGCTGAAGTTATTGTTTTTGGTTTTATAAAATTACCAGCTGCGCTTATTTTTATTCTAGATTTTAATGATTTTTTTAAACCAGTTTTTAGACCTATTTTTAAAGAGGTGCTAAAAGCCCTATACGCTGGACCAGTTGCAATAAACTCACCTATCCAAGGTAATGTTTTCCTAATACCCCTAGCCCATCTATACGTTCTAGTTGAGTAACTATCTAAAAGTTTATCAGACTGATCTTTCATGCTATTAGATGCTAATAACATTTTTTGAGCTTGTGTTTTGTTTTCTGCTTTAGACGCCCACATTATGTTGGATAGTCTTGATATAGCATCAAGTGAACCTTTAAAAGGTATAGCCTCCTCAACGTCACCTCCAAAAAACCCATGCCACATGTGGCTCATTTGTTCTAGTTGTTCTTCACTAGGATTACTTTGAATATTTGTTATTAAATTTAGCGTGGTTTCATAGTCTCCTCCTGGTCCCTTATTGTACTTTTGAGCGGCCATATGTTCCATCTGTATCCAACCTCCACGACTAGTAGGCATGTTTCCGCCAAAGTAACTACCAGACATTACTCCATCTTGCGTAATGTAACCTTGTCCACCGTTAGTTGCTAATCTTTTTATTTCAGCTTCTGACATTATAGTGTTATTGTCTCTATGATTATGCCAAACTATATATTTATTTTTTATGTTTTGAATTTCCTCATCAGTTGCGTTTCTTTTTTGAGCTAACTTTAATTCTCTTTGTTCGGTGTTTAAGGCTCTTTCACTAGCAACGTTATGTAGTATTTTTAAATATTCAGGTGTTCTTTCACCTGTAAGCCTTATATAGTTATCGTCAACCGACTCTGTTTTCATATACTTTTCTTCTACAATATCTTTTACATCATCAACAGAGTCTGAGAAAAAAAACTGGCTCTGTGCAACCGTTACGTTTCCAAAATCATCAACACTTCTTTTAGTGTTAAGTTTTTGTAAAAAATAAGAGTAATACTCCATTTTATAATCTTCTAGTTCTTCAGGAGTTAAGTTATTAAAAAAGTCTCTATTAACTTTCATTTCTTGTAGTAGTTCGTTTTCTACTAATAATCTTTTTTCATGAAAACCAAGTGAAGTTATTCCAGCATCATCAAGCCTTTTTGCTATATCATTTAAACTACTTATACCAATAGCGCTGTTCCAATTGTCATAATTATATTGGTTTTTTATAGCTTCATTTAAAGCGTTGTTATACCAATCTCCATCCTCTATTGTTTTGTTAGTGTAATCTTTTTTAAGTTGTATTATGTCTGGGTGATTATCAATTAAATTACTATAAACATCTTGAGCATCATACTGAATACCATCTGTAGCTGTATCGTAAAGAGCTTGTGTTTCAGCGTTTAGTTTTTTGTTTGCCTCTTGCTCCCATTCTTTGTTTATTTTTTCCCAAGATAAATTAGCTTCATTAATTTGAAACTCTGTTGGGTTTGCATATTTATTTTCAAAATTTAATTTAAATTCTTCAAAACTAGGCCTAGTGCTTTCAATTTCAATTTTAATAGCGTTTATTTCAGGTTGTATTAATTCTTCGGCTTCTTTAAATAAAACGTTATACTCTTTTGTTATTTGAGCCTCTATTTCAGGGTTAATATTTTTTACTAATTCTTGAAATTCGTTATTGTAATCTGTTGCAACTCTAGAGTAAGCATCATTAAGGTTTTGATGTATGGTTTCGTTAGCAACATTGACTAAATCTGATTGACTAAAATCCGTTAATACACCAGTTTCTCCATCTCGCATTAATACAAGGTCTTGATTGTTTTGAACTTCTCTTTCTATTTCGTTTAATTGATCATTATTTATTACTCCCCCAGGTGTCATGTCTACCTCATATGGATTAGCACCATCATCATTAGCAAGAGTTCTTTCTGTGTATTTTTTAGACTCAACCATAGAGTCGTGAAGAAACTTTAACTCATAGTATTTAAGTGACTCTTCTTCGCTAACATTATATAAAGCAGGATCTGGTATACTACCATAAGATAAAGAAGAAGTATATTTGTTTGACGACAAAGAAGGGTTTATACCTATTTTATCTAACGCTCCACCTAGCCAACCACTTATTCTTTGCTCGTATGTTTTTGTTTCAAGTGGACCTGTTTCAACAACTAAGTTATCACCAGCAACTTTCCCAAAGTTACTTACAGGTTTAATAGACTCAATAAAATCATCGTAAGTTTGGTCGTTTGTTTTGTATTTACTTAGTAGTTTTATATATTTTTCAGATGCGTCAGAACGCAAAGCTGTAACAGCTTCGTTTAAAGAGTTTATTTTAGTTTCTTCGTATTCATTACCAAACTGTAATTCCGATGAAGAACTTTCCGATTGTGATTCCGTATTTGTGTTTTCGCTGATGCTTTGAGGCTGAATTGTCTCCGTGCTTGAATTCGACTCTCCGTCCGCACTTTCCGCAGAGTCTACTTGATTTCCCATTAATGTTGGCGCTTTAAAACTTGGATCTGTACTCTTACCTAATAGTAAGTCAGTATCTTGTTCTGTTATTATAGTAGGATTAAATTTTCCATACTTAGAAAAGAACGCCTGTTCTTGCTCTGATGTTTCTATGTTTCTGTATTTTACAATACCATTCTCTGTGAACTTATATCTTTTTTTCATACTGTATCGTTAGTTACCCGTTAATAATTTATTTTGTTCTACCTGCTAGGAATAAACTCATCTTCATTATTGTCACTACCACTAGTTGACTCTGCTCTATTATCAAAACCCATTTTAAAGTTTTGTTGAACAAAATTTGTAAAATATCTAGCTATGTAATCATTTGCCATATCTTTGTTTGTTGGTAAGAAAAAATCTTTTACAATTGACTTAGCATCATCATCACTTATAAAGCCATCATCATCTTGCGTGGGATCCATTTCAAGTAACTCTTCTCTAGTTACACCAAAGTCGCTATATGTTTGGTTCATTATTGCGCTATACAAGTTTTTCTCAGCACTCATACCACCAACGTGCTTATCTTTCCACAAAGAGCGCATGTTACCATTTGAAACCATGTCGTTTAATATTAGGCTGTATGTTTGTTCGTAGTTAAAATTCATTGAACGACCCGGTGGAACACTTCCACCAAGTGTCATTGCGTTTTGAGCCATTTCTGTTACAATATTATTACTCTGCCTATCAAAGCTTTGCTCTTGTATTGTTTTGTTTAAGCTATCAACCGAAGTAAACTCTACGTCTCCGCTTGGTAAAAGCTGAGCATTATATATTTGATTTTCAATTTCTTCTTTTTTCTTTTGTAAAGCTTCTATATCAACACCTAAAAAATCAGGACTACCAGCGTTTACATTTATAATCTGAGCATTAATAGCTTCAAGATCCATAAGTCTTTCTTCTTGTAAATTAGGGTTGTGTATCATATAGCCATACTCTCCATCTTGTTGTGTCATTTGGTTGTCGCCAGATAATATAGATTTATAACTTTGTCCTACGTTACTATTTAAAAACTCTGTATTGTTTTTGAAACCATCTTCATCTAAAGCTGAGGAGGATAGGTTTGTTCTAAAATCTCGTAAATCATTAATGTTGTCCATTCTGTTTTCTAAACCACTTAACAATACGGCTTTCTGTTCGCTGGTTGCATCTATAAAAGCAAGTCTATCTTTTTCTAATTGCTTAACTAAAGAGGCGTACTCTTGCTCGTTCATGTATTGACCGCTTTTAGCTGCTTTATTTGCAAGATCGTCCCACTCAGATAGGTTTTTCTCATCTAATAGTCTTTGTTCTTCTTCCTCTTGTTTTTTTTGTTGTATTTTAGCTAACATTAGATTACCAGCTGCATTACCTATTTTATCATAAGCTTGACCTTCGGTAAGCATATTTTGATTAGAGGTTAAAACGTTGTCTTGTGACACTGCTCCACCTGCTCCTTTTATTATTTGTTCGTTTAGTGATGTTGCCATAATTATTTACGTTATATTTATCCCTGTCCAGGCATTAAAGAACCCATTATATTTGAACCCATATTACCAAGCGATTGATACATAGACGCTTGAGCATCTTGCCCGGCTTGTTGAGCTTGTAGTTTTTGTTCTCTATAAGCTGCTGTTTCTTGCTGTGACATACCTAGTAGTGTTGTGTACTTTTCGTTTTCAGCTTTTCTTGATTCTAGAACACCTTTTCTTTCTAGTGTATCTAACCTAGAAGCCTCTGACCTTTCTTTCATTTGGTTTTGTTGCTCTTGTTGTCCTATAGAAATACCTGCTTTTTGAGAAGCTAGTTGACCTTGTTGAGCTAACTGCTGTGCTAGCGCTGCAACACCACCACCACCTGCTGCACCTTTTAAAGAGTCTAATATATTTGCTTGACTCTGTTGAAACATGTTTTGTTGAAATTGGGCTTGTTGTTGGTTAACAGTTAGATCTTCAAACTTGTTCTCCATGTTAAGATATGGATTGCTTGTATCTAACTGTGTGTATATATTTTTTAATCTTTTCATTTCAGCTCTAGCTTTAGCTTCTTCTCTAGCAGCTTTTCTTTCTTGCTTTTCAGCTTCTTTTTTAGCTTTTTTGGCGGCAAACATACCACCTATACTACTTAGTACTGAAATTCCTATACCTATTCCTAGCATATTATAATTTATTTATGTTATTATTATAGTTACATTTTTTAATACTTATTTACTACTTTGTACAACTTCACAAGCAACAGCATACAACTCAGCTTTTGTAGTTGAGTTGTTTCTAAATTGAACCTCTCCAAAGTAACCAGTTAAAGAAGACATATTGTATTTATTATCTTTAGAAAAAAACAAAAAGCTATTAGCTGGTGGTGTTAATAAAGCACCCGACTCTTGCACATTAATTATTGTGTTTACTATTGTTGCAACATCAACGCCATCACTGTCTTCAACTATAACCTCTAACGTACTAGCGGTATAGAATATACTGTTAATATCGTTTGTTAATATAGAGTCAATAATTCCAATGGCAACTGGGTTTGCTGTTGTAGGTTCTGGTATTGTTCCAAATGTAAATTCAGTTGAGTTATCTGTGTTTGAACCAACTGTTTGAGTTTCTATGTAGTAAACTGAATCTCCAATACTTATTGAAGCGTTTAAGTTTCCATTAAATCCTAAGTTTATCATAATATATATATTAGCTTACAGTTAATACTTTATCTAAGTCTAGTTCTAGCTCAACGTCTTTTGTTCCAAATCTTCTAATAAAAAAACTAAAATCTAACTCACACGTGTCGTTTGTTACTGATGCTGTGCTAAGCGCTATATTACCTTTAGTGCCTATAATAACGGTTCCTCCGTTGTCTAAAAAAGTAGAATTACTCCAATCAGATCCACCGTCAGATTGTGCTAAAGCTGGGGTTGCAACCTTAACCCCTATTCCACTAGATTGAGATATTAAGTTTGAAAAAATAGGGTTTCTAGTAGTTGTAAAAGCATTACCACCTGCAGCTAAAAGTTTTAGTTTGATTTGAACTGGTACTAGTTTTGGTATACCAACTTGACCAAAAGAACTAAACGTGTGGGGATCACCAGCTGAAAAACCTGTGGCTGTGTACTCTGTTAACTTTACTGTTGGACGACCAGTATCTGTTCCGTCTCCACTAGCAGGATCAATAGTAAATGGCCTTAACATTTCGTTAGTTATAGTAAAAGTTGCTCCAGCTGTAGAAGTTTTAAATGTAACTCTAGTGTAAGGGTGTTGTCTTAGTTCTGAGCTTTTAATAACACTTGAACCTAATGTAGATGATTCGTCTTCTAATAGTTCTACTGAGTAAGATCTTTCTCTAGTAAAATTAATTTTAGTTCCAGGTGCTAATGTTACTGTTGTGTCTAATCTTATTTGCCTTGTTGGCGCATCAACAATACTGTGGACTTTAATCCTAGTTTTTAAACCTTCAATTACAACAATGTCATTTACTTTAACGTTATCTATACTGTCAGCAATTTTTATAGTATGAGAACTAGAAACAGTAGTAAGAATAGAAGTTGACAAAGGTATAGATGGATATGTTTGATTAAAAGAATAAACACCACTAGCATCAATGGTATCTTTAACTACTGATATTGTTTTGCCGTTAAAAACTGAAGTTGAATTAGCATTAAAACTACTAATTATAGAAACAGAGTTTGTTTTATCAAATATAACTCTACCAGTAGGAGTGCTACCGTCTTCTTTTAACTCAACATCTAATGTGTTTTCGTTTACAGCAACAGCAAAGGTTGACCCAGGTTGGCCAAATATTTTTATTGGTCTAGTTCCTCCACTAGTGGGAACAATGTTGTCTGTAAAGCCATGAGAAATTTTATCTATAATACTAGTTCTTATATATGTTTTTATACTTGAATATTTTAATTTAGCTATTAGTCCATTAGATCTACTTGTAGCTAGATTATTTTGATAAATAATATCAAACGTGTATGCGTTTATTGATTTTGTTTTTTCCCATTTATTTGTTCTTTTTATTTTGTTTATGCTTTTTAAAGATAGTTTTATATTGTTATTAAAACTTGTTTCTATAAAAGGTGAAGATCCAAAATAATAATCATCAATAGCTTCTATTTTTAGTGTAGCAATAGATTTAGCTTTATTAATTGGAATACTACCAGATAATATATAAGCTGTTTGCTCTTCGTTAAATCCTCCTGCTCTAGTTTCTTTAACTAATTTATAACCACTGTTTACAGTTAATGTTTCTGTACCTACGTTTTCTTTTAAGCTAGTTAATTCAAATATAAACGGAACACTATAGTGTACGTTGTTATCAAAATGTAATTTTTTACTCATAATTAAATCTATTTAAATTAACCAATTACTCCATCAACAGTTAGAGGCCACAAGTCAAGCCACTCAGGTTCTCCTCTTACATCTACATTAATTGTTACATCTTCTCCAGGAAAAATAAAATCTTCTTTTAATCTTACAAAAACATTAATTGTGTTTTTTTGAATATCTGCAAGTGGTAATAATTCTGGCACATTACCAATACCAGCTACGTTATCACAAATCATTATGTCACTAACTTTATCGTCCCAATTAGCAAGAGACTGTAACGATATGTCTACACCATTGCTATCAACAGCGGTTGACATGTAAGCTGGAATAAACCATTTTCCTTTACTAATATTTGAACCATCAGGCAAATAAGTAGGTACTGTTTCTGGTCCTGGTGTTATTATACAGGATTCATTAGGTGCCTCGTTGTAAGACAATGGTATTGATCCAGTAGAAATATTACCATCTGTTGTTCCATCTGACCATAGTGTAGATGGGTTTATAATAGACTCTGTTGTACTTCCTCCTATGTTAAAGTCTTGCGCTTTAAGTCTCCAGTAACCATAACCTGTCTCAGAGTAAGAAGGTGGATCAAATTGAGTTGATAGTCTTAATCTTATATTTATTACAACTATATTTGGAATACTACCTAATCCAACTTGATCTAAATAGTACTCCGTTGATCTATGATTACTTGTTATACATTTTTCATTTAAATTTGCCATATTATCCGTCTGTTGATGATTCGCTATTAAAGTTAGTACTAGATGGAACAGGGTCTTCTGTGTTTTGAACAGTTAAGGTAAATCCAGGTGAACTATAATCTCCACCAATAACAACTGGAACACCAATACCTTGGACTGTGAACTCGCTAGTATCAATGTTGTTTAGTGTTGTGCTTAGTCCTTCAATTCTGTTAAACCATTTGTTTTCTTTGTCTATAAACTCTCCAACAGATCCACTTTGTAGGTCAGTGTTAAATGAGTTTACGTACCAACCTTCTTTAGAGCTTATGTTATAATACTCACTATCTAGTGTATTTTCTCTAACAAAAGATTGTGAACCCTCATAGTTTATTGTGTTGAAATGTTTCACCATGCCAGGCATGTCATTAAAAACAACTGTAAACCTAGACTCAAATTGAGTACCATAAAAATTACTATAAGGAACCGCAACTCCATCATTATCAAACTCTCTATAGTGTTCCCATATTTTAGAGTATCTAGCTGCTAAGTATTTGCCAGATACTGATTGTGCGGCTTGTGGAATAAATGATTTAAAACTCACCCAACCTTTAGCCCCTTCGTTAAAAGAAACTGTTTTAGCTTTTGTTGGGCGACTTGCATCTGCAACCCAATTATCTATTGTTGTACCAATATCGTCATTTGGTTCAGCTTCATAATCACTTAAACCTTCTGGGTACTCAATAGTAATATTATACTCTCCGTTAACAACGTCAAACGAGCCTATAATATTTTTAGATAACTTTAAGTTGTCTCTAAACCAAGATTTCATACCAACGTTTGATATAGCAGTTAAACCGTCCATAGATAATCTAAGGACAGCACCTCTTTGCTTGTCAGTAAAATACATTCTATATTGATCTGAAGCTAATGACTCTGGGTTTTTAGAAATACCATAGTCTCCAGAAAAAGGATTAGCTTGGCCAAGAGTTCTATTTGTAGCAACTAACTGTGGGTTTCCATCAGCGTTAAAAACAGCATCTTTATTTGCTAGCACTTTTATTACTTTGTCTTCTGTGAAAACAACAACATCACCTATTCTAGTTTTTAAAGCTTGTATTGAACCGTAAGTTGGGTTTAAATCTTTTTGTATTTTTTCACCCATATTAAACTCATTCAGATCATTTACTTCTGAAGTAGAATTATACAAACCAGAGTGTATAAGTCCGCTAGATTTATGTTCTTCTCCGTAACCAGAAAACGTAGTTGAAACTCTAACACCATTACTTAGTTGAGGTGCATTAAAGTCATCTCTTATTCTATCTGATTCTACGCCATTACCGTATGCCCAACAATTATGCCATGCTAGCTTAACTTTATACTTCCAAACATCTGGGTCTATTTCATAGTATCCAGATATATCGCTTACAAGAACAGATATTAAAACTGGGTATGAAAACGGTGGAGCGTTAATAACACTCCAATCCCAAGAGTTAGGATTGTTACTAAAACTCATTGTTCCATCTGTACCGGGTGAACCAGGTAAAATTATACCAGCAATAGTTGTTCCGATTGGTATTACACCAGATGAACTTCCTACCGATTGAATGCTCATACCAGGTGTTAAAGCAGAATAATCCCCACTGTTAACAACAACAATATTAGAATTAAATTCATATATTAACTCTAAGTATAACAAGGTTGATGGAACAAACGCTGTTGAACTAGTAACAGGAGTTGTAACAGGTGTATATGGCTCTATAATAGTACTAGTTGTTTCTGTTCCATCTGGTAGATTAAATACTATTGTGTCGCCAGTTGCAATGTCATATACGTGTGGTTGCTCTTGACCAAATTCATTTAAAGATGTTATATAAACTAAAGGCGTATCGTTTGTAAACTCTATGTTGCTAACTATTGCTGGACCATTTACACTGTCTGTTAAACTTATAGGTTGTAAGCTTGTTGACTCTTGACCAGTATTAGCATCTTCTTCAGTGATGTTTCTTTTTATTGTTATGGTAGAATTAATTGGAGCAAAATCAAAAGAATTATATTGAGTTAACTTCATTGGTATGGCATTGGAAGCTTCGTAGTATAACTCTAGATCAACATCATCTTTTGGTTCAGTTTCCCAGCAACCACCTAGTTCTGCTTTAACCCCAGGGCTACCAAATATATCTGATGGCTCTACTATATATAAAGTGCTTGACTCGCTACCATCACCACCTAATCCAGAAACTGGATTAAGAGTAGACGGGTTGTAACCTTGATTCATTAATGGTGCACCTGAGTCTATGCTCATTTTTCTAAAATCAACCCTAAGCATGTTTCTAAAACAAGCACCGTTAGTGTTAGTGTTTGTAAAGTTAAGATTATCTCCGCACGGCTCACAATTAAAGTCATCTGTAACAGTATTAACTATTAAACCTTGACTAGCAAAAGAACCAGGAGTTTCTGTTGCTCCACCGTAGTTTCTAGCAAATAAATTGTTAGTACCAAAACCACCTTTAGCTGCTGAAGAGTTAACAACTATAAAAATTTGATCGTAATCTGCAGCAAACCTAAACATAGTCCCTACAATTAAAAGCTTTTCAAAAATTAACACATTTGCATCTGCTAGTGGGCCAAAAAAAGCGTCGTATCCAGCATTACTTGGAGTTGGTAATCCAGCTCCATCTAAATCTGATTCGCCATCATTGTCTTCATCAACAAAAGTAAAAGCAGTTCCTTCTACTTCTTGTTTTGAAATATACATTCTGGTTATGCTTCCAAGCCCATGAGGATCTTGTAGTCCACCTTCAAAAGTATCGTAAGTTTGTCCACCTATTTGACCAAACGTTAAACTTCCAGTATCAGTAATATTACCTTGAGCGTCTACAGCAGTTGGACTTGATGGAAA
>Ga0187218_1000146_pt1 | contig 20143 bp, 55 predicted proteins | sample 14SPOviralmetaG_FD_130167 | JGI IMG/M metagenome (GOLD analysis project Ga0187218, IMG submission 130167) | Marine viral communities from the oligotrophic San Pedro Time Series (SPOT) site, San Pedro Channel, CA, USA - 14 SPOT_SRF_2010-08-11... | ecosystem: Environmental > Aquatic > Marine >...
CATAGCATGATACCATTGTATCTCTTGGAACGGTATTTTGTTTAGTCGTCCATAACTGATGTCTCCACCGTTAGTATACCAACCATACCAAAGTGTATACAGTAGAACGGCACTTGCCGCTCCCCACATAATCTTCCAATTAAATTTATCGTTGTTTGAAGCAATCCAAGTACCAAGTGTTTGTACTGAGTCGTTTGCTATAACTGAATAGGCGGCAAATAGAAAACCTATTGCCATCCATAGGGTAAGTGCGTCCATTTATTATCTCCTCTGCTTGCCGCTTTTACCACGGCGCTCACATAATAAGAGCAGGCTCAACGTTGCCTGCCAGGAACATTATTGCTCCAATGTTATTTATAATGTAACATCGATCTTAAACTTTGTCAAGGATTTTGGAGGTGTGCAAATTTTGCATGACGAGTATGCAAAAAGATTTGTTGATTTTCGTTCAAATAGGGGTTACTATTAAGTACTATTATATAAATAAGAGTGAATAGGACAGCCTGACTGCACTATTCGACACACATAGACACATTGGATAGACAATGCGGATTATCCATCCGTTACAAGTGATTGACGAGCACCAAAGGTGCTTGCACCGCCGGGGAAGTTCCGGGGTATTGCTTTCCTCAAGCATCCACAAAACTTATATAAGGAGAAAGAAATGGCAACAATGCTATTCAACGGCCTTGTGAGTTTACTTGGAAACCCAAGCCCAACCAAGGCTTTCGAAAAAGAGATGCTCACTTACGCCAAAACAGAGTACGGAAACGATTGGCAATATGCCTATCACTACATGTTAACCCACCAGGGCAAAGGTCCTAAGATGGGAGTAACATTATAATGACATCAGCAATTTTAACTGCATCAAATTGGTTGCAAGACGCTATCGAAGGACTAGTGGACTTAGTTAAATCATGGAGACGTGCAAGAGTCCGCAAGGCAATGGCACGTAAAACTTACAGAGCATTAAATGAATTATCAGATCATGAATTGAAAGATTTAGGAATTGGTCGTTCAGACATTCCAAGTATTGCTATTGGAACCTTTGACGACAAACGTATGTCAAAGGCAACTACTAATAACAATTTAAAAGGATGGGTATAATGACTGTAGCAACAATGACAGACGCAACATGGACTTACACATGTAAAATTTGTAAGATACTTAGAACTGCATTGAGTGTTGCGTTCGTAGGATTAATTGCATTTGGAGAATCAGCAGGCAGAGCAAGAGCGGCCGCTGAACTTTCACGTCAAGGATATCACGATGAAGCAAGATCATTAATGTTATCTCCAAAGGAGTATAGCAAAGATGTTTAAACGTTTTATAAGAGCAATGGAATACAGAAGTTACTGTATGGCAATTCGAGAACTAAGAAACAGAGGCTACTATTCAAAGGCTGATGAAATTTCTGAGTTCAAACATAAGATGTATCCGAGTTACTAATGATAGATCCAGACCATACATACAACAAGCCCAAGGGCGAAAAAAAGAAAGGCGGCAAATAATGTGGCCTTACACTGAAGAAGAATCAGACTTCCTAAGCGGAAAACCTGCTACAAAATAGCACAGGTTTAAAGAAATTATATAATACGGGTTGACCAAGCGGTCAATTCGTGCTATATATTATACACGCTGTAAATTCTTATAGCGGACTACACATATACACAAAGGAAACTTAAATGAAAAAATTACTATCAACAGTTGCCCTTATGGGTTTACTATCAACTCCGGCACTAGCCGCAGACATGACTATCGAAATGTTAAACAAACGTGACGACGGAGCCAAAATGGTTTACTCCCAAGACATTGCTACAATTGACATAGGCGATACAATTACTTGGGTACCAACATCAAAAGGCCACAATGTAGAATTCATTGCAGGTCCAGATGGTTGGAAAGCACCAAAGAAGTCAAAAAACAGTAAAGAAGTTGCTATTACATTTGACACCCCAGGTGTATACTTGTACCAATGCACACCACACAAAACAATGGGCATGATTGCTATTGTTGTTGTAGGTGAGTTGACACAAGAAGGTGTTGATGCAATTAAAGGTGCCAAAGTAAAAGGCAAGTCAAAGAAAACATTAAAGGCGTTATTAGCAGACCTTTAAGATTATGTTTAGAAGATTTGTAAACAAGATACCAGAGTTTTGTCTAACGCATTGGCTATTGCGTATTCCACTTATTGTAGTATTCCTACAGCAAGGTATGGACAAGTGGCCAATTGATGTAGAAGACTCGCCAGTAGAACTAACCTCATTAGTATGGTCAGTTGTTGTACTGGGCGAACTAGGTGCCGGCGTTGGACTATTAGTCGGCGGCATCATTGCATTACAAAAATACTTTAACGAGTTGGGTGATATGATTACACGCTTCTCGGGCATCACCATTGCTAGTATTATGACAGGTGTTATATGGACAGGCGAACCTGAAAGTTTTTGGGACGTCTTATGGTATGACAATCTGCACGTACTACTTTGGGTAGGCGGCATGTATTTTGCTTTGAGAGGAAACAGAACATGAGCGAACAAACAAATTATTGCACGACAAAAGGCCTAGGTTGGGCCGTTTTAATTATTGTTATCGGAATGGTAGGTATGCCTATCCTTGGGTCAGCGATTGCTTACCCAGACAACTGTAAACAATCTATTCTTATTCCTTGTTTAGGATTAGAAAAATGAGTAAGGTAACCGAAGATGCACAGAAGCAAGCCGAAGTAGCATTTGACGGCTTTATCTTGTGGAGCAAACGTACAGCATATGCTTCAATAGCATTTTTGTTTATTGTTGCAAGTTGTAACTTTGGTGTAGAAGACGATACCTATCCAGGATACAACGGAGAGCAGTATAACCCTTCAGGATTGAGTATAGACTAATGCATGGCGACAGAGGTAATCCTAAAATAGTTATATTAATGATTGCCTTGTGCGTATTTCTGCACGTTGTAGTAATACCTATATGGATGTGGAGTTTAGGTTTGTAAAAATGACAGAGCCGCCCGCCAAGAAGGCTCTGTCACCCCTTTCTTAAAAGAGTGCTATGTTCTTACTTTTTGTTGTAGATTGAATATAGTACCCAAATTGCGACTAGTCCTACTAGTCCTTGTGCTGAAAAGCCAGCAACTATATCTTGGATGTTTCCAATGATATTGATGTTTGGCCAGAACGGGATATTTTGTCCGTTAAATAAAACTTCTAAAATGATACCTAATGATAATAGACTTACGCCTACTTCAGTTAGAGCACCTGCCCATCCTTTTACTTTTGTTAAGATTTCCATAGTGGATCTCCTTTCTTATTGCTGACTAAGAACAGTCAGTACTTTATTTAGAGCCAATAAATCGAAAGTTAAACTAGCATAAATGGTCTAAGGTACCTAAATTGGCGATTCTTTTCTTGACAAACGCTAAATATTACGTTACATTAGTAACACTACACACATACACACAAGGAGAAAATTATGTCAGTAGATACAAAGTACGGCGAAGCCATCTTTAAACAAACACAGGAAGTTGCTGAAATGTTTAAAGCCGCAATGCCAAAAATTACAACAAACAAAAATGGATATGAAATCCGCACCAAGGTGCTAGAGATGGCACAGAATAATGTATGGAATGATTACCATGCTAAGTTCAATGGATTCACAGTTCAAAATGAAAAAGAAGGCGACGAACTTGTAACTAAAGTTACAATGCCTGAAGTTCCAGGTGCTGATGCAGTTTTAGAAGCGGCTGAAAAGTTTTACGAATTTGTAAACGGTAAGTCGAACAAATAAAAATTTCAAGGACATAGTCCTGGTACAAGTATATAGATAAAGCAACCCCTACTAACGAAACCGAGAACAGAGATTCATTGCCATTGGCTGTCAACGTTCCAAAAGTTAGTAGGGGTTAATCTTTTATGCTGTCCAAGGACGACCTGTTACAAGTCCACCACTGTTAGCATTGTTAACCAATGCACCTGTGTTGCTTGAAGCATTGTACCTAGTAGGTAATTGACTTACAGTAAGAGTGTTTCTTGCTCTATATGCTACTGCACCTGTATCTGTACTACCACTAATAGTTCCGTCTGCGGCTACAGTTTTGCCTTCACGCTTTGCTGTTGCTTTTGCAAGTTTAGTGTCTTGTCTAGTTGCTTTGAGTGTTAGTGTTGATATTCCGTTCGCGGCCATTATAAATTTCCTCTTGGATCTTTTACTCTTGCATCTTGAGGTTCACCTTTAATTGCTGTTGTAACATCTTCTATGTCTGCTACTACTTCGTTAGGTGAGTTTGCATATTGGCCTGGGCCTCTTGCTTGAAGCATTTTAAATACACTAGCAAAACGCTGTTCTTCTTCAGGTTCGTCTGTTGCTACTTGTACTTCTATTTTAGGTTCTGGTTTGTCGATAATGTCAATTAAATCTAATGTCATTCTGACTACATCTGTTGCTCTCATAATAGTGCTCCTATAACAGTATTTATATAAGTAACAGTATGTTTAAATATATTAAAGAGTGGTATAAAGACTATCAAACTGCTATGAATGAATTACAGGATTCAGGATGGTTTGTATTCTATCATAGCCACGGATCAGTATGTCATTACGTAGAACCTGAGAAAACTACGCACATAAATACTGATGATGATAAACCTAGAACCATTTCAAAAAATAATAAAAAATCTTAAAGATACTGGCAAGTACAGAACCTTTAATGACATAGTACGAGAAAAGGGCGACTTCCCTGTTGCTATTTGGTACGGACCTTACAACATTAAAAACATTGTTAATTGGTGTAGTAATGATTATTTAGGAATGGGTCAACATAAAGTTGTCATCGACGCAATGCATACCGCGTTGGATCAAACAGGAAGTGGTTCAGGCGGTACACGAAACATTGGTGGCACTAGCCACTATCATGTGGCATTAGAGAATGAACTCGCCCGACTGCATAGCAAAGGAGCGGCTTTACTCTATACTAGTGCGTTTGTAGCCAATGAATGGACACTTGTCGCCTTAAGCAAGATCATAACAAATATAGTATTCTTAAGTGATTCAGAAAATCATGCATCGATAATTCAAGGTATTCGACATAGCGGTGCTGAGAAACGTATTTGGTCACACAATGATATGAGCGACTTGGAAAAGAAATTACAGGAGGTTACCGCCGAAGGACTTACACCTTGCATAGTCTTTGAATCTGTGTATAGCATGGATGGTGATGTCTCTCCTATTTCTAAAGTCTGTGACCTTGCCGAAAAATATAATGCAATAACTTACATTGACGAGGTACATGCTGTTGGACTCTACGGAGAAACAGGAGCAGGGTACTGTGAGAAGGTTGGTGAAACTAGAATTGATATTGTTAATGGTACGTTAGGCAAGGCTTATGGAGTGCAGGGAGGTTACATTGCCGGTGACGGATTGGTCATAGACGCAATACGCAGTGTGGCTAGTGGATTTATATTCACCACCAGTACAAGCCCGGTTATTTGCGCTGGAGCCTTAGCATCCATAAAATATTTAAAAGATCATAACAACTTGCGGGAACAACATCAAGAACGTGCAGTTAAACTAAAACAAATGTTATCCGAGGTGGGCATTGAAGTTTTAGATTGTGCATGTACTCATATTGTTCCTGTAATGATACGTGACGCAAAGTTATGTAAAGAAATGAGCGACATGTTGTTGAACGATTACAACATTTATATACAACCAATCAATTTTCCTACAGTCGCCGTAGGTCAAGAACGTTTACGAATAGCACCCACTCCATGTCATACAGATGCGATGATGTCGGACTTGGTCGATGCTTTACGTAAAACATTTAAACGACTCAATTAAAGGATAATATATGAACATAATAAAAAAATACCTATTACAAGGGTTTGGGTTTTTCTGTATAGCAATGGCATACATTGGATTTGTTACTCCAGGCATCCCTTTTTCAATCTTCTTAGTAATGGCCGCGTGGGCATTTGCTAAGAGTTCACCTAGAATGCACAAATGGTTATACAACCATAAACACTTTGGTCCATTCTTAACTAACTGGACACAAAAAAGAGTATTTCCTACCAAAGGCAAATATGCAATGGTCCTAGTAATGTCAAGTACATTAGCATTTACTTGGTTTACTACTTACAATGTTAAAGCAATTTTATACTCAGGAATCTTTATGGCACTAGTTGCTATTTGGGCATGGAAATATCCAGGTTCAGTTGAAGAACATACTAAACGTATTAAAATGGGAACTAAAGTAGGTTGGCTAAAATAAAAAGAACTAGACGCTTGGTTGCGTTTGGATGTAGTTTAACATATGGACATGGACTTGCTGACTGCTATCAAGAAAATGGCAGAGAAGGTCCTAATCCTAGTGTCCAAGCGTGGCCTTCTTTAGTAGGCAAACGCCTTGGAATTCCTATTGACAATCGAGGTATTCCTGGAGGCAGTAACAAAGAAATTTGGCATGACGTTATGTCAAGTAAATTTAAAGAAGGCGATGCTGTCGCTATCCTTTGGACTTATATTAATAGACATTGTTTATTGTTTCCTGATTATATTGATCGTTACGGACCATGGCGTGGCAGTGTTAGATCTAAAAAATGGATCGAACATCATTTTAATGACTACGATGCAACTCTTGATCTACTAGGTAAAGTTGATCATGTAAGACATTATCTAGATAAAAAGAAAATAAAAAACTTTCATTACTTTGCTGATCATTATATAACAAAACAAACAATTTTTCCTGAATATAATAAACCTGAAAAATATTTTATACGAGATGTAATCGACTTTGCTCGAGACGGTCAACACCCTGGAGCAAAGACACAACAGGCATTTGCAGATCAACTAATCGCAGATCCCACAGGCCCCGCTGTTGGGTTTTCATTTATTAACTAAAGATATTCTTTCCAACTTGGATGTGCAATCTGCATATCTAGTTGCTTACGCTTGTGTACTAATTCATAGTAATCAGGCTGGTAAGGTTTGCTAACAGGTTTCATACTAGTCCTGTTGCCTTTACGAGTATTACAAGGACCACAAGCGGCTACAATGTTTTCCCAATTAGTTTTACCTCCTTTTGATAAAGGTATCACATGATCTAGTGTTAAGTTTGATTTTGTATAAGGTGTGTTACAGTATTGGCAGGTGTATAAGTCGCGGATGTATAAGTTTACTTTAGAGAACCTAGGCCGGTGCCGTCGACGTTGCATGTCTTTGAGCATCATTACCGCAGGAACTTTTGTTTCCCAACTTGCACTACGCACTATCCAATCGTCATACCATTCTAGTACTGTGACCTTGTCTAGCCATAGGTATGTTATTGCTTCTTTCCATTGAATAGAACTCAACGGCAAATATGATACAGGTTGAGCGTCTGCATTCAGTAATAGGACCTGCCCCAACAGATTATTCCTCTTCTAATGTCTACTAATGATATTTATAAATCTAGGTCTGCCATGCCAACACACAGGGCTTGTTGTCCGGCTTTGAAGTATCCGCTACCTTTGCCGACTTCTTCACTAAGGGCTTCGCGGGCTTGGAAACATTCGGTCATGGTATCGTGTGCGGTTATTGCTTCGACATATGGCATTGTATCATAGAAGTATATGAAAACTAATACCCACATTTATAAGTCATCGCCTTTAATGGATGAGTTAGGAGCAAGTCCTTTTCCGCTCGTCAACATACACATTACATCGTTGTTGGGACTTGGATCCTCTATTGTAATACTAAATGACCATGTCTCTGGATTGGCCCAAAGTTTTACAATTCCAGGAAGGACAGTAGGACCTTGTGGAGTCATCACTGTCATTGTTCCGTCGCCTGTTGTGAATGGAGTCTCTTTATATTTCTGTCCTATCACATTTGACATAGAACCTTTAGTATCGCACTGAACTCCGATTGGCATTACAAATTGTTTGCTCGAAGGCGTTGGCACAATTTCCAATCGGTCTTGTGCAGATAAAGTTGTCATCATTCCTGCTGATGCTAAAAAGGTCGCTGAGAATAACGACACTGCTACTAGTTTCTTATACATGACTTCCTCCTACATGATATTGTAGATAATTTTTTGCTACAATTTTATCGATCTGTCTTTGTATTTTTAACCATTCGCCGCTCTCACGCTTGAACAGTCTTTGTCTATTATGTAGATCTAAAAGTATTGATCTACCATCTGTTGAGATGCAATCTCCAACCCGAGTTGCCATTGTTCTTCTCCATCTACATCAAACAGTATACGGTCTGTTGTAGGTATTGTCAACCAGTTTTTGTTTCTAGTATGAGGAAGACTTCCTTCAACCTCTGCTTGAAGTTGTCCTGGTCCCCATCCACATATGCCTGCTGTCACTCTCCAACCTTTAGGAGTATTTCCTGTAGACATTTTTTCAATCATAAACTCGTCACTACTTAGACTATAATTTCCTACTGGAAAGGTATTAGTGCTTTGCCATTCCCCTGTATGAAATAAACTAACTGCTTTTGCATTTATTGGTCCGCCCTTATGAACCACATCGTTGTAATCAACATCATATCCTTTAGAATTAAATAATTGACTAATAGGAAATTCTGTTGGCTTGTTTAATATTACCCCTTGTGATCCTTGTCTGTCTACATCTTCAAAGACAAAAATTAAAGACTTCTTAAAAAAAGATGACTCTAGGTTTGGATGTGCAACGAGTATTTTTCCAACGTAGCCCATAAATTCTAACCTGTTTTTGTAGGACTAATGGGTCCGCCGTATTTTGTACTTTTGAGTTTCTTTCCTGCTAAACTGATTCGCTTTTTGCCAACCTTTTGGCTTTTCTTTGTTGAGGAACTTCTTGCTCTAAGACCTTGACTCTTGCATGATGCCAAGGCACTTGCACCAATTGATGCATCTGACTTCGGCGACTTGCATAATTCTTTTGAGGCTTTCCATTCTTCAATGTCTGCTTCGTTGTTTAATAGTTCATCTACTCTCATAAAAGTATTTATCAACGATACTTGTCTGCCGGGTTACTATAGACCCCGCTGTTGCCCATGTCGTGACATAATCTAAACGTGAAAGCCTTTCTTGGACCACGGGTTGTGTTGAGTGATACTTCACCCGACTTCTCATGGTATTCGATTTTAGTTATTTTTGCACGTTCTCCGTTTTGACCCACTAGGATTTCTTGTCCTAGTTCTAGGTTAAGGTTGATATTCTTCAATGTCATGGGATTCTCCTGTATTGATGCTCAGCACTTGGCCTGCACTTGTATTTATTTTACCAAAACACCTTGACATCTGTTGTGAACTATATTATAATGTAGAGGTAGTTAGAAATACATTAATGAAAGGTAAACAAATGACTGGCTTAGAAATTATGGGAGTTCTTTGGATTGTAACGCAGGTATTTGGCAATGATCTGCTAATGGTTTGTGTGTCAGGCTGTTCTTAATATGAATAAAGCACTAGGACAACTATTATGGGAGACTATTAAGGACTGGTTCCTTAATGAGCCTTCTGTATCAATAATGTGCTTTGGACTACTACTATTGGCTTTATGGAGTTATGCATCATGATTACTAGACTTATTCTTATTATCTCTGTTTCTTTCATTCTCTCAGGGTGTCTTGGACATGGAAAGACTTATGGATATAAATCCTATGATCCTTGCATTAGATGTGGAGAGGGTTGGACTTTCTTACCCAATACCCCTAGCAGAGATTAATCTGCATCTTTAGAAACTTTTCTGTATCACTTGTCCAAAATAGGTTGACATTTCTCTAATTGGTGTTATATTAGTAGAGTAAGTTAATTAAACATGAGGGCAAAAATTATGCAAAATATTACTTTCGAACTTAAAGGTGACGGCTACTGGGGAGCAGAAGCAGGTCGTAAAGTGACACTTTCAGGCTTCACAGTTTCTTATATGAATGCTGATACCTATGACGAATGCAATGAAGGCGACGACAATGCTGTCATTGGTCATGTGAAAGTCGAACACGACAGCACATGGGATGTCTATACAGATTCCGGCTTCCAAGAAGCGGCGGCCAATTATACTAACATTATGGGTTTGGACTTTACCGAACAGGGAATGCAGAACGACGGTCTAGCATCGATGGAGGTATAGTGAAGAACATTTCTTTAATTTTACTATTGGCATTCTTAACGAGTGCCTGTAGTGCCACAACCGGTAGAGACATTATTAAAACAATCAACCTAGGAAAGAACATCAAGAAGATAACGACACCAGGTGTTATGGAAGAAGCAACCAATTGCGTCAAGGACATATTTGACACTTCCAATAGAGGTAGCGGATGTTGACAGGAATATTAGTAAGTCTTTTGATACTGATGATACCGGTTGGACTTTTAATTATGTGGAACAACGAGGAACCAAAAAAATGAAAACTTTCGCAGACATTCCTTTTAAGGAAACAGATTTGCCAAAAGGCATCCAATCAATATTAAAGTTTGGATCAGACTATCAACTTTCGATTGTGAAAAGTGATTTCTCATATGGTGGCAATAGTGGCCTGTATGAGATTGCGGTATTCACAGGAGATTCTCAAATCAATATGCCTGGTATCACAGAAGACAACGATACAGTAAAAGGCTTCCTTTCAGAAGATGAAGTCGTTGGCATTGTCAAAAAAATGCATCTAATCACAGGTGCAGATCCGGAGGCTATCTGAAAGGTATAATTTTAATTTTACTATTCACAGGTGAATTGGAATATAGAAGTTTCAATTATGTACCTCAAGGAACAACCAATGAAGAAATTGTTATGTCATGTTCTGAACGAGCAGAAGAACTAAGAGAACAGATATCAACTCACAGTTGGGACGATCCAAGAGGACAGGGCTTTTATCTTAAAGACGGCACAGGAACAGTACAGGGTCACATATGTTAACCAAAACAGGTTGACATTTTATTCATATGACCATATACTGTATAAACAATAAGGAAACAGAAAGAGGGCTTACATGATTTATTCCGTACTAGAATCTAAGATGCGTGAAGCAATTGACTTAGATGAAAACAAGAACCAAGATGGTTCTATCAACTGGAACTTCGTAGACGCAGACGCTTATATGGATTGCAAAAATCTATTTCGTAGCGATGCAGACTTTTATGAAGCATTCAACTTTTTAGCAGACGGTATCAATACCGAAAACAATCCTGCTTCATGTTCATCAAACAAAATTCAACTTGAGATGGAGGTATAATAATGTTTTATATTTACGAAAAGAGTTCAACTTATATTATAGGCAAGCCAAGCAAATGGGATCAGACAGTTCGTCCAGACCATAGGCAGACTTACAAAACAATGTCTGCGGCTAAGGCAGGACTGACTAGGATTAAAAAGGCAGAAGGGTTATTGCCTACAGATCCAAACTATGCAGACTTCCGTTATGGTATCGCAGAAATAGGATACTTCCATAAGAACATTGAAGCAAGTCGCAAGGCGAAGAACATGATGAGTGGCGAATGGTTTGTAGAGCCAATCAACACCCCAGGTTATATGAGTCCGGCACGTGAATCTTATTGGAGTATGTAATGAGAAAATTTATTAAAATTGGAACTAAGGTCGACACCCGTTGGGGTGAGGCCAAAGTCACAGGACTAGAGTTCTGTGAAAAAGCAGGCGACAAGGAAGGCATTCGAACTGATCGATGCTGGCTGTTGGATAAAGACCGATGTGTCTTTGATCTAGATAACGGTCATTGGGCCTACGGCTATCAAGTGGAGGTTATGAATGGCTAGAACACAACGAAGTAGAGAAGACAATGCGGCGATCAAAGAATGGCTTGCTAAGGGTGGTAAGATAACTAGATGCCCTCCTGGTGCAAAAACCGATCCAACAGAAGTAGGTTATACATGGGGACGAAAACCTAAGAAAAAGGCCGAACCTAAGAAGAAGCCAACCAAAAAAGGTTGACATTCTGCTATTCAGATCGTATACTGTAAGAACAATAAGGCAACAGAGAGGCAAAATAAATGGCATATGTATCGCAAAAAGATAAGGCAGAACTAGCACCAGCAATCAAGAAGGTGCTTTCAAAGTACGGCATGAAAGGTTCTATTTCAATCCGTCATCATTCAACATTGCAAGTGACACTCCAAAGCGGATCAATTGACTTTGGTGAATACACTCACGGTGATGGTTATATTCAAGTCAATACCTATCATATTGATTCTCATTATAAAGGTAAGGCCAAAGCGTTTTTGAATGAATTGTTAGACGCTATGAAAGGTCCGAAGTATTTCAACAACGATGATGCGATGACTGACTATTTTCATAGATCACATTATACAGACATCAACGTAGGTCGTTGGAACAAGCCCTACTTCCTACAAAACACCGCTAAGAAGGCGCCTAAGAAGCCCGTACAAGCGTCTAAGACAATTAAAGTACCTGCTAGAGCATCTATATCAGATGCCGCAGAAGGGGTTGCACGAATGTCAAACACAGAACGAGACAAGTTCGTAGATGATTTGATTGCAAGTTATCCTAACCTAGCAGACGATTTACTTACAAAGATCGGCTTTGGACTTATGGAGAAAGATAATGCCTAAGGACATCCAAGGTTATTCATTTAATTTCACTCAGCCATACAACGGCTTTCAACCCAAACATCCACCTTTATCAGAAGCCCAACGAATTGAAACGGCAAACGAACTGGCATGGATGGATTATGTTGAGTCTGAATTTATCCAAGATATGTTGACATATCCTGATGCTGAGGCTATACTTAATAAAATAACAAAGGAGATCAAAAATGATTAAGGCAATTATGTTTATGGCAGTTGGTGCCGTATGTGCTTATCTTTACATGAACCCAGGTGATATCCAGGGTGCTCAAGATATGATTATATCTGGTGTAAATAAAGGAGCAACGGTTATTCAGGAGGCAACCGATTAATGATCGATATTTTAGATATTAAAGAAGGCGAATCATACGCCTGTAAATTTAAGGTAGAAGTGATGCTTGATATGAATGACAAGCCTCACCCTAACTTATCTGACACTCCACTTAAAGGTCCCGGCGTCTACGAAGGGTTGGGAATTATAAATGTCCGTGATACTAAATCACAGTTGGTAGAACTACAGGACGAAAAGTCAAAGAAGACTTTCGTTGTACCGTTTTCAGACATTTGGGACATAGACACAGTGGATTGGGTTGATGATACCGAATAATAATCTGTTGACTGAAATGGCTGGCGATACTGATTGGCAGGTTCCGTCAGATTTTAGACTGTTCTGTCATCACAAATGGAACGAGCATAAAGACGAAATCTTTGCTTGGACTGGTCAAGTCAATTTAGAATATGATGATAAGTATTATTTTAGAAAGCATCGTTGGTTATTAAAAGCGATGTTCAAGGAGCAAAAAAATGGTTGAAGGTTTTATTTTCTTAGCCTATGTTCTAGGCACAGCCTTTGGATTCTATTGGGGACTTGCACGAGGTCAAAAGAACGGCATTGTTGATACCATCGATAGTTTAGTTGACCAGGGATATCTTAAATTCAAAGGACACAAGAACAATCCTGAGATATTGAAACATGATGAGGATTACTAATGGGAAGACGTGACACAGACGAAAGCATTTATATCAAAATTCAAGGCCTAACTCAAGTCTTAGAAAAGCGAAAAGCCACCCTTGATCAGATGATTCAAGATAAAATCAAATATCAGCATATGCAAGGTACCAAAGATGATATCTACAGACTCTACAGAGAAATCGCAGAACTGCGAAACGAACTCTCAACCTCTTAACATTTGAAAAATGAAAAGGCAAAGAACACCGCAGGCTCCTAAGCCACGAAACTTCGGTGCGAAGGCTGTGAGAGATCCGGACGGTCCTTTTCGTCCTCGTGTGATTAAAAATAAGTTAAAAAATAAGAAGCCCAAGTATCCGATAAAGGTTGACTATATAGAAGATTGATCATATAATATAAGTATATGTTAAAACTATATAGGGATGGTACAGAAATGAAAACCATAGATTATGCAAAAGACTTAAGAGCGGCAATCAATTTTAACGACTATTCAAGCCTAGTGTTCAACCTAGGTACTCAACTAAATGATCGAAAAGATCGTTTTGATAAGAGCGATATTATTGAACAGAGCATTGAAGTCTATTCAGATGATAGACTGAAGTACGTAGACGGCATTGGTAGAGATCATACTGATACCGCCAACGGCTTAGACTTAGAATTCAAATATGCGGCAGATAGTATGTTCACAAAGAAAGGCAAGGCACCTAAGAAGGTAGTCAAAGTCAAACTAAAGAACAGCCTGGGCAAGAACAAAGGCACAGAGATATCAGACCCTGCAGACTATTACATGATTGGCCAACAGGATGCAATCGCAATCATATCATTCGAAGAAGTCAAACCGTTCTTAGTCGGTGTACCGGACGGCATTGAAGCCCACATACCTTTTGACGAACTGACGTTTGTCTTTACCCCCTCAGACATTATCGAAACGCCTGCTATTGAATTAGACTACAAGACTGTCAAACTAGCGGCTCAAAGAAAAATCATCGAAGAAGCAAGAACCTAACCAAAAGAGATTGACAATCCTGTCAATAGATCGTATACTGTAAGAACAATAAAGAAAGAGGGCTTACATGACTATTAAATTTGATATTAATCAACTAGACGACATTGAACTAGACGGTGTAGATATAAAAGACTATCCGGACTTCTGTGATGCCTATGTTGAGTCAGCATCGTTCAAAGGTGTTGAACTAACCGACGAAGAACTAGATGAATTAAACGATTCAGATGAAACACGTTCATGGGTGAATGCTCATGCTTATGAATCATTATACTAGGAGGTTTGAATGGCATACTGGACTCACACTAAAGATCCTATCGGAGTGTTCGTTGAGAAAGAAGTAGGCAACTATTTCGAATATTCAAACAACGATGATCCGTTCAACTGGTGCGAAGACTTCCCACACAAAATATGGGTAGGTGGACTTGTAAATGATCAAGGCTACCGATACGGTATTGTCAAAAAGACTGTGGCCTATGTGGCTGTAGACGAAGATGAGTTTGGACTTCCTGTAATAGAGAAGTGGGCTCTTAAGAAAAATAAGGAGTATAATTAATGGCAACGGCAATTGACGACCAAATCATAGATGACGGTAAAATCATCGTTGGACAGGACGACAATGGTAAAGACCTCACAGTAAGTATTCTTGCTGATCGTCTTACCCAACTAGACATCTTTGAGATTGTAGAAGATTCAAAGACTCGAAATTATGAATATATTGGAACTATCTTAGAATCAGGTTTCAGGGGATATATCAATCAAAGCCCAGGAGAACTATGGTCCGAATGGAAAGAACGTAAAGAACGCTGGAGTTTTCTAAAGGAAAACTTGGATCTTCCGCTCTATAATAGTTAACCAAAAGAGATTGACAAATGTGGTTTTAGACCATATACTGTATATAATAATTAGGCAAACAGAGAGGCAAAAAATATGACAAACTTGGTAACAAAGGCATCAGAACTTATCTATCAAATGGATAGCAATCAACTCAAGCAGGTTGCAGAAGCAATCCAACTCAAAAGAACACATCTAGCCAAACAGGCTATTAGAAACTTTGTCAAAGGCGACATGGTTCAATTCACTTCAAGCAGAACAGGTGGCACGATTAATGCTACTATTGAAAAAGTGAATAAGAAATATGTTATTGTATCAACCCACATTGGTGGAGAGAAGTGGAGAGTCCCGGCAACGATGTTGACTAAATTGAAAGACATCGCCTAATGGGAACTTTCACAATATCTTCAGGATTAGGATTACTATTCACAGGCATCGTGGTGATGGCTGTGATAGGGTTCATAGGTCTACACGTGATCAACAAGATTGATGACAAGGACTAAATGATGGGACCTTATTCAGAAGAGAAACAATTTCAAAGAGCAACTTCGATTAAGAGGTTGCTTGATGATAATCCTAAATTGGATCCGTTGTATAAAGCGATGTGGAAGAAGCATCTTCTAAATCTTGCACTCAACGAAACCACTTACAATTATAGGGTCAAGAACATTTATATCAATATGAAACCACAAAACAGAGGATGGATAAACTATGAGTAGAGTAAAGAACTGGATCATGGATCTAGAAGAAAAAGCCTATGACACCGTGGCTAACAATATCGGTGACTGTGAACACGAAGCAGAAGCAATGGAGATGGCTGTGAAAGTTTTCTCCGAGAACGATCTGCTAGGCAACTATGTTGAAGTTGATATGCTAGAAGAGGCTGTCAGCGAGATGTGGCAAGAGCATTGTTTGGCTCATGCCTAAGTTCAAACAATCATTCTTCAAGCCAACCTTTGAATATGACCGTAGTCTATTTGAAGGGTTGACTTGGAAAGAACCCAACTCCAAAGGCACAGACACCTACGACATCACACTAGAGTCTAAAGGGTTCACTTGTGATTGTCCTGGGTTCTCTTTTAGAGGAAAATGTAAACATACTCAAGCGGTGAACGACAGGGTAGAATTTGCTATTGAAGGTGAAGTTCCCGATTACTATACAATCTAATGAATTCGTTCGACGATATATTGGTAGCAGATTGGAAGAATCATCAGTATCCTGCCTGCGTCGGTCTTAGTCGCATCGGATCCAGCAGATGGCCTTGGCGACAGCAAAGAACAGAATGTTGGAACGACATGAAATCACGACCTTATCCGTGGTATCTAAGGATGGTACCCAATAAATGGATAGGATGGACTAGGCATGGGGCTTGCTTAGACTTTACCAAACGGGATAGACATTTTCGTAGATGATGCTATACTGTATAGATAATAAACAATAACTGAGAGGGCAAATATGGAAACAAAGACAAAAATAGACTTTTTTTACGATAAGAACGAAGACTGGGAATCAACATACAATAACCAGAACTTCTTTGAATACAACCTACACAGAATGAGATATCTGGTAGTAGACACAGAACTAAAGAATAATCCGTTTGAAGGTTGTGTGGATCTAGAAACACTTGAAGTCAAGAACTCGATGCAATTCGAAAGACTCAAGCAATACACCCACGAAGACCTGCAAAACCTATGCGAAGTCAACGAATGGGATTGGTTAGGTGATGACTTCGAACATATGTGGCAGTACCTAAACTTCATTCAAGATCACGACAAGAACTTCAACTACAATACAAGAATCATGGGCGAAGATGAATACATGGACATCTATGGTTATACTATACCTGAGAAGTACAGAGAAGGTGCTCTAAGAGAGGCTTACCTTGAAGGACAAGCAGACGCAGAAAAGGGTTTAGAATAATGATTGGTTGGATCACTGACTTTTTGAAGTTCGAAGGAGCCGCAATTATTGGTATTCTATTGGTATTATTCTTGCTGGGAGTATTCCAAATCTAGTTGACAAATCGTGTAGATGTGTTATATTAGTATTATAAACAATTAAACAAAGAGGGACAAACTATGCCAAATTGGTGCAATAATACACTTTCAATCCAAGGCCCAACAGAAACTGTAAAGACTCTATGGGACGAAGCAAATGAAGAAGGATCAGGCCTGCTACAGGCTATGGTACCTATGCCCAAGCAACTAGATGGCACGACATCACCTACGCCTAAAGAAGGTGTACCACAGCCACTTGTAGACGGACACGACAACTGGTATTCATGGAGAGTTGAAAACTGGGGCACCAAGTGGGACGTTGATCTAGAGGGTTTAGAATTTGAAGACAATGGTGACGGTACTAGTTCTATCACAGGTTGGTTTGATAGTGCATGGGCACCACCAATTGAAGCCTATAACACGTTCTTAGATGACATGGATAACTGTAGTCTTGAATCGTGGTACGAAGAAGGTGGCATGGACTTCGCAGGTCATTATGTAGATGGAGCAGACAACGGACTGGACAATATCTCAGACTATGCAAGAGAAGTAGTCAAAGGCAAGCCCAGTGGTTCAAGCCTATATGATGCTCTTGATGAGGAACTAGAACTCACAGAGGCTCGTAGGGAATATATAGAAGAAGAATTGAATGAAGATGCTCGTAAGGTTCACGATCTTGTGGTAAACAAAGAGGCAGTGAACGGTACCAGCAAAACAAAGGAGACGGCGTAATGCCAGCAAAGATCAACGAAGAATCAGTGGAAAACATTGACGAAATCCTTGTGAAGATGAGTGCAGATCACCCAGGTGACATCATAGCAGATATCCTGCATTGGTGTGACAAAAATGGTGAAGACTTTGAAGACCTACTTGAACGTGGGCGGGACTATCACAAGGAAGAAACAAATGGCCGCTGATGATGTATATGCTATCGACGATGACACCCGAACTTGCCTAACAGAAGTTCTTAGTCTTGCTCAACGGGTTATTGACCTACAGTATGATGATGAAACTGCTGACGAACTAGAACAGTATCTAGTCACAGTAGCCGAACGCTTTGGTATTGAAACTACCAAAATGACAGTGGATGTATCAGAAGATGGCAAGACCTATACCGTCACAACTGAACTGGAAGAGCCTGTAAATACACCCCCAAAACTCACAGTGATTGAAGGAGACAAGCCCGAAGCCTGAAAGGTCCTGCGGAAAATTTGCGGTGATTTTACCCGAAGATTCCACTAAATATACGATGCCAGAACACTATAGATATCACATAGTTGATAGACTGGGCAACCGTGTAGAGTCAAACGTACCCGACGAAGCACAGGCCACAACAGTTCTACAGTTCTTAAAAGACCAGAACCCTTCAGAAGATTACTCAATAGAACGTGAGCAATACTACATCGTCAAAGACGGATTTGGCAGAGACCCAGACCTACACTAAATGCTGGTATTCAAACGTGAACATAAGGACAGTCTCTCCGATGACGAGTATTGGGAACAGACATGGTGTGATGATCCTTGTGACGACTGCACTCATTGGATAGGAAACATATAAATGATCAGCAAGTTAGACATAATCGCAATAGGTATCGCTATATGCTTGACCACATTAGTAGACAATGAATCACTCAAGTGGATTGTTGGGTTGACTGCGTATATAGGTATTCGTTGGTATCAAGTAGAATATTCAGGAGAGGACCCACAATGCGTAGACGAAAGAAGATTATAACAGGTGATTACATTAGAGTTCGCATAGAACAACTCACAGAAGAACGTGCAAAGAATGACGACCCTAATAGTCATTTGATACTAGATAAAAGCATATATGAACTTTCAATAGTTCTTGATCTAATCACACGCGATTGACCACAAGACCCCGCTGTAAGGATGTGTGCTGTATATGGTGTAGACCCCGCTGTTTGGTTCTAGTTCATTTGACCTAAACGATTCAACTATAGTAGAGAGCCTGTTAGACTATAGTAAAGAGAGAACTACCTACCACAGTTCATATAGCGTAGTAGACAGTTCAAACTACGATTAGACTATAGTAGAGAGGTTCGTGCTTATAGGGTCAGAGGGTTGCAGAGTATTTGAACTATGCCTCTCGTCACCACGAGCCTAAGAAAAATTTTATTACTATATTCCTATGGTTTTTGTAATGAAAATCACTCAATATTCACGGTCCACCATGGCTCTTGAACCATTCCGCCACCGTTAAAACAGTCTGTCGCATGGTGTAACCTATTGAAATCATTGGATAATTCTGGTCCTTTCAGGACCCCACCATGTGTTCACTCTTGGACTCTGCTCACTACACTACTATAGTCTACTAGAGGGATCAAGAGGTCTGCCACTACTATAGCACTATAGGGGTTTGGAGGGATTAGGAGACTCACTACACTACTATAGTCTAGGTCTACTACTACGTTAAGATCAATGTGTAAGTCTTTGAAATCATTGTGAAATTTCAGGTTTGAATCATCCTTGTTCTTTTGGGTCTGAGGGGTTGAGGTCGAAAGAACGATTGGCCAGAGGGAGATCTGCTCGTAAGGTGTCACTTGGTGTAAGTCATTGATATTGTTGAGAAAAGAGGCGGTGCGAACTGTTCTTTTTGTTCTTCCGGCTAAGTCATTGAAATCATTGGATATTTTCGCGGGAAACTCAGGTCAGGGTTCGGCCAGCCTGTAGCCCTTAGAAGTTTTTCTCGCCCTCCACCATTTCTCCGGTGTGCCCTCTTGCTCCTGTTTATATTATTATAATAGCACCTATTTCCTAAAGAGCAA
>Ga0187218_1000158_pt1 | contig 19831 bp, 14 predicted proteins | sample 14SPOviralmetaG_FD_130167 | JGI IMG/M metagenome (GOLD analysis project Ga0187218, IMG submission 130167) | Marine viral communities from the oligotrophic San Pedro Time Series (SPOT) site, San Pedro Channel, CA, USA - 14 SPOT_SRF_2010-08-11... | ecosystem: Environmental > Aquatic > Marine >...
AAAAAAGAACTCAATCTCTTTCATATCTTTTTAAAGAAGAGGTAGAAACCATCTTTGATGGTAGTAATTTTGATTCTATGTTTGCTATGGATGGATTACGGCATCCTCAAATACTCAAAGAATATCTTCGTGGAAATATTTCTATTGAGACTATGGTAATCCTAAATGGTATCCTAGGATATCAGAAACAATGGGATAAAAATCTCACTGACCCTGTGTGGGAAACCGTCAGTATGAGAATGAAAAAATATTCTCCGTTTCTAAATATTGATGTACCTAAGTATAAAAACATTTTAAAAGAAGTGGTAATTGGAGCTAAATGAGTTTTTTTGATTCTGAAATAGTAAGAGCAGAGATGGTTGAAATCTCTGAACTACAAGAAGAAGTATATTCTAGTATGATGCAATTCGCATATATGAATGACAGTGATAAATTGCATCATGTCAAACTTCTTGAAAAACTTCTCAACAAACAAAAAGTTCTTTTTGCAAGGCTCTCTCTATCAGATGATCCTGAAGCAAAGCAGATGAAACAAAATATTATAGAGTCTGCTAAAATGATGGGTCTACCACCTGACGTTGAAATTACGATGGTCTTTGACCAAATGAATAAGATGCTTGATATTATGAAACAACAAATTGACAATGGTGGAGCAGACCAGTAGAATAACTAGGTACACAAAAGCCAAATCTAAAAAATCTAAAGAATCTTATGTCTTTCGCAAATCTTAAAAAGCAATCTTCTCTTGGATCTCTGACCTCTAAACTGGTAAAGGAAGTTGAGAAGATGAACAATGCTGGTGGCGGTGGAGATGACCGTCTCTGGAAACCCGAAATGGACAAGACCGGCAACGGTTATGCAGTCATCCGTTTCCTCCCTGCCCCTAACGAGGAAGAACTTCCTTGGGCAAAGATGTACTCCCATGCCTTCCAAGGTCCTGGTGGTTGGTACATTGAGAACTCACTGACCACTATCGGTCAAAAGGATCCCCTTGGTGAGTATAATCGTGAACTCTGGAACAGTGGTAGTGACACTGATAAGGACACTGTTCGTAAGCAGAAGCGCAAACTGTCCTACTATGCCAACATCTATGTTGTGCAGGACAAAGCAAATCCTCAGAACGAAGGTAAAGTCTTCCTGTATAAGTTTGGCAAGAAGATCTTTGACAAGATTATGGAAGCAATGCAACCTGAGTTTGAAGATGAGGAAGCAATCAATCCCTTTGACTTCTGGCAAGGTGCTAACTTCAAACTGAAGATTAAAAAGGTTCAAGGATATTGGAATTATGACTCGTCAGAATTTGACCGCACTGCACCACTCTTGGATGATGACGATGCTCTTGAAGCCCTCTGGAAAAAAGAATACTCGTTGACTGCCTTGACTGCAACAGACCAATTCAAATCCTATGAGCAACTACAAACACGCTTGAAGATGGTACTGGGGCAGAAGTCTTCCCGTCCTCGTTTTGATGAGGAACTGGAAAGTGAAAGCGACGGTCGTGGATCTTTCACTCCAAACTTTGAGTCAAGTAATCCTCCTGCTGCTGACTTCAATGCACCAGACATCACTCCCACCAAGTCTGCGGACTCTGATGAAGATGATGCTCTGTCCTACTTCCAGAAACTTGCTGAAGAATAATTAGTTATAAATTCTAATATTATCAGCAGTCTTAAGGGTTTCACTCGTATATTGAGTGGAACCTTTTTTGTATGTCATCATCTCTTCAAGATCATCACGAACAACACTAAGGTATTGTGGTTTAAGTAAAAATATATTTCTCTTTGCGTCTTCTATTTCAACTTCATATTCATAGTTGGTAACTGGAATTGATATGTTAGACAAATCCACTAAGGTTCCACTCTTTGTATCTGCATATTTAAATGAGAAGGTTGCATCTACTTTAAGACCAGCCTTTACAAATACAATACCATTGCTATCTTTTACTTCAGTTGTCTCATAATGATGAACTCCATTGAAGAGATTATCATAAGTGTCATATTTTTCTACCATTGCTCTATCAAAATCTGATTGTCGTAATGGCCACTCTGTAAATACGTTTATAACATTATTGCAAGTAAGAACTAACCAATCTAATTTTGAATCTTGGTAGAAATCAAATGCAACATTGTCGGGTCTTTTATCGCCAGTAACTTTGTATTTGGTAAAGAACGAAACGTTTTGGAAGATGTCTTCCCTGAGTGCTCCTTTCTTAAATAAATTTTTAACCTTAATATAATCAGAGATCTTCGCATCAGGAAGTCTGCTAACGTAATTAATATCTGGGAGTTGTCTGAAGTAATTTGACATTTTAGAAACCTATTGTAGTATCGCCATCATCTTTATAATCATCATTAAAGATGGGTTCAAGTTCGTTAAAATTTAATGTTAACTCATATGATGTCATTGCACCATCTGTGAATGTAGAGTAGTTATTTTGTGGAGTATAATTAACATTAACTCCAGTGCAAGCACACTCCTTTACTTTATTCATAAATGGATTGTCGTTATTATCTCCTGGACCACGATGTAGATATTGTATTTTGAATGTATGAGGAGATTTTAGGAATAGATTTGATTTAGTTCTTTGAACTGCAGATCCTTGTTTAAAAAATCTTAGAACTTTTACAATTTCTTCACTCTCTCTTTTTTCTCTTGGTGTTAACATGAATTTAAAAGAGAATTGTCTAAGTGCTGGTCCACTGAATAACAATTCCATATTAGGATTAACAATTGCACCAGTAGTTCTAGTTATTAGTTGACCACCCACTCCCGATGCCTGGCCAGCAAATGCAGCTGCTGCAGCAGATCCAAGTTCTGAGTTATTCTTTTGAATTGCACCTGCAATATCACTTATCCCCCCAAAAAATCCATCTGCACCTCCTGTAGTTCCGGCCAGTGCAAGATTTGCCAATTCTGCTTGAAGAGCATTCATATTTTGAGAAGACCAGTTCACACTATTACTATCCTGAATTCCTCCTGGTATTGGTAAGATTACTGTACCTAATATGTCCCTACTTCCATTACTAAATCCTTCATTTCTAGTTCTGGTATTGATACCAGAAAATGTATCACTAGTTCCACCAACATCTGATGGAACATATTTTAACATTGAAAATTTTAAAACATCCTGTCCGGTAATCCCAAGATCTAATGGGTATACAAGATTTCCAAATGAAGATCTTGTTCCTTCTCTCTCTTGAGATTTAGATGTTAGAGATTCAGATGGTGTGCTTGAGTCGGTTGATTTATTTTTTTCATCACTACCATCATCAGTTGATTTTTCTTCGTCTTTTTGGTCTGCATTATTTTTAATTGAATCTATTATTTCTTTCTTTTGAGTTTTTGGTATTCCTGCATCATCTAATGAATTATTAATTTGTGCATCAAGGTTTTTACGTATTCCACCATCTTTATTGTTTAATTCATTTGAGAGACCTACTCCGGCAACACCATCCATTGTTGGATAATTTGGATCAGAGAATGAATATGTTTTTCCTCCATCCTTTGATATTGCTGCTGGTTGATATGTACCATTTTTTTCAATATAAATTACTCTCTCTGCTCCACTCACAGTCCCATCTTCATTTTGAGTAACGTAAGTTACTGCTCTATGATATATTTTTGTTCCACCAACTGGTTTTTTAACAGTTCTAGTTTTGCTACCACGAATATTTTGTTTCACCTCACGGTACTCTACTCCAACAGGAGTCATAGCTTTCTTAGATACAATAGCACCTGGTCTGAATTGGGCAGCACCACTTTTTACTTCTTCTGCTGTTCCTTGAGTGAAAGATGCCATTAAAATACTTTTTATTTATTTAGGACAAATTTTCCATATTGTAGTGATAATAATTCATCAAGTTCATCTTGTTGTACTATGTATACTTGACCTCCTAACTCTTCCCAGGTATATTGTCTATACTCTTGGTGATGAAAATTTATACCACGAAATCCCCAATTGAATAATTCGGTTACAGCAACCAATGGATGTTGATCGTATTCAAGATTAGGGGTTTTTGCATAATAATAGAAGGTACATATATTACCTACTTCAGGTATAGGAGTTACCGTGTCATTTAGTGCATAAGTGATTAGTGTCATTCTATCATCGACGCTACTCTCAGATTTAATTTCGTTAATGACAGATTCGATGCGGTTCATTTGATACCTAGCTCGTCTTCTGTAATGATTTTAAATTCAATTTTTCTATCAGCACAAAACTCATGAGCAGCTCTCCACTTTGCTTTATTAACCTCCCAAGTAGTACATTCATAGATGTATGATTTGGTCACCTTTTTTCTTTTTGTTGGAGGTTTTGTCTGCTTCTTTGGTTTTACCTCAATGACATAGGTTTTAATTTCACCGGTACTTTCCTTTACCTTTATAATGAAATCGGGAAAATACTTATGAACTCTATTATCAACAGGAGAGACGTATGGAATGTGAAACTCTTCACTCCCCCATTGGAGGATACTCTCATTTAGATCACACCAACGACAAAACTTGCGTTCCCAACTACTTCGGCATATAATATTTGTATAATCACCTTTATATTTGTTGGGATATGACGGTCGGTATTTACTCTTGATACTTTCTGCCATACATAATATATAAGGTAAAAACTATTTATAGATGGCACTCACCGATAGAATTGGCAAATCTAAAACAATTGCTGAGATTAAATCATCATTATTAAATCCTGCTTTAACATCACACTTTGATGTTGAAATTCCTTTTCCCTCTGCATTGAGATCACTTCTTGGTGTTAACCAAAGGTCTTTTAATCTATCCTGCAGTGAAGCTAGTCTTCCTGGATCTCAATTAGCAACTCTTGAGAATAATAATGACCGCACAGGTGTGACTGAAAAACATGCATATAGAAGACAGTTTGACGATAGAATTGATCTTACATTCTATGTTGATGCAGAGAAGTACACGTCAATTCGTTTCTTTGAGAAATGGATATCATTTATTATGAACGAAGATCAAGGTGGTCTTCAGGGCGGAGGTCCATTAAATTCACAAGAACCAAATATTGCATCGAGATCATATCATTACAGAGCAAGATATCCAAATGAATATATTATGGATCAAGGATTAAAGGTGACAAAGTTTGAAAGAAACTATCAAAATTCTTTGACTTATAATTTTGTGAGAGCCTTCCCACTTTCTGTTAGTTCAATGCCGCTCACCTATGAGTCATCTTCATTATTAAAAGTATCCGTATCAATGAGTTATATTAGATACTATCTTGGTAACGGAAGTAATCCTACCAAAAATGCGCCACCGGTATTACCTACGTTACCTACAGTTCCAGAACAAGCAAAACAAAATAGTAAATCTTTTGATCCGAATCTATATACTCCATCTGTCAACTCTGATTCATCCTTTAGAAAAAATATAAACAGAGTTACTCCAGAAGATGCTCGTCTAATTCAAGAGGAAGCAAACTTTACTATGTTCTAAAAGTACAATAAATAACAATACTGAAATCCATCTATAGGACATTATGCCTTTACCAAAAATTGCCACACCGGTATATGAACTTGAATTGCCATCTACAGGTGATACAATTCAATACAGACCATTCCTTGTAAAAGAGGAAAAGGTTCTTGTGATTGCTTTAGAGAGCGAAGATACAAAGCAAATCACAAATGCTATCAAGAATGTAATTAAGAACTGTATTCAAACTAAAGGTATCAAAGTGGAAACTCTTCCAACTTTTGATATTGAATATTTGTTTTTGAATATTCGTGGTAAGTCTGTTGGTGAAGAGATTGAAGTTAATGTCACATGTCCTGATGATGGAGTAACTCAAGTTCCCATTACAATTAACTTGGATGATATTAAAGTTCAGAAAAATGAGGAGCACACCAATAAAATTAAGTTAGATGATACTATCATGATGGAGATGAAGTATCCTTCTCTTGAACAATTTATTAAAAATAATTTTGACTTTGAAGATGGTAATGCAATGGAGCAATCTTTTGACTTGATCTCGACATGCATTGATAAAATTTATACTGAAGATGAGGTGTGGGCAACTGAGGATTGCACCAAGAAAGAAATTGTTGAGTTCTTAGAACAGATGAATTCTTCTCAGTTCAAAGAAATTGAGAAGTTCTTTGAGTCTATGCCTAAATTATCTCATTCAATTAAGGTAAAAAATCCCAAAACAAAAAAAGAAAATACTGTTGTAATTGAGGGATTAGCGGGTTTTTTCGCATAGCCCTGATCCATATGGATCTGGAGAACTACTATAAACTCAATTTTGCCTTGATGCAGTATCATAAATATTCATTAACTGAGATTGAAAACTTGATGCCTTGGGAACGAGACATCTATGTTGCATTATTGCAACAGCATCTTGAGGAAGAGGAATTAAAGCAAAAGCAAAGGAATGCCATCTAGTAAATTCGGTTCTAAGTTTTTAGGTGAAAGATACCAGCAGTATGTTGATGAACTTACTGCTGAAGGAACCATAGATGGTGAAAAATTATCTCCTACTGAAAGAAAAGAAGGATTTAAAAAGAGAAACGATAAGATAGGATTTGAAGATTTTGTTGAAAAAGTTTTAAAGAGAAAACAATCAGCAACAGTTTCAAAAGAATCAACAGCATTACCAGGAGGAAGAGGTGGAGCACTTGTAAAGCAACCGAAAGCAGCAGTAGGAATAACAAAATTTGATCCAAGTAAGATCGCTCCTGAGGCCGCTGCGGGTGGTGGTATACTTGAGGAAATATTAAAGATTGTCACGTCTATTCGAGACACTCTGATTGAAAAAAATAAGTTTGATGTAGGTCAGTCTAAGAAAGATAGTCAAACTACAGAGAGAACAAAGAGAGCGAAGAAAGAAAAAGGATTAGAGTCCGGTATCTTCAAAGGTCTGAAAAAAACAACTGAAAAAGTTCTTGCACCAGTAAAGGGATTGTTTACACAAATCTTTGATTTTATAAAAACTGTCATACTAGGTAGAGTTGTATTTAAGATCCTTAAGTGGATGGGTGATCCAGAAAATAAAGAGAAGATTGATAACCTTATCAGATTTTTCAAGGACTTTTGGCCTGCTATTGTTGGAGCATACTTATTATTTGGAACTAAGTTTGGTGGTTTAATTAGAACCATTGGTGGTTGGGCAGTTAAAATTATTAAATTTGCTGTACCAAAATTACTTAGATTTGTATCACGGAATCCAAAGGCAGCAGCAGCATTAGCAGTTGCTGGTGGTGTTGGAATGTTGGGTGCAAGAATATTAACGGGCACAGAAGTTGATGGTAGTGAAGAAACACCTGAAGAAGAGCAAACTCCAGAACAAAAACAAGAAGCAGAGTTCAAAGCAGCACAAACAACAGCAACAGAAAGTTTAAAGGAAGAAGAACCTGTAAAAATGTCCAAGGGTGGTAGAGTCCCTGGATCTGGAAATAAAGATACGGTTCCTGCAATGCTCACTCCAGGTGAGTTTGTGATGAGTAGGGGGGCAGTTGCAAAATATGGTACAGATACAATGAGATCTATGAATGCATCTGGTGGCGGCACAGGTATTCCAAGTCTTATGTCAAATGGTGCATTTGGATATTCAAGTGGTGGTGGACCTGGTATAGAACCATCTGAAGAACCTGGTGGAAGAAATAAAGAAGGAACAGAAAAATCTAAACCTAGTGGAAACTTCTTAACCAAATTATTTGGTGGAGGGAAGAAAGAATCACCTTCAGAACCTGCAGAACAAACTCCATCAGGTAGTAGTCTGACTGAAACTCAACAAAAAGCATTGCAAGTTCTTGCCAAGTATGAATCTGGAGCAGCTGGATATGATGCAGTCAATCAAATAGGAACTGCTGGTGGTAGAGGAGTTAAAGGATTCTCTGGTAACATTAAAAAAATGCCACAACATAAGGGTAGATCACTAACAGATTTTACCATAGCAGAAATTAAAAAATTACAATTAGATGACAAAACAATGTCTGATGATCAATGGATAGAGTCTGGTAAACTTCATGCTGTTGGTGCATATCAATTCATTGGTAATACTCTTCCTGGAGTTGCACAAAGAGCAGGTATACCAGACGATGCTAAGTTCACCCCTGGTGTTCAGGATCTGATGGCACTTCAGTTAATGAAAGAGCGTGGAATTTCCCCTTGGGTTGGTCCAAGTGATAAAGCAACTCCTTCGGAGAGAGCAATCGTTGAGAAGGCAAGAAATCAACCTATAGCATACAGTCCATCAATGTCTACTGGAGGAGCTATCACTGCATCTGCTGCATCTTCTGGAAGTGCATTAAGTAGTAGTGGTGGTGGTGGTAGTAGTGGGTCAACATCTACGTCAGGTGGTAGTAATAAAAAACCAAAGAAATTTAATTATGCACAGTTGAGAAAAGAATTGGGTGTGACGACAGCATCTGTTTCTAAATCATCAAGACCATCATCTACTGCTGCATATTCTCAAATGCAGAATAATACTCAACAGACACCGCAAACACAAGGCGAAAAAAGTGTTTCACCTGGAGTTCCAACATTTGATGCAGCTGCAATGTCTTCTCAAAAGAAGATAAAAACTTTAGGGATAACGGTGTAATCTATGGCAATTACTGCACAAAAGTTACTCCCTCAAAGTAAAAGTGGAACAATAACTCCGATAAAGAAAGGTGCGATTACAAAAATTACACCAATAGGAACAAAAGAATCTGCTGTAGAGAGCAAGGGTGAAAAGAAAGATACTCTTATAGTCATAAAAGAGAGATGTATTGAGATAGATACTCTTCTCAGAGGTTCTCTTGCGCTAGATAAAATTAGAGCAGATCAAGCACGAAAGAAAACAGAAAAACAAACACGTTCCAAAAAAGAAACTGAATTAGAAAAAAGTGACGACAAAGATGAAAAGAAAGGAAAAGGTCTTAAACTTCCTAAGATAAGTTTCTTTGATCGTATCAAGAATTTTATTAAGAATGTTATTCTTGGTTTTATTGTAGTCAGGTTATTAAAGTTTGCTCCACAAATAGCAAAAGTTGTATCTTTCTTGAAACCTGTTGCTAAATTTATCTTTGGTATTGGTGAAAAACTATTAGAGGGATTTGTTAATCTTGTTGACTTTGGATATAAGATTTACGACTCTGGTAGAAAGTTTATTGGTGATAAGTTAGGTGAAGATGCATTAGCAAATTTTGACAAACTGTCTGGTGCAATCAATACAATGCTGAACTTGGCATTGATTGCTGCTATGGCAACAGGTGCTGGTCTTGGTCGTGGTAAAACTCCTAAAGTCAAACCGAAAGTTAAGACAAAACCCAAAACAAAGGGTAGAGTTAAAATTGATAAAAAATTGAAGAAAATGGGTCTGACTAAAGAGCAGATCAAAGCATATAATAAAGCAGTTGATGGTGGTGCTAGCACTACAGGAGCACTTGCACAAGCAAAAAAAGTCAAACCAAAACCAAAAGGGTTCTTTGGTAGAATTGGGCAGGGATTTTCTGATCTTGGTACAGCAACTAAAGACCTTGCAACCAAAGGCGTTAAAGCACTTGGTGGCGGATTAAACTTTTTATCTGGTGGTAATCTTGGTAAGTTTGGAAACTTTCTACAAGATCAATATAAGAATGCATCTAAATTTGCACGAGGACAATACGATAAGGTTGCTCAAGTTGCTTCAAACTTAAAAAATAAAGCCTATCAAGGCATCGATAATTTTAAAAAGGGAGCTGCTAATATTGCAGATAATGTAAAAAAAGCAGCAATCCAAAAAGTTATAGAACCTTTAAAACCAATTTTTGAACCAATATTAAATCAGGTAAAAAAAGTTGGTGAAAATATTATGGGTGTCTTAAGAAAGATACCTGGATTTGAACTCGTAGACAAGGTTCTAAGGAAGAATGGTATAAAAGGTATTGGTGATGCGAAAGGACTTTTCAAGAAAGTAGGTGGAAAAGCAATACCAATTGTTGGTGGTATCGTTAACCTCTTATTTGCATATGATAGATTAGCTCAGGGAGATTTGATTGGTGGATTACTTGAGGGTGCATCTGGTATTCTTGACTTGTCTGGTGCATTTCCTGGAAACGTAGCAGGTCCTGGAATCTCAATGGGTATTGATGCATATATGTTTGCCCGTGATTTTATTCCTCAAATTCAGGAGACTGAAGGAAAAGTTGTAAATGGATTAGGTCTTGGTGGATTAAAGGGTCAATTAGAAACCCTATCTAAAAAACTTCCAGATCTTTCTACCATTGCAAAAATGTTTACTGGTGGTGATCCAAAAAAACCAATGATTGGTGGTAAAACAGATACTCCAGGAACTGATAAACCGAACCTTGGTTCTACTCCTACTACATCATCAGGAAATAGTGATGTTAAAGTTGGAGGTAGTAATGTTGTCGCCATTGGTAAAGACTTGACTAATAAAGGATTTACTGTTGCAGAACATCCAGATTTTACTAAGGATACATCTGGTGGTGCATATACTCCTGGTGAGGGATCAGTATCTAATGTTCATAAAGGTCGTGGTCACTATGAATCCAGAGCAATTGATGTCACTAATTTTAAGGGAGGAGACCCAGGGTATAAACAATCATATCTTCCTGTATTGAATTCACTTGAGAATAATTCTGCAATCAAAATGCTAATTCATGATACATGGGGATTCTACAAAGATGGTGGTAAGTCTGGTCCTGGATCATATGGACACCCTGAACATATGCACATTGAAGTAAAGGATAAAGGTGGATTCATTGGTAAGGGACTGTTTAAAAATATGGGTGGTATTGAATTTGTTCTTGATCATGACACCACAAAGGCACTTGAGAAGAAACTTCCTGGATTCTTGGATGCTATAAACAAAGCAGATGGAAAATCAGTGATGGATGTTCTTGGAAAATATGCATCATATGATATGCCAGAAGTGATTCCAGTTCCTATCCCACAACCAATTCAAAATACAGTCGGTAATGCATATGAAAAAGCAAAGACTGTGACTAACACTATCATTGCTAAAGGAAAGGAAGCATTCAGTGATATCTTGTATATGCGTTAAATAGAACTAAGAGGTAATAAACATGTCAGAGAAAAAAGTAACTGGTGCTCAGTCTAATCCTGCTTTTATTGAAAGGTTAGATATCTTTTCAAATAAAGATCAAAGTAAGACTGTATCTATCTTAAACGGTACAGTACAGTTGATGTACTATGAGAGTCTTCTTCAAGACTCTGTAATGGCAACTGTGTCCTTTACTGACTCTGGAAGTGCGATTGATGATAAGAGTGCTCTTGAGGGGTTACCTATCGTTGGAAGTGAAAAAGTAGAATTTAAAATTAAAGATAATAATAATCAACAAATAAAATTTACTTTCTATGTTAACAAAGTAACTCCAGTAGAAGACAAAACAACAAAAGGTCTCAACACTCTTCATTTGGTTTCAAAAGAATACATTCTCAATGATGAAGTTAGAATCAATAAAAGATTTGATGGTAGAGTATCAGAAACAGTCAAAGAAATATTGACCAACTTTTTAGAAACTGAAAAAGATATCACCGACATTGAAGATACAACAGAGTTGAATCAGATTCCTGGTCAATGGAAACCATACTACACATTGAACTGGTTATCTAAGAAGTCTGCTCCTTCTGCCGCGACTCCTGGTAAAACCGCAGGTTTTTTCTTCTACGAAACATCAAAAGGATATCATTTTAAATCAATTGATACTCTACTGAGTCAGGAGAAAAAGAAGTCGATTATCTATAATGAAACTCCTGACTCAAGAGGTGCTAACATCCCAGAGGGATATGATATAAAAGCATTGACATTCTCTAAGGACAATCGCATCAATATTCAAGAAAAGATGCAGGCAGGATTTCAATCAACACGAATCGTTTTGTTTGATCCTGGACCCAACATGAAGTATGAAGTTTTGAATCCAAAGGCTACAGGAGATGATGGAGTCGAGGATTCTTTAAAGAAAGGGGGAAAGGAACTACCAGTTCTGAACCCAGAATTTAATCGTAAAGGCAAAAATAAACAGTTCTCAAGAACAACGTATATTGTAAAAGACACTGGAACTCTACCATCAGGATCAAGTAAGCAGCAGATTGAAAAGTCAAAGGATCCAAACTTTAGACCTGAACTGATTACCAATCAGGCAATTATGCGCTATAATCAACTGTATGCCTCTGAAATTGAGATCACTATTCCTGGTGATTTTTCATTACATGCAGGTGATGCAATTTATTTTGATGCACCGTCTGCACAGGGAGATACAAAGAATGATGATATTGACCGTCAAATTGGTGGTCTATATATTATATCAGCATTATGTCATTTAATTAATGCACAAGGAACTTATACAAAGTTAAATTTGGTAAGAGATTCTTTTGGAAGAATGGGAAAAACCCCACAAACAGGCAAACCAGCCACGGAAACAAAAGTTCCTGGTACACAACCTTCATACCAAAGAACGGTATCAAGTGCATCATACGATACCACAACTACTTTTTAATTACTATTATGGAAAAAAATATAGAGACTCATATCGAAAAGGATAAGCAAATTCTTGAAGACCCAACTATTTCGCCTCAGATGCGCCGTCATACTGCAGATGAATTAGAGCATCTTGAGATGTACCATAAAGCACATCCAGAAGATCATCACGATCCCTCAGCATTAGAAATGTATTGTGATGAGAATCCTGAAACAGACGAATGTAGGATTTACGAAGATTAATGGCAGAAGGAGCAGCACTATTTGATCCCGGTTTTTTAGGAGCACAATTTATTTGGTGGCTAGGACAAGTTGCCGATGATTCTGAATGGAGAAATAATTCACTGTCTGGAAAATTTGAGGATCCAAATAGTATCCCTGGATGGGGTAGGCGATATAAAGTTCGTATCATGGGTATCCATGATAAGGAAGAGGAGTCTATTCCTTCAGATCAGTTGCCTTGGGCGAGTGTCATGTATCCCATCACTGCTGGTGGTGGACAAGCAAATGCAAGCACAACTCCTGCATTGCGTCAGGGTAATTTTGTCTTTGGATTCTTTATGGACGGACAAGACCAACAGGTCCCCGTCATCATGGGAATCATGGGGCAAAATGCTCAGACTCCGATGTCAACAAAGATTGGCAAGACGGAATCTAACTTTGGTTCTACCAGTGGATATGCTGAAGGAAAAACACCTCCAGTAGGAAGTGCCAAACCAACAGCTCCTGATGAAGGTTTAGTTACAAAGAAACCAACAAATTCGGCATTAGGAAAAGCACTTGCACCAGCACCTCCTGGAGTCAAACTTAATAAGTTTGGACTGAGACCAGATCAACCTCTTAGTGCAATTCCAGATGGTTTACAAGTCGCAAACGCTGCAAGAGAGCAGGCAAGAAACGAAGGTAAGTCAGTTCAGGAAGTAGAAGATGCCGCAATGCAAGCGGTAGCAGATCATGTTAAAAAATTAAAAACACAACAAGAATCTCCATCAACACCAAGTCAAGGTAATCCAACAAAAGAAAACCCTGATGCGATGCATCAACTCTCTTCTGCTGATGTAAAACGTGAGACTAAGATCAGAGAATGTAATGTTATAATGAAACCTGATCCTGATCAGTTTGTTCAGTCGGCAATATCATCAATTCAAACAATCATTACTAAATTGACAGAGAAATTAAATTCATATCTTGCTGCGATATCAAGTTATATTGATGCAGTATCAAGCACAATTTCAAGTATAAAGAAATTAATCTCTGATGCTGCATGTGAGATTGCAAAGTATATGAAGATAATCTTTGATAAGATTATGGAGTACGTCATGAAGCAATTGAATAAAGCAATGACAAATGCTGTAGCAGCATTACCTACTCATATGAGAACAATGTTTGCAGACTTAAAGGAGCAAATTGGAGAATTAATTTTATGTTTATATGGAAAACTTACTGCAAATGTTTGCGGCCAAATTGAGGGTCTGCTATCTGATGCCTTAAATATGGATAATGCTGAAGCAAAGGCAAGAAGAAATTATGAGAACAATGATACAGATGATTTAAAAAGAAAACCAATGGTTCCAACATGTTATGCTGAAGATGTTATTGGAAGTATTTTATATTCAAATCAAACACAAATTGATGATGCCAACAGAAATATTTTAGACAATGTAAATGAATTCGTTAAAGATATGCAAAGTGAACTTGCAGGTGTGAGTGGATCTATATCTGATATTTTGAGTCAAATTACTGATGTTGCTGGTAGTATCAGTGGCGCTCTCTCCTTTACAAATATCAGTCTTAATATTTTTGGTTGTGAACTGAAACCAAATGTAGCAGTATCTGATAAGTATTGTATGGCACATGGTGGATCTGCTCAACCAGATACTAATTTCCCAAGTATCAAATCTATTGAAAACTCAGTGTCTAATGGAATTGATAAAGTTCCTTCACCACCACAAGAATCATTTGCGCCACCTCCTGCAGGAACTGATGATATTGATCTTGATACTCCGATATCACAACAGGAGAGAGATGCAGTGCGTCAAGGTAATATTGTTGATGAGCAAGGGAATAATATTGGTACGATTACCTCTAGGGGTAGAACATAAATACACAATATGAAGGCAAAGTATAACCGATAATGTCGTTTAATCTCTTCGGACCAGCAAATAAATGTGATATTAAGGTTGGATATATTTCAACCACAAGAGGTTACGTTGATGGTGTCAACCGATATGAGGCTAATAAGTATGCAAAATTAAATCCAGGAACTCAATTTATTCTTAGAAGAAGGGATAAAATTCAGTTCATGAATATCAATGGGGTTAATAAATTAGAACCAAAGGATCTTCTTCCACAAAATTCTTCTAGTGGTAACAAAGGATGTTCTGGTATTACTGGACTTGATATTTACGATGATGATGGTGGAATAAGATCAGATGCTTTTAATAATGTAGATCCACATGTTATTTTTTCTGGTGGTAATGGTATTGGAGCGAAAGCTAATCCTATATTTGGAACTGATGGCGGTCTCCTTGCAGTAGATTTAATTGATGGTGGATGGGGATATGAATACGCACCAGTCACAGAAGTAATAGATGAGTATGGTATTGGTGCGGGAGCAGTGGTTCGAGCTATTATGGTTGGAGACCCTACATATTCTAAATGTGCATTCGTTGAGACTGTTCAAACTTTTGAGGACGAAGAGGATTTTGAGGAATATGATTTATCAACTTGTGGTCCATCGGAGATAGTTTCTTTTGGTAAGAGATATGATGCAGATGGAAAAGAGGTTGGTGTGTGGGATCCAACCACATATGCAACTCTTAAGTCAAATCCTGCAGCGATTGAGCAAAGAAGATACCAAGACTTCTTAGAGTCTCTAAGAGGTGGAACAAGAGTAAATCTTCAGGGTAATATTATTCGTAACTGGTGGACAACTCAGAGAGAAAAACCATTAAGGGTTACTGCTCTCAATAAAAAGTCTAGAGTTATTCATAAGGTGACTCATCCGGCATGGAGTGAGTTTATGAATAGATATGCTGTCTCTCCAGTTCCACCATCAAATGTTCCTGGTAGTGATTTTGCTGGAATAGAACATACATTAGAGTGGGAAGAAAACTTTCCATATGATGGTGATTATAATTTTAGATATGCTGCGGACAACGTTGCGGATATCTACTTAGACAATGTATTAGTTGGTAGGACAACTAGATTTAAAGATTCTCCAGATAAGTTAAAGAAATTTGTTACTGCTGGAATCCATAGGATTAGAGTTGACCTGGAGAATATTCCTATTCTTACAAAAATACCTAAGAAAAAAGATGAGAAAAAATATATTAATACTGAGTTTGAAGTTTATGGACAAGGATCTCAAAGACATCGTGCAATAAAATTTAGTTTTACATCTGAGGGAGGAGAACATTCTTTTGTTTTAGATAATGTCCAAAAAAGTAGTAAGTCATATAAAAAAAATATAAGAGTTCTTAGGAATACGAATTATAAAGTTGTTGCTGTTGCAGATTCTGCTAAAGAAGAACCACAGATCGGACAAAGAGAATTTAAAATTAAATATGGTAATGCTTCATCAACATCAGGAAAAAGAGTTGTCAATAAAGGAAGAGAGATAGAGTTTGATGATAACGCTGGTAATGGATTTGATGTTAATGCAACTTTAAAAATTAAGTCTAGTTCTCCTGGACTTTCTGCAAAGTTCTCTGATGATGGTACAAAATTAATTGTAAAAGGTCAAAACAAGGGCGATGTTGCTATTAGATTGGATTGGAATGATAACCCTCAAACATCTGGAATTGCTGTAGGGTCAGTCACTATTGGAGATACAACCTGGACTCAAAGTGGACAAAAAGGTGGTATAGGAAAAACCATAAACATTAATAAAATCTCAAACACTAAATCAAATTCTGGTGTTGTAGAACAAGGCACTATGCAAAGCTTTGGCATTAGAGATAAAGAGAGAGGTAATAAACCAGGTAAAGTTATTTTTGCTGATTATGTTGGATCGGCTAATGATAATGATGATATGCAGGTTAGAGTTAATAGAGGAACTTTCACTGCATCAAATAAAAAAGTTATAAGAGGTGTTGGTCCACAAGGAAATCAAAAAAGAGGTAGTTTTGACCTAGACTTTAGAGTAGATGTTAAATCAGAATCAGGAGGATCAAGTTCCTCTAGTTCTGGTTTTGAAATGGAAGAAGTTTTTAATACTAAGAAATCTATCAATGATGCAGATAGAAAACTTTGGAGAATAAATCCTGAAGCAGGTAGAGATGGTGATTTCCTATCTCGCTTTGGAGTTCTTCCATTTAATCCTCAAAGCAAGAAGGCAACAACAGATGATTTTAGTGGAACTCATATTATTAGATGGCAATATGTAGACTTTCCTATTACCGGAAATTATAACCTTGAGATTATGGTTGATGACTCTGCAGAAGTTTACATTGGTAACCGTTCTGGAGATGGTAAAGCAGGTATTGGTAATGGTCTTAATGATATCAACAATGGTGGTGATGAAGTCATTATTAAAAAACAGGGATTCAATGCTCCAGGTAGAAGCACAGGTAAGAGTTTTGAAACAAGATTTTTTAAAGCAGGAAAATATAGAATTCGTGTAGAATTAAAACAGATTAAAGGTAAACCTCTTGCTGAAGGTAATCCCATGGCATTTGCTATGAGAATAAAAACCACAGTCAAAGAAAAGAAAGTTGTATCCGCAAAGTCTTGGAATGAAAATCCAATGGGTGTTGCATTATCAATTGATTCTCCCTTACCGCCTGCACCACAAGATCCGAAACCACAACAAGAAGGAAGATGTCCCAACAATCCATATTGGACAACTAGATTCCCTGGATCTAAAGAAAAATGGTTCCCTGTAACACACCCTGCTTGGAGTGGATTTACTAATCGGTATGCAATGTCACCTGTATTACCATTAAGTACACCAGATTCTGACAATGGTGGACAAGTGTTTAGAACTTCTTGGGTTATTGATGCACCATATGATGGTTTCTATGGAATGAAAGGTACAGTTGATAATGGTGGAAGAATTCTTGTTGATGATAGAGTAATTTTAGAGGGTGGACTGGGTTTTAATGGAAGAACTTTAGAAGGATTTAAATCAGATTTTCCTAAGACAGTTAAGTTTCCATTACAAGAAGGAAAACATATAATCACTGTTGAGGTTATTAATCAAGAAACTGATACTTTTAAAAGGATTAAGAAAAAAATCTTTGATACAAGCGATTGGTTGTCAAAACCAAAGTCAACTGGTGGTGGTGGTGAAACTAAAGTCACTTACATTGGATTGAACTCAAAAGGTGGTGGAGTAAGAGTGTCATCAAATGGAAAGAAAATTTCATTGAGAGATGGTGATGGAGATGATACCAACGCTTCTTTTGAGATTGTCTCTGGAAATGCTAAGTTCTCTCAGGACGGTAAAAGTATTGAGGGTGATGGTAAAATTGATATTAAATTAAATTGGGATGATGATCCTAATAATGCTGGAGTTGCGGTAGAAAAGATTAAAATCAAAGGTGTCACTTGGACTCAATCGGGTAGAAAAGGAAAACAAAAACAAAGTGTTACTCTTGAAAAACCTACTTCATCAGGATTAAAGTCTGGTTCTACTAGATCAAAAAATGGTACGACGTATGCTGGTCCAACGGAACTAGCAAGTTATAGAAAAGGATTTCTCTCACCACTTTTCCAAGATATTAATCTAAAACCAAATGAAGAAATTCAAGGAAAGACTTGGGTTATGCGTTGGGAAAACGTAGATTTTCCTGTTGATGGTAGATATAATATTGAGAGTCAGGTAGATGATAGAGCTGAGATTTTTGTTGACGGAGTAAAAATTCAAACGGTACTCTTTAAAAGAAAAACATTTGCTGGTGACCCTAAAACTTACAGTGATTTTAATACTACAAAAGGAAAGAAAACTGTTGAGATAAGACTTAGTAACATCCGTATACCCAACACAGGTTTCCAAGAGAATCCAACAGTTATTGATATGAAAATAACAACTGATCTCAATGTATCTACCGGAAGAGGTAGATCATGGACTACCAATCCAGTTGGAATTTCTGCTATAATAATTCCACCACCTTGTCCATTAAAGATTGTTGGAAAGGGTAGAGTATGTCAAGTTGTTGTAGATGATCCAGGAAATGGATTTCCTAAACCACCTGATAGTGGAACAGGAGATTTTACATATCCAGTTGCTATTGCATTGGAAGATATTGAGGTTATAAATCCTGGTATTAATTACAATTGTGGAGTAGATCAACTTGTAATTGAACCAAGTAATGGAGTTAAACTCTCATATGAGTGTGATACATTTGGTAGAATTACTAAGGTCAATGTTTTACCAGAAACACCAGCATTGGCAGATTCTCCATTCTTTGGAAGAGGATTTACAAGACAACCAGAAATTAGAATGATCACTGATACTGGAATTAATTTCCAAGCAGTTCCAAGGTTTAGTGTAGTTAGAGACCCAGTTGATCCTGAGGTTTTACCAGAGCAAATTCTACAGGTGACAGATTTGGTTGGATTGAAGCAGACTGGATACATAGATGGAAGACCATACTATGGACAAGTCTTCTATAAAGAGGGAGTTCGTTATGCAGGTGTATACGAGACACCTGGACAACTCATACCAGTCTATGATACACTGAAGGAGAGTATTGATGCTGAAGTTACTACACCTCCATCTGCAATCCTCAGACAAGGTACTGATATCTCTAGCAATGATCCAAGACTTAACATTCCTGGAACCACTGATAATTTATCTTAAATAGTATTATTATAAAGGAAATATAAATGGGAGCACCTACCTCACAAAATAAAGTTAATGACAGATTAAATCGCAATGTTGATGCCAATAATGATGGTGTCATTAGTGCTGAGGAAGCTAAATCTTTTAGTAATCAGGCAAACCCAACAGATAGTGCAAAGAATAACTATACTGGTATTCGTTATGGAAATGACCACGGGTCTTGTTCCTTTGGACATATCCATAAAGGAGGCGATGTGACTGCCGGAGTTTTGCTTCAGGGAAAAGATGGGCGGCACGGTTTCTTCATGGATAATGATGGACAACGAAAAGGTTGGACATCAACTGTAAGTCCTGGAAACTATCAGGTTAGTTGTGGTGAGGATAATGAGGAAGCACAAGATTCAATGTTTCTTCATGCAAGTAATGGAAACATCGTTGTTCTTGCAACTAATGGTAAACTAAGGTTACAAGCAACTGACATTGAGTTGGTTGCTGTCGGTGAGGGTGGATCAAAGGGTAACATTAAGATGGTTGCTACTGAGAATATCAGTCTTGATTGTAAAAAACTTCTTGCAAATACAAAAAGT
>Ga0187218_1000159_pt1 | contig 19791 bp, 26 predicted proteins | sample 14SPOviralmetaG_FD_130167 | JGI IMG/M metagenome (GOLD analysis project Ga0187218, IMG submission 130167) | Marine viral communities from the oligotrophic San Pedro Time Series (SPOT) site, San Pedro Channel, CA, USA - 14 SPOT_SRF_2010-08-11... | ecosystem: Environmental > Aquatic > Marine >...
TGATAATGATTGGAATACCCCTTCGTATGTGTGGGACAAAATAATACCTTACATTCCAAAAGAAAAGACAATATGGTTGCCTTTTTATAATGATGGATATTCGGGGAAATATTTAACAGAAAAGGGATTTAATATAATACATAACGATAATGACTTTTGGGAGAGCAACGAGGGCGAGATAGTGGTAGATAATCCTCCCTACAAAATCAAAGGTATTGTAAAACTCAAATTAAAAATAATGGAAAGACTGATTTCTCTCAATAAACCATTTTGTCTTTTATTTCCATCTACAAGTCTTCAAACAAAATATTTTAAAGAGTTAAGTGATAGGGTGGGCGGGTTTCAGTTAATCATTCCAAGAGAGAAATATGATTATGAAAAGGTAGAAGGTGTAAGAACGAAATGTCTTTTTTACACCTTATGGATTTGTTGGAACTTTAACTTGGAGAAAGATTATATTATGGTGTAAGAAGTTTCAATAATTCAATCGGTATGTAATAATACTGGTTCAGTTCGGGACGACCTCTGTCCCTCCTACCACCCTCTCGCAACTCAAATTGGTTTATAATATCTTTTGTTATTTCTATATTATAGACACCATCAATAAAATTAAAAAGACAAATTGACCTCTTACCACTTTTCAGCATATAGTCAATCTTGGATTTAGAAATCATCGTTGTGGGGTATTTGCTGTAAGTATTTCTACGTGATTTTAATTCTATCAATACATCATCGCTCTCGTAATCAACTCGGCAATTCTTCTCCGTTTTACATACTTTCTCTCCATATTTGTCTTTTATTCTACTAAATAAATCATCTTCTTGTTTGAAACCAAAATCTAAATCTCTTTTAAACATTTTATAAATACATAATATAATAAATGGAAATAATAGACCCCGAAGAGTTTTTTATTGAGATATATATATAATATTTACTCCACAAAATTTGGCGGTGGTGGCGGGGGCGGTGGCGGTGGTGGGTGAGGGGGTTGTGGCGGTAATACATCGTCTGGATTTTGTATTGCGTCTTCGTCATAAGCGTCAGAACCGCTTCCGAAATCAAGTTCTCTTGAAATAACCCCGAACTGGTCGTATAAGTTTTGAATTTGTGCGTCTAATTGTGGATTATCACCGACTGCCCCTTGTTGTTCTTCCAACGTATCAATCTGATTACTTATTTGTTCCATTCTACTTTCTAATTCTGTTCTCCTTGCTGATGTGTGATTAACTATTTGTCGTCCGCCTCCGCTACTGCCGTCGGGTGGGGTTGCTGTATCGTCTTCGTCCATTTATATAACATCAGATTAAAAAAAATATTAGTTATATATATATGAAGGATACATACTATTTATTTCGTAGCAACAAACCAGCAAAAAAGTTTGTAATGGTGATGCCGTCACATAATCACATTCATCATTTCGGTTCGTCGGCACACAGAGATTTTACTCTGATGAATGATAAATCTTCAAGATTTTATGAACCTGATAAAGACAAAAGAGAGAAAACAAGAGTAAATTATATTAATCGTCACAAGAAAGACCCGAAAGGAGTTCATAACCCGAGTTCTATGAGCGATTTAATATTATGGAGCGAACCCACCTTACGAAAAGGGGTGTTAAAATACGAGAAAAAGTTTGGAGTAAAGGTGGTATTTAGTGATACAAAATTAACAGATACAATCAAAAAAAAACTCCTCTTATAATACTGATGACCGAACCAATCCTTTTAGAAGAAAACAACCGCCACACCTTTTTCCCCATTCAACATCAAGACTTGTATGCTCTGTATAAAAAACAATTAGGTTGTTTTTGGACGACAGATGAGATTGATATGAGTAAAGATAGAGATATTTTCAACACTTTAAGCGAAAACGAGCAACATTTTATAAAAAGTATTCTTGCCTTTTTTGCTGCGAGTGACGGTATTGTAATGGAGAATATTGTAGGACGTTTTATGGAGGAAGTTAAATTAAGCGAGGCACGAGCGTGTTATAGTATCCAAACTTTCATAGAGCAAATACACAGCGAAACGTATTCACTTTTGATAGATACAATCGTCAGGGAAAAGGAGGAAAAGGACAAATTGTTTAATGCGGTCAATAATTTTCCAGCAATAAAAAAGAAGGCAGATTGGGCGACAAAATGGATTGGTGACCGCAAAAGGTCTTACGGAAGTCGTCTTGTTGCGTTTGCTTGTGTGGAGGGTATTCAGTTTTCGGGAGCATTTTGTGCTATATATTGGTTGAAAAAAAGAGGTATTGCTATGAATGGTCTAACTTTCAGTAACGAATTAATAAGTCGGGATGAGGCACTCCACGTGGAAACTGCTGTTTGTTTGTATCACAAATTACAGAAGAAACCGAGTTTGGAAAAAATACGAGAGATTATCAAAGAGGCGGTAGAAATAGAAAAGCACTTTATTTGTGAGGCATTACCGTGTAGATTGCTGGGAATGAATGAAAAAATGATGAGTGAATATATTGAGTTTGTTGCCGACAGACTGTGTAGTCAATTACAAATAAAAAAAATATTTAATACAAATAATCCTTTTGATTTTATGGAAAGTATTTCAATAGAGGGTAAAACAAACTTTTTTGAGAAACGGGTGAGCGATTATGCTCTCGCCACCAAGACGAAAACTGATAATGATTTTTCTATGGAAGTAGATTTTTAATCAAGGAATATATCTTGAATACCTTGATTGATTGGGTGGGTCATAAGATGGTTTAATGCTTTTTGAACTACAAACTTTTGCTGATTTAGTTTTTTTAGTTTTTCGTAGTTTTTCCTATCACCATTAAGATGATTAATACAGTCAAGATACTTACCTTCGGTGAAGTTTTCGCTCAAAAACTCATCACAATCGCTTAACGTTTCTACGTATTTGTCGTAATATTTACAACCATCTTCAAAATCCCCATTTACGAAATGTTGGTTCATCACACCAGCAGTAAATCCCGCTTTCAAAATCATCTTTATCGCCTTTCTTGTGTTTTCATCTTCTTTCTCCACTTTGTATCTTACAAATCGGTTTGCTTCTGCGATTTCTCTTGTTGCTCTTGCGTTTTCACTATCCACAAAATCAATCATCTTATGGTATTTCAGCAAGATAAACTCATCATCTTCATTATCAGGTTCGGGAGCGAAGGAAACACAGAAGTTTGACGACATAATTGCTGTTTTGTAGTTGTTGATGCTGTTAGAGAGGTTGCCGTCAATCAGTTTCAATTTTTACGCCAACCACAAAAGTCCCCAAGTCCCCCAAGTCCCCCTAAATCCCAAACCTATTTTACAAAACCAATAAAAATATGTAGTTATATTATTTCAAAATTAGTTTGGAAAAGTGGGGGACTTCGGGGACTGGGGGACTTTTCGGGGACTTTTGAAAACTCGCACTTTTCGCAAAAATAGGATTTTGTAGGACAGAATATCTCATATAAATATATATGGCGGAGTTTAAAAAAGTTCAACACCCAACAGAAACATCTTCTTTAACAAAAGTAAATCAAACAGTTCAGGGTGCGTCACACCCAATCGCCCAAAAGTTTGTAGATAAAGTAATACAAAAAGCGATTTCAAATAAATTACGAAAAAAAGTAACAGACCCAAGAGATTTTGAAGAGGGGCGAGATGGTTTAGCATTTGGGACAATAGACCAACGTTTCAGATTAAATACAACCAACAATTCTTCTCTTCTGAACCGACGGAGAAAAAAAAATCCATAGTAAAAAGACCAATATAGGATTTTGTAGGACAGAATATCTCATATAAATATATAATGAAAATCAGATACAAACCCGCAGTTCAACCCGCACTCCGCACAATTCGTAAGACATATCAGGGAGCAGGACACCCGCATCACCCGATAAAAGACAGCAAGTTCTTTCGCAGAAAACCACCTAAAAAAAGAAAGAGAAAATAAATAAATATATTAATATTGTATATAATGAGCGAAACACTTGACGGAGAATACGCCAATAATATAGATGCTGATTTTGAGGATATTAGCGACCCAAGTTATTACGAAGAAAGTGGAGAAGGACAGCAAGTATATTTAGACAGCGTCCTTCCTCACGCATACGACCCCACCCTTGAACCTTTTAACACTTTTGGAACTCGCCCGAAAGTTTATCCCGAGCAGACGCCCGAAGGTTTCCACCCCAAAATTAATAATGAATACCAATATACCTATAATAATACAAATGTTTATTTCCAACCACAAAACAAAGGTTTAGCATTTTAAAATAATAATATAATATATATGCCGTCCCATCATCTGAACGATACAGAAAGAAGTAGTCAATCAATATTTTTACACAGCAACGATGCGGTTGTAAGTATAAGTGATGCCGAAAAAATATTTTATTTAAATGAAGCAATTGTAGCACCGAGCGGATATAGATTAATAATTGGATTAACAAATATGACGATGCCGAATAGTATGTTTAATGTGACTTCAAATAATAATACAATAGTGATAAGTGGTGTTACTTATACAATAACAGAAGGAAATTATAGTGCCGAAAGTTTGGCGACAGCAGTAAATACAGCAATATCATCAGTAGGAACTTGTGAGTTTGACGATACTGGAAATAATAATAAATATCTCTTCACCTTTACAGCGGGAGCAAAAACGATAGACGAAGAAACAACTCTTACTCGTCAATTAGGATTAACGGGACAATTACCGACCCACGCTGCGACTTCGTATAACGCACTCGGTGTATGCGATTTAGGAGGAACAACAAATATTTATATAAGATTACGAAACCTTACGATGAATAATATAGACAGTAGGGGACAGACAAATAATATAATAGCGAGTATAGTGAATAACACCAATTACGGTGGATATATATTTTTCGTCCCACCCGAAGTATTATATTATCAAATCACAGAACAGAATATTTCTCATTTAGATATAGAACTCACAGACCAAGAGGGAAAATTATTGGAGTTAAATAAGGCGAACTTTAATTTAACTTTAACAATCCATTATGTTAAGCAAAGGGAAAGTGTATTTAGAAATAGTTTATTGAGAGAAATACGAGAGAACTACAATCCCGAAATTAAAGAAGAGGAAAATAAAAAATAGTTTGTAAATATATAAGATGGCGATTTTCGGTATGAAAACTAAAAAACTTGCGAGGTTTGGAAATAAGTTTGCGAAAGCAGGATTGTTCGGTTTGAAAAATGGCGGACGATTAGCGTATGCGGCGGGGACGATGACTGGGTCGCCTCAACTATTAGCGGCGGGAGCGACAGCGAGTGCTATTTCACAAGGAATAGAAAAACTACGATAAATAAAATATTAACAAATTATATATAATGAACTCTTCTATTATTTGTGATTACGTAACTCTTTTTATGACGGATGCCGAAGAGAATGGATTAAGTGATTACGCAAACGGTGTTGCGGTATGGGATATTCCCGAAAGTGCTTTTTATTTTAAAGATAGGGGAAGCGTATGTTTGATGAGTATAGCATCGGCATCCCTTCCCGCCGAATGGAGTGAAAACGTTATTATAATGACGCAACAAGCAAAGAATGGATTTACAACCCAAGAAAACAGCACCGCCGCCAACAGAATAAATGATGATTTATCAGTTCTTGGTTCTTTCGTTAATTTTACAGCAACGGGATTAAATCAATATTATACTCAATATCAATCCCCGCAACCAATCAAAGTTCTCACAGACGCAAAACCACGACAAATAAGATTGATGTTTTTTAAAGATAATAAACGTGCTTTTGATATATCGGCGGGAGAAGCAGAGATGGAAGATGAAGGACATATAACATTAAAGTTTGAGTATGTAAATCCCGAGAAACTACAAGATAATATTTACTCTACGGAATACAAACCAGCGTTTCCCGAAGTTTAAAAAGTATTAGATTTTTAATATTTGTAATATAATATATGATGGACTACGACCCAACAATAATATGCGATTATATCACATTTTGGACGGCAGATGCGGCGGAACACCCCGAGACTGATTTAGATAATGGGCGGATGGTTTGGGATATTCCTCCACAAGCGTATTATTTTAAAGATAGAGGAAACGTATGTATGATGAGTATTGTAGATGCGACGATGCCGAGAGTAATTGCCGATAATAATATCATAATGACGCAGAGTGGATTTAATGGTTCGGTCGCTCAAATATACGACGGCACTAATCAATTTGAAGATAGTATTCAAGATTTAGCAGTTTTAGGAAATATTGTTTGTAATCGGGGAGAAGGTGACCCATTAACATTCTCTACTACTTACCAAGCACCCGAAGCAATTAGATTATTAACACCAGCAAGACCGAGCAAACTTAAATTATATTTTGTAGATGAAGATAAAGAATTACACGATTTCGCTGATGCGAGTAAAGACAACGGACATTTTACAGTAAAGTTTGAATATATTAAACCCGAAGTTTTACAAAAGAATATTTACTCGGTGGAATATAAACCCGCCTTTTAGAAACGAATATTAAAATATAAAATGAGATAATTTTTTATATATTAGTATAGTATATAATGAGTGCTTCAACCCAACGTTTGAATTATTCCCAAGTCCCTCCAAGAGCGTCGTCTTCTCGTGCTATTAGAAATGAGATTGTTCCAACAAATAATGGCGGAACATACACGATGAACTCGCAGATTATTTTTGACCTTCCCGCCAATCTTAATAACACCTTCTGTGATTTCCAGTCTTCGTATATTAAGGCGACTGTTAATAATGGCGACGGTGCTGATATTACGTTTCACGGTGGCGGTTTCCCATCTTGTATTAAACAAATTGTGCTGGAACTCGGCGGTCAGACACTTTTCTCGTGCGATAATTGGAATACTCTATACGAAATGATGATTTCGCTTGATACATCCAAAAGTTTCCGTGATAATGCGGGTCAGCGTCTTTTCGGTGCTGGTGGTGATTTTGATGGTGCTACTATTACCCACACTAATAACACCAGTCGCCAAGTGTGCTTCCCGCTTGTCCTCACACCGCTTATGTGTAATCGTTATTTTCCATTAATTTCACGGGATAGACTTCGTATCCGTTTAATCCTTGATACTGCCGCTCGTGGTCTGCTTGGTGCTGCGACTGATGCCGAAGTTACTATCACAGATGTTGCTCTTGTGACTTATAATTTGGAATTGGGGTCGGATGTAATGAGTATGGTCGCTGCTAATTCGGGCGGTTCTTTCAAAATTGCGATGCCCTCCTACCAGCATCACCAAGCGTCGCTTTCCAATACCGCTACTTCCCTTGTCGCCACTCTTGGTTTTAGTATGAGTTCGCTTAATCGTATTCTTATCGCCCAGCAATTACAGGCGGTTACTGCCGCAAGAAATAGTGTTGGTAATCGCTCCCGCCTCCGCTTAAATAGATTTTTCGTGACGATTGGTGGTGTAAAATACCCTATGAGGGACGTCCAAGATTTGGGTGTTGCTGAAACTATCACAGGTGCTGGTGCTGAACCGTTTGCGGAGGCACTTATTTCACAGAGGGCGTTGTGTGCTTGGTCGCACGATAGTTCAATTCAGGTAGATGGTGGTTTCGCTATTCTTGAAGGCACAGGTGCTGCGACTGGAACTACTGGTTCGTTCCTTATTGACCTTGACCTTGAAAGTCAGCGTGTTGCTGGTGGCGAGAGTTCCGTTGGTTTGGTCGCTGGTGTAAATTGTATCGGACAAGTCGTCCAACTTACTATGGAATATTCTGCCGCCGCTACTGCCGACCACGTAGTTAATGTTTTCGGCGAACACACCATTCTTTGCTCTCTTGACCTTAATACTCTTACCTGGTCTATTGCTGTCTAAATCTAAAATAATTTTTCAATAATATGTTTCAATAATATATTATGGAAAAAAAAAACCCATCACGAGAACATTCAGCATTATTAACCCAAGCGGCATATCAACTTGGAGAAAAAGGTGTTAGTAAATCGCAGAGGGTCGCAAATGCGAATAAGCACGTAGAGCAGACTGGATATGTAGTCAATAGCGAACATTCAAATAGTGAGGTTACGGCATACCAACACAAAGACGACCCCAATAATGTTTTTATCGCACATAGGGGGACAAAAGTAAATACTGACCGCCGTAATAAAAATCATAACGATATTACAGCAGATTTAATGACCGCTGTTGGTTTAGGAGGACACGACGCAAAAATGAAACGCCGAAGAAATAAAACCAATTCTATAATTAAAGCACTTCAACCAACTTCCGCACTACATTTAGGAGGGCATAGTCTTGGTGGCGGAACAATAAACCACACCATCGCCAATAGTAAAAAGGTAAGAAAGCATCTAACTTCTGCTAAAACATTTAATGCGGCGGCACATCCCGTATTTAGTAATGGAAGTGCTGTATCTGCGAAAGTGAAAAAAGAATTAGATAATAAAGTAGAAAATCATAGAATAAAAAATGACCCCGTAAGTGCTGGTTTTTTAAGTGGTAATGTTTCATTTGGTAAAGTGAAAACTCACAGCATAAAACACGACCCCGATAAAGGAAAATCTTTTTTACAGAATATGGTAGAAAAAGGGTCGGCATTAGGACGAGCAAAACGTTTCACAGAAAAGGGTATTCACGCCCACGCAATCTCACACTTCCACGATGGTAGTATTAAGAAGAAGAAAAAAAATAAAAAGTAAATATATATGAGTTGTATTTCTCTTACTGAAACAGGACTTCTTGCGTTGTGTGGTATGGTGATAGGATTTGTAATATCTTTTTGTAAAACAGCAGAGCAATCAAGATGTAAAAATATAAGTTTATGTTGGGGATTGATAGACTGCGTAAGGCAACCATTATCAGGAGAAACAATATTGGAAATGAACGCCGAACCCCCACAACCCAAAAACCCAAATCTTGCCCCCCCAATTACACAACCCTCTATATAAACCTCTACCCTTAACACTTTGTATTTTCAGGGGGCAAGAATTGGGTTTTTGGGTTTTACATCTCAACCCCTCCATTTTCTAACTCCACATCTATATGGTCGTCGCAACATTTACTGGACGTTTTACATTTTAATCTATATATTCTATACGCTAATACTATAATAAAAAAAGAACAAGCACCTTCCAAAGTGTATTTAGTATAGTCCTCCATATATAATATCAATATATAATATAATATGAGTAAAACATTATTTAATCAAAATACATTCCAAAGCAAGAATGTAACCAATAGTGATGACGTTCAAGATTTAAAAGTAGATACATTTAAGGCAACCACCCTCACAGCGACAACCATAGTAAATACTGAACTACAAAATGCTACTGCTGGTGTTGCGGCGAACACATCGGCAATCTCGGGTTTTGATACAGCGATTTCTGCGAACACAACAGCGATTGCGGCGAACACCGCATCAATAGCAAACAAAGAAGATGCTTTTAGTGTTGATGGAATAACACTAATTAAGACAACCACCGTAACCCCAAATTTTTTATCTATAAATGTAGATAATGATGCTGGTATAACTATCGGTAGTAATAAATTAATTTATGGTGGAGGAATATATCAATATTTGTTAGACAATTATAATCCTCTCCTAACCACAGGAGATGGTATAGATATTACGGGGACAACCATCACATTTGATGGAACAATATCACAAGATATAACAACTGGTGCTACGAATACAATACAAGCAGGTTTTCTGAAATATATAGATAGTGGTGTAGTGACTGACGTTAAAACCAAAATAGATACAAACACAACAGCGATTGCGGGAAAACAAGCAACCCTATCCACAGGGGATGGTATAGATATAACGGGAAACACAATTTCATTTGATGGAACAATCTCCCAAGCAATAACAACGTCGTCAGCAATAACGGGCGGAACGATGAATTACGTAAATGGTGGAGTAGTTACAAATATACAAACAGAAATAGAGAGCAAACAAAATATCTTAACAGATACTGATAATGCTGGAACAAATATTTCAATATCGGCAACGGGTGTAATATCGGCAACGAGTGGAGGTGGAACTTATACCGCATTAGCAAATGGGGGACTTGCCGTAAATGGTTCAAATGAATTTTCATTAGATTTCGCCAACACCAATTCAACAATAACAATTCCGCAACGATTAGAAATTACAGATGATACAACTACACAACTTTTAGTAAAACCCGCTTCTGATGTTGGTGTTGATGCGGCGGTCACAATACGGGGAGCGAGGAACGGAACAACAGCAGTCCGTCAAGCACAATTAAGATTTGAAAATTATGATAATGATTTAACTGCTACAAATGATTTATTTGAATTAGCAGGTAAGGTTACAAATGCTACTACTAACATAGGTGGTATGTTAATTTCAAATTATGCTGATGGTTCTACCCGAAGCGAGAATACAACGATGAGTGCGGATGGAAATTGGTATTTTAAAGGAGGCGGAACATTCCAAGATGTGTATGGTATGCGATTTGGGGGAACAGCATATTTTGATGGTGCGGTTACATTTGCCTCAACTATATCACTAACCCAACCAATAACGCAAGATATAGATGTTGGAGCAAAAATAACAACCAACCAATTACTGGTAGATACCGCAAATAGTATATCAACAACGGGGTCAAGTGATACGGCAGTAAATATAAGTGAAGGTTTATTATTGATGGATGCGGGGACGGGAAACGGACAGACAGCGGGGAATGGGGTTATTCAAATTCAATGTAGAAACTCGGGTAAGTTAAGTGAGGGGATGTGTATGAGGGCAATTGATAATAATAATAATTGTATTAATTTCAGAAGCGAAACTGATAGTGCGAGAGGTCGTATAGACGGAGATGGTGGAAGTAAAGTAAAATACCGCACCAGTAGTGATGTAAGATTAAAAGAAAATATTGAAGATATGGATAGTTGTTGGGAATTATTAAAAACAGCACAACCTCGTAAGTTTCGTTGGATTGAAGATGGAACAGACGACGTAGGATTTATAGCACAGGAGATTTATGCGATGGAAGGTTTTAGCACATTAAAACCGACAACAGATAAATATAATTGTTGTGATAATAGTTTGAATACTTTTGATGAAGATGGTTACTGTGAGAACCCGATGGAAAGCGAAGGAGTGATTTATCCTCACGCATTAGATTACGGAAACTTCACCCCGTATTTATGGAAAGCATTACAAGAGGCAATCACAAAAATAGAAACGCTTGAAACCAAAGTAGCAAATTTAGAAGCACAAATAATAGTTTAATAATATATTTTAATTAATCTTTTCTCTCTTGGTAATTTTAAGCGAACCCATTTTTTAGGAATATAAACTTTAAAATATTTTCCAATAAACTTACTGATGTAGAATGTTAAATCTTGTGGTAATTTGTCTTTAAATAAACGGAACAAAAGTTTATGAGTTGTAATTTTTTTACTATTATACATATATATATGCGACGTAGTAAATATACAATAGAGTTTGAAAAGAGATATGGAGAGAAAATACCCGATAGAAGAAAAAGGACATTAGCAAAATATTTTAAAATAAAAAAGGCATTAATAAGAGAAGTGTTTAATCGTGGTGTGGGTGCGTATAATACAAACCCAAGTTCAGTGCGTAAAGGTGTGAGTTCGGCGGAACAGTGGGCGATGGCGAGAGTATATAAGTTTATATTGAATGTTGAAAATAAAAGACAAAATAAACCATACCCGACAGGACGAGGTCACGACGCAGATGTGGTTGAGAAAGCGACGAATTAAAAAAAAAATTGATTTGGATTTCCTCCTACTCTCCATAGACATATTCAAGATGGCGAACAACAACAACAACAAAAGCGACTATGAGAGTGAGAGCGATTACGAAAGCGAGGACGAATACGACCACTATGACCCGCCGAAGTTGCCGAAAGAACCTACGATTGAAGATTATACTCGGGTGGTCGGGTATGAGAGTTGCTGGGTAGATGTGAAGGAATACTCACACAATCTTATCGGGTTCTATCTGCGAATGTGTGCGGATAAATACGGAAAAGAAGAGGCGAACAATATTATTAAAAAAACTGGTTTGGAAAGACTTGGGTGGAGAACTATGCCGCTGACCGAGAAATAATTTATTAAGTAATTTATTAATATAACTACTTAAAAAGACCCAAAAATAATAAGTTATTTAAATATAATTATAATTATATTGTTATAACATCATAAAAACGTCAATTATAATAAAATAACTATAATTTTCCGTTTCGGGGCGTAAAACTGGCGAATAATTTATTTAGGAATTAATATAATAAAACAATTTAATAATTAATTTAAAATAATATATTTAGTAATATATATAATGGAAAAAGAAAAACAATCTCTCATCAAAGAATTAGGCGAAAGCACCGCCAAGTCTTACGCTGGTTCGTATATGAGATTACGAAAAATATTAAATATTACCGACAAGAGAAAACCTATCAAAAAAATTCCTATTGATACAATCTTACATCACATAAAAGATGTGGAAAATCCATCTACCGCATACAGTGTATTCGTAATCGCAAAGAAACTTTTTTCTTACGCCGACAATAAGGAAAACTTTGATGCGTTGGATAAAATCATCAAAGAGAGAAAGAGAGATATTCAGGTAAGCAAGAATAAAAATCTCACACAATCTCTGCCGACTTATAAAGAGATTGCGACAGCAGTCAAAAAAGAAACTGACCCTCGCAAATATATTACCAGTTTCATTATGTTTAAAATTAATACGAGAAATCAAGACATCGCTCTCGCTGACCTACACTCTCAAAAAAAAGACAAATATGATGAGAAAAGAAATCATCTTATTCTTGATGGGAATAAAGTTATATTTATTCGCAACGTTTATAAGACTGCGAAAAAATACGGACAAAAGAAAAACATTATTGCTGTTAAAAAGTTTGCCGATGCTGTGAAAGAATTACTCGGGGATGCTGATACAAAACCATTATTCTCTCGCAAAAATGGAGAGCATATCACACCCGCATCTATCGCATCCTATTTAAAAAAATATGTAGTGCTTGGATTGAATGAAGGTCAAATTATTAAAGCAGTTTTAAAATATGCCGACGAAGAAGGCAGTTATGATATGCTGCGAAAAATATCAGCAAATCGGGGAACTGGTGTTAATGTCCTCCTACAAGAATACGATGTTTCAAATATTAAAGAACCCACAGAAATCATTACACAGAAACAAGATGTTAAGCAAACTGTGGAGGTTGAATAAATCGGCGATGGTCGGCGAGATGGTAAGAGTTAAATAATATCTTTTGGTTCATCGGCACTTCCACACAGTCAAATAATGCTTTCGGTGTTTTGTATTTCTTTTTCTTAAATACTAAATCGTTATAATTTAGGATTGGAATACGTTTTAATATTTCTTGCTTCGTTGGAAATAATCCACAATATCCAATTCTATTTCGCTCGTAATCACTATACATCACAACTATGAATAATTTATTTACCATTTATATATGCTAAATAAAATATTTATTGACTATACAAACATCATACTCGGAGGAGTGGGGGACGGAGTGGGGGTCGGCGGTGGTGGTGCTTCTTTCTTTTCTTTCTTCGTATATTTTCTTTTTGGTTTTACTTCTGCTGATTTCGCTTCTGCTTTTTGAGAAGCGATGAGTGCTTTATATTGTTTCATCGTAAGCGGTTTATCGTCGGGGTCTTCTTGGGGTGTTTCCTTAATTGGTTCGCCTTTGTATAGAGGCGTATCAAGCGTAACTTCCTTTTTTAGTTTTGGTTTTTCTTTTTCGGTTTTATTTTTTCTCGCTGCCGCCATATCTCGTAATCGCTGGTCGTTCGCTAATTGTTTAGCACTCCTCACCCTTTTCGGTTTTTCCTTTACCAATTTAGGAGGCGGGGGAATATCATCAAACTCCTCTTCGCTACTGCTACTATCTTCAATTACTTCAATATGTTCTTTTTCGCTTAACTTCTCAATAGGTTTCCTCACTATTTTTTTCTTCGCCATTATATATATATGGAAAATATAAAAAAGTTAGAAAGCGAAGCGGATTTTAATTTGCTAAATAATAACCTTGATAATATTATTAACGATAGTGTCTATGACGACGGCAGAGATTGGACGCAAGATGAGATTAATTTATTTGTTAAACAATTCACTTCATTTCAAGAAGAGCAAGATGTGAAGATTGATATGAATATGCTTGACCCTAATTTTATTTCGCTGGAAGATTATAAGCAAAAGTTTAACGGTTTTGATGACGAAACTCTGAAATATATGGTGGAGTGTGAGAACAAAAAATTGGAGGATGCTCGTATTCCCCCTCTTATAGTGCGGAACGAAAATGTAACTTTAACAGATAGTTTATCTAATGTTATATTAAATGACGAGAAAAATTGTAAATCAAAAACAGAATGTAACTCAAATTGTGAAAGTGGTTCTCGGGGACTTGAAGAAACCGAGAAAGAAGAAGAAGAAGTCAGCGTCTAAACCTAAAATGCGGTTTGCGTTAGATGTTGCTCGTAATCCACAACCTTATCAAATCCCTCTATACTTCCCCCCCTTTCCGTCGGTCATCAATAACCAACCAAAACAACCGAGTATTCAAAAAGCGGTCGCAAGTGCTTTAAGAAATTATAACGATGTTAATACTGCCGAATTAAGAAGATTGAGGGGTGATTTAACAGCATACCGCCAAGAAGCACAAACGGCGTTTCATCAGAACGTCGCCTATCCAAGAGCAACCGTTGATGTTGGTTCTTTTGACGGGGCGAGTATTTCCGATAATAATTCTGTTATATCGGGAAGTGATATAAGTAATGTTGGTTCTTCTACCTTAACCGCAGCAGAACCCGACAGCGATTTTACTGCTCCATCCTCTGCTTCCTCAAATATAAGTTTTGGGAGAGCGGAAGGGTTAATAGCAGATATGGGAAGAATTGTTGGCGATATGTATCAATCAAGCGAAAGCGAAACTCCCTCCGCTTTATTTAGGAGAGCGGGTGCTGGGGCGGGACGATTGACCGAACCCGAGATGACGACCGATACACAATTTTCCCCTACTGATGTTAGTGATTTTGAAGGATTAACTTCGGGGACATCCGTCGGTAGAGGTGCGGAGGGTGGATTTAAAAGAGTTTCATTTGGAGAACCTATGGATTTAACAGAACCTGAAAGCGATTTCGCACCAAGAGCATCTCAACAGCAAAGGGCATCTCGGCGTTCAAGAGTTTATGTTGATAATGCTTCTAATCGCAGATTGGGTAGGGTAGGGAAGAGTTATTAAAGTCCCCCAGTCCCCCAAGTCCCTCTAAAATCCAAACCTTTTTTTGTATTCTAATTCTTTGTAGTCACATCCCGTAATCTGTAAAGAGGTTTGGGAAAGTGGGGGACTTCGGGGACTGGGGGACTTTGGGGAGTTTGATATTATTATTCTCTTATTATATTATAAATGAAAATTACAGAGATTGAAAATAAGGATTTACAAGTCAAAAAGGTTGAGATGGATTGCGACAAATGTATAAAGGACAGTAAGGGGAGAAGCATCGCACTACCTCTTATGAATACATCGCACTTCTATATTATTAACGGTGCGAGTGGGATGGGGAAAAGTAATTTAATCGTATCATTATTGAAGTCGCAAAAAATTACCAAAGATAAAAAAGCAAAACTCTCATATCGTAAAATGTTTGATAAAGTAATTTTTGTATCACCTTCTGCGGGAACAATCAAAGATAGTCCTCTTGAAAAAATAGCAGACGACCAAAAGTTTGACGAATTAAATCACGAAGTATTTGACCTACTGGAAGATATTGGGGAAGACGCTGTGGAAGATAATAAACACAATCTGTTAATTTTAGATGACGTATCCTCACAATTACGCTCACGAGAAAATGAGAAAATATTAAATCAAACTATTAAAAATCGTCGGCATAAAAATCTCTCGGTGTGGATTGTCGGTCATAAAATTACAGACCTCTCTCCTTCGTTACGGTCTAATGCGAATATGATATTTTTATTCAAACCTAAAACTAACAAAGAAGTCACCGCCATTCAAGAAGAATATATGCTTATGCCGAAAAAACAAGCGGAAGAAATTTTTAACGCTACTTACAAATCTCGTTACGATTTCCTCTTGATTGATACATCGTTAAGAACGAGTGCTGACTTCCGCTTTTTTAGGAATTATAATGAACTAATTTTTGAAGAAGAAGACAAAAATGAAAAAGAAGATTAGTATTTTTCTTTGTATAATATATAAAATGGGAGTTAATTTCTTACGAAACGTAGAGAAGGCAGTCACACACGGCGGTCGTGCGGGAAAAAAAGGCAAACGCACCGTTCGCCAGTTAAAGAAGGCGAAAAAACAAGCGAAGAAAGGAAATGTTGCTGGTGCGGAAAAGTTCGCCGCCAAAGCATACAAATCGGGAAAACAGGCGACCAAACAGGCGGTCAAAGGTGGTAAGGCGGTCAAACGTGGCGGCAAACAGATTATGAAAGCGGGTCGGGCGGCGGTTAATCGTAATCCAGCGGGAGTTGCTGCTGCTTTTGTAGAATAAATATATTCAGATAATATATATGGAAAATCTTGAATTACAATTACAAAATAATATAATAATGTATTCTCGCCCAACCTACCCATATATAGAAGAAATTAACGGATTAAGCGATTGGTATGACGGAGAGGATTGTTTTCATCAAGAGAATAAAATCCGCTGGGTATTAGATGCGATAAAGTTAAGAAGAGATATAAATATTGAGAGGTTGGATTGCGAGTGGAGAATATTCGTCCAAGATATTGCCGCTAATTTTGTATTTTCAGGGAAAGTTTAGGAAAATAATTTTCAAAACAATTAATTAAAAAATTGATTTAGAAAATTATTTTCTATGTATAGTATAAAATGAGTGATTTAGAAAACGAAGTAATTTCAGAAAAAATTGATTTGGATTGCGAGGATGATGTTAAGAGCAAGATGATGACCCCCAAGCAACTTGTAGAAGATGGTTATACGATTATGAATGTTCGCACCAAACAGCAAAAATGGAACGGCAAGGTTTTAGCAGCAAAATCTCCAATTAACTCTCGGTGTTATGGATTGACGGGTTGGGAGAAGATGCCTCACGACGCAATTGTCGCACAATCTAATTACGACGAACCATATACTGTTGGTTTTGGGATTAGACTGGGAGAACAAGAAAACGGCAAACTCATTCTTTCGTTAGACTTTGATTGCTGTAAAAAAATAGATGGTGAATATGTTGATTGTTACGAAACTCTTAAATTACTTGGTGATTACCGAGAACTGGTAGGAAACGAGGAAGGTATGTTTTCGTCAAGCACAGAAGGTAATAAAAATGTATTGATTGATTATACAAACTCACCTAAACTAAAAGAGGCAGTTTGGGGAGTTGGTAAAAATAATATTCATAGAGATGATTGTGGTTTGGAATTATTGATTTACGGTAATCAAGTCATTCCGCCTACCGCAACCAAATGTAAAAAAAACGGGTGCGACGGAAACCCAAGAGAATATCTTACTGATACAATATTTAAAGTTGTTGATGATGACGACCCAGCAGTCCAGTATATTATTGATTATATCGGCACTTGTAAAAAGGTTGAACCTCCAAAAAAGAAAAAACTAAAAATCAAACAAAAAAAAGAAGAAACAGAAGAAACAGACCCGATTGACGAAGATGACGAACTTTTGGATATGGTTTCTGTGGAAACGTGGGATGATTATCACTCTTGGAAAAAGTTGGTTTGGGTAATGAAGGACAACAACTATTCAAGAGAACTCGCAATAAAATATTCACGAAAGAGTGATAAATATGATAAAGAAGGGTTTGATAATATTTGGGATAATGCTCCCGAGAATATCACACTTACACAAGGCACTATTAATTATTACGCAAAAAAAGGCAATCCTATTGCCTACGAAAAATATATTCATAAAAATATATTGGAAAACAAAACCAAGATTGAGTTTGTGAAAAGCAAGACGGATAAAGGTTTCGCAGAAGCGGCGATTGAACTTTTGGACGACGATATTGTATTTACAGAACAAGCAGAAATATTTGTATATTATAAGAGATTTTGGAGAAAAGACGATAAGATGGTGATGTATATTATTCAAAAAAAGATTATTGATTTGTGTAATGCCTACCTACAAAAATTATATGAAGAACAAAAAATTTGTCCCCCCGAAGAGATTGAGATGAGAGGTTTAGGCAAAAAGATTGAAGAAACAGGCAAAACGATTGGGTCTATATCCACTCACGCTAAACTGAACTCGGTTTTGTCGCAAATGAAAATTAGTCTTATGAATAAACAACAAAATATTAGGTTTGATGCGAAAACGCCTCACGTATTCTGTTTCAATAATATTGCCTTTGACCTTGATACTGGTGAGGAATATGATATTAAAAAAGAGGATTATATTACGATGAGAGCGGGATATGATTATGAAGAACCAACAGAAGAGGGAGTAAGTTTGATGAAGAAGATATTTGAAGATATATTTCCAAAAGAAGAAATGAGAAAAACATACATCTCAATCCTTCGTAGTGGTTTGTCGGGAGAACGTCAAGAAAAACTATTTATGGCGAATGGTGGCGGGAGAAATGGTAAGGGGTTGTTAAATGAGTTGATGATGGAAACAGTTGGAAACTACGGACAAAAACTCAATATGTGTGTGATTACTGATAAAATCAAAGGCGGAGCAAACGCAGAAGTCAGTAATTTACATAAAAAGAGATGGGTTGTCGCAAACGAACCGAATGATGATGAGGTCATCAAAGCGGGAAATATTAAACGCCTTACTGGTGATGAGCGGATTGATGCTCGGGGATTATATCAAGATGGTAAGAACCCCACTATTCTAAACTTAACATTTGTGATTGAGTTGAATAAGATGATTGCTCTACAAGGTCGTATAGACGATGCGATTGTAGAACGTCTTGTGAAGGTAGATTTCACACAGTTCTTTACAAGTAACGAGTTGGAGTTGAAAAATAATCCTAATGCTAAAAAGGGAAATCCCGAATACAAAAAGGAATGGTGGAAGGAGGAAAACAAACACGCATTCTTCAAATATTTATTGGGTAATCCTAATGAGTTATACATTTGTGATGAAGCAAAGAACTCGGCAAAAGAATACTTACTTAATAATGATGATATGTATAATTGGTTTATTGATAATTATGAGAAAGTTGATAATCCTACTGATTATGATTATGTATCTATTAAAGATATTTATGAATTATGGAAAGAAAGTGATTTATATAGTAATATGAGTAAAGCAAATAAGAGAAAAGCAAATATGAAACATTTTAAGCAAAGCAATATATTGGAAAATAATGAAATGAAGAAATACTATGTTGAAGAATATCAAAAATATAAAGATGGGAAAAGGATAATAAGTAAAAAGAGTGTTCTTGTAAATTGGAAGAAAAAGACGAATTGTAAAATAAATATGGATAGTGATGAAGAATAACCCAGAAAACCCAAAAAAACCCAAAAACCCAATTCTTGCCCCCCAAAATAGCAAAGTGTCCCGAGAACGTTCCATATAGAGGACTTTGTTAAAACAGGGGGCAAAAACTGGGTTTTTGGGTTATTTTAGAGTTTGGTAGATTTGTAATTAGATTTGTAGATTTTGTATATATTAATATTTTTTATTTATTTATATATATGCCTCATACTAAATGGACTGATGATAATGATTGGAATACCCCTTCGTATGTGTGGGACAAAATAATACCTTACATTCCAAAAGAAAAGACAATATGGTTGCCTTTTTATAATGATGGATATTCGGGGAAATATTTAACAGAAAA
>Ga0187218_1000162_pt1 | contig 19642 bp, 18 predicted proteins | sample 14SPOviralmetaG_FD_130167 | JGI IMG/M metagenome (GOLD analysis project Ga0187218, IMG submission 130167) | Marine viral communities from the oligotrophic San Pedro Time Series (SPOT) site, San Pedro Channel, CA, USA - 14 SPOT_SRF_2010-08-11... | ecosystem: Environmental > Aquatic > Marine >...
CTGAAGGTAACGATGTAAATTCAAGAGATGAAGAGCTATTAGCAGTAAGTGTAGCTATGTGTTGATAAGGTGTATTACTCTTAATCAGCGTTGTTACATCAGACGTTGAAACACCTGATGCTCCACTACTACCACCAGAACTAGCAACTGTAAGACTGTTAGTATTTAAAGTTAATCCCATGTTAGCCTCCTATGAACTTGTTACGCCAGTTACTCGTAACTTGAGTGAAGGGCTTGGATAGCCAGAACGACCACTAATTGTTGAGTTGCTTGGTGTTCTTTCTATTTGCTGAATATCTCGACCATAACTTTGGCTTAATGTAGCAGTACCAACAACACCTTTGGTGGGAGTGTCTTCTTCAAAATCCACAAACGCTACTTGGTTATTATTATTAATGTAATATAATCTACTGCCAACAACCGCATGATTACATTCGTAATCACCAAAATTATGGGGAGACCCTCCTAAAGATAATTCAGTGTAAGTATTATTAGAACCACTAAACGATGTTCCTTTAGTCCAATGATAATATCTGATTGCATTGCTTCCTTCAGGAACTAAAAGAACGTATCTATTTCCACTTCTTTTTACAGCATAATAAGTTCTATTAACATCTGTTAAAATATTTGAAGGATTACCAGTTGTCCACTCAACAACACTGCCATCAGAAAAATCATAAACTTGTGCAGTATCACTATCAGACCTAGACCAGAAAAAAAGGTACTCATCTCTATACCCAAAAAATCTTGCCCGTGTATAGTTGTTCGACAAATTATGATTTACAAGTCTGGTTATGTTTCCGTCATTAACATCCATCCTATCAATACCAGCAGTGCCACTACCATTGTACCAGTAAACATAGCGAAAACCATCAAACCATTTAGGACTATAAGAATTAGTATTAGTCGCAACAACGCTTCCAGAGCTATTATATAAATACATCCCTGTGGTTGCATTCAAATTATCTACACAAATTAAATCATAATTGTTTGTACCAACAGAAGGGGCAAATATGCGTCTAGTATTATCTACCGCAATAGATGAGGACAAAGCATTTGTTGTAGATGCTATGTTTGTATTAGTTGTAACACCATTAACAGTTGCGATTGTATGGGTTTGATAGTTTGTTCCGCTATTTTGCAATGGAAATTCGTAGTCCACATAATTTAAAGGTATTGCACTTTATTTAACTTTTACTGTTGAACTAGGTGCAATTATTTCCGAACCACTAGAGCTTCCTGTTAAAGCAACAACATCAAAGTCGTTTACTTTAAGAGTGCCGTTAACTTTTATGGTTGCATCAGTGTCTTCTACTTGAATGTTTTTTATAACATGAGATGTACTACTGTTTGTTGTAACTATCGTAGCCTCTCCATTACTGTCAAAACTACTTTCTGTTAAAGTGTTTCGATAAATTTCTGCGAGTGTGTCAGCCATATTAATAATCTCCAAATGCTAAAGTTGCGGCATAAGAAAATCCTTGTATGCCTGTTAAAGCAGAGCCATCTATAGCCCCTAGTTTTCCGTTGCTATCAAGCTGTGGAATGTTGTTAGCAGATGTGCCTACATTCAGCGCAGCCGCTGTTCCCAGACTTGGGGTTCCACTTACGTCTGAGTAAGCACCGCTAGTTGCTACTGCATGTAAGCCAGTTACGTCAGATGCTGCGCCACTAGTTGCTACAGCCGATAGACTAGAGGTAGCCGCCTTAGTATTTATCTGAGTTTGAACATCAGAACTAAGACCTGTTAATCGATTTATCTCAGTTGCCGAAACGGTTACGCCAGTTATCTCGCCTACAGCTATTGCACCGTCTGCGAGGATGCCACTGGGCGTATTACCAGTGGATATAAAATCTGCAAAGTCTCTTGCTCTGGACATTAGCTTGGGTCTCCTAATACTAATACAGTGTCACTGTCAGTTGCATGACCGACCCGATATGTTCCTGATGTTGCGAGGGCTGTACCTGATGGGTTTGCAAAGAGCTTTTGCCCTTTTTGAAAAGACGAACCAGTTATATCTACTGACCTGTTTAAGATACCAACAGACCCTGCTGCACCTGATGCAATAGCTTCTTTAGCTTCACCAAAATGTTTGTCCATGTTTTCTGAAACATAAGGCAGATCAAAGCGTGACATATTTAAATGGTTAGTTGTGTCCATATAAGAACCTGCACCACCACCGCCAACAACATGGTCATTGTTAAATATAATTCCCATACCGCCAGAACCATAAACAGGAAACGTCTGAGCAAATTGTAATTTTAAACTACTTAAATTTGGAGCGTTAGGAGCAAATTGTCCTGTTCCAGTTTCTGAAACTGCACCGTTACTTGCTAATTTCCAGTAAAATATTTCACCGCCAACGTGGTCTACAGCAACCCATAGTTTTATAAATGGATTCCAACCAAGACCAGAACCATATCCAGTAAAACCACTTGGTAAAGTTATTGCAGAATAAGTTGTTATATCTAAAGTATCTACATCTACACTAAATGGTAAATAATATGGTACGCCACTTACTTGTAAGCACCATACCCCAATATTAGTTTCTTCATCATATATTACTCTAGTACCATAAGCAGCCCCAAAAGTTAAACCAGTGTTTTTCTTAGTACCATATGTCGTACCAGTTGCCTCTACTTTGGCAGCTACCATTATAGCAACGTTTGCTTGTTCTCCGACCATAATATGAACATCATTTTTTATATGACATCCTGCAAAACTATTATTAGACCAGTTTGTTCCTTTAGTACCTGATGATGTATTAGAAGGTCTTTGAGTGTAGATAGCATCAGTTCCATGTGACATAACAGGTGTAGTGTTACTTCCATCCCAAGTACCATGTGCCATAGAAAATTCTCCATTTCCTAAAGCACAGCCCATAGCAAAACTACTGCTACCATCTCCACTTGCTGAAATATAACAACTAGTTGATGAGTTTGAAGAATTAGTAGCAGTTCCTTCAGATGTAGTTGACCAATTAGAGCCGTTCCATCTTTGCCCTCTTACATATTGATAACCATTAGTTGCTCTATATCCTAAGAGATACCCTTCACTTGGACTTCTTTTTTGGGATAGCCAACTTGCGTACATAGATGTTTGCAGTCGTTGAGAAGCATTAGTAAAATTTTCAGAACTAGAATCATAATCATAACTTTTTAAAGTTCCATAATTGCCAGAACTTTGTCTGTAAAAAATTAAATATTTATTGTGAGTTTGGTTATAATTACCAGAAAAAGGAAACATCCCATAACTTTGGTTAGTACTTCCAGCATATAATTTTATACCGTTGTTTGATTTAGCAAAGTCATCGGCTATAGCTGTAGAGGTAACTGGTGCAACCGTACCGTTGTCATTTAGAACAACTAAGTCACCGTTAGCGACAGTAGCACTTGCTTGGAATTTGCCAGAAGGGTCTCCGCCACCACCGCCAGAACTTCCGCCTGTTAAACTTGAAAGTGTAGCCATTTATGAAACTCTCCATTCTGTTCCGTTGTAGACGAGTGCAAGTTGTGCGTATGCTACGTCTACAACCAAAGTCGCATCGCCATTGATGTTATTGCCATTACCTGCAACGGTTAAGTTATTTACTGAAAAATCCCCTGCAATTTGTCGTACTTCAACGAAGTCTCCAGTATTTGCTGAAGAGGGTAATGTTAAAGTAAATGCAGAGCTTGATACGTCACAAGCGTTTCGAGTATTTTTGGTTACTGTGGCGTTAGTAGTAATAATACTAAAGCCAGTAAGTTTGTCTAATGCCGTACCATCCGTTGCTATGTCTCTACCATCTACTGTACCTGAGACAATAATGTTTCCAGTGACATCTAATGGCTTATTCATCGTCCACTTATCGCCAGTAGAGGCATAATTAAATGTGGCTGAAGCACCGTCTACGGTTAAACCTGCGCCATTGGCAGCGGCTGCGCTTGAAGCACCCTTGGCTACTGTAATATTTAAATCATCAACATCTAATGTTGTTGAATTGATAATAGTCTGAGTTCCGTTAACTGTAAGCCCCCCAGTTACTGTAAGGTCACCGCCAAGACTTACGTTCCCAGAAGTATCTTCATTAACTAGAGGTATCCAGTTTCCACCATGTGCGTAATAGCCTTTGCCAGTGCCATGCACATGAGCGAACATCCCATGATAGGTACTGGCACTTGGAAGATCACCAAGCGCAGAGTAGACATTTGAGTACAAGATTTTACCAGTAGTGGTAATATCATTCGCACCCATATTTATTGCACCACTAAACGTAGCCCCAGTTAGTTGAGCATATCGGGCATCTGATTGTGTCTGGGTATAATGGGTTGATAAGCTAAAAGTGCCGTAGCTAACAATAGCAAGGGTATCACCTGTATTTGCTGCACTTCCTAAAGTAACAGAAGTACCGTTTGTGGCAGTGAAGTCTGATGGGTCTAGACGCAAACCATTTAAAAATACGTCACAGAAAGTGGGGTCATATGTGGCAGGGAATACAGTTGTAGAACCGCCATATGATCCACTATTTGTACCTACTGTATAATCTTGTCTTTCAGCCGTACCATTTACTGATGAACCTGCCGCCTGGAAACCGCCAGAGCCATACACCTTCATCAGGTTATTAGCCGTATCGAACCATAGATCCCCAATCGTCAAATTTGAGCCAGATGGTGCAGTAGCTGATACAAAGTATGTATCTAAAAACTGTTGGGCTGTTGTAATGGAAGTCTGGGCTGTAGAGGCATGGGTAGCAGCATTTTGTTCTGAGGTAAGGGCTGCAGCCGCACTGTTTGCAGCCGCTGTAGCTGAACCTGCAGCCGCTGAAGCACTTCCTGCAACGGAGTCTACATACGCCTTGTTTGAAACATGGTCACTGGCAGTTGGGTTTGGAACACCGCTGACAGTATTATTGCCCATCGCAATAGCACCAGACATAGTGCCACCAGAGAGACTAAGTTTGAGAGCGTCTTGGGTATCTACATAAGATTTGTTTGTGAGATCTGGCGTATTGGTAGGTGCATAAGTAGTCGTAATCTTCTGGCTACCCATGTCGATAGCACCTGTCATAGTGCCGCCGCCAAGAGGTAGTTTTGCTGCTATAGATGCAGTTACGTTTGTAGAGAAATTTGCATCATCGCCTAGCGCAGCCGCTAACTCGTTGAGAGTATCTAAAGTAGCAGGGGCTGACGCTACTAGATTAGCTACGGCTGTATCAACATCGATTTTTCGGGCGGCATCATTATTATTTTGAGGTGCAGATAAATTCTGAATAGTACCTGTCGTACCTGCATCCATGTTAAGAGTGCCGTTGATGATCACATCATTAAAAGTAGATGATCCAGTGGTAGCTGTGACGTTACCAGTGATCCCACCAGTAAGATTACCTGTCAGAGTTCCATTTATAGCTAAGTTGTTAAAGGTAGATGTACCAGAAGAAGCCGTTACGTTACCTGCCACATTACCAGTGAGATCCCCAGTGAAACCACTTGAGGCAGCAACTGTTGTGCCAGATATAGCCGTTGGGTTTGTAGACCCGATTACGACACCGTTGATTGATCCGTTATTACCTGCACCGCCTACGGTTACTGAGCCTAGAGTAGAGGTAGTTGAGTTGAGTGAAGCGAGGGTACTAAGACCTGTTACTCCAAGTGTGCCACCTACAAGTGCGTTACCTGCAAGGTGTAGGTCTTTGTATTTTAGGGTACTGCTACCAATGTCTATAGTATTAGTGACTGAAGGAGTTAAACTCGTTCCAGTGTTAGCTACAATCTCATGCCATTCGGCTGCAGAAGATGTTGCAGACGCACAAATAAATATTCGCTTTGTAGTGGTATTTATCCAGAGAGATCCTACTGCATAGTTCTGTGAGCTATCGTTTGTAATAGTAGGATTGCTTGTAGCGAAGTTATTCTTACCACCGCTACCACCATTAGCGGCTTGTAGAAATCCAGATACGGAAGTCGCTAGAGGTATCTGTGGAGCATCTCCTGTAGCACCAGTATGACCATGACCTGTTGTTGCTTCAAACGCTGCTAATAGTTGGTTAAATTCAGCATTAAGTGGTGGAGCCGTGATATCCGCGCCATTAATAATTTGGCTTACAGATTGGCGAGTATATCCTGCCATGTTCTACCTTCTCCCCGAAATCGAAAATTCAAATACTAAACCTTGGATGGAGTAGGGTTCTGATTGACCCACTGTCACAAAGGTTGCTCTTGTTGAAAAACCTGATCCTTGAACGTCAGCCGTAAGAATTGGCTTTGAGTTGCCCCCATAGAGTGCGTTGGCATCTCCGTAATCTAAATTCAGTGCGTTATATCTAACTGGACCGCCTGTTGAAGCCTGAGTATATTCTGAGGGCTTACTGGTATTGTAGTCTCCCCAATCATAATCAAGTGATAAAAAGAAAGTTGCAGGACCTTCTGCGCGTACAAAGGTGTTTACCTTGCGAAGTGTCTTCCTGACTTCTGTATCGCCAAAGTCGAGGTAGGGGGTGCTATAGACTGCAACTATGTCATTTCCTGCAAAGCTTTGACCATTCTCTTGCTGATAAACTTTACCGTCATAATCTCCATGAACGACATACTCTTCTGAGCCAATATAACCAGACTCAGCAACCGAAGCTCTAATTCCATTTAGTTCCCCAAAAGACCAATTTATAGAACCTTGGGAGTCGTATAGCCCACCAATTATTCCGTAGCTATCGACTTGTGGGGTAGTGGCATCTCCGACAAAGAACCTGACCTGACTTTTACTTCTTATGACCACTGAGTTAACTGTGTCGGTAGAGTAGTTTTTTATTAGGTTAACCAGTGTGACCTGTATTGGCTTACTTACTGTTTCTAATTCTACGTCACCAATTTTAGATGTTGAGGAGACAGGTCTGAAACCGTCTGGTGCTAAGAAGAGTAGGTCACCTGCAATCTCGACTACGCTGTCTCGCGCTATGCAGCCTACGTTGTTAGTCACACTCTCAAGAGCAAAGGTAATTCCACCTGCAGAGTTCTTGGTTGTTCCTACTTTCTTTATAGAGTTTGTTCCAAATACGAAGAGGTCATCTCTAAAAGGTTTAATTTGGACTACATTAAAAGCAGGACTTAGAGATCCACCCCCTGCAGCCGATGTCCAAGTATAGGGATCATTAGGTGCAGAGTGTCTAATAGTGGCTCTCGATGTCAGATCACCACCTACCCAGAGATGGTTCTGATACTCTCCTACTATCGAAGGGGCATCTACAAGTTGGTTACCACCTGGACTGCTAGTACCGCCAGAATTAGCTTGTTGTAGTTCGTACCAGTTAGTTCCATCGAAGATTACTGCAGGATTGATCCCATCTACAAAACAAATGCTAGATCCAGTACCCCAATCGAATTGCACTTGTCGTATTTTACTTATGCTCAAGCTACCAGAAACTGTGTTTCTAGTGGGCTGATTAGCAATAAGCTGCCAACCAGAGTATGCAACAAATTTATAAAACTTATAAGTAGTCGCGCCTACATCTTTTCTTGCGGCTATAAAGTAGGGATTGCCTATATGCTCGTTCTTGTAGAGAGCTAATCCTAGTACTGCGCCCTCTGCACTTGATCCACCAACTGTAGTATCTAGACCGCCTAAGTGGTGATAGCCTTCGATGCGTCTGTAGCCGCCATAAAGACTTGGCTCAAAGTTGACCAATCTTGTAGCTGAACCAGACTTATTATCTGACAGATCTAAGTGGTTTTCATTACTATTCAGACCGCCACTACATATAAGTTTGAAGGACTCAATTTCATCTGCCATTAAAAGGCTACCCTTGTATCCCTGACATACTCAAAATTATTTATATAAAGTGTCTGTAAATCTTTTATTCCAAGCGTGAATGCTTGGTAGGCGGCATTAGCAGCTTCTATATTGTCCTTAAACATGTATAGATGATATAAAGCCCCATCCACTATTACAGTATCAAAGGCTTCTGGTATTCTGGTTACATCACTACTGTTTGTTAGATCTGTGTAATTTAAGTAATATCTAAATCGTACATTGTAAGCTGCATTGGGTGAGGGAGTTATACCAAAGCCACTTCCATGTGATGGAAAGACATTGTCTGGTATACTTCTACCTGCACTACCTGCAGAGTAGTCGGCATCTCGATGTCTGGCGTACCACTCATCTCTTTCCATAAAACCTAATGTTTTAAAAGATGCACGTAAACTGGAATCTTCTTGGATCTGAAAACTGTTCCAATCCACTTTCTTAAAAGCATTAGGCCAACTATATTCGGACTGACCTGCAGTTAAGGTTTGTGTAAATTCGGCTGCGTTAAAAGGCCACTCAAATTCTGCTTGGTTAATTTTACTTACTGCAGCTTTTACTGCGTCCTTGACTAAACTTTGTATGCCTCTAGTATTTGCAAATTCAGCCGTAGCTATTTCTACTTCATTAAGTCTGCGAAGAACCATATTACACAAGTTTATATAAGTAGAGGGCATTTAGCGTTGTCCTAATATGAGGATAAGGGGCCAGTACGCACTGACTAGCCCCCTAGAGTAGTTATTGTTTATGCAAGGTTGTAGTTTGCAGTGAACAATGTTTCTGGGCGTAGGATTTTCCTACCATATAAATTTAAGCCCCTATATATATCTGCGAAGGTTGTTGGTGAACGGAAAGTCTCTGTTTTAGCAATTTGCTGTGCAGTTGCTACTGCAGAGGCATGACCTGCTACCATTACACCGAAGTTGGCTTCAGAACCTGCAGTTGCTGCAGTACCTGGACCAGTACCTAGATATGGTAGATTGTTTGACTTGTAGATTGAGAAGCCTCGAATAGTACCTGGAAGTCTACCATTACGCATCTCATCACCGCCACCGAAGTCGCTGTTAATGAGTTTTGATGATTCATCCATTAGTACTTCTGCGAAGACAGGATCTACTACCAACCAACGTCCATCTGTATCCACATTTGCGGAATCCATTAGACGAGCCATGCGGTTCATAATAGCTAGTGGAGAAGTGATACCACCTGCACCACCACCTGCAGCGATTGGGATAGATGTTACTTCTGAAGTACCACCTACGTCTGAACCACCGAAGTCTGTGATGTCTAGCTTATTGGCTGCAAGCAATTCGTCATTACCTGCACTTGAGTCGGCTTTAGTACCGTTTATGTCACCTGAAGCTGAACGTCTTGCCCATGAAGAGGGTGTCTTCCAACCTGATAGATAACCTAGTACTTCAGCGTCCATAGTGTCACGCAGTTTATATCCTGCATGGTCACTAGCTAGGTCACCAAAAGAAATGTGCGCGTGAGCTTCTTCAATATCGTCCAATGCAAATTGAAAATAGTTTGCTTGATCGACAACCATCGTGAAGTCAGCGTCTGTTAGGTCTTGAGTTGCTAATGCCGTACCTCTTTCATAAGTTGTTACGTTTACGGTTGGCTCCTTTATAATTCTAATTGAGTCACCAAAGTTAGCTATCTCACCACTGTAATCAGTGTTGGTAACCGCGTCTACTACAGAAGCCTTTCTCAGGGCTAACTGTACTTTTTTGGAAAATATAATCGGGCTGAAATTACCGTTAGGTAAGTTACTGTAGCCTGATGCGCTTGGAAATGCCATTGTGTTTCTCCTATATGAAATGGCTTTTAATTAGCCTCAACGTGAGGCAGCTATATCAGATAAGTAAAACTCAGTGTCAGTAGTCATAGGAGTGTCATACTAGGTATGGTTCCCATCTCACTGGTGGACTTTGTTAGTAATTTATCTGGAAGGGTAAGGTGAGGGGTGTACCTAATTAGGTGTCCATCACACTTAGTAATTCAATAGTGTCATTATACCATAGACACCTATTTATATCAATAGTTAAGTGTTAACGTGCTGCGCCTGAAACATCATACTCAAATTTACCAGAGGCTAATGCTTCTTGTATAGCATCTTGGTTTTTCTCAAACTCTTTGTCAGACATTCTAGCTACTGCACTTTCTGAAAATACAGCCTTTGATTTGGCTGCAGGAGTAGAGGATGTAGCTCTACCTATGGATTGGGCGGCACTCTTAGAAGTTTTTGTTCCTGTTTGAGCTTTATACAAATCAATTGTACTAGCTGCCCAATCTGAGTCTGTATTATTTTTATAGACGCTATCTTGGATAGTAGGATGCTGTAATGCTACCCAATTATGAAACTTTCTATCCTGACGAATTTTTGCAAAGTCAGGATGTCTCTCAAGTAGACGTTGTTCGGCTGATTTCTTATGTATCTGCTTTTCAAATTGTTCTACTTTTTCAAGACGCTTTTCGCCTTCTCTGAGAGCTTCGTTAGCCCTTTTTTGGGCAATTGTATCAACAATCTTGGCAACGTCAGGGTAGCGTTTAGCCCAAGCTTCAACTTCTTGATCAGTTTTTGGAAACTTGATTTGGCTTCTTGTGGCTGCATCAAGCTGCTTTTGCATGTCTGAAACTTGTTGAGCAGATTGATCCCTAACCGTTTGAATATGCCGCTGAATGTCTTGATACCGTTTTTTATAAGATTCTTCTTCAGCATTTAATTGTTCCACTGGTTCTTGCCCTTCAGCCTGTTGCTTCAGTACTTCTTGACTGTAACTTAGCTCATCTTCTGCTTCTGGGGCGCGACTATATTTTTGCTTTTTTACCATATTAATCCTTCATGGGTCCGATTATCGGGTATCCATTTACTAGACTGCAAATGCGTATTTCTGTTTTTTTACAAATGCAGGGAGGGGTTTAGACACTGGAGATATTTCCATATCTTCATCGTCATTTAAATGATCGTCTACCTTCACAGTAGCGATCTCTACATCCATCTTTTCAGATGGAATTTCTTCTGATGCTTCGGCTTCCGCTTCGGCTTCTTCTTGTTCGGTATCGTCTGAGGCTTGTACTTCGGCTTCCTCAGTTCCCTCGCTATCGGATTTATCCGAATGATACCCTGTGTTTTCGCAATGGTCACAGCCTCTTCCTTTACACATTGGGCATTCAGTGACTTCTTCCTCGACATGCTGAATGAGGCCATCCATATGCATCGACATGAGACCCATTTCGGCCTCAGCTTGCATTTCCATAATATGTTTAAGGCCGTGATATTTAACTACGTGGGCAGGTAGGACATACTCGCCACTACTTAGATTAGCATCGATGTCATCTCGTACATTCTCTGCAGTTGATCCTAGAGGTATTGGATTACCCGACACTTCATCGTATGACATCACTCCTACAACTTCTTCATCATCAGAGCCGCAAGGCATCCCACCGTGGTATAAATCCATCTCATCCTCATCTACTAATTCATTTTTCTGCAATGCTAACTGTACTTCTCTCTCTGCAGGGGAAACAAAGCCATCTTCATCTTTGTCGGCTTCGGCAATATCAACCTGTTCCTTGTTGTCTGCTATTTCTTTGTCTTCCTCTGATCGACCTTTCATGCCATCGTCCTTTGTAATAAAACCGCCAGTATTAAAATTTTCTTTTAGATAGTTAAGATAAGGGAAGGGGCTTTCTATTAAACCTGCTCTTGTGGCAGTGCTTAGACCTAAAGCTACTCCTGTCTTAGCGAGATCCCTAAATGACATCTTGTCTTCGTCATCGTTTTGTAGGTAGTCATAATATTCATCTAGCTTTTCTTGAGCTTCTTCAGGTGTCCACTGATCTGACATCAGTTTTCTACCGTCATCGTCCTCGAATGTTTTTATTTCTTGCTCTATCTCTTGAAGTGTACTGACTGCACTATCACCGTAAGCCTTTTGCCAGTTCACGCCTGAATTGATTGCGTTATCTATGGCAGTTTGCCGATCCACCTCTTTACCATCCCAGATCGAAGGAATTAGGGTCTGTACTCCATTAATTTCTTCGATCCTGCCTCTTACTGTAGAGAGAGAACCGTCATCGTTCTCAACGGCTTTACCATTGGCAATGTTGTAGAAGTGATGTTCTAATAATGGGTCCATACTACTTGTTACCTGTAATAAATTGTTATAGCTTACACTTAGTTAGGGAGAAGTTATGAAAGAATTAATTTTAGACGAAATTGAAAACGCTATTAAAATGTGTTTACCCGAAGACCAAGATGCGCCTTTTGAGGTGGATGGTCAGTTAGAGAAGATATCTGAATTAATAGATGCCCTCATTAAGCAGACATCAGACCACCGCGATTAAATTTATATCTTACTTGATTTACAAGTTCCGTATCACCTTTTGCAGGTAGTGGATTAGGAGCCTCTGATTTTTTCCAGTAGGTTACCCCTTTGGCAAAAACTCTATCTCTGTAGACTGTAGCGATATCAAATCCTTTGACTGCCTGTCCTGTTGTCAGATCAATAAAGAGATGTTGCCCTCTAGGATTAATTCCTATCTGTACGACTGTATCATCCATTTCATTAAGAACATTTCTTTGAGAAGTAACCTTACCCTGAACAGACGCTGCAGGAGTTTTACTTCCTGTTTCAGCTATATTTCTTCTTTCGGTCTGATTTACATGAAATGTACCATCTGTTACTGTAACTGCAGGTAAATATGAGTCAGCCGCACCGTAATTAGGAGTTCCATTTGGTCTAATAGGATGGACAGTCTGTAGCCTATTAAATGGAGCAGGTGGACCATCTGGGTCTATTTTAGAGTTTAAATTTAATCTGATAGATTTCTCTTCACCTTCTTTTACGGCTGCTCCTATTTTAGCATTTGCTGAAGGTTTTCCTGCAGTGCTTTTACTTAAATCAATTGCCTCTAAATTATCTAAATCATAGTTTTTTAAGACAACATCTGGATTTTCAATATTAAATTGACTTGTGCCTATTTCTAATTCATCTGCAAAAGCGGCGTCCATTTGACTAGCTATAGGTGGATCATCTAAGGGTGGACCACCATTATCACCAAATTGATAAATTTTTCTATCGGGGGCTTCACCACCACCAGAGGGAAGACTTCGTAAGTACGCATCTCTGTCAGCTTCTTCCATAATATTAATATATGTGTTAACTTCTTCAACCATTTGATCATCAACAGATTGAAAGGTATTTGATCTAAATCCTAATGATCTTTGATCGTCTTGCCTTTTAAATCCACCTGCTCGACGTTGCTCAAAAAAGTCTCTCATAAGAAGTTGTAAGGGTGCGTCTTTAAGTTCCCCTCGATACTCTCCTGGAACCTCTCTACTATAGGTATTATGCCCTAGGCTTGGTCCATATAAATAGTCTCCTGTAGGATTAACTCTTCCTACACTAGAAGTCTGCAACTTAGGAGACATTAATAGTTCGTCTTCTGTAATGCCTATCCTAGAGAGACCAAGTTGAGGAAACCCTTCATCTTGATATTTTTTAGCGTCTAATTCTTGCCAAAGAAGTCTTCGTTTTGTTCCACCTATTCCTCCATCTTCTATTGGTAAACGTAGATACTCTTTTGCGTCTGGATCTAAGATTCCTACCCAATTAGGGTCTACATTTTCTTTTACCCATTTATCATATTTTTTTGCAGCTTTAGGACTTATATCTGACTCTTTAATCATCTCCATGACAGTATCACTCATCATGGTGCTAAAATCACCAGACTGACCTGCCATAGAAGCATACAAGATATTGGGATTACCACCCTTGTCAGCAATACGTTCTGCCAGACTTGTTATTTTACCTGCAACTTTTTCATCAGAAGCCCACAATCCAGTGTAAGGGTTACGCATAAAGCCCCTACCACCGTCTAAATCTACAGGGTTCTGGAAAGTAATATTTCCTACCCCAAGTAGGGTTTCGTCCGTAGCAGTACGATCCCCCTGAGCCATTTGGAAGACTGCACCTTCGCTCTGTAATTCATCAATAGTAACGTCTTTTTTAGGTATTAGATTACCCTTGGGTACAGAGTTTTTAGGTACTTCATCTGCATAAGTAGGTAGTCTGGTTTCACTTAGACCTGCAGGATCTAAGACCTCTTTATTTACTTTACTAGGATCTTTTCTACCTATGTTGCCAAGATTAGATCCCAATACATTAGGATCATATGTGGGCATTGCATCTACAATTTTGTTAGTTCTGTCGGCAAGCATTTTTGCGCCAGACATTATAGCTTTCTGTGCCGCATCTCCTGCACCTGGAACTAGACCTATAATTGTGCCTACAGCCCCAAGTCCACCCATAGCTCCTATAAGATACCAGTTAGGGTTTTCCTTCTCTATTTCTTCGCCAATCATGGCTACTGTCTCGTAGCCGCCCTTTATGTCACCTACGATGGGGGTGAAGTCTGCAACTACATTCCCTACGTCCTTCCACGTAATTTCAGAGGGAGTATATTCTTGGCTATACTTGTCAGCCTCGCCCTGCCAATCTTCCGCTGTACCGCCTAAAAAAGTGGGATTATCATCTTGATCTAATAGGTCTTGTAGAACACCCATAAAATATTCCTAATTATAATATATTTTTTTCGTAGATATTATTCTGCACCCATTATGGCTTCATCTCTGAGCGTAGATATTCTACGGAGTTCTGCTATCGCACCTTGCGTTTCTAAGATGCGGTTTTGATCCTTGCAGGTTTCTAAAAAATTACGTAGAAACTCTATCCGTTGATCAGCATAATGTTTTAAGGTTTCGTATTGTAGTTTGTCGTTTACTAAGGGTAATAACGACTGATAAAATGTTTTATCCATTACTATCTCTTCATGCACTTCTTTGCTTTTTTACAGGGAGCTTTTGAGTTGCAGGTTTTGCAGTATTTCATTGTATTATTCCTTGCTGTTGTTGTGGTGGATTACCGCCATTATCACCGCCACCTTGACCAGTGAATCCTGCAGCATCTGGTTCAGGAGCTTGTCCTTGAACTATTGTTCCACCGCCATTTCCTGTAGGATCAGACACTGGGGGTACTGCAGAGGCTGCAGCGTCTGGTGGTGGGGCAGGTTGTTGAGGCATCATCGCCTGTATCTCTGCCATCATTTTCTGTTGGATAGCTGCCTCTCTAGGATCGTTTAAGATTTTTTCTTCATCGAGATCCATCGATGCTGCAAGTTCTCTGAGTATGTAGTCATACTTAATAAACGGAGCCATCTGCTCATTGCCTGTCATCTGCATAAACTGTAGTAGACGTTGGCTTCGTACCTCGTTCCGCATCAAGCTTTCAGTACCTCTGGCTTTTACGTCCAAGTCTCCAAGCATTTCAGGATCAAAGTTAAACTGCATGTTGAAGGAAAATAGGCTTTTACCTAGTGGTCCTAGTAGGTAGTCATCGACATTTCTAACTACTGCTTTAATATTTTGTGCAGCCGCCCCCATCAACATCGACATACCTGACGCAGTTCGTCCTACACCGCCAACGGCTCCAGAACCATGTGAGTAGCTAGGTATACCAGTAGCTTCATCTGCTAACTGTCTAGCCTTGTCGAATAGGTACAAATTCTCTTGTGCGGTATTCTTCGGAGAGGTTGAATAGATGGCTTGTCCAGGTGCGCCTGACTGCCTACGGAAGACTTTGCCTGGGTATATAGACATGTCCTGTCCTGGTACTAGGTTTGTCTCATCTACTTCGAAAATTAAGTTGCCAGATAGGGCTGCGTTATCTACAGCCATTCTCATAAATCCATTCATCAGTAGCTGCGTATCTTGCATATTTTCCGCAACCCCAATACCCCAGAAAGAGTAGGGGTTAATCTCATAGGGAACAGCTAAGTAGGGAATGCGACTAGGAGTAAACGGATTGAGAACTAGTCGTAGGATCTGTCCATTACAAATCCAGATATTTACTTGGATCTCATCCTGTTTTGCTAATTTCCTTGGAATATCTATGTCAGCTTCTTCTGCTAACTCAGTATCTAATATTCCCCAGTATTCTAATACTTCATATCTCTCCATCTCATGGCTGACACCGTCATCTTCCATGTGATCTTCCCAGTAACTACGCTCGTAGTTTGGTCCGTATTCAAGGGCTAGTTCTATAGACTCGTTGCGGAAGTGAGGGCGTTTCTTCAAAGTACGAAGCTGAGTGCGGTTCATCCTATGCCGTTGGATAGTGTATTCTGCTTCAGACATATTTCTTGCGTCAGGATCTGGGTAGAAATCCCAAATAGACACAGATTCCATCTTAGGAATGGTTTCCATTATTGGATCGTAGTCACCATCCTCAGTCCAACGTGGATATTCCTTAGATTGGGCGAATGGACCCTTCATCACACCAGTTCCAAACAGAACAAGCTCGTTTGCCAGTGATCTAAGGTGTTTCGGGGCTTCACTTTCGTCTAGCTGATCGTGCATCAGCTTTTCCATCTTCATGGCAGCTACTTTTGCAGGTTCATAAGTAATAGATCCTGGCAATTTACCTGCACCTAGCTCTAAATCGTCCTCGATTACCGCTAAATCTTCTTTGTAGACCCCTAAGTCTTTTGCGAGGTCGGGTCTGACTATATTATTAGGTATTTTATAGTCTATACCTGCTTCTTCTTTGATTTTTTCTTCAGTAAGTGCGTTGGGATTGTATGATACCGTATCTGCTACGTTATTTGGGAACTTTCTAGCCTCAATTCCAATTGGAAACTTACTACCTGCAAACAATACGTCCACTACTTGAGCATATGCCGCTAAAACCTTGGTTTTTGTGATTTTTATGAAAGCTTTAGACTTCTCAGTTTCGGTAAATTGCACCTCACTGGAGTAAAGTCCTCGATAATTACGGTATGCGTCTAGCCATCTCTCTTCGTCTGCGTGTCTTGCGTCTTTTGCGCGGTTATATTGCGACTTTATAAACGCAACTGCACCAGAATACTCCGTATTTTCTGTTTCAACGTCACCAGTTTCGTCCAGTGGTACAATTAAGCTAGAATCTGAGTCTTCATCTGGTAGAGGTTTGTCCATTAATGCCATATTAGTATCCAAAAATTGCGTCTGCAGGTCGCCAGACTTGTTGAGGTACACCTTGCCCAAAATCAAATGGGCTGAAAGACCTTGGTCTACTCATAACTGCGTACCTTATTGAGTCATAAGTGTGTCTCTGTTGCGAGGTTCGGGCGTCTATGTCGTCACCGCCTTTGGGGTCGGAAGGAATAATTGGTAAATCTGCTATTACTTGTCGGCATGTGTTGAAAAACTGTATTCCTGCCTTCTCTGTATCCTCATCTACCTTTAATACTTCGTGCAGTCGGTTCTTTCCTGCTATTCTAGCACCGTTAGTTCGGTCACTTGGTCTCCACCTACATCCCTCAGCTATCATTTCTTCGGCTATGGATGGACCCATTTGCCCTCTTTTGTGCCAACATGAGGAGTCTAAGACCCCATACTGCATCTTCTCTGAACCTTCGGCCTCTAGTATTGCCCTAGCTAGATCCCTGCCTGTATGTTTGGTCAGGTACAATTCACGGTAGCAGATTAAAGTTTCATAGCTTGGATCGATAGCAAACCAATGCACTGCGCTATAACTAGCATAGCCGTAGTCGCATGACCTAAATCTGACCCAGTCAGTCGGAATATCATAAGGTTCAATAACATGATATTTCTGTCTAAATTCAGGAAATGCCGCACCGTCTGCAACTGACCAATCTCCTTCTAGTAGCTGCCTACGCTGCATCTCTGGTAGAGAGAGCAAGTTAGCCTCGTACTGACCACCTTCCATTAGGTAGGGATTGTCAGATAACTTTGCAGGTATGAAGCGTCTGTAGAAGAGTGGCTCACCTGCTTTTTCGTGATGGTCTGGGTAGACTAAGTCTTCCCCTGTCTCGATGTCTTTGGCTACAAACTTGGTGTTTGCAGGGGCAGGGTCTATAAACGTCCTCTTAACCCAACCGTGTCCTATACCCCCAGGATTCGTGGTTGCTCTCATGTAGATGGGCAGGGTAGGGTCTGTGGTACGTAGTCGAGAGCGCATGTAGTTCCAAGCGAAGTCTGTTGGATATTGCGTTAACTCGTCGAAGGCTATGTAACTAAACGCCTGACCTTGATACCGAAGAACGTCTTGGTCTCTCTCTAGATAAGTGAGCCATAATTTAGCACCACTTGGGAAAGTCCACTGTGACTTCTTCTCTGCCCATCTAGCTCCCTTGAATGCCTTGGGATAAAGCTCCTGCGTCTTCCAGACAATTTCCCTAAGCTCATCATTTGTTCTACGTAGAATTAACCCATTAAAATTAGGGTTTGAGAAGTATCTCATGGGGTCAGAAATCAGGCTGAAAGTTTTTCCGCCACCTGCTGCGCCTCCGAATAATACCTCTCGTTCACTCGCGGCTAGGAAGTCTGTCTGTGGTCCTTCATTGGGGGCGAAGACTACTTCCTGCTTCTGCTTTTGTTGCTCAATACTGTCGAAGTCTAGCGTACTTGAGGGGCTATCTTCTTTAGGAGTAAGTTGCTCTAATCCCTTCTTGGCTAGTGTAAGTCTGCGTTTAGCGTCTGTCTGCTTACGCTTTGCTATGGCTAGTTTCTTCTCAGCCGTTGTCTTTGGCTTTCTCTTCTTGGCTTCCTTATCTAATTGCTTCAGTCTCTTAGAGGGGTTCTCAGTACCCTTGCCTCTGAAACGCTTCCAGATAAGAATAAGACCTTGGTGAGTAATTGTGTCACCTGTCTTACTAATCAGCCACGCAGCAACTTTTCGAGAGGAGTTACCTTCCTCTAAGTAATCCATAGCCTGATTTACGTAGTCTGCCTTTTCCTGATCAGGTACTAAGACTAGTGGATCATCACCCGACTCTACGTAAGCATATGGTATTTTCGCATTCTTGTTGGGTCGAGTGCGACTAGGCCATTCATTCAATCGTCATTTTTCGGTGGCAATATAAACATCGCACCGCCTGTGTTGTTTACTTCTACTTGCTCTTTCTTAATCAACCCTGTTCGATCTAGTATCTGGGCTGCAGCGGCTATTGAGTTTCTAGCCCCCATAGCTTCGGGGTTGTCTAACACCTCTGATAGTCCGTATGCAGCCTTTGGAGCATTCATAGCCAACATCAGGGATGCCTTCTCGTTGATCTCCTTCTGTAGTGGTCCTACGACTGCAGATATACTAGTTGTATCTGCGTATCCTGCTTCCTTCATAGCGAGGCGAATATTACCTCTACATTCAGGTGTCATCAGTAGCTCTAGAAATAGAGACTGCATGTCAGTGAGTTGTTTCTTCTCTTCCATAATTTACCTCAGAAATACGAAGCACAAGCCAACAAAACCTGTGGCAATCATCCAGAATATACGCTCGGCAAAGGCAATCTTCTGTCCTCGAACGAGGGCTTGCTTTTCCATTTCGTCTAGCCTGTCATCTGCTTTCTTTTGATATTCAACTATGTTGTCCATCCTCTTGAATGCAGTGACCATGCGTTCTTCCATTCGCACCATTTCAATCATACACTCGCTCAGTTTGTCCACTTTGGTTTCAATGCGGTCTAGCCTGTCTTCCATTTAAAGCCCCTAGATTGAATTAGTTGGTAATTTAAAACAGTAAGGTCTAGCCACTATTTGAAAATTATTTGCTGTGTATTCTGCAAAATTAGTCATCTCTAGTTGGCAAGAAGCCATGTCTATGAACATTTCTTTTTCATAGGGAACCACTGTGCAAGTCGTTGCATCGTAGGGCATCATACAAGCTAGAAGTGCGCCTAAGATCATTTCTTTTTCTTCTTCTTAGGCCAACCACTAGTCATATCTTTATAAGCTGCAGGGCTGATAGTGCTATTCTTCTTTGAGCGACTTGTTCCTGCTTTTTTTCTTTTTTGGATGTTTCC
>Ga0187218_1000166_pt1 | contig 19561 bp, 17 predicted proteins | sample 14SPOviralmetaG_FD_130167 | JGI IMG/M metagenome (GOLD analysis project Ga0187218, IMG submission 130167) | Marine viral communities from the oligotrophic San Pedro Time Series (SPOT) site, San Pedro Channel, CA, USA - 14 SPOT_SRF_2010-08-11... | ecosystem: Environmental > Aquatic > Marine >...
TCATTAACAGGTACTACTAATGAGATACAAATAACTGGTAGTGCTGGAGAAGGTACAGCATATACTGTTGGATTACCAAATGATGTAGTTATTCAAGGTAACTTAACAGTAGAAGGAACAACAACATCAATAGAATCTACGGAAGTAAATATTGATGACAAGAATATTATTCTAGCTCACAATGTAACGGGAGACCCAGCTACTATTGCAGGTTTAAACGGAGCAGGAATTACTCTTGGTTCTCCTTCAAGTGGTACCGCACCAAGCTTAACTTGGAATAATGGTGGTGGTGTAGATTATTTTGAATTTAGTAAAGCAGTAAAATTAACTATTGGTGGAACTTTAGATTCTACTAATTCTGTTGGTTCTGTTTTAGATTTTGGTGAATACATAAATACATAAACTATGCCAAATAAATTTAAAATTAAAAGAGGGAGTGTTACTCCTACAAATTCTGCTAATATAGATAATTATGAATTAGTTTATAATTATACTGATAATGAACTGTGGACTAAACATAATGGTTCTGTTGTTCAGATTACTAGCAATACAAGCGGTACAGTAACTAATGTAGTAACAGAAAACGGTATTAGTGGTGGACCTATTACTTCAACAGGTACTATAGGATTAAACTTTAGTACATTAACTGATATGACTGGAGATATTTCTGGTACTACTGAATTTATATTACAAAATGGAACAGTAGAGTCACGTAAAGCAGCTAGTGAAATAAAACTTACTGCTTTTGATGCAACAGGTTTTAGCATTGCGGGTGCAGTAGACACAAGCGGTACTCCAATAGCTCAAGAATATGCTAGATTTACAGATGCTAATACGATAGAAGGTAGAAGTGCTGCTGGCGTAAGAACTGACTTAGGTCTTGTTGTTGGTACTAATGTTCAAGCACAAGATACTTTATTGCAAGATATAGCAGACTTTTCTACTAGCAATGCTGGTAATGATGGGAAAGTAGTTACATATCAAGATTCAGATGGTACATTAGTATTGTCAACACCATCAGCTGGTACAATTACAAGCGTTACTGGAATGACTAATAACAATGTACTAACTGCGAGTGGTAGTACTACTATTAGTGGAGAAGGTAATCTTACTTTTGATGGAACAAATTTAGATTTACCTGATAGTAAAAAGATTAGACTTGGAACTTTTCAAGATTTAGAACTATTTCATGATTCTGCACATACTTGGATACAAAATAAAACTGGTCATTTCTTAATAAGAAATCAATCTCATGGTAGCAAACTACAATTTGGAACTGAAGATAGTAGTGGCACTTTAGCTTATGTATTAAATATAACTGGAGATAATCATAGAGTTGGGATAGGGGCAACATCACCTGGATATAAGTTAGATGTTGCAGGAGATATTAATCTTACTGGAAATTTAAGAAAAGGTGGACTGGCAATGATGAGTATAGATGGAAGCTATACTACAATATTAAAGCCTGATTCCAATGTAGGAATTTATTTAGGTCAATCTGATGCAAATAATTATTACGATAATACAGGACATATTTTTAGAACAGCTAATGGTAGTGCTAATTTAGGTAAATGGAACTCTACTGGATTAGGTATAGGAACTACATCACCAAGTACAAAGTTACATGTTGCAGGTACTGGTACATTTACTGGTCATGTAGATTTTGATAGCACAATTACTGTAGATTCTATTCTTTACGCAAGTCAAATTGACTTAACAAGTGAACTAAACTTTACAGGCAATGGTGATAAAATTATTGATGTTCAAACTTTAGAAAATAGTAACAGCTTTAGAATTAGAAATCATAATCCATTAGGTAATGTGTTTCACGATGCATTAAAACTTGTAGGAAATGGCGGAGCACACCTTTATTATAACAATTCTAAAAAACTTGAAACTACTAATACTGGTGCAACAGTAACTGGTAATATAGCAGTATCTGGAACAGTAGACGGTAGAGATATAGCTTCTGACGGAAGTAAATTAGATGGAATAGAAAGTGGAGCTACTGCAGACCAAACTATAACACTTACTGGAGATGTTACTGGTAGTGGAACTGGTAGCTTTGCGACAACAATAGTAGATGATAGCCACAACCATAGTTGGCTTAATTCCAACACAAACGACCCTGGAGATAGTAGATTTCAATATTGGCAAGCTGCTAACAATACTACTATAAATCCTACTTCAGACTGGTATACTGCTATTCGTATGGGACACGGAGACCCTGTAACTTATTATGGTAACACACTTGCAATTAAAATGACTGGTAGTGGTTCGGGAACTATTTATACAAGAAATTTATCAAACGGAACTCAAGGTAGTTGGTTTAAACATTGGCACGATGGTAATGACGGAGCAGGTAGTGGATTAGACGCAGACTTATTAGATGGAATAGATAGTGGTGCATTTTTAAGAAGCAACACATCAGATACTATAGGTGCTCAACTTACAATGGGTACTCAAACAGCTCTTGTTGCCTCAAATTATGGGCATGGTGTATTTGGTGTATATAGTGCGTCAAAATATCAACATGTTTGGAGTATGGGAACAGCATATAAGGGTCCAGTAGACGGAACAAGTACGGGGAATATAGGTAACTTATATGGTTTAGCATGGAGTTATAATCCAGATTATAATGCAGTAGGAAATAATGCACAATCTAAAGTAGGTTTAGGACACCAACTATTATTAGCAAACAATGGAACAACTAGAACTGCTCTTGGAACTGGTATTTGGACGCAAGGTCATGTAACATTAACAAATAATAAAAACTTTCAGGTTGAAGATGCTCAAGGTAATATAGCAAATCTTATCAAGCTAGATACTGGTAATGCTATAAGACTTGGAGATGCTACTCATGTAGACCAAATAGCAATATCTACTTCTTCAACAACAAATGCTATGATATTCCAGACCAATGGAAGTATAGCTTTAAATGGTAATGTAACGATGAGTTCGCCAGCAACTATTAATTATGGTTTAGTAGTTAATGAGGGTGGACACAATAACGATACAAGAATTGAGGGAGATACTGACCAACATTTAATATTTGCTGATGCAGGTACAGATAGAGTTGGAATAGGTCGTTCAGCTCCAACTTATAAGTTAGATGTTAATGGAGATGTAAGACTGACAAATAGTGGCGACCAACAAATTAGATTTGAAAGAAGTGGTGCTAATGCGTTCAGTCTAGAAATAGATAGTAGTAGAGCGTATTGGTATAACAGAACAACATCAACAGCGTCAGTTGCAATAACTAATGCGGGTAATTTCGGTATAGGAACTGTATCGCCAACTAAAAAGCTACACGTAGAAGGCAGCACAAGATTGAATGGAGATACTATTGTTGGTCCTAACAACAATAATTCTAAAGCATTTATAAGAGCTAATAATGGATATTCTTCTGCATCTACTCCTGATTATACTTGGTATTACAATGACCAATGTGGAATATTCCACCCAGCTGGTAATGTAATAGGATTTAGTGCAGGTGGAGAAAAAGCAAGAATTACTAGTCAAGGTATAACAGTTACAAATGGTAGTTTAGCCTCTCCCTCTTATAGTTTTACATCAGACCCTAATACTGGTATATTTTTAAGTGGTGCAGATGATATGGCATTTGTTGCTGGTGGATATGAGAGATTTGCTGCAAATGGAAATGGTTTAGATTTAAGTTCTGGTAGCGTAAATAAGATTGTAATGCCAGCTGTTCAATCAAGAGATAAATATAGAGTATGGAATTCTTCTTACTATTGTATAGGTATGGATGCTGATTATACTTTTGGTGCTTTAACTGGATATGCTATGACTTTCCAAATGAACGATGAAGACGGTAGAGGTTGGTGGTGGGGTCATCATAATCACTCAAAAAATTCAAATACTACTACTACTGGAGCAATGTCTTTAGATACAAACGGTAAATTAGCATTAGCACATAGTATGAGAATTGGATATGGTGAATCAGATACTACAGCACCAGGTGCAACTGCTTCTTTAGAAGTAAAAGGTTCAGGAACAGGATTAGCAGGATATTTTGAAAATACTTCTTCTAACGGTACTGTAATGCAATTAAAAACTACGGGTGATAATAAAAGTTTATATTTTCAAACAGACCATATTTATGCAAGTGGAGAAATATATTTAGGTCATGGAGACCAATATACAAGATATAGAGGAGCTAGTCATACTTGGCAATTAACTAGTAGTAATACAACAAATATGACTTTAAACTCTAATCAGTTATTATTTGCACAACCAGTAAGAATACAATTTGCTAACGACCAAAGAATATTTGATGACGGTGGTGGTGGATTAAAAGTGGGTTCACAATATAACCAATTAACTTTATTTGGTGGTACTAATACTGGAGAAATGAGATTTTTAGCTGGTGGTAGAAATGGAACAGAAAAAGTAAGATTTGATGCAAGTGGTAATGGACATTTTGTACAAGATGTAGTTGCATATTCATCTACTCCATCAGATATAAGATTAAAAAAGAACTTTACAAAGATTGATAATGGGTTAGATGTTATAAGCAAATTAGATGGTCAAACATTTAATTGGAAAAAAGATGATGGTAGATTAGTTGCAGGATTTAAAGCACAAGAAGTAGAAAAAGTATTACCACACTTAGTTAATGAAAAGAAACTTCCATTACATTCAGATGACGATAAAGATTATAAAGTTTTAAGGTATGAAGAACTTATACCTTATTTAGTAGAAGCAATAAAAGAACAACAAGTTCAGATAGATGAACTTAAAACTAAACTAGGAGAATAAAATGGCTAAAGTAATAAAAGCAGCAGCAGAATCAGATGTTGTTATGCCTAAACAAGTTGAAATCCAACACACAAAAGTGATGAAAGATGCAGCTGGTAAAGATGTAACAGTAGTTGATTGGACTGATGTAAGACCAGTAGATGATATGATTACACAAGCAGAAGCAGACTTAGTATCAGCTGAAGCATTAGTAGTATCATTAAAAGCAGACATTGTTGAATACAAAAAAATAAAAGGATAGTATGACTTTACCAGCATCAGGGCAAATAAGTATAGATGATATTTATACAGAATGTGGTGAAGAGAATCCAATTAATGGTTCTTTAAAAAACATATCAGATGGGTCCGTTGTAACTATTAATACAGCAAGTCCTTCTTATCCAGATGGAAATGCTCCTTACAATATTAGTAAGTGGTATGGTTACAATCACAATGCTACATCCTCAAGTTGGGGTGGTAGTTGGAATGCTGGTAACTGGAGTATAGAAAGAAACCCAGGAACTACTTCTTATTTAAATAGAAGTATTACCTTTAGTGGTATGACTACAGACCCTATTGATGTTTACTATAGTTTAAATAGTGGAACAGTAAGAGGTGGATTGTCTGTAGCAGTATCTACATCTTCATTTCCAAGTAATAGTGCTACGTTTACAACAGTAAATAGTAGTACAGGTAATTTTGGTACAACCTTTAATATTAATGGAAGTGGAACGTTGTATTGTAGGTTTAAATACATACAACATAGTAGTTTAAATGAAACAAGTAACAGAAACATTTTAGTGAAAGCTGATGGAGAAAATTCACCAGCATTTACACTATCATTTTTCGGATTTTAACATAGGGGGATAAAGTGGCAGAACTGAGTAAAGACAGTAAATTTACATTGAGTTTAGAGACTGCAGTTAGTATAGGAGTAACAATATTTATGGTAGTAGGATTATGGTTTAATTTGCAAGCTGATATAGAAGAAGCTAAAAAATTACCTGAGCCTCCTGTAAGTAGAACAGAGTATGATTTAAAAGACCAAATGATACGTAATAGTATTATGAATACAGAAGACAAAGTAGAGAAGCTTGAAGAAAAAGTAGATTCTGTTAAAGAAGATACAAAGATGATTAACGAGACTCTATTAAACATGAACAACAAGTAGGTGAGAAATGGTAAGATATATACAATCGTTAGTATTGGGGCTTGGGTTATTTACCTCGTCACTATATTCGCAATCTGTTTCTTTAGATAGTTTTACGGATGTGCAATTATTAAATGTACAAAATTGTGCAGTAGTGCAAATAAATGCATCTTGGAATTATCAAAACAGAGTGCGTATAGAACAACTATCTCAAATATGTTATGTAGCTGAAATAGATATTGAAAACAAAAATATTGGTGCTACCATAGCAAAAGAATGGAATATTACAGTAGTACCAACTATTATAGTATTAAAAGAAGGTAAGGAAGTTAAAAGATTTGAACCTGGTATTAGTATGAGTTTTGATGAAAGAACTATTATAGAAAAAATTAAACAACAAGTTAAATAAGGATATAATTATGCCAAAAGGTAAAGGAACATACGGTAGTAAAAAAGGAAGACCACCTAAAAAAGGTAAGAAAAAAACTACTAGGAAAAAGAAATAAATTAGGTTAAATTACATACCATGCGTGGAGTTGGACAACAAATTAGAAAAACTAATGGTAAAAAAAAGACTCGACAAGGTATGTCAAATAACACCAAGTTCGGTAATAAACTAAGTAAAAAATATAAAAAACGTAGTAGAGGACAAGGATAATGGCTAAAGTAAGTTGGAATTGGGGTGGCAAACGTTATAGTGGTACTCTTATAAGAGAAACTAAAACACATAAATTTGCTAGAACTCATAATGGTAAAATTAAAAAAATTGTTAAAAAAGGTAAAAAATAATGGCTAGAGACTCAAGGCTAGTAAAGGCTGGAGTAAGTGGTTATAATAAACCTAAAAGAACTCCTGGTCATAAAACTAAATCACACGTAGTTGTAGCTAAATCGGGTTCACAAATAAAAACAATAAGGTTTGGACAACAAGGTGTTAGTACAGCAGGTAAACCTAAAGCAGGTGAATCTAATAAACAAAAAATGCGTAGAAAAAGTTTCAAAGCAAGGCACGGTAAGAATATAGCTAAAGGTAAAATGTCAGCTGCTTATTGGGCAAATAAAGTAAAATGGTAAATCTTTTTAATAACAAAACAGGAGACCAGTAAAATGGCAAAAGAAGCAAAAGTAGACCTAAAACAAGAAGCTATAGATAAAATGGAAACTATGGTTGAACAACATAATGAACTTGTTAAGGAATTAGAGAGTGCTAATGGTAGATTAGCAGAAGTTAAACAAATGATTATTGAACACCAAGGATATATGAGAGGCCTTGATACGTGTGAAGAATCATGCGAACCAGGAGAAAAATAATGGGACCTATATTAGGAAAGTTACTTGCAAAGTTAGGAACTGAAAAGTTACTAAAAGCTATCGTATTACATTTAGGAGAACACTTAGTTGCTAAGTCTTCAAATAAATTAGATGACAAGCTTTTTGCTGAAATTAAAAAAGCACTTAAATAAGAATTAATAATAGGAGGTTTCGTTGAAACTTAAAAAACGTGGAATTGTAATACCTGACCAGCATTACCCTTTAGAGGATAGAGCTGCAGTTGAATGTGTTAAGAAAGCAACACTAAAAGTAAAACCTACGGTCTTTGTTAATTTAGGAGACGTAGGAGAGTGGGAATCTTGTTCTGCTTGGAGATATAAAGACAAGAAGTTACCACCACTAGAGTTTCAACTACCTATTGTAGATGAAGACATTAGATTAGTAAATGAAGGATTAGATGAATGGGATGAAGTACTTGAAGAAATCGGATGTAAAGAAAAGTATTTACTACAAGGTAACCACGATATCTGGTTGGATAATTTTGCTAATAAGTATCCTTATCTTGATAACTACAAGTTTTTTGAAGCGTGTAGGATTAAAGAAAGAGGATACAAATACACGGAATACAACTTACCAGTCCAAGTAGGTAAGTTAGTATTCTTTCATGGTGCGTTTGCAACAACATACCATGCGAAAAAACATTTAGAAACATATGGTGAGAATGTAATGTATGGACACGTACATGACATACAGCGACATACTATGACAAAGCTTAATAGTAACATTGGTGCTTGGTCTATGGGATGTTTAAAAGATATGTCTCACGAAAGTAATAAGTGGCTCAAAGGTAGATTACATAACTGGGGTCACGCATTTGCTATTGTTGATTGGTTTGACAATGGTGAGTTTAAAGTAGAAACAGTAGAAATAAGAGACGGTAAAACAAGCGTATGGGGTGAAATAATTGACGGTAACAAGTAACTCTATCGGGGGAAAGTCTAAAGGCGTTTCTACAAATAGTAGTAGAAGACTATACAACAAAAAGAAAAAGAGAAAAAAGAATGCCAAAAAAACTAATAAACGTAAGTAATTTTAGTGGTGGATTAAATAAGAATACTAACTCTCGTGATATGATTGCAGATGAATATCAAGTGATGTTAAATCTTAATAACGAAATACCAGGTAAACTTACTATGTATGGCTCTTCAGTAGCTGATGCTAAAAATGTAGCTAATGCTACAGCTATTACCTCTATTAATCACGGTAATGGTTTATTTCATTTTAATTTAGATAGAGATATTAGTACACCTACAGTGGTTAGCAATACAGAGTATTTAGCTATAAATGATATTGTCAATAAAAAGGTAAGAATTATAGATTACACAGACAGTAGTAATTCCTCTACTGATATTTCTACAGACATTGTATATGCAACTAGTGGCTCTCACGAAGTTTTAATGTATATGGCTGATGGTGGTTTACGTGTTGTTCCAAAACCAAGTGCTAATAATAGTATTTATCCAAGTATATTATATTACCAAGAACAAATTTTTAACTTTGGAGATTTAGACCCTGATTTTCTTGTTCAAGATTTTAGTACTTTTAAAGTACATAAATTACACATTGGTGGTATTACTGGTGGTACAACGATAACTCCTAGTTATGGTAATAGAAGTAATAATTTAGACCCCGATAGATTGTATAGACAAAATACTGTATTTAAACCTACGTATGGTTCAGAGTTTTTTGTAGATAACTTAATGGTAAAAACAAATATAACAGCAAGTAATGTATCAAATCCTAATACATACAATTTTGGAAGAGACCAAATGGATGCCTTGTTTGATTCTATTCCAGGAAATGTTTATCAATATTCATCTCCTATTAATGTAAATGGTAGAGTAGGAGCAATGACAATGGTTTCTTACTTTAGTAATAATAACAACGCAGGATTAGATGAAGATTCTAATATTACTGTTTATAAAGATTCAGATAATAAACGTTATGGTTTGTGGGTTGCTCCTATGTATGAAAAAAATACATATGAAGCACCTGCTTATTTTATGAATACTATTCCACAACCTAATAATTCGGTTACAACTGAAGTAAAAAGAAAACTTTTTTTTGGATTATATGGTAGACCTCCAGCTGATTCACGTATATCTGGATATAAAATATATTGGGGATTAATTACTAATTATCAGGAGTCTTCTAGTCCTCAAATATATGATGAAGGTTCAGTTAGTGCTAAATATTGTTTTGCTGAAGTAGATTTTACTAGAGGTATACGATATGCAGGAGAGGATACTTACTCAGCTTTTACAGAAGACTTAAGCAAGACAACAACATCTGGTACTCCTGCAGTAGACTATAAGTGGTATAACTGGTGTTTTCCTGTAGATGCTTACGATGCTAGTGCAGACCACTTTAAAGGACAAGCATTTTCAGATTTATTAACTATAGAACCTTATATACATAAAACACCTTCGCTGATTGGACCTAATGGTACTGGATTTAAAACAGTGACTATTGCTAATAGAAAAGCATATATTGGAAATGTAAAGTATTATGACAAAGAATCTAACTTAGTAGAAAAAAATGATAGAATATTAAAGTCTTTGCCTAATCAATTTGATTATTTTGAAGAAGATAATTTTATTGACGTAGAAGTAGAAGATGGTGATGACATTATTAAGTTAGCATCTTTAGGTCAACGATTGTTAGAATTTAAAAAACGTGTATTGTATATTATTAATGTATCAAGAAATATTGAATACTTAGAAGGAACTTACGCTTTTAAAGGTTGTGAAAAAGATTATCACGTATATGAAGGTGAAGGATTTATAGCTTGGATTAATCCTAATGGTATATTTTTTTACGATGGACAACAATTAACAGACATAAGTTTAAATGAATCAGGGCAATCTGTATTTTCTAGCAATAGTTTTTATGATGATGACCATGTTATAGGATATTTACCTAAAACAAAAGAGTTATACATAGCAAATAAGGATAATACTATATTAAAATATGATTTAAAGTCTCAGTCTTGGACAGAGGGAGATGCTTTTGGTGTAGTAAATAGTAGTAACTTTACTAATTTTATATTAAAAAACGATGAATCATTATCTTATTATCAATTAATTCAAGGGTTAAATGGTGCAGCAGATAAAATAGAGTTACGTAATTGGAATCCTACTCCAATATCATTTACTGGTGCAAATAAAACAATACTTAAAACAAAAGAATTTGACTTTGGTAATCCTACTGCTAACAAAAATATTAACACTATATATGTTAACTATAAAAATGGACAGAATATTACAGTAAAAGGATTTGGTACTAAAAGGGATGCATCAGCAGTAGCATTAACCGATATTGGTTCATTAATTGATACCTCAGGTGGCTTTAGAACCACAAAACTAGCTGTTCCTGCTACTTTTAAAGACTTGGTGAGCTTTGGTATAGCTTTAGAATTAGATGGAGCTTCAGCAGCCGATTTTGAATTAAATGATTTACAAATAGTTTACAGAGATAAGGTGTTTAGATGAGTCTTATAAAAAAAAGAAGACGATTAATTAATAGTGGTATCTTAGGGGTAGACCCTACTATAGCAAAACTTTTAAGTAAATCTCAAGAAGCAGAGCAACAATACGAAACTCCATTGCAACCTACTGCTATAATACCAAAGTCTATAGAGGGTAAGAATGGAGATATGAAACTTATAACAGAAGGAGCAGACGTTTATCTTTATATTAAAGTAAATAAAAGATGGATGAAAACTCAGCTACAGGAGGTCAGTTAGGATGGCAAGTAGAGCAGAATTAATTATGGCACAAGTTCGTGGAGAACTAGGTCAACTATATAGAAAAAAAGCACCTACTACTGGTGAAGGTATATTAGAAGATTTAACTGGTGCAGCTTTAGGGTATGAAACAGCTACTGAAGCTATGTATACGTTAAAAGGTGAAGTAAAAGATTTTTACGCAGAAGATAGAGTTCAAAAAAGAACAGAAAGAAGATTAAATAGACGAGATAGAAGAGCTTTAAGAAAAGAAACTAGACAATTAAAATATGATACAGATTTTTTACCTGGTGAGGATTCAGGTGATTCGCTTTATAATCCAGAAGGTAGACCAGGAACTAGACCTGATACTGCTCCTACTTATAGTCCTGAACCAGGAGTTGATACTACTCCACCTATTTTACTACCATCTGAAGATGAAGTAGAAAAAAACTTAGAAGCTGCAACTGGTGATTTATATTTAAAAGGAACTATAGATACTAATTTTTCTAATGTAGGAACTTTTGAAACAACATTTGCAGACAGCACTAAGGTTAAATTTCATAATGTAGATTTAGATGCAATTAACAATCAAAATGGTCCACCAATTTTAAATCGTGATGCTTATACGGCTGGTCAATTTGCAGCTGGTGCACCTACAGATACTATAGCTTCTGATGCAAAAACTATTCAAGGTCGAATGAATTTAAATTATTTACTTGGTACTACTACACCACCTTTACCACAACCAGTAAGACCTGAAGTTGGATTACCAGTTCAAAACGAAGAAGAAGGACTATTAGGAAATTTATTTCCAGAAGCAATTCCTGGTGAAATAACTGTAAATCAACAACCAGCTTTACCAAAGCCAGTAAGACCTGAAACACCATTACCAGTAGAGGAAAGTGAAGGTTTGTTAGAAAATTTATCAATGGAACCAGAAAAAAAGAAAAAGAAAAAGAAAAAAAGATTTAAAAGGAGAAGCAAATAATGCAAACAGTTATAGATACAATAAGAAAACAAAGAGGTGAGCAGCAAGCTGATATGTTAATTATACATGGCTCTGAAGTATCAGAGTTAGAATCTAAAGGTAAAAACATTGCACAAAAAGGCGGTGGACCAGGTAGAGGTATATATCAATATGAACTAACATCCGATGGTGGTTCAGGTGCAGCTAAAGATGCTTTAGTAAGGTATAGAAGATTTTATAAACAATATGGTGTTACTATGCCAGAAGAATTTAGTAGAGAGTTAGAAGCAATAGACTCAAAGAATCCTGATTTTACAAAACTATCACCAGAGTTGCAAACTGAAATATTTTATGCAGACAAAGAACAAAAAGGTGGATTTGCTTTAGATAAACTTGGTACTGAAGAGTTTACATTAGAAGATGCTTGGTTGGATAGTCATTGGGCTGGTAAAGCAGAAGAAAGAGATTCTAAGAAAGATTACTATAATAGAACAATGGGTTTTACAGAACCTATGCAACAAGAGTTAAATGCAAACAATGATGAAGCAATTTTATTACAAGCTAAAAAAAATGCATCTCAAGTTGTTGCAAGAAATTTTAATATATTTAATGTTATGAAAGATTTAGGACAAGTGTTTGAACAATTTGAGGAGGAAAAGTAATGGGAATGGGCAATTCAGTAGTAAATACAGCAACAGCAGCTACTAAAGGAGCAAAAATACTTGGTGTATTAGGTGGTATAAGCACTGGTATAGGTATTGTTGGTGCAGTAGCAGGATTTTTTGGTAGCAGAAGAAAACGTAAACAAGCAAAAAAGAAAAGAGCTGAAGCAAGGGCATTAATTGGTACTCAATTTGGTGCATTACAACAAGCAGCAGGTGCTGAACAAGCAGAGTTTGCAGAACGTAGAAGTATGTTAGGTCAAGCACAAGGACTGCAACAAACTAGTGCTGTAAGTCAATATGGAATAGGTATGGAAAATTTACAAAATCAAGTAGCTAGTACTGGATTAGCAGGTAGTGGTTCAGGTCAACAAGCATTAATGCAAGGACAACAACAATTTGCACAACAACAATTAGGTACAGTATTACAAAACCAAGAACAAGCCTTTAATTTAAATATGCAAGAAGCATCAAAAATGAGAGATATACAGTCAGCAGGATTTCAATTAGACCAATATGCTGCTGAAAAAGGAATTAAATCAGCGTATGGTCAATCGCTATTAGACAGTTTAGGATAGGAGAATACAATGGCAAGCAACGAAGCAATACAAAATTTAGCAACACTTTTAGGTGCGTTAAAAGATTACAATCAACCAAGAAGAGAAATGGAACAATATGCAGCTAAAACGTTAATAGATTTTAATATGAAAAAAAACTTAATAGAACTTGAAAGAGATGTAGAATACAATAATACTAGTAAAGTAAATCAAATTGCAGCAGCACAAGCATCTATAGGTGGAGATGATTATGTTCCTTATAGCGAAGTAAAAGAAGATATAGAAAAAGTAACAGGTTTGTACGAAGATGGCCCGTCACCTATAGGAGTAGGACCTGGTTCGTTAATTGGTATACGTGGACCTGGTACTGGTTTAACTACTGTTATGAGGAGAAAAAGAGCTACTAGTCAAATAGGAGAGATACTTGAAAATCAAAGAACTTTAGTAACATTATTAGGAGATGCTATAAGCACAGGTAAAGGAATAGATACAGCTGTAGATAATTTAGAAAAAATTCAAGATTATAAAAATTCTTTAATTAAAATTTCAGGTATGAGTGGCTATGGTAGTTTAACAGAAGAACAACAAAGATTATCTACCAATCTATTTAATTCTTTGAATACTTATGAAAATATAATTACTGGAAAATAATGAACCAACAACTTAAGTATCTTAAGTCCTTAGCTGACACTAAGTCTATTACAAACCAAGCTTATGTAAATAGAGTTAATGCTTTGTATAGAAGTAATACATCGTCATTTAATGAAGATGATGTAGATTTTGTAGAAAAGCTTAATAAGAAATACGGATTAGATTTTAATCGTGATATGCGTGCATCTGAAGCTAATTTAGGTGACACCTTAAATCAATTTGCATCTGGTGTTGTAGAAGGATTTACAACATTAGGATGGTCTGCAGAACCTGCAACAACTACACAAGGAATAGCTAACAAACTAGGTCACCTTATTGGGTTTGCTCCTGATATTATTACCAGTGTGTTATCTATGGGTGCAGCAGTACCAGCTATAATGGGTAAACGTGCTGTTATAAAAGCAGGTGCTAAAGGATTGTCTACTGGAGCTAAGTTAGAATTTTTAGAACAAGGAGCTAAACGTACGGTTCAATCTCAACGTATCAAAGGTACTGGTCAAAAATTAGCAGGAGGAATGGGTGCAGCTGCATCTAAAATAAGTATTGGTGGTGTAACTCCTTTTGCTAAAGGTATTAGAGCTAAGGTTAAAAAAGATGCTAAAGATGAGTTAAAAGAAAAAGCTGGTAGAGATGTTATAGAAGAATTAGGTGATATTAAAGGGTGGCAAATACGTTCTATTCCAATGCGTATTGCTGATTCTATGGTTGAAAATGCAACTAAAAGAATGGGAAGTATTGGATTAGATACACAAGGTTTTTTTGCAAAAAGTTTATTTCAAAATAAAACATTTAGAAAAGTAGCACACGACTCTGCACATTTAGGTATTGCATTAGGTGCTAGTGCTGTATGGAAAGGTCCTAAAGCTATTGCTGAGTCTACTATGCATGGAGCATTAGCTGGTGCTGTATTTGGTAGTATTGGTGAGTTTGTAAACATATCAAGACTTATGTCTAATCCTAAGACTAGAGAGCTAGGTAAGGCAGCTGTACGTAAACACGCAGATGATATGTCAATGGAAAAGCAAGAGATATTAAATGCTTTTGCTAGAGGTACTATGGGTGCTGGATTCCAAGGTGGTATGTCTACTGCACAAGGAGCACCATTACCTGACCAAATGTATGAATATTTAATGGGATTCTTCTTTGGTGCTAATACCAAATCTGTTAATGAAATAAAATTTAGAAAGATTATCGCAGAAAACCCTATGTTAGATGGTAATGTAAACATAGAAGGTTACAAAAAACAAATCAAAGAATCTGAAGGTTATAAAGAATCAAGACAAGAAACTAAAGATATGTTCGAAGAACATTTTGATGTCTTGTATATACAACAACAACAAAGACAATCTGAAGTAGGACTTGGTGATATAATAAATGTTAAGCTATCAGAAAAAGCAAAAGAAAAAGGTATTGATTTAAATACGGCTACTCCAGAACAAAGAAAAGAATTATCAAAAGAAGTACAAAAAGAAGAAAGCTATCAAAATTTACCAGAGTTTGACCAAGCAGTCTATCGTGAAAAAATAGAGTCTGATGCAGAGTTTGTTAAAGAATTAGATGTTTACAATAAACACGTTATAAAAGCACAAAAAGAATTTGAAACAATACTTAAAGAAGAACTAGGTGTAGACTTAGCAGAGCTTTTAGAATCTAAATATCAAGCCGACATTAACGACCCTATTAGAATGAATGAAGCATTAGAGTCTATATATACTACATTAAGAGAAGACCCAAACTTTAAAGACTATTCAAAATCTGATTTAGAAAGATATGCTTTAAATGCAGTAAAAAACAATGAAACATACACTGATTTCGTAGCTGACTTTCAATCAGTTTATCCTAAATATAATGTAAAATCTACTGAACTGAAGGGGAATCCATTATTACAGTTTTTCTTTCGTGCTAAATCTTATGCTAATACAAACGAATATGTTATGGCTGCTAATGGAGATATGATACCTATAGGTAGAAGTGACGACAAAGTAAAAAGAGTGTCACAAGATTCAAATGGAGACAATTTAATTAACAGAGAATCTGTAAATGCTATAGATGTTAGGTACAAACAAAATGCAACTAGAATTATTGTTCGTTTATCAGAAGATGTAGATATAAGTGGTGCGTATGAAAGTCCTTTAGAAAAATATACTCCTAAACAAATAATGAAAAAATTAAATGTAGATAATAAAAAATACTATATTTATGGTGGCTCTAAAGACAAAGGTACTATTATTTTACAAAGAAATCCTTTTGCTGATAATGCTGCAGGTAAAAAAGCAAAGTCTGATATAGTAAATTTATTATTACAAAACGGTGTTCCTAAAGAACAATTAAAAGGTAAACAAGCTAAAACTGAAATGGCAGCTAACCTTGTTTACAAATTAATGGATAATGGGTATATAACTAACACTATTACCACAAAACAAGAACTTGCTAAATCTATGAAAGAATTTAGACAAGATGTAAAAGATGGTTTAATTAATATTGATGTTTTAAAAGAAGTTAAGTATGAACCATTATATCAGGGTAAAGGAATACCAACGCCTTCTTCAGGACTTGTGGGTATAATGGATAACATTGCTTACTTAGAAGGTAAAGTTGATGGAAGATTAAATATGGTAGCTATTAAAGATAAAATACTTAAACGTTTTGATAAAGAGTTTGAATCTGGTACTGATGGTGGTTTGATTATAAGAGACGATGTATTTGACAGAGTGTTACAAATATTTGGTATGTCACCTAAAGATGGATTTATGAAACCTGTTATTAGAGCAAGTGCTAGAGATGGTAAAGGTGAAATACGTGGTAAGGTTGGTGGGTTTAGACCTGAATCTGAAGGATTAAATAAATTTATGATGGACAATAATATACATATGATGATATATGGTTCAGGACTAAAGTCTAGAGGTAAAATGAAAATCCATGAATTAATAGATGGTCCTAACGATACTTGGTCATTAAAAAGTGATTTAAGTTCATTTACTTGGAGTAGAACTGAAGGTTTTGAAGTATCTACTAAAGGAAATGATTTAGGAAAACAGTTTAGTGCTATGAATGCTAAATTAAAAGACGGTAGAACTATTGAAACAGCATACCAAGAAGCAAAGGGAACTGGAAAAGGTAAACCCGCTAAAGACCCTAACTTTGATTATTATGGTACTTATAAAAAACTTTGGGAACAATGGGCTAAAGAAAATCCAAATAAAATTAAAGAATTAAAAGATTATTTAAACGAAAATAATATTACTACGTTAAAAGATAGATTTGCTAATACTGAAAATAATCAAGCAAGAGCTCTTTCCGAAATATTGTCTAAAGATAATATAGATGTTGCTAAAATAAAACCTGAAGAAATGGTAGTTAATCCTGATGTAACTGATTATGTATATAAACAATTAATAGAAATTAACAGAGATGGTAAACTTAGAATATATAAGCAGCTGTTAGATAAAACTACCAATCAAGATTTTCCATTAGAGTTTTTTGAAACTATTGAAAATTTAAGAGAAGTACAAATGGCTGGTCAAGAACAAGCAACTAGAAAATTTATAGAAGCTGGTCCTGAAAATACTAACTTTAAAATAAACGATATTGCTATTCAAAGTCTTGTTGATACATTAGTAAGCGACCCAACATCTCCTGCTTCTAGAAATATTATAAAACAAATAATGGGAAGAACATTAAAAGACCAAATAGATATGTCAGATTCTATGAATGTAGACCCAGCTGATTTAGCTGAGTTAGGTTTAACACCAGAAATATTAAAGAAAGTAGATTACAATTTTAATGTATTAATGGAATATAAAAACTTTACTAGCAATGTATTAGCACGTTATGTAATTGCACGTTCTAATGAAATTAAAGTACGTTATGGATTTAAAGCGTATGCTGGTTTGTATACTGTTAAAATGGGTAAAGATTTTAATTTAAAAGATAATGAGTTTATGTTAGGTGAAGACCATAAAAGCGACCCTATAGAAATTAGTGGTGTTGAAAAACCTATGACATTAGAAGATGCATTCAATAAGTTTACTAAAATGAAAAAGAGTGACCCTGAATATAGAAATTATAAAGAAGCGTTAACTTACCTTGTAATGAGAACACCTAACTCTGGTGTTGGTGGTGTACGTGCTTTAGAGTTTGTAGGATTTAAAAAGAAAGGTGGATTTAATTTCTTTTCTAATGAGTTAAACAATGAATATTTAGGTGGTATGGATAAAGATGGTGATACTGTTACTGGATATCAATCCTTACCTGGTAATGTTAAAGCAGCCTTTGCAAAAGATAATGTATTTCGTGAACTACAAGATGGTAAAAAAGATAATCCACCTATGGATTTAAAAGCTGGTGAAGATAAATATCCTACTAGTGGAAAAAAAACAATAGCAGAAGACAAACTTGGTATAGAGTTTGGAGAAAAAATTGATTTAGAAGCTATGGATACTAGTAAACCTCAAGATAAAGTATTTGGACAAGCTTTAGGTAATTTATTAAGTACTGAAATGAGATTAAAAGCAGCACAAGGTGCATACGATGGTAAAAAAGCTACTGGTGTAATTGTTAACGCTACAACAAACTTTCAAATGTTATTTGACATGGCTAAAAACAATGGTGGTAAAATAGATTTAGGTGATGGGCAAATATTAAAAATTAAATTAGATGATTTTAAATACTTAAAACAATATAGTTATACATCAATTAATACTGCTGTTGACTCCTCTGAATATTTAAAAATTAATAAAGCTTTAGATAATGTACAAAAAATGTGGGAAACAATGTTTGAAATTGAAGTAGGTGGAACTCCAATAGAAACTAAATGGTATGAATTATCAGGATATCAAAAAGGTTCTAACAAAATGTTAAGAACGTTTAGTGGTTTTGGTAGAGCTATTAATAGTAAAAAAGGTGTAACTTTTAATGAAACAGGTACAGAAAAAACTGTTTCATTATTGCAAAAAGCGGATGATTTTGTAGCTAGTTGGGGTAAATATTCTACCGATAGTAATATATCATCTAACTACTATCTTCAAACTGCCAAACAAATATCTAAATTAGATGTTTCTAGAGATATATTTAGTTTTAGTTATGCTAAACCTGATAGAATAATACAAGTATTAGAAAGAGTATATGCTAATCTAAATACAAGACCGATATATAAAGAACTAGGTTTAGTAGATATATACAGAGATTTAGACCCAACGTTATTAAAGAATGATTTAAAGGGTGGTAAAAACATTAGAGGTAAAGTAAATAATCTCCTTGGTATTGATATGCTTACACAAGAAGCAGAAAAGATTTTGTTTTTAATGGATAAAGCTGGATATGATAGAAGCTCTATAATGACTGACTTATCACAAGTAATACAAAATACTATTGTTATAAAACAAAAAATGTTAAAAGGTGAAAAACAAACTCAAGAAATTATTAATAGTAAAAGATATTTACAGCAACAAATTGAAGCTAAGATGGGTAATGGTAAAAAACTTAAAAAAGAAATGATTAAAAAACTTAACGATTTTCAAGACATAGCATTACTTGCGCACCCTGTAGTAAAATTAAATAATAATTCTACTTTATTTAAAGTAAAGGGCATTAAAAAGAAAATGACTGTAAATCAAGGTGTAAGAAAAATAAACAAACTACAAAAAGAAATAAGTGAATTGAATCCTAAAGATGAAATAGATTTTGAATACACTCCAGAAATTACAAATAAACTTAGACAGATAAGAAATATCGAAGAAGGTATGAACTCTGTTCA
>Ga0187218_1000175_pt1 | contig 18966 bp, 20 predicted proteins | sample 14SPOviralmetaG_FD_130167 | JGI IMG/M metagenome (GOLD analysis project Ga0187218, IMG submission 130167) | Marine viral communities from the oligotrophic San Pedro Time Series (SPOT) site, San Pedro Channel, CA, USA - 14 SPOT_SRF_2010-08-11... | ecosystem: Environmental > Aquatic > Marine >...
AAAAGAGCTCTTTTTATTTTGCTCTTAAAAAAATTTGAAATTATTTTTCTGATTGTATAGCACATTAACTAGAAGACAACTTCTATATTACAAAACTTACAATGGCTTCAGAAATCCGTGAGTTGCTTGAAGATATGACTGGTGTTGGAGGAGATAAAGATTACATCATAAAACTATTTGAAAAGCAAGTCAGAGCAAAGGAAGCATACAAAAAAGTCAATAAGAAACAAAGTGATAAGATTAAACAACAGAAGAAAGAAATTGAAAAACTAAAAGAAGAACAATATGATAATATGGAAAAACTAGCAAAAGAAGAGTATCTGCATTTAGTTGGTTTTAAAGAATTTGATAATCTTATTGAAGCAGAACAAGAAAATAAAGAACTCAAGAAAGAAATTGCTGAGAAAGAACAATTAAATCAAGAAAAAAAAGAATTTTATGAGAATTTGGCTGATAAAGCAAAAGAAGCAACATCTATTATCAAAAATCAAAAACATCAAATTCATCAGTTAGAAGCTACTATTGAAACTATTAAATGTTTAAAGGAACAAGTTGATGCTTCCTTGAAAGAAGAAAATGAGAAACTAAAACACACGGTGTATTGTCTAAGACAAGACACAAAAAGATACTCTGCTGACGAAGTCCAAGAGTATAGGGAAGAAATTGAAGAACTCAAAGAAGAAAATAAGATAGAATTATTGAGAGCAAGTTTTGATGGATACAAGGCTGGTTGTAATTACAAACAATCTGTTCAAGATGAGATTGATTTTCTGAATGAGAGTGGTGAGAGTCCTGAACTCATTAAGGAAGTATTTGATGAATCTTATGAAGGTGGTTTAAATCTTGTATACAATATAGAAACAAAAGATTATTCAGGAGAAGAAGAAGAAGAAGGACATTATGCTGTTTGTGAGACTTGTGATAAAAAACTATTTTCTGATGGACAATATTCAAGTATTACCAGTTGCACTTATTGTGATGATTGTTATGAAAAATTAGATAGTGATGAGAAAGAATAAATAAATCTAATAATATATAATGAGAGATTTTACTATTGGAGATTTAGGTGTATTTATAGGAACTATAGGTGGAGTAGTAACAAGTATATTAATAGTTTTACAAAAGAGCTCTTGCTTAAAAATTAAATGTTGTGGAATGGAATGTATAAGAGACCCAGCATTAGTTAAGAAACATATAAAAGAAAAAGGAGAACCGGATACTCCAAAACCAAATCTGGAATTAAAAGAAAATAATCCATAAAATATTTAAAAATTTTTTATGTATATAATATAAAAAAGAATGTTTAATAAAGTTGTTATTTGTGGAACAGCAAAAAATATTGAACCTTACATTAATCAAGTATTCAGTAATATATATAAAATACAAGATTTATTTTTAGAATCAAAAGTAATTATTTTTTATGATAAATCAGATGATAATACATTAGAACTTTTAAAAAAAGAGGATATTGAAATTATTGAAAATGTAAATCCTTTAAATCCTTTAAGAGTTGGAAGAATATGTGAAGGTAGAAATAGATTAATGAAATATATAAATGATAAACAATATGATCCAGATTATATGATAATGATGGATTTTGATGATGTTACATCTGATAAGATAAATATTAGTTTACTGAATGAAGATTTAGAAAATAACGCTCATTGGGATTGTATGACTTATAATAAAACTGATTATTATGATATTTTTGCTTTGTGCTATGGTTGTTATACTTATAATTGTTGGAGTTATGGTTATTTATCTCAATTTGTAGTAGATTCTATTAAAGAAGATATTACAAGACTATTAGATAGATGTGAAGGTTATTTACAAGTTAAATCAGCCTTTAATGGATTTGGAGTTTATAAATGGAATAAATTCAAAGATTGCTCTTATAGTTATGATAAATTAGGATTACCAAATCAATTACCTTATGATACTTATGATATAATGGAAAATTGTGAACACATTAAATTTCATCTTGAAGCTATTGTAAAAAATAAAGCTGTAATAAAAATTAATAAAAAGATTTTATTTTAAAATATATTATATATTATAAAATATGCCTGCTAATAAAATAACAAACGAACAAAAAAAAATATTGAAACAACAGGAAAGTGAAACTGCTAAAGCGGAGACGAAGTTAATAGATGATAAAACTGTTGGATTATTTACTAAACAAATGAAAGACTGGGGATATGAATCTAAAGAAGAATTTGCTAATGAAATTATGAAACACGAAATAGGAGATGTTGTTGATGGTAAAAAGGTTACTAAACTATTAAAGGAACGAGCACAGCTTATCATTGAAGTTTAAATCTTCTTTTGTAATCAGCTATTGAAGCTCTAAGTGTTGGTTTATTCCAAAGGATATACCTGGAAAGTGAGCCAGCTGATTTATAATCATTCCAGTTTTCATTTTTCCTGTGTCTATCTAAATACCTCTTTTTTCTTTCTTCATCTTTATTTTTTGTAAAATCAGACATACCAGCACTACCAAAATGTGTAGTCTTTACTTTTTTTCCATTGTCTGTAAATACAGCCATATATTTCTTTTTGGGTTGAGTGCTCTTTTTAATTACAACTTTCATATTTATTATTATATATAAATAAATTTGAAATTATCGGAAAAATTAAATTAGTTTAAATTACTTAAAAAAAAATCTATAATATAATATAATAAAGAAAAAGATGAGTTTCTCAAAAATGGATCGGAATGATAAGATTGAAATGTGCTTTGATAAGATTATTGATTTAGAACTATTAGATGATAAAATTGAAACAAGTGCTTCAGGAGTAGCACAGGCAAAAGCGACTTTAAAACAACAGATGAAGAGAAATAAGACAGCAGTATTTAATGCGATGTTGGAAGCATTATCTATGACTTTATGTGGTATTCAAAATTCAAGTCTAAGAACACGTAAAATGAAAGAAGATAAAGATAGACAAATTCATAATTTGGAATTAAGATTAGCAGATTTAGAATATCAAATGAAACTACAACAAGAACAAATTAAGAAACAAGAAGAATGGATTGAAATATTTAAAGCTGGTCATAGTGGAAAGTAAATAATAATTATTAGTAATATTTTTTTTCTAAATTATAACTTAACTAAATATAGTTAATTAACTATATTTGGGCTGATTTTTGGTAAAACTTTTTTTCATATATGATTTTTTGTTTTCTGTAATTTTTTTTATACTTTTTTTTGTATAAATATAGTCAAATAACTATATTATATATATTGTTTCATAGAAATTATAAATATATAAGAATTATCATATTATTAAAATATATGATATATTATGTTTGAAGAATATTCTTCCGAAGAAGAAGAATGTAATCCATACACATTTAATAAATGTCCTTATGGATATTATACTGGTTGCTGTCCTGGAACTTGTTGTAAAAGATGTAAATCTGAAATAAAAGAAGAAAGATGGAAAAAAGAATCTAAAAGATTTGCTAAGAAAATGTTTGATGAATATTTAAAAGAGCAATTTGATGATATTTTTGTAAGTGAAAATAAATATGAAAAATATAAAGAATACAAAATATTAGATATTACTTACAAAAAATTTATAATCTTAAATAAAAAAGAAAAATTAAAAAAACTTAAAAAACAATATAGGAGATTATCTTTAAAACATCATCCGGATAAACCTACTGGTTCAAACGAATCATTTAATAACTTGAAAAATTCTTACGATTTCCTTTATTCAATTTGGTTTCATTCTTAGTCTTATTGCTCTTTTTCTTTTTAACTGGTTTTTCATTCTTAACAAATATATCTTTGGGTATTTTCTTTTCAGTACTTATAGCATTTGCTACAGGCATTTGTAAGGCAACATTCGGTCTTAACATACCGACATTATTATCAATTGGTTTATAATATTTTTCTTTCTTTTTCTTACTCATTATATTTATAAATAGATTTTCTTTTCATAAAATTAAAATCTATTTATAAATATAAAATATGTCTTACATTGTTGCTCCGTCTTCTCAAAAAGAATATGAGTTGGTTGATAGTGCCGCACAAGGAACTACTATTCAACAACCTTCAAGTTATATTAATCATTTTTCTAATCCAATTAAGATAAAAAAAAATTCAGAAATAGCTTTGATGTCTGCTAAAATCAATAGAGCTGATAAATTTGATGTTAGAAATAATGCTGGTTATTATGTTTATTTAGGTAATGAATTATCAGCTAAAGGTCAATTAAATAACGAAACAACTACTCCAGTTCCTTATGTTATGACTAGAACCGAAAATAATACTTTAGATATAAATCAAGATAAAGTAATAAATGGAGGAGGTATAACATCTCAAACACCGAAAGAATTAGTAGAAACATTAGATGTAAATATGAAAAATTTATATCATCCAGAGTTTAGATCTCAGGGTAGTGCTGGTTTTCAAATAGATACTAGTGGAGAACCTAAAAACAGAAGTTTTGGTGGATTTAAATTTAACTTTAAACAAAATACAGCTTTAGCTACTGAAACTAATGCATCATTTAATCCAATACATCCAAGCACTACATTTGAAGATATTGAAAGTGCTTCTAAATCAGCATCTATTACAATAAGTGCTTCAGGAGGTTCTCCATTTCCAACAGTTACAAGAATATCAGAATCATTTGATGATTTTGATTGTATGGTAATGGGAACTGATTTTCCATTAGCTTTAAATGATGGTAGTGCTAATTTCCATATTGGAGTAAATGCTAGTGAAGGTGGTTGGCAAGTTGGTATGAGTAGACCAAAACAAGTATTTAATCAAGCTCCAAGTACTTTAAAAATAATAAGTGAAAGATTGAGACAAGCACCTCCATATTTTAAAGATAATGGTAATATATTTTTTGATTGGGCAGTAAGAGTTGATGAAGATACTAAAGCTATTGAAGTTATTCAAACAATTGTAGACGCAAATGGAGATTTTACTCATTCTGAAGTTGAATATTGGACTGGAACTGATGCTAATAGTGATTTTACTGCTAATGCTACTAATGAAGTATGGAGTGGAAATACATATACAGATGTTAAATTTACTGCTATTGGAGAAAGAATGCTTATTGAACTATACAATGCTAAAACTTCTAAATATGTTAAATTAGCTGATTGTAGTGATCCATCTGATAAATTAGCTAAAACTACTAAACCTATTAATCAAAATTGTTTCTTTATGTATCCATTAATAGATATTAGTAAACAAAATGCTTCTATTGGATTAACTCAATATAATGGAAGAAAAACATTTTTACTTACTGATACTATTGCTGCTAGAACACTTCAATATACTACATCCAGTTTTTATGGTTCTTGTATGAAAGGAAAAATATTAGGTAATTATGGAATTGAAGCTATAAAAGATTTAGATTTCAGAAAAGTAAATAGAATAAACCAATCAAAAAGTAATGCATCTCTTATTGGTTTAAATGCTAGTGGAGGTGTGGCTTATTCAACAGTTATGATTACAGAACACGCACCAAATTCTAAATCTACTAGATATATGAATCCACAGACAAATCCATTTGCTAAAGTATTTGGAGCTAATGCTACAGATTATCTTGGTTTTAGTCCTATGTCTGAAGTTCCAAGAAGTATATTTGGTAGTAATCTATTAGCAACAGCTGATTCTGATTTTCATTTTTCATCTATAAGTGTTCCAAAACCATATTCAAGAAGTAATTCATTTGTTAGAATTAATGATTTACCTATTGAAAGTTATAATGGAGCTAATAGTGGTATATCTAAAATTATTGGAACTATTCCAAGATTTGATAATAGTAATGATGAAGTTGGTTCTTTGAATTTTGATATTGCTAACCCAGTATATTTAGATTTAAATAACACAGATGATATAAAACTTAATCAAATAAAGATTGATTTTGTTAACATTGATGAAACACTTGTTACTGATTTAACTGGAACAAGTGTAATAACATTACATATTAGAGAAAAAAAATAAAAAACATTATAGAAAAGTTTATAGAAAAATATAATTAATTTATTTGTTTTATTTTCTATATTTTTATCTATTATAAATTATAAGTATTATGCCGAAGATTAAGAAAAACATTATTCCAACCGTTCAACCAGCACCAGAACAACCTGTTATCAGTAATGAAATATTAGAAGATACAGAAGCAATTCAACCTGAATCAGAAAAACAATTAGTAAATTCAAAAGAGGTATTTACTGGTTCAAAATCAAAAACAATAGCTCCTGAACCTTCTATTGAAGAACCTGAAAAAATCAGTGAAGCTCCAGCAAGTAAAACTGGTAAGAATGGAAGGAGTAAAAAACCACAAACAGAAACACAAAAACAACATTTAGATTTTATGAGAGAAAAAGCAGCACAAGCAAGAGAAGTAAAAAGATTAGAAAGAGAAGAAGCTAAAACTAAAAGAGAAGAAGCAAAAGCATTAAAAAAGAAATTACAAGAAGAAAAGAAAGCATTAGAAGAAAAAAGAAAACAAGAAGAAGAATTAGAATATTTAAAAGAGCAACAAGAAATAGAAATGTTACAAAATGAAATATCAGCATTAAAACCTAAATCTTTAGAACAAGTAAAACAAGTAGAAGAGTATACTAATAAAGCTGTTGAACAAAGATCAAATATATCATTTGGAGAAGCTGGTAATCCAAGATCCGAACCTGAATTCAAAGAACAAAATGGAACATTTGATTTAGAACAATTAATTATTAAAGGAATTCAAGGATATGATACTTTAAGACAACAAAGAGAAGAAGAAAATAGAAGAAGAAATGAAATAACACAAAAAGAAAGAAAAGAAACAGAGATTATTAGAAGACAATTATCCAGAGCTTCTAATAAACCATATGACCCTTATGCTAATTGTTTTAATTTTAGTTAAAATACTTAAAAATAATTTGAAATTATTATATAAATAGCATCCAATTACAAGGAAAATTCATAATGCCTCGAAAAATAAATGATGGTCTAACAAATGAACAAAGATATTTAAAAAGAGGAGATAATCATAAAAAAATGTTAGAACACGGAAAAGAATGGAGACAAACTGATAGAGGTAAATTTATTAGAAATAAAAGTCATTGGAAAGATGCTGGAATTAGAGAACCAAGTGAAACTTGGGATAAATATTGGGAAAAATTTAAGTTAGAAACTAAATGTAATGTTTGTAATGTAACATTTGATTTAGAAAATGCTAATAAATCTAATGGTAGATGTTTAGATCATCATCATCATTCCGGATACATTAGAAATGTTATTTGTAGAAATTGTAATACAACAACTATGAGAAGGTTTGATAGTAATCACAATAAAGTATTATTTGAATTACAGAGATATTTTAGAACCAATTTAAATATGTAAATTTATTATATTCTATAATAATATATAATGGAAGGAAATGCGCCTAAAATATTCCGAGTAAAAGACCCTGACCCTATACCTTCAAAGCATCCTCCAGTTCATCCGAATCTTCCACAAGTAGAAGGTTTTGGTGGTGGAGCATTAGTACTGATGATATCTCCGATCGCCACAGGAAAATCGACAATTGTGTCGAACCTTTTACTAGGAGATTATGAAAGTGGTTTTTATAATGCACAAGAAAGATTTGATGATACAATCATAATTTCAAATACAATAGCAAATGATATTACAAGTCGCTATCTAAGACAAGCATTTACTACATTTGATGAATATGATGATTCAATTGTAGATGGTATTGTTAGAAAACAAAAATCATATGAATCAAAAGAAGATATGCCTGATATAGCAGTCATATTAGATGATTGTTTAGGTAGTATAAAAAGAGAAGCAAGTGTTAATCATTTAGCTTCAAGATTTAGACATTACAATATAAGATTATTATTATTTTCATCACAGAAATTTACAGGGGCAGTTAGTCCAGTTATAAGAGCAAATGCTACTAATGTAATTATTGGAAGTCCTTTTCCTAATCAAAAAGAACTAATAAGAATAGCAGCTGAATACGGCGATCTTTTTGGGGGAGAGAAAAGATTTTTAGAGATATATAAAAAAGCTACTCCTAATAGATATGATTTTTTACATTTATCACTAAAATCATCGCCTCCTCAAGCCTTCAGAAACTTTGAAACACTTATAGCAGAAGGAGAAAATATAAAAGAAAGTGGTGGAGCTAATTTTGTTTATTCCTCCGACGAGGAGGCGGAATAATGTTTTTTTTCTATATTTATATATTTTTTATTACTTATATTATAAAATGAGTGATTTCGGTTATGAAGAAGGAATATCTAATCAAAATGCGATGACTTCAGCAGCTATTAGAGCAAATGCTATGTCTGCTGATATACAAAAAAGAACAATTGATGAATTAAAGAGAACCTTAAATAGTAATTTAACTACACTACAACAACAAGAAAATAATGATGAAACTGTTTCAGGTGGTAAAGATTTATATGCTCTTGGAACTGATTTAGGTCAGTTTTATACTATGGGAACTGAAATATCAAAAGCAGGTGGATTTAAATCATATTTAAGAGGAGCTGGAGCTGGAGATAGATTATCCACAATTGCTGGTGGAATTAATAAAGGATTAACTGGAGTTGGTTCTGGAATATCTGACCTTAGAAATAATCTTGCTGAAAGTTCACTTGGTAAAGCAATTAGAGGAGGAACTGGAACTGTAGTTAAGCCTAGAGAAATGGGCGGTGGAACAAGAGAAGTTACCACTATAGAACCTGGAGCACTAAGATCTCAAAATGCTAATTTACCATTAACAACTCCAGCAGATAATACTCCTGTTAATTCATTATCAAGACAAGTTCAGAACGCAGCTGGAGAAGAAGCAAGAAGTGATTTACCATCTGCTCGTGGTGCTTTATCAAGAAGGAATCCAAGAAGTCCATCAATACCATCAGGAAGAAGTCCAACACCAGTAGCTTCTCCAGAAGACGCATCTACTACTCAAGTAGCACAAGCAGCTCCACCTGATAATGTTTTTACAGAAGGAGATATTATGGATTCAAGAGGAGTTAGGTATGATAGAGAAGAAATAGATGTACTCGGAGCATCTCCTTCTGTTGATACTGCTTTACCTTCAAGATCAACTATTTATAAAGATACAGGAGAAACTACTGGAGTTGTTCCACGCAGAGCCGCTCGTGGTTTTAGAACAATTGAAGCTGTTAGAAGTCCTCCACCAACTACTGCTGACCCTCCAACATTCAATCGTAGTTCTGTTGGCTCAAATCCTACAACATTAAATCAAGGTTTAAATGTTGAACAAGGTATTAATGTTGAACAAGGTATTAATGTAGAAGCTCCAGTAGCTCCAAGATCCAGTGTTGCTGGTTCTGGTGCTGAACCAATAGAAAATACTCCTCCTGTAGAAGAAGATTTAAGTGATTCAGATAAATTAACAAAAAGATTAAATGATGGTTTAGACGCAGTTAATGAAACAACTAGTAAAATTGGTAAACTGAATAATATTGCTGGAACAGCTATGGGTATAACTGGAGGCATAGAAGATATAATGAAAATATCTGATGGAGATTATAAAAAAATGAATGGTTGGAATAAAGCATCTGATATTGCTGGAATTGTTGGTGGTGGAATAGACGCAGTATCTATGGCTCTTCCTTTCCTTGCGCCTCTTGGAAGCCTTGCTGATGTTGTTGGAGCTGTTACCGGAACTGTTGGAGATATTAAAACAGTTGCCGATCAAAAACAAGCAGATAAAGATGGAGAAGCAAGTGATGAAACAGATGCTAAAACAGCTGGGGCGTCTATGGCGGTTTCTCCAATATTAGCTACTCAAGGTTTAATTGCTTCAAGAAGTATGGATAATACTGCTTCAATTGCTCCATCTGGAGCTTTTTAATTTATATGTAAATTCTTTTAATTTTTATTTTTTTTTTATTTAGTATATTATAAAACAATGACTTCTTTTTTCCGTGCCGAAGATATGATTCCTATTTCTCAAGAAACTAAATCTCTACCAGCTGATAACGGATTAGACTTTAATCCACAGCAAAGAATTAATTTTTTCATTCCTCCTGATATTCAATTCTTTCAACCGAATGATTGTTATTTAGAATGTAATGTTTGTCTAACTTTTCCAACTGGAGCTGCTCCTACCAGATTACAGTTAGATAGTGAGGCGGGAGCTACCACACTCATCAGGGATATTCGCATTCTAACAAATGGAGGAGTGTTACTTGAGGAGATTTCTAACGCAAATATCTTAAGCACAGTAAGATATGACTATGATACAAATGATACAATTAAAAATAAGAGATGTTTGACTGAAGGATGCACTAAATGGAATTCCTTCAATCGTGGAGAAATGGGTCAGTCAGTAACTAATTACAATAACACTGTTACTAATCCGTATTTTAAAAGAGAAGATAATACAGACAGCACAAGTGCCTCCTTCACTAACGCTGATTTTACTTCTGCTAAAGTGTTAATCCCGTTACCAACAGGCATTTTCGGAAGTGAGCGTGTTTTTGCAAATATGCTAGTTGACGGAATTCGTATAGAAATTCTTACAGAGGAGACTCGCTTCGTTTTCAGACAATTAGATGGTGTTCTTAAAGAAAGATACCCAACTCTCAATCCGGTGTTCAGAGGTAAAACTGATGCTAATGCTTCATTAGCAGTTGGTCAAACATTAACTGAATTTTTCCTTCAAAGAGATAACAATCAAATTGGTATACAGAATTTTCCATTTGTGGTGGGCGAACATTTCCAGTTTATAGATGTTAGATCAATTGGAGCAAATGGTTCTACAACTAACGCATCTATTAGTTATGCTTCTGCTAATGCTTCTGATTTTGTAATTAAAACTATTGAATTTGATTCAACGGCAGGAGATGCTAGTGCTGGAGCTATTAAGATTACTTGTGCTAATGCTACTCATACAGTTCAAGGAGCTCCTATTGTTACTCAATTCTCTCATATGTTCTCTACTTCTGTTGAAAATAAATCATCTTATGAAGCATCGTATACATTAAAGAATGTTAATTTAATTGTTGGAGAAGTTAAGATGCCTGATGGTTACACTCAATCTCTAATGAAAGGATTACAAGAAAGTGGAACTATGAGATATGATTATCCTTCATACACTAATTACAAATATTCTTTACTTGCTTCTGAAGTTAATGCTAATGTTAGACTTCCTCTTATGAATTCTCGTGCTCGCAGTATTCTTCACATTCCAGTCGCCAGTAATACTAAAAACACACAACAGACTATTTCTTGCTCTGGAACTTATTTAATATCGCACGATGAAAAGGATAAAGTTGTAAGAAGTAATTCTAATGGTTTAAGAGGAATATGGGACGGACTCTCAAGCTATCAAATGACCTATGAAAATCGTCTTCAGCCTTCTCGTAAAGTCGACACTACTAAATCTGCTTCAAAAACCTCAATCTCGCAGCAGCCGCTCGTGGAGCTTGAGAAAGCACTTTTAATGTCGGGTGTGGAACCTCATAGCTTCAGGGCTTTCCAGTCTAATGCAGTAATCGGTCGTGCTCTTGCTTTGAATGATGGTGTCTATGATACTCGTGGTAAAGATTACTCATTGAATTTAGAATATAATCATCCAACTGAATCTGCTACTACTAATAAATTAATTCATTCTTTTGTTGCTCATTTGAGAACACTTGTTATATCTGGGGATAGTATAACTGTGGAGATATAGGCGACCCTATATTTACTTAAAAAATAGAGTCGTATATATTTAAAAGAGCAAGATGATTAAAATTTACAAAATAATTGATCATACAAATAATGATATATATATAGGCTCTACAAAAAGGGAACTCAGATTCAGATTATATGGACATAAATGGGATGCTAAAAATAGAATACAACCAACAGCATCTTGTTCAATAATTAATAATAATCAATATACTATAGAATTAATTGAAGAATGTCTTGTAAATAATAGATATGAAAGGGAACAATATTGGATTGATAATACAGATTGTGTTAATGTAAAAAATTGTAAAAGTAAAAAAACACAAAAACAATTAGATAGTGAATCTTGGTATAGACATCACAATAAAAATTTACAAAAACAAAGAAATAAAAGACTTTATCAAAAAAGTTGGGGAGATCCAATAGATAAGCTATATAGAGATGTTGCTAATAATTTATTATTAATACAACCAGATTTATTTGAATAATATAAAGAGCTATTTAAATTTTTTTTTTAATTATATTTTTTTTTCTTTAAAATTATTTTATATTTTATATTATAAAAATAATGAGTAATCGCAATATTGAAGTTTTGCCCGCGAACACCTTAGCCAACGGCGTTGTTAGCTTCCGCAACGGTAATCCAGTTTTAAGATTTGAAATTGGTGCTAGAGATGAATATTTAATTGGTTCAAGTGTTAGATTGTGTGGTAAGTTTTCTGCTTTTAAAGGAGTTAGTGTTTCTGGAGTTGGAGAAATTCCGGTTGATTCTACAAGGCAATATATGAGTGATTCTACTGGAGTATACTCTGTAATTGATTCTTTATCGTTTTCTACACATTCCACAAAGCAAAATGTGGAAACCATTCTTAATTATAACAAAATGATGGCGACGTACCTTCCGGCAAAAACATCAAAGGCCGATGGAATCACTTTCTTGTCTAATTCTGCTTTGATAAGTCCTAACTTTGAAAATCAAAAATTAGCAATTGTTAATAATGAAAAAACATTAACTGGTGGTAATAGTTTTTGTCTAGCATTAACCAGTGGACTCCTAAATTCACAAGAGCCAATACCGCTTTCTGATAGCTGGGGTCTTGGGGGTTTGGAGGTAACCATAAATTTGAGTCCGGATGCTAATGTTTTCTATAGTGAGGATGATAGTAGTGCTTCTTTTACTGATGCTTTTTATGAGTTATCTGAATTATCATTAGTGGCTGAAACAGTTAGACCGGATGTTGATACATTAGCTAGATTGAATGCTAGTCCAAGTAATACTTTTGAATTCAATACTATTTCTACTTTCTATCAAACTATTAATTCAACTAATGCTGTTGTTAATTTAAATCTTGGTCAGTCTAATGTTTTAGGTGTCTTTGGATCTTTTGTTCCAGTTACCTTCTTGAATAATATGGCGCAGAATGGTATGCTTACTTCATATCCTATGAATGCTGGTAATAGAATAGCAGAAATTAAATCATTAATTTTCAATCGTGCTAATGAACGCTTTCCTTTACATTACAATATTGATACTCCACAAAAAGATGATGATAGAATAGAAGTTGCTCCAGCTGATATAGTTAGGAACTTTTTAGATTCATTAGATAATTTTGTTAACATTCAAAGAACTTCTGTTTCTCCTTCTAATAACAGAGTTTTAGGATTCAATGGTTCTGGATTAAACTACAAAGACTATGCTGATGGAGGATTAACGGCGGGAATAGGTGTATGTTATGATAAAATTTCAGGAAACGGTGTAAATTTTAGTAATGTTCCTTTCACTTTACAAATTGAATCTGATTTAACTACTGATAATCCTAATGCTTTATATTTATTTGTCCACGCAAGAAATACTATGGTATCATCTGGAGGTTCTATTCAAATAATGAATTAAAAAGAGCTTTTAAATAAAAAAAAAACTAAAATTATTTTTTAAAATTATTTTATTTTATACATTATAAAAAACAATAATGTCTATGTCTTCTGAAATCAAACAAGAAATATCCGCCACTGACCCTCCGGAGTTATCTCAAGCTCCAGCAAATGTTCCTGATATTGTTAGAATTGGAGCATTACCTACTAACACTCAAATGTCTGTGGACACAGATATAAATGAACCGATTGTTAAATCACAAACTTTCTGTAGATTTGTTTTAGAAAATAAAGGTTTACTTCACAGCAATTCTAAGATTGTATTCAATATGGCTCAGACTGATATTGAATCTTTTATGCCTATGGGTATTTCTGCTGCATCGGTTATCCAGCGTGCTGTGCTCCGTGTCGGAACTAAAACCATCAATTCTACTGAAGATTGGAATCACTATGAAGCATACCGATCTACTTTCATTTCAGGAGAGAATACATTAGAGAGAGAGATGATTACAACTGGTAAAATGATTAATTTTGGATTTGAATACAACTCGGACGCAGACAACAAGTCTAATACTGCTGCTGATTTTATTAGATTAGATGTTGGTCGTGAGATTGATAAATTTAATTCTGATGATACATTTTTACCGGATTATCAATTACTTAAGAATCAAAGAGAATTCCAAATTAATTTATCCTCGCTTTTCAGTTTCCTCAAAATGAATCAATTGCCGCTCTATTTAGTTAGAGAGCAAGTTAGTATTGAATTACACTTTACTCCATTAGGAGCTACACTTGCTGATAGTAAAAGAGTTTCTGTTAGAGGAGGAGAGACTACAACTGGAGCAGATATAGATATTGATTTAGATTCTATTAGGCTTATCAGCGATCATATCTTTTATCCTACTGAAATTATGGATGCTTTTGCTAGACAAAATTCTAATATGACTATGTCGTATATGGATTACAAATTATCTAAACAATCTTTGACTACTACTGTTTCTGCTTCTCAACTCAATAATATTCGTAATATTGGAGGGGCTGGTAAAATAGTTACTAAAGTAATTGTTTCTTTATCTAATGCTTCTTCAAGTGTTCATTTGTTAAATGATTATAATTCAAGAGCTGGATATTCTAATTTTGAGTTAGGAAATGATTCGTTTTCTGCTTCTTTGATTTCTAATGTTAAATACAATGGAGAATTTTTATATCCAATAGATGTTAGTAATTATGCGAGACATTTCCATAATGTTCAACAAGCAGAAGGAACTCAACCATTTATTCCAAAAACCTGTTATTCTGATGAAGTCGATGGTTTATCAGGAGAAAGATTTGAAAATAGAACCATTGACCATTTAGAAGGCAGATTTTTCAGACAGGCATACAGACTGAATAAAGGAGAAAGAGTTAATGCTCGTGGTATTGAATTGTTCCATAATTATACTAAGATGCCTATTCATACTTTTACTCAAAGGGTTTATTTGGAGACTGCTAAATTTGCGAATTTAAGTAATGGAATATTAGTTTGTTATGACGCATAATTACTGGATAGTTAATATGCTATAAATAGCAGATTATTTTTTAAAACTTTTTTTTCTAATGAATAATAATATAATGACTTCATATCAAAAAACTATATTATTAGATTGTAATCGTAAAAACTCTTTAGAGTATGATGCGAGTGTTTTATCTGATTCTAAATCAATTTTTACAAATAGATTAGGAGATGGTTTAAAATTAAATGTTGGAGATCAAGTGAGTGTTCAATCTGCTTATGTTAGTAGTATTGGAGCTGGTGGAGAAGTAATTGAATTTACAGGTAAACATACTGGATTAGAATATACATTACAAGAAACACAAATTAATGGTTCTGGTAATGCTTGTAATACAATAGAAGGCTTTGAAGAAACCTTCACTGAAAATGTTTCTAAAACTTTTGAAGTTAAAGATAATGAAGCAAATGTAGAAATTAATTTTTATAAAAATTTAAATGGAGAACAATACTTTAATTTACCTAGAAGATTTGATAAACTATATGAAGAAGATGCTAGTAATGCTAATTATGCTAAAATATTTACAGAAGAAAATACATCTGCTAATGGAGCAACTGTTGAATTAGAATTTACTTCAGATACATCAACCGGAGTAAATACAAATAGATATGATTTATTAGAGATATTATGCACTGCTGATTATCATTATAATAATCAATTAGGAACACAATCAAGATTTGTTTATAAAAATGATAATTCAAGAGCTCTTTTATTTACAAGAGATGGTATAAAATATTATAATAATGCTTCTGCTACAGATCAATTGAATACAAGTTATGTTCCACCTTGGACTCATAAATATGTTCCATTTAAAAAAATTGTTAATTTAAAAACAGATGTAGGGTTTGATTCTCCGAGTAATATTGCTTCTACTTTAACCGGTCAATTACAGAGTTCAACTCCAGCAGAAAAAATAACATTAAAATTAAAATCTCCTCTTGGACTTCCAGTATTTGAAGATGTAAATATAATAAATGATTCTCCATTATCTATAAAAAATGAATCTCCAACATTTCAAACTTTTTCAGCTGCTAATCCACATTTTGTAACTAAAACTAATTTTGAAAAATTTATTTCTACTACGGCTGCTGATATTTTAACTGAAGAATCATTAGAATATTATAATAGTTTTCAAACAATTGGAGTATTAAGACCAGAATTATTTATAGCTGGAAGAGATTTACACGGAGAATATTCAGCAAGTTTTAATCATACTACAAGAGCAAGAGGTATATTTGAACTTAAAATTCCAGTATCTGCTAGTTTAGCATCAACTGATTCAGAAATAACTAAATTAAATACAAGTAGAGTTGGTTTATTAGTAACAAATTTATTATGGGAGAATAGTGATACAAATGATTTACAAGGAGTTCCAATGTTAAAAAGATTTAAAAAATTATTTGAAGCACAGAAACTATATCCAGAATTATTTGATTTTAGTAATAATGCTTCAATAACAAGTAAATATGCTGCTATGAATCAAAATAATGCTTCAATTGTTTTTAAAGAGCTAAATGCTAGTAATGCTAGAATATTACACGGAAATACAGCAATATTTAGTCAACCGGATGCGGCTTTTGCTCTTTTACTGGCTGGACTAAGAGTTACACCTACTAATGTATTAGGAGATGATAATCTAAAAACTTATTATAAATTTGCTTTTCCACCGATATCTCAACCGGAAGGATGGGATATGAGAAGTGCTCCATTATTTTTATTTTATGATGAAGATAAAAAAGATATTTTTAATGAAGATTTATTTGAATGGGATAAAAGAGAAGTTGCTTATGATAATTTATGTTATGGATTTGCTAAAAGATATAGACACACAGATGGTAAAGATTATATAGCATTAACAACAGAAAGATTAGGAGGAATACCAGAAGCATTAAATGCTTCTTATGGTTTTTATAATTACAATAATGATAATAATGGTTCAAATACTTTTAGACAAATGTTACAAGCTGGAACTGGAAATGATAAACGACAACCATTTAAATTTGGTTGGGATTATCACGCAAACGCTTATGGTAATAGATTTATAAATTTATATACAGGTCAGTTAAGACAATCAGCATTTACTAATTCTTCAAATACACAATCAAGAACCAGATTAATAATAGATGCTAATTCAACACAAGCAAATATAATACCTTTGACTTATGTTGGAGCTCAAGCTCCATTAATTAATTTTGATTCAGTTTCAACAAGATTTAATTTTAGTGATTTATATACTCCTGAATATATTCAAGGACAATTTGATAGTAATCAAATTATAGGAAGTAAAAAGAGTGCTTCTTTAATTCCAGGAGCAGCAACAGCTGGAGCAGAAGTTTATAAAATAAATAAAGTATTATCAAGATTTACATATTGTCCTGATATGCTTCCTTATATTGAAATAATAAATATTAATAACGAGCATAATCAAACTACAATTCCACCAAATACAAATTTATCTATGTTTGAAGTATTTGATTCTCATTCAGGAGTAGTTATTAGTAATTTTGGTTTAACAGAAGCACAATGGGAATCTTCATTATGGAAGATATTAGGATTTGAATATAATCAATTTAATAATAATACAAATAATTTACAAAAAAGAATTCAGACAACAGATAAACCAAATACAAATTTAATAACTACTAATGCTCAAGTAAATAATGCTGAAATAGAAGAATATTATGTAAATCCTTATGGATCTATTGCATTCAAACCTTTATTACCGACTCCATATTATGTTCCAAGTAATTTCATAACTGCTAATGGAGGTGCTGTAAATTTGTATCCGACAATTAGTATAAATAGTAAATCATCTGAAATAAAAGCTACTTCATTACCAATAAAATCAAGTAGACCATATTATTTGATAAAATCAGATATAATTAATGATACACATTATATAGGAAATAAAAATGGAATTAATCTTCCTGTAGCTGCTGTAGTTAATAAAGTAAACGGATATTCAGATGCTTTTACATTAGAAAATTCAGAAATATCTTTTACAGTTACAAAGCCTTATACAATAAATACAATCAAAACAGTAATAGCTGACCCAGATGGAACAGAAGCAACTGTTGATGAATCAAGTGGGGTTATATATAAAATAGTAAAGAATATAAAAGCAGATTTAAATGTCGCAAGCACGGTATTTCAAGAAAATCAGAAGAATAATCGGCCATAGCATTTCAACTATAAATCACAGGATTTTTTAGATAACTTTTTTCTTGGGAAAATGGCTATATGATCTTCAAATTCTATTTTTTTTAATTTTATTAATGATAGCACACTCATAAAAAACAGCTGATGCTGTTCTGAATCAATTCTTTTTTTATTTATTTTTTTTAGATATGTATAATCTAATATCTCTCTAAATACTACACACATAGTTTTTAGTTTAATATCCTCTACTCTCATACCTCGTATAAGTGCTTTATTAGCACTTTTTTCATACCATTCAAGAGTTTTCTTTTTTGTTAATGGAAAAGAGCTAATTAGTAAATCTTTATAATAAACACAGATAGAACCTTTTGAACCTTCAATTATCATATTATTATATTATTATATAATACACTTTATATATGAATCCTGATTTTCAACAAATTATTAAAATATTAAAAAAAGCTAAAAGAGATGATTTAGTAATGCTATTTATGACGTTAATTACTGATTCATCAGATGAAGAAGAATATAATTCAGAATAATTTGAATTTAATTTTATATTAAATTAAAAAGAGCAAATGTGCGTAATTTATGCGATTGAAGATATAAATGATTTAATATATGTTGGTTCTACTATTCAAAAATTATCTTTAAGATTATCAAAACATAGAACTTGTAAAAAAGATAATAATTATTATAGTTCATCA
>Ga0187218_1000176_pt1 | contig 18943 bp, 24 predicted proteins | sample 14SPOviralmetaG_FD_130167 | JGI IMG/M metagenome (GOLD analysis project Ga0187218, IMG submission 130167) | Marine viral communities from the oligotrophic San Pedro Time Series (SPOT) site, San Pedro Channel, CA, USA - 14 SPOT_SRF_2010-08-11... | ecosystem: Environmental > Aquatic > Marine >...
ACAGTAAACTTAGTAGACTCTACAGCAGGCTTATATGTATCAAAGCCAAGTGAAGCATCAAACGGATAAGGCTGTACGAGTCCAGACTCAAACGAGAACGATGGACTAGTCGCAAAGTTCAATGCAGGAATATATTCAATGATAGGCTTACTTACAATATCAGTTGATACAATCGATGCATCAAGCCCATCTAGATAAGCCGCTAGGCGTGATTGTCGTAATGTCTTATTAAAGTCATTTAGATTCTGATTGTTATAGTTAAGTATACCAGCATTCACTTCGCTCTGTATCTGAGCCGCACTCTTATCTGTTAAGTTAGGATCGTACACAACTTGTACAACTTGATTCACATACAAGAACTTCGCTACAACAAACACTGGTTCAATTGTTAATGGAGTCTTATCTCGCAGATACGCTCGAAAGTTTGCAATCTCGTAATCAGCCGCACCTTCACCACCTGTTACATCAACAGAGATAATGACCTTTCCAAATTGTGGGGGTGTCGTCTCATCTCCACCATATACGCTAATCGCTTGAATGTTAGGAAATCTAGCACGAAGCAGAGTTTCATAGTCTCGTTTCGTGACTGCTCTTTCTTGAACCTGTAAAGCCTTTGGAGCAAAAGTTCGAATCGACTCAATATCTTCCGCCAAAGAGCCGCCATTTGTCGCACTTGTCATCGTGATTGTGATCGAAGAGGATCCGCCAAAGTTTCCTATCGTTAAGGAAGTCACTCCGTTTGCTGTAGGTCCTACAGTCACTCTATAGGATGCAATGATTGAATCAGTGATCGTAGGTTGTACACCAAACTTATCAGCACCAAACTGTACAGAGTACTTACCATCATTCTCGGGTTGTAGGTAGAATACTTTATCTGTAGCATCTATACCAAAGATATCAGACTTATACACATATGTCTCACCATTGACCTTGAGTGTAAGGCTTCGTGTATCGATTGTAGCATTTGATAGTATTGTATCTACAGATGATAGAGTCTCGGTAATCATACGACCCTCAAATACATCAACACCGTCTACGGTATATACAGTATCGTTATTTGCTGATCGTGTAGCAACTACTGCTTTATCTGTAATGAAGTTATATGTCTTATTACCACAGCGACCAATCAATGAAGTATTCGCAGGTATATTGAAGTAGTTACTATTCAGATTAGGTGCTACTATTCTAAATGATACCTTTGATGATGCACTTCGAGCAGATGTAGGTAGATAGTTGAGTTCTTTTGCATGAGAGATCACAGAGTTACGCTGAGAAGCACTATCAAGGAACATCTCTGAGATGGCCATATTATAGTAATAGCTATTATAGTATGTGTTATATGACAGCACATCTAACAATACATTCATGTTAGATCCTTCGTAGTCATAGTCTTTAAACTTCTCTTGATTCTTTAGAAAGGTCTTGAGTGCTTCCTTAGTCTCATTAAAGTCCATATTTGTGATTGGTGACAAGTCTGCCATTTTATCTTACCCTATTTAAATCGATTGTAAGTGAAGATGTAGTAGTGGTATTTATGACACTAAACACAATCTTTACTCTAAGTTCATTTGTTTCTGTATTCGCCTGTACTTCTACAGAGCGTAGATTACAGCGTGGTTCATATGTTCGTATTGTAGACTTAATGTTCTGTTCTAATATCAACATCGTGCTTTGATCAATATTCTCGAATAGACTACCTCGTATATCACACCCTATATTAGGTTGCATGAGTCTTTCACCACGATCAGTGAGTATTAGGTTGCGTATACTTTCTTTCACAGCATTCTCATTAATCACACGAGAAGTATCCTTACGCCCAGGTATCTGCTCTAGATTTCTTGTGAAATCAGAGAAGAACTCTTGTGATCGTGTGCGTGGTGTTAATGCCATTTATGATACCTTTTATAGTGTATTTATACTAATTATCGGGACGAAGAAGGCTAAATGATTCTTCTACTTGACTTGGGATATCGAATATGCTATTATTATCTACAAAGCTAAATGTACCATCATTGTTCTCTTCTTGCTTATGTGTAGACTTATCAAGGATATTGAAATCGTCATCTTGCTTCATTCTCTTTCTATAACCATCTTTTCTGTGTGTAGTCATCATGGCTTGGAGCTGAAGTAGTTCAGTTCCTGGTGAGAACCTATCTTCTTGACGCCAGCGAATATCCTTCTGATCTGCTACATATCCTTCTCTATTACCTACATGAAGCTTTAGATATCTTCTTCCTACACCAATACCAGTAAAGCCCGCTCTCGAGGCTGCAATGATTGTCTTCATACGATTATCTTCAGTCACATCTAACTGGACACTAAAGCCCGAAAACTTATGATGATATCCCGCTGTACCCTGCTTTGTAATCTTACCGTATGTATTCGCATCACCTCTACTTGAGGTCGCTACTCTACCTTGCCGTAATACATACTTATCACCAGTCTGATTTGATATACGCAATAACTTAGCAAGTACACTATTACTCAAGTCTTGCCATTGATTACCATCAATGACTTTATCACTCCATGTAATCAATCGCCCTGGTCCTAAGCCAGATTCACTCATACCATTAATTGCTTTTGTCTCGTCAGCAGTAATATATGGTGATGTCACATAGTCTACATTCGTAGGTATCGAAAGTAGACCAGTACTTGGATCTATATAACCCAACTCACCTGGTTGTCGATACTTGACTACATCTCTTTGTTTAATACCACGACTAGTCTGGTATGACTCTTGTTCTACATACCTATTTGGACTATTATCAAGTGCTAGTTCATTAATCTTCGCTTCGACTTCTTGTTTCACTTCTTCAGCAACTTCTTTCTGGACACGAATCGCACCGTTATCTTCTGCTTTCTTCTGTTCGATCTTATCTTGTGTGTCAAGTATTTGCTTTTCTTTCTTGACAACTTGTGCAACTTCTGCTATCTCATCAGCAGGTCCAAATAGTATGGCCATGATAGTCTCTGTGAAGTTACATATCTTGTGCATGATTAACTGAATATTCATTAATGTAGGTCTTTCAAATGCGGCTACCATCTCTGCAATGAATGCTTCTACATTATCTTTTATTCGTTGTACTGTTTCACTAGAGAAGAAGTCTTCTATCTCTTGCTTCATCTTTGTTACCATACCTAATATCTTTTCACCAGGGTTACCTACAATCTCAGTAATCTCTTCAATTGCACTATCTATTGCTTTACGCACCTTCTCTTCGACTTTCTCTATAATACTATTAATGGTCTTAATCAATGATTCTTTTAACGCCTCAACCTTCAACTTCTGTGCTAGAGCAATCGCAGCCTTCTTGGGATCTAAGTCATTGAGATTTAAACCATTTAATTTGGCTATAGTGGCATCAAGAAGTGTGAAAGCACTGAGTAGTTCTGCTAGGGTATTACCAAACGCACCACATAACCCTTCATTGATTGTTTTACCTAGATTTGTTTCATAGTGAAAGTCTAAGTCAGATAATGTCTGATTAATCACCTGATCAGTACCTATAGCACCGTCATACTTGTTAATTGATGTCAGTATATCAACTGTATTGACATTATTGGTTAACACATAGTCAGCAATCTCTGTATAGGTAAGAGGAAACTGATCATAACGATTTTGTAGTGTAGAATACTCAGATAAGTTCTCTACATCAAGCAAAGCGTTTAACTTGTCTGTAATCTCGACAACTGTGGCTCTATCTACCTGGTCCAATGGATCCGGCTGTGCAATCAGAGCAGAGAAGTCAATAGTGCCGACAGGTGCAGTCAGAGCAGAACTTTGCCCTGATATCGGTGTAGTATTTGTGCATTCTATCGACATTTATGTTACCTTTTTGTTGACAAGCAGGTTTATATGTGTTATAATGAAAGATTCACCTAGATATTTATTCGTCATCATCTGATCTCATAATATTCGTTATCGCATGCCACCATCTCTTCGTCTTAGCAGGTATTTCTGGGGCGGGGGCGTTCTTGATCTCCTGAGGCTTGACAACTTTCGCAAGTTCTGTTACACTTATGTTTGGCACATTTGAACTAGCTACATGACCTGGTGCTACAAACGTAGCAAGAGATGTTGCAAGACTGCCAGCTGTTGATGTGGCCGTAGCGGCTGCTGTGCCACTACCAATCAGAACAGAGGCTGCGGGTACTACTGAGTCAAGTGATACAGCAAGTGTAGCACCTATACCTAATGTACCTATAGCATATAGATTCATGGCTGCACCTGCTGATAGTCCTAATGTACCCACTGAAGATATACCCATATTCGTGAGACACGTTAGATTCATTGCTGTGTTTGATTGAAGCTTCAAGCCTGTCGAACTACTAATATCAATACCATTCATACCTACATCAGGAAACGGTAGAAGCTGTGCTGATATCGCTGGAGTACCTGTGCTGTGTATCTTCGTGTACGCAATACTGTACATATTCGTCTTATATGAGTCAACATGGAAGTCACCACCATCTCCAGCTGGATTACCTGGCATGAGACACTTCCAATACATACCACCAAGTGTAGCAAGACCTTTAATGTTTGTGTTCGCAACTAGATTGATATCATCAGCAGTCGCAAATACCCCGACACCCCCACCAGATACGTTTACTTTTACACCAGCATCTAGGTTAATGTTTCTTGCAGCCCGTACATTAAAGTCTGTACATTCGATATCTAATCGGCCATTGACTTGTATCTTGCCGCTCTTGCCAATCTTTAATGTATAGTCTTCATCGATTGTACTATGAGAAGAACCTCTTACATAGGTTGACTCAATACCCTGAGTTGTGTTATACTTGTCAGCAAATGCTTTCACAAAGATAGTACCATTCGCATCAATCTGGAATACGGAGCCAGAGGAGTGGGAGATGAGAAAATAATCACTTGCTTCTCCATCCATACCTGATCCTAGTACAATGAAGTTATCTCCATCTGCGGATGCTATGACTCTATTCTTATAGTTGTTCTCGGGCATCATGATTGGTGGCTCGTCAAACGTCTCACCATTCGCTTGAGGAATATTCGAATTCGCTAGTACTCGTTGTGCAAGAGTCTGACCCTGACTGGCTCCTTCACCACCCTGATATCGATGTAGATCAGGCTTACCAAATTGATTCACGCTCTCTGGTGGTAGATAACCATCTTCGCCAGGCTCACCACTTCCATAAGGCATTTGTAGATGCTGACCAGGGAGTCTTCCCATAATCATTGGTTGCTGTGCTTCTCTTCCGTCTACAAAGAAACCAAATACCCATTCACCTACATTAGGAATCACAGGCGATACACCATACGATCCATCTAATACAGTCGCCCATGGTAAATGCTCTGTAGGAACACTATCTTCATCACCCTCACTCGCACGTGGCGGATGAATACCAAACGCTCTTACACGAACTCTACCTGCATTCGACAGGTCATTGTTATCTTCAACAACACCCGCAAAGTACAACATATTATTAAATCCACTCATTCTTTATCCTTATAATTCAAATAGATCGTATACATCAATGACATTCCCAATAGGCCTAATATCATAAACTCTTCGTATGTCATGATGCTAAACCACCCTTGGTAATCGTAAGAGACTGCTTATAGATATCTCCCTTAAAGCTATGAGAGATTCCCATAACAAAATACTTACCACTTCGCTCGCTATCAGTCTCTCTCGTACCTGATAATGTATTACTAAACTTATATAGGTCAAGATTAATCACCATCCCAGGATATATTTCGTGTTGGCCATTGATATCAATCGTAAAAGAGTTCAGATTCATATGATAATCCACAGCAGGCTTCGTTGTATAGTTCTCGTAGTAATGCTGATAAGGCTTATCCTGCTCGCCTCTGTTCTGGCCTATCTGAGCAAAGTCAGTAATCAGTGTCGTGCTAGGTGCCAATGCGGAAGGCATATAGGAATCTACAAACTCCTGGGAGTGCGTTAGCTTTAAATCGCTAGGCGCCTTGTAGTCCTTGTATTCGCTTGTGTAATCATACTGGCGTGAGATACGGGTCCTGTTGGCGATATCGAGTTCAGTTACGTTTCTCCTATACGCACCATCCTTCATTTCAGCGAAACTATCGGCCTTCTTCCCATAGGTGATATCATTCACCGCTTGTTGGGCTTTCAGCTGGCCTGGACCTGTGTTATCATTTAACACGCTGTAATTAAAAAATAAGCGATTCCTTTTCTCTATGGTTTTACCCTTAAACTCCCCGTATTTTTCGATTAGATACTCATGCGTACAGAAAAAATACTTCTCTCTTGTCTCAAAGAACCTGTATAAGGAGCTTTTATTTCTATTAGAGTATGCTCTTCTAGATAAAAATTGCATTGCGGCATCGGGTCTTAATGATGGAATGACTAAAGTTTGCTCTCCATCTGTTTCTTCTATCTCTATACGCTTCTTACTATTAGAATAATATTCATCAAAGATGGATTGAGCCATATCTGATATCTTTTGTTTACCAAATGATCTTTTAATTTCTTTTGTATCTGAATTTAACTTATCTATTGTAGTGAAATCAAGTGTGTATTTCATCATACGATCATTGATTGAACTATCAGGAGAGATATTATCTACCGCATATACAATAAAATCATATGTTTTTGTCTCTCCATAGAAGTCTGTTACAGTAATTTGTAATGATTCTTCTCCTCTAATGGGAACATCTTCTAATAGATTATTACTTTCTTGTATTGTCATCCGACCTGATATGTAAGGTGCGTTGATACTTTCAGATAATGTCCAGCTTGTTACGACCTTTGTGAGATCAATATAGTCCTGTGAATTCTTTTGGCTTGGTGTTTCTTTACCAGGAAACAACGGTCGAAGCTTCACGGACCGTAGTGTGTGGAATCCAGCTTGGGCTTGTTTAGTTGTCATTCAATACTCGTTCTAATTGATCAGTAATGGTCGCTAATAAGGCTTTATTCACGAGAACGATCTCTCGGCGGCTCTCGTTGAGAGAGAATTCATGGTCATATACACGAACAGGAAAGAAATTTGCTTTCTCGGTTGGCGAGGAATTGAGATATGATGCACGATTTAATCGAATATCAGGATCGGAATGCGATTGATAGTGTACGATATTCGCTGAGATTGTTGTATTTTGTGTCCACTCAATTACTTTATCACCTGTAGCACCTGATGCATTCTCATATTGTACTTTCATATAGTTTAATAAATCTTTTTCTTCCTTAGGCCATTCTGTATATGGATCAACAATATTATTTGATAATAAAACTAACCAAGCATATCGTACATCATCGTAATAATAAAATGCAACATCTTCGGGCTTTTCTCCCTCTTGGACTGTATAAGTCATATAAGCAAGAGCAGAAGTCTTTACGATTCTATCAAGTTGAGCCTTTCTTGTGATATCAAGCAGGTCAACTCCATTAAATTTTGTTGTAGGAAATGCTGAGAAATACATATTATGCTCCGTTTACCTGAAATGTTACACCTTCAATGCCTGATGCAACTGTACCAGCGATCTGAGCATCGGTGAATCCTTGCGATTGTAGTTCTGATTTTGTTGTTGTTCTTGACTCTGTAGCACCAGATGGTAATGTTTTAACGACAGTTACTTCATCATCTGTTCTTGATGAACTACCCGAGGGTGCAACACCTGTAGGATTATTTACAATATTAGGATTATATTCAGCAGATTCGCCATCTCCTTGTAGATTTGAAGTAATACGATCATCAAGCTTTTCGCTGATTGCTTCTTCTAATAAATCAGTGGGTGCATTATCGTCAGCAGTATGAATAAATGCTTCATTTAATGTCATTGTAATACGAACAGCCGAAGGTTTACCACCTTTTTGTATTGCAATTCCGTTTGGTGTATAATCTACACTTAATTGTGAGATCATTGAAGTCTTAAATCTAAAGTAATATGACTGGTCAACACCCATTAAATAAGTATTTACCATCGCTGGATATCTTAATATACCACGATCTAATACTTGAGCACCTGTCTCAGAGTTTTCTCCCAGAGGAGATGTTGTCTTGGGTAGTACCATGCGTTGCAGAGTACGAATAATTGTTTTTAATTGTCGTGATTCTTCTTCACTTTCTGGTGATAATAACCACTCTAGTGAATGTACCTTAAGATCAACACCTTTAAATACAAGAGTCGCAAAAGGATTAATTGCTGTACCACGACCTACACCAATACCATTTGCAATATCAGGACTGATTGATGCTAGACCTGCTGTTGTAAGAAATCCTACACCATCTGCGAGTGTATTAGCACCTTTAATTAGTGCATCTTTTGCACCCTCTTCACCAGAAAATAGTCCACCAATTGCATTACCAGCGGCTGTTCCCACATCTTTTAATTCACCAGCAAGTTGAGTCGCAATATTCTGAGCATCTTCTGGTCGACCTGCTAATTGGGCTGCGGTAGTACCAAGCAATCCAAGTTCGTCACCCCCAACATTAATTTTAAAATTATCTTGAATAACTTTAGGTAGAGGTAACATTATTTCAGCAAGACGTTTTTCTTCTGATCCTTTTGTGCCACCATATGTATACTCAAAAAATCGCATCAATGTTCCGTGGGCACCTAAGTTCTTAGGAAAAGTCATTACACTTGAAGGACCTCTTTGCTCGACCTTTCTTCTTGCCATGGCTTCTATGGGGTTTGTTTTAAGTAATCCTTGTGTCATCTCTGAACCTTTATATAAATAATAAGTTAGTCTATGGTAATTATTTATATGTATTGGAGATATTGTGCCTAATTATTATCAGGGTCGATTTAAGCCTCGTAATCCCGAGAAATATAAGGGCGACCCGACAAATATAATTTATAGAAGTGGATGGGAACTCAAGTTGATGTCTTATTTAGATAAGCATCCTCATGTTACTAAGTGGAATAGCGAAGAAATTGTTATACCCTACCGCTCACCGATCGATGGAAAAATGCACAGATATTTTCCAGACTTTTATGTGGAACAGATAAATAAAGAAAAGCGTAAAGAAAAGGTACTAATAGAGGTGAAGCCATACGCTCAAACACGACCACCTAAGGTACAGAATACTAAGCGTAATAAGCCTACTAAGCGATATATAAATGAAGTGAAGACTTGGGGCATAAACTCTGCTAAATGGAATGCGGCTGAAGAGTTCTGTAAAGATAAAGGTTATATCTTTCGAATCATAACAGAAAATGAATTAGGAATAAAATAATGTACGAATATAAAACAAAAGTAGTGAAGATAGTTGACGGTGATACAGTTGATGTAGACATTGATCTGGGTTTTGGTATATGGCTATATAACGAGCGTGTACGCATTATGGGTATTGATACACCAGAATCAAGAACAAGAGATAAAGTTGAGAAGAAGTTTGGTCTAGCCGCTAAAGCAAGACTGAAGTCTCTACTCGGTAAGAACCCAGTATTGAAGACACAGATCAGTAAGAAAGGCGAAGATATGCGTGGGAAGTTCGGTCGTGTACTCGGAGACTTTGATGTATATTGTGCTAAAGCTGATGCATGGCGACCAGCTACTCAGATATTAGTAGAAGAGGGTCATGCTGTACCATATTTTGGTGGATCAAAAGATGAAGTTGATGCACAACATTTAGCTAACAGAGATCGATTAATCGCTGAAGGTATTGTAACACTATAATGTCGAAGAAAGAGTCTGTAAATTGTTTAAGTCGCTCATGGGAAAAACGCTTGAAGAAGCGTTTAAAAGCCAAAGAAAGACAAGCAGGCAAAAAAGAGGTTCGTAATGGCAATACTATTTGATGAGTTATTAACCAAGGGTATCAGGCAGGGAAAGATTCCTGCTAAAACGAGTGAGGCTCGTGATTGGTATCGTGGTCAAGCCCAAGAATATAAAAGAGTTCGAGAGAATGATTTCTTTGGTAAGAAAGGCGATAAAGAAAGAATGGCGTCTCGACCTATTCTTGGTGGAATGTATATGTACGAGTATTCAGCAAAGCATAAAGATACTCTACCATATTATGATAGATTACCACTAATCTTTCCATATAAGTCAGTTAAAGGTGGCTTCTACGGACTGAATATGCATTACTTGCCTCTACCACTTCGTGCTAAGTTGATGGATGCTTTATATGAGACAGCAAACAATAAAGCATATGATGAGACGACTAAGATAAAAATTAGCTACAAGATATTAGATAAAGCGGCTAAGTTTAAAGAATTTAGACCTTGTGTTAAAAGATATTTAACATCACAGGTCACAAGTAAGTTTATGTATGTGTATCCTTCAGAATGGGATATCGCATTATTTTTACCAACAGAAAGATTTGTTGGTGCATCGAAAACAAAAGTTTGGTCAGACTCCAAAGGGAAGATACAATGACATTCAATATAGCAGACTTCAACTCAAAATTGCATGAGCATGGTGGTGTAGCAAAAACTAACTTATTCTTTGCTAGAATTAATATACCTCAAGCACTAATTAATGAGTTTGTGGATATACCCGTATCAAGAGATTTGGAGTTCTTCTGTAGAAGTGTTACTCTACCAGAACTTGATATCACAACAGGAGAAGTTCAGCCTCAAGGTTTTGGACCAGTTGTTCGTAGACCACAGTCTATGAATTTTCCAATATTGCCTGCTGTGTTTATGGTAGATTCAAACTTTGGTATTATGAAGTTTTTTCATAGATGGATGCAAGCAATCGTAAACTACGATAAGAGTGGCGGTAATTTTGGTGCAGTAAATAATGCATTACCATTCGAGATGGGCTACAAGAGTGAATATGCTACTACAATGGATGTCGCAGTATTCTCTCAAAACACGAGAAAAGTTGAATATGTTTATAACTTTGCAGGACTATATCCATTGAATACTGGTAATGTATCTCCTTCTTGGGAAAACCAAGGAGAGGTACTGACATTACCCGTAGGATTCACATACGATCAGTTGAAAGTAAGTGGTTCAGAAACTGGTAGAGTACAATCAGATGTACCTGGCTCAACAACAGGCAGAATGTTAAGATGGTTTTCGTCAATTAATCAGACGGTAAATGCGATAGAAAGTATTAGAAGACCTACTGATATTCAAGATGCAGTTAACAATATTCAAACAGTAAACACAATATATAATTCATTTAAATAATTCTATAATATAGGAGAAGTGAGATGGCGTTACCGAAGATCGATCTTCCGTTGTTCGAAACGGAATTACATTCAACGGGTGAAAAGGTAAAGTATAGACCCTTTACGGTGAAAGAAGAAAAAGTTCTTTTGATGGCTCAAGAGTCAGCAGATGCAAAACAGATGATATTGGCAATGAAACAAATTGCTGGAAACTGTTGCTCAGATGTTGACATAGAAAAACTACCAATGTTTGATCTAGAGTATTTGATGCTTCAAATAAGAGCAAAGTCTGTGAATAATGAGATCACTTTCACGATACAAGATCCAGACACGAATGTGCCAGTTGAGTTAACTCTTGACGTTGACGATATTCAGATAAGTGTTTCTGAAGGGCATACCAAGAAAATTGATGTATCAGACGATATGTTTCTAATGATGCGATATCCCACGCTAGAAGAAGTTGGTATGTTCTTAGAGTTAGCAAACCTTGATGGTGATGAAGACGAGAATATGGCTAAAGCTTCTGAAACACTATACAGCGTGATGATTTCTTGCATTGACACAGTAGTAAATGGCGATGAGGTAGAAAAGTTAAGTGATTATACCTCAGAAGAAGTTAAAAGTTTTATTGATTCTCTTCCTGGCGGTACTATTGAATCGATGAAACAATTTTTTGATACTGTACCTGCGTTAAAATATACGACAAAGTATACTAACTCAGAAGGCGAAGAGAAAGACTTAGTATTGGAGGGCACCGAAACTTTTTTTCTCTAATGTTGAGTCATATTAGTCTGGGAGCATACTACAAAATGATGTTCTCAATGGTTCAACATCATAAATACAGTATAAGCGACTTAGAAAGTATTTTGCCTTATGAAAGAGATTTGTATGTTGAAATGCTAGTTGATTTCATAGAAGAACAAAATAATCAAAAACAATAACGGAGTAATTATGTCAGAAGAAACAAAAGCAGAAGTGTTTCACCCTGCTGATACAAACGGTGATGGAAAGGTGTCTAAAGACGAAGAGCAGTTATACCTCGAGTTTAGACGTAAAGAATTAGAAGATGCGGATGCTATGCGTGATGCACAGCGTAACATGACATGGTTTGCACTCGGTGGATTGTTGTTATATCCGTTCGCTGTTGTTCTAGCATCTCTTGTAGGTCTAGATCAAGCACAGAAAACATTAGGCGATATGGCACCAACATACTTTGTTGCTGTTGCTGGTATCGTAGCGGCATTCTTTGGAACTCAAAACTTTGGGAAGAAAAAGTAAATGGAAGCACCACTAGCCGCATGGAATGAATTGTCTTACTTTGATGGTATATTGTTTACTGTCTGGTTAGGCATACTTTACTATGGAAAATGTTGGATCGATAGTAAATTTAAGGATTAAGTATAATGGCAGAAATGACACCTGAAGAAGTCAGTCGAAGATTTGATCAAGTATCAAGAGAAATTGAATCATCATCCGACCGGGTAAACACACAACTAGACAATATGATGACGGACAGTCGTCATAAAGAGATGATAGGTCTACTGGCTTCAATCAATAATCAGTTAGGTTCACAAACTGGCTTTCTAGCAGATATTGAAAAGAATCAAGAAGAAGCGGAACAGCAAGCAGAAGCTGATAGCGAAGCACAAAAAAGAGCCCAACAAGAAAGTACAGTAACAGATGATGACGGTGCTAAAAAAGCTGGTGGCATGAAAGGCGTCTTTGGTAGTGTCATGAGTGGTGTAAGCGGTGCAGTTGAGTCTCAAGGCGGTAAACTGGGTCTCTTGGGTAAGCTAGGATTAGCGGCAGCCTTAACTCCAATGCTCGGTGGATTCATAGACTCTCTAGTTAAACAAGTATCAGATGGTCTCTTCGGCGGTGATGAAGAAGGTGCAAGAAAATCTATTATAGAAAGTGCCGTTGGTACAGGTGGACTTTATGCATTACTTGGTGGATTCTTTAGTAAAAGATTAATATTACCTGCTTTCTTTGCAGGTGCATTCTCTGAAATATTTCAAGATTTAGAAGGTAATAAGTATATTGGTAAACTTGGCCTAGATGCAGGACAACTAAACGCTATAGGATTAGCAATTGGTGGTACTTTGGGGTTATTTATTCCTAGACTACTTACGAGAACTATACCTGGAGTAATTAGGGGTGCCGCAACTGCAATGAATACTGGTGCGAGAGGATTCGCAACTGCGGCCGCGGTACAAACAGCAACTGCTACAGGCGTTAGTGGTCAGGCAGGCAGAACAGTTCCTAGGGGAATGAGAGTAAACAGTGCTGGTAGAGTTGTTAACGCAACTACTGGAAGATTTACCTCTGTTGATGCTCTTGAAAAAGCAATGAAAGCTGAAAAGAGAGGAGCAAGATTTGCAAAATATAGTAAGTTCTTTAAATTCTTAAAAGGTGGTGCATTAGCAATCTTACCATCTTTATTCGATGTAGCAATGGCAATCTATAATGATGCACCGCCCGATGAAGTTAAGAAACAACTCTCTGGAGTTCTTGGTGCGGCAGGTGGTCTTGCGATAGGTAGTCTTGGTGGAATGGCATTAGGTACTGCTGTATTCCCAGGCCTGGGTACTCTAATTGGTGGATTCTTAGGAGGCACGATAGGTGCTTTGAGTGGTGAAAAACTTATTGAAACTATTACTGGTTCTTTATTGAGCGGTAAAGATGTCGATAAACCAAGAAAACTCGGTGGACAAAGAAGAAGAGAGCAAAGAGCAAATCTTAAAAATAAAGCGGCAGCTAGGGCACAATTAGATGCTATGAAAGAAGCCTCTGGCGGTGCTACTCCTACAATTGCTCCAACTGAACAATCACAAGCAAATATCGTAGCACAAACACAAACAATGACAACTCCATCGGGTGGATTCATCGATGCCACATCTACACAGCTTAATAATATATTGAGTGGTGGTAACACAAATAGTCAAACAAATGTTGGTGGATCAAGTACTACATTTAACATAGTAAACGGTTCTAGTAATTCACTGAGTAACGCACCGCATTTACCTGTTCCTCAAGCCTCCTAATCAATATCTCTTTTCTTGCGAGTCAGTGTAGTTTCTACATTGTCTTGCTTGAGAAGTTCTTCAAGTTCTTCTACCGAAACATAATCTAAGTCCCAGTGATTACAGATATCGTTGCGGTATCGTGTATGATTCTTGTCAGAACTTTTTGATTTCTTTCTGTTAAAGTAGTCTTTTAATCGATCAGATATGGGCATATATCACTCCATAAAAAAGGGGAGACTTTCTGCTTGTGGCTTCGATCTCCCCATAAACTCATTGAGTTTTAACTTATCAGATTAGTCTTCAGCGAGACTCTTGAAAAAATCAAGAGAATCGTCTTCAGAGTCTGATGAAGTTGGAGATGGGGCTTCAGCCTGAGCCGTCTGCGGTGCAGATCGCTCTTTAAAGTTTGGCTGAAACTCCATCCCCGCATTGCTGTCCTCAGCGGTCGGGCTGGGTGCGTGTGAACCGCCATCAAGTTGGAGAACCTTATGCAGTTTCGCTTTCAGTTCTGCGTAGGACTTGAAGTTTTTAGGATCAACAATCTCTTGAAGGGAATGTTGCTTATTCCATACTGCTTCCATATCTTCATCAGACAATGCACCTTCTGAAGAAGAGATAGCCGCAGGAGTCGCAAACTCAGATTTGTCGTAGTTGCGATAACCTTCTACTTGACGAATCTTTAGTTTGAAGTCAGCACCTTCCCAAAAATCGAATGGGTTGATTGGATCTTCATCAGCAAACTGAGGATTCATAGCATCGTTCAGTTTGTCGAAGATTTTCTTACCAAATTTATACAAATAAACTTGACCTTCACGAGAAGGATTTGATGGGTCAGATACGACCATAACATTAGCCACATAGCTAAGACGGCGTTTCTGTTTGCGAGCAATCTCTTTGTCTTCATCGTGACCAGAGTTCCACAACTGAGAGTTATACTCAGATACTGGATCGTCTTGACTTAGAGTTGTTAGAGACTTCTCAATGTACCAACCACCTGGCCCTTGAAAGCCATGATCCCAATAGCGAACAAAAGGCATATCTTCACCTTCTGAAGCAGGTAGGAATCGAAGTACAGCATAGCCGTTACCAGCTTTATCGACTTCTGGTTTCCAGTAGTTGTCGTCATCTCTAGCCATTTTTTGGTTTGACATTGATTGTAGTTGAGAGTTCAACTTGTCAAAAGAGGATGTTCGGTTTTTCTTTAATGATGCAAAAGACATATTATTTTCTCCGTATTTGCGTTGTATTTTAACGAGTATGTTACTACCCGTATGCGTTGTATTTTACTATATTGCGTTGTATTTGTCAAGTACTATTTTCCTCATTTTCACTTTATCATAATCTATAAAGGGTTTATAGTTATTGACAGTCTTATTTATATCAGGAAAAACTATGGTGTCACGAATATTTTTCTCCCAATATGAAAAGCATTTAGTGAGATCATCAAGGATAATCAATGTCTCAATACACACTCTTCTCTTATTGTAAAGTGACAGTAGCTTTGGATATGCACCATCGTTTACAATAATGTTGGCATTGAAGTCATCGTCTAACTCATCAAGTTCATTACGAAAAACATACGACAATGACTGTTGCCTTTTTGACCACTCAGTATAGACTTCTTCAGCTTCATGACTATCTACTAAGTCGCCAATCCAGAGGCTAGGCTTCTTTAATATATTCGCTAGAATATAATCTTTAGCATCTTTCCTCTTAGATAGTTTATAGAAAAAGAACTTATCTTTTCTATTTTCAAATCCATCGACAGTAAGCCTCATCTTACCGCCATACTTTACAAAGTCATAGTTTGATGTGAAGTGTTTCTTAATTGCCATGTAGTAACAGTAGAGGTCGAATGCGTCTCTAGTCGAGTACACGGATGATGTCATATAGGCAATCTCACAAGTTTTTCAATCATATTAAGTTCTTCAGCCTCACGATAAATGTTCGCTTTTAGAACAGTTGACTTACGAATGATTTCTCCTATAACTTCGATCTCTAGTTCATTCGTTGCCGCATACTCAACAACTGCATCAATATATGGCACACCAGCTTCAATGTGCTTTGCGATATCAATCATGATGCGTTCAGAGTTAAGTCTATTAAAGGCTTTGATTTCTTCCTTCTTATCAGCCATTTAGCACCTTAATCCCTAAAGCCCAGTTCTCTGCGACATCTTCTGCCCACTGTAGGGATTTACGCTCATGCAATTCAGTAGATATTAAAGTGCCACGAGGATCGTAGTACTCTATTCTCCAACCATTATCAGCTTCAAAGATAAGTGCTTGAGCATGGCCAGATTCTTCAACTTTGATTCTTCTGCTAACTAATTTAGTCATTACGGGACCTACTTAATAGTTTCGATTAATGCTTCGATTTCTTCGATCTCAGCAACAACTTCATCCACATTATTCTTGTGAAAAATGCGGGCCATTTTATTCAGATACTTCTTAGGAATACCGACATCTTCAGAAAGACATTCGATAGATTCTTTGATATAATCTCTCTCAGCTTCGATACGAGTGTAGGAATTGCTAACTGACACCATGACTTCTTTCATCAATTTGCGATCTGATTCGGCTGTTGGGATAATAATGGGTTGAGGTACATTCGTTGGTGCTGTCATAATAAATCCTTCATTCAAGTTAATAATAAAAGTGGCCCGTTTTGAGTCGTGCTTATCGTTGATTTCTATCAAACTGCACTGTCTCTTTAGCAATCCATGCTAACTAGCATCCATGCTCGTGGTGGGCCAAGCCACGCTCCTCTTTAGTTGAATTTGACATTTTCGAATTTCCTTTTTTCGGGTATGTCGTACCTCTCTTCTACATATACTGTTATCATGCTTTGTATATGAGAAGGCGTGTTGGCACATTCTGTTGCTAGGCGTGCCCGACCCCGGTAGATTAAGCCGCTAGGGCATAATCACCATGTGCAAAATTATCATCGTTTGCAGTTATTTTAAGTTGATTTTATGCAGTGTTTCTTCACTGATTCTCCACATACTCTCAGTCGCCTGTCGAATTCAGAACGCCCCCATCATAATTACACTGTGCAGAATCTGCCTCTTCGTAACCTTTGTTACTTCTAGATCAACAATGTAATTATGGTGGAGGCGATGGGATTCAAACCCATGTCCAAACTTCCTACTTTATGCTTCCACGAATACTTTTATTTATATCTTTGCTCTTTTCGTAGTTTTAGTAACCACGAATCATTTCTTTTTTCAGCATCATAAAATACAGCGGCTGTAAATGTGATCATGAAAAGTAACGCTAAATGAGCAACAAGACTAACACCCATATAGATCACACTGCCGATGTAAATTCCAAAAGCAATACACCACATCCAAGCTAAAACAGTCATGATCCACATTCGAGACAAAGGATCAGGTATATGTCTCAATGGATTCTTACTGTGGTCCATCACTAAATTATAAAGATCATAGAACTTTAAAAACATCAATCTCAATTTCATAGTATATCTCCCACTTATTTCATATAGTATAGCATTAAATCGTGCGTTTGTCAAGACAAATCTTAAAAATCTACTAGCACATATCCGAAATAAACTAGCCCTAACCAAACAAGACCTTTACATAAAAAGAACATAAATGTCGCTAAGGCTATTCTATTCTTTTTGCTTTTTAAGAAGTTTCGCATACTCGTTTTCTCAAACCACTACTACTGAATCTGTGGTCTCGTTTATTAAAATATAATTTGATATCTCTTTTACGGCAGATATCACGACCAGTAAAATCTTTGTCTCGATATTCTTGACCTAAAATACGAACATCAATGTGATACATATTTAGTATATCTTCTAGGTCTTGCTCGGTGTTGTAAGGTATAATCTCATCAACATAACCGACTGCTTTAAGTTGTGTGTATCGTTCAACAACTGTTTGAACTGGTGAATTTTTGCCATCACGAACAGCACCTGGATCTACTTGTAGTCCACATATCAAGTAATCGCATTGGTCTTTCGCATCTCTCAGCATCGATACATGACCTGCGTGGAGCAGATCAAACGCTGAACAAGTAAATCCTACTCTACCCTTTGTCATCTCTATCACTTCCCATAAAATATAACCATGTCATAAAATCATTACAATCGCCTATGGTCTCTCCATCTACGACTATACTCGGAAACTTTCTGGCGTGTGGTGCTACAGTCACATACTCCATCAAGTCATAATCTACATCTAATGTGAGATACTCTACATCTAGTCCAGAGAATACTGCCCATTCACGGAGTCTTAGCGACTCTTCACACCCATCTCGACCATAAATTGTCGCCTGAGGTGGCAGTCTATAACTTAATATCTCGTCTGCGAACTTTATAAGGCACTCCACTAACGCTGATTAATTCTTCATCTAATTCTGGAAATAGACATTTCTCAACAAATACATCAACATCTTCTTCATTCAGTCCCAGCGATTTCATTACACGAGGAGTATGAGGATTCTGTCGTTGATAATGTCCGTATCTATTTTGAGCAACTCTCACAGACTCTCTATCTAAATCTTTACTGCTATAATTGCCAACTTCTTTGATATAATAGTTCAAAGTTTCATCAACGGCTTTAGATATCTGATCAATCTCTGCTTGCTCTTTGACCATACCTGCGGCCATCATTCCATCACTAAAGATTGCTTTTGCCCACTCGGGCAGTTCTCGTTCTCTTTTCCATTCTAACTTAGAGGTTATCTCAGCAAAGTGTTTAATCATTTCGTGGTCAGGATTCGTTGTTGCTGATAGATCACAAAACGCACCAGTCATTTTTTTAGGTCCTGCGATTACATCGAATCCAAAGATCGGTGCATCGCTGTCAG
>Ga0187218_1000177_pt1 | contig 18937 bp, 21 predicted proteins | sample 14SPOviralmetaG_FD_130167 | JGI IMG/M metagenome (GOLD analysis project Ga0187218, IMG submission 130167) | Marine viral communities from the oligotrophic San Pedro Time Series (SPOT) site, San Pedro Channel, CA, USA - 14 SPOT_SRF_2010-08-11... | ecosystem: Environmental > Aquatic > Marine >...
AATCAGCTAGGTCGAAGAAACCTTTCACCTGATGCTTTCAAGTTGGCACTAGGAAGGCGGTATAACAGGACTAAGAACGCTCATGGGGGAGACAGAAAATCAAAAGGTCAAATTGACCCTTTGAAAAACACTGCCGAAAAACTTGCCGCAGAGCATTCTGTTTCTTCTAAGACAGTAAAACGTGCCGGAAAGTTTGCTGAAGAAGTCTCCAGAACTCCAGAACTTCAACAAGCCATTGCCAAGCGAAAGCCTGTCTTGCAGGTCAAGCGAGAGATGAAGGAAGCAAAGCGCGAAGAACGCCGAGAAGAAAACCGTGCTAAAGTCGCAGAAGTTGAAAAGCCTTCTGACATCATTGAAGTTGGAGCAAAGTTCGCAACCATTGTAATAGACCCACCTTGGGATTGGGGGGATGAAGGCGACCAAGACCAGCTTGGCCGTTCCCGCCCTGATTATGCAACCATGAGCAAAGAGCAAATGCTTGAATTGCCATTGCCGGACTTAGCCGATGAAGATTGCCACCTGTATCTTTGGATTACTAATCGAAGCTTACCCAAAGGATTTGAGCTAATGGAGAAGTGGGGATTTAGATACATCACAGCAATTACTTGGGCGAAACCCAGCTTTGGAATGGGGAACTATTTTAGGGGACAGACTGAGCATATTCTTTTTGGTGTTAAAGGTAGCCAAGCCTTGAAAAGGAAAGACGTTGGAACTTTGTTTAATGCTCCACGGGGAAAGGGTGGACATAGCTCAAAGCCAACTGAGTTTAATGAGTTAGTTGAGTCTTGCTCTCCCGGACCATATCTTGAAATGTTTAGCAGGTCAGAACGTGACGGCTGGAAAGCATGGGGGGAGAACTCATGATTTATGATTTCAATCAAATGCTTGAGTTTTCTAAGGGAGAAAACCAAGGGGATGATATTGATGCCATTAAATTATTGATTGATGGTTGTGCATCCGTTTCAACATCTAGCATTGAACTAGACAAGATTGGTGTCGATTACATTGCTAGGCTCCGGCGCGGGGCTGAAGTTTATGTTGATGCTAAAAGAAGGCAGGCCGGATGCTCAAAGTTCTGGAGCAATGGTGTGCCAGAGTTAGCAATAGAAGTCTGGTCAGTTATGCCCGGGGGAAGGTTTAACACTCCACGCACTCAAGCAAAGATTGGTTGGACTTTAGACGAGCAGAAAGTTACTGATATGATTCTTTACACCTTTGATTTGCAAGATTCAAAAAGCGTTTACTTGTTTCCCTTTCAATCGCTTAGGATGGCAGCACGAAGGAATCTTAATAAGTGGAAGAAACAGTTTAAGGTAGACATCCAGACAAGTGGGAGTTGGCAAAGCGAAGCAGTGTTTGTTCCTTGGAACGTGGTTAGAGATGCAACAGCTGAGACGTTTTCATGCAACGCCAATGCAAGCAATCAGCAGCAATTGCTTATGAATTACTAATCAAATGAACACCACTCAAAACGCTGATTTGATGCTAATCATTGAGAGTCAAGGGCTTACGGGTCCTTCCTCCGGGAAGCGTCTCTTAGTCAACTGTCATCGCGCCATTTTTCTAGTCAAAAGTATTTACCAATGCCGCTTGATTTTACCCACCACATGAACAGTATTTAAAAATGAGCGATGAGAAGAAAAGCAAAAGCTTCGGCATAGGTAGGGGAATAGGGCCAATTGCTACGACATCACAACTGGCTAATATTCTAAATCTTACCGGGGCAAGGTTGTCTCAACTGACACAAGAAGGAATCCTAAAAAAAGAAGAGCGCGGGAAATACGCTCTGTGTGATGCCGTCAATGCTTACGTGACTTATCTGCACAACGCTCCGAAAAACCAATGGGGCAGCAAGACAGAAGAAGAGACTGACTTTGACCGAGAGCGATTGCGACGAACCAAGGAAGAAGCTGACAAGCTAGAATTGGCCAATGCTAGAACCCGGGGTGAGCTTGTGGAAGTGTCTAAGGTTAAGCGATTGGGTGAACAGGTGATGAGCGGAATCAAGACAAAGATTCTCAATATGCCGCTGACTGATGATGAAAAGGACAAATGTCTGCGTGACCTGTTGAGCCTTAAAGATTTAGATTACAGCGACAAGTGAACATTCAAATCCAAGACATCGCTGAATCGTGGCTTACCGTTTACGAACCGCCGCCCCGGGTGACAGTCTCAGAGTGGGCTGACCAATACCGCTTTCTCTCACCTGAGTCATCAGGGCAACCGGGCAAGTATTCTTCTGACCTTACGCCATACGCTCGCGAATGGATGGACTCAATCAATGACCCGGAAGCAACCGGGACTGTGCTGATGGTGGGGGCGCAATTAGGAAAGACTGAAGTTTTGAACAACATGATTGGATATTTTGTTGATGTTGAGCCGTCACCGATGCTGATGGTGCAGCCGACGATTGAGATGGGCGAAGCGTGGAGCAAAGAGCGACTTGCACCGATGTGCCGGGACACGCCAAGAATTAAAGACAAAATTGCAGACGTGAAATCTCGCACTAGCGGCAACACAATTTTACACAAGACCTTTCCGGGTGGCAACTTGGCGATTGCTGGAGCTAATGCCCCGGCTGGCTTGGCATCACGTCCAAGGCGGGTTGTCTTACTTGATGAAGTTGACCGCTACCCAGTCACAGCAGGAAGCGAAGGTGACCCGTCTAGTTTGGCTATTCGACGAACAGAGACGTTTTGGAACGCCGTTATTGTTATGACATCAACTCCAACCGTAAAGGGCCGGAGCAGAGTCGAGACTGAGTTTGAATCAAGTGACCAGCGAAGATTCCACGTTGATTGCCCAGAATGCGGCTACTCTCAGAGCTTAAAATGGGTAAACGTGCAATGGGAAGCGGAAGACGGCAGTGATGCGTGGCTTCAATGTGAAGATTGCAAGGCAAAGCTGACCGACGAGCAGCGGATTGAGATGGTCAAAGCAGGGAAATGGGTGCCAAGCTACCCGGAACGCACAAGCCGGGGCTATCATTTGCCCGGAATTGCATCACTTTTTCGGCACAAAAAGGGTTATAAATCGCGATTGCACCAGATGGCTGCCGACAATATCAGAGCCAAAAAATCAGGAAAAGAGACGCTTAGGACGTGGATAAACACGTTTTTAGCTGAAACTTGGGAAGATGAAGGCGAAAGTGTGGCATGGGAGCCGTTAATGCAACGCCGGGAAGATTGGGGTGATTTTCCGAAAGACGCTCTTATTTTAACTGCTGGCGTTGACATCCAAGGAGACCGTTTTGAAGTCGAGATTGTCGGCTGGGGTGAAGGAGAAGAGTCTTGGAGCATTGACCACTACAACGTGATGGGTGATTTCAACTCACCGGACACACAAGCCGCACTTGATGAGATTCTGCAAAAGAAGTTTACACACCCGAGCGGTGTGGAGCTACCAATCACTTGCACGTTTATCGACTCAGGACACAAAACAAAAGCCGTTTACTCATTTACCAAACCAAGAGAAGGCCGAAGAGTTTACGCTTGCAAAGGTATGGGTGGCCCGGGTGTGCCGTTAGTTGGCAGACCGACAAGAAGGGGAGCAGAGAGAGCCGCATTGTTTAGCGTTGGAACTGACACGGCAAAGGAATTGACTTACTCTAGACTTTCGCTTGGCGAAAAGGGTAGTGGATTTATGCACTTCCCCAACGACCGACCAGAAGATTGGTTTCGGCAGCTTGTTAGTGAAACAAAGGTGACCCGCTACAAAAATGGCGTGCCATACACACGTTTTGAGAATCCAAGCAAAGCAAGAAACGAAGCTTTAGACATCCGAGTTTATGCAACTGCTGCATTGTCATTGATGCGAGTGAACTGGGACAAGCTCAAGCAAAGCATTCAAGACCCGCCAAAGAAAAAAGCCGCAAAACCAAAAAAGAATGCCCGCAAAAAGAAAGGTGGCTGGGTGAATGACTGGTAGAGTTTGACATTAGTCAAAATTCAATGGCCGACAAAACTGACGAAGAAAAGCTGACATCAGCGTTGGCGATGATTACCAAGATAGAAACTACTCTTGGAACCCTTTATGAAAAGACGGCTAGTGCTACAAGTTTTGGCGACCAATCTTTGACACTCGCAAGCATCGCTGATTTGGAAAAGAGCCGTGACCGTTGGAGACAAGAGGCGGAAACATTAAAGGCATCAGTCAACCGTCACCGAAAAACTTTGAAAATTCAATTCAGATGATTCAATATCTAAAGCGCAAATTCTCATCGCCCAAAACAGCCGTTCGCAGATTAAACGCCACCCAGTCAAGCCGTCTGACGCTCGACTGGATTACTGCTTGCCTGTCGCAAGATGGTGAGCTTAAAGGCCAGCTTCCAATTCTTCGTGACCGCTCGCGTGACTTAGAACGCAACAATGAATGGGTAAAAGGTTTTTTGCGTAGTCTTGAAAACAACACGCTCGGCGAGAAGGGTGTGTCTTTACAGGTGAGAGCTAAAGAGCCGAGTGGACAGCTTGACGAAATCGCCAACAATATCATTGAGAGGGCTTGGAAGCAATGGAGCAAGGTTGGCAACTGTGAAGTCACAGGACGGCACTCATGGGTTGACGTTCAACGCTTAATCCTTCGGTGCATTGCCCGTGATGGTGAAGTTCTTATTCGTATGATTAAGAAAAGCACCGGGTTATGCTTGCAGATTCTTGAAGCCGACTTGCTTGATGATAGTTACAACGCCCGGGCTGAAAACGGTAACGAAATCCGGTTTGGTGTTGAGTTTGATTCATACCGCCGACCAGTTGCTTACCACTTGCTTGGCAACCACCCCGGAGATTCTCAATTCAACGCTGATTTCAAGCGTCGCATCAGAGTGCCAGCCGAAGAAATCATTCACCCGTTTAAGACTGAGAGACCAGAGCAAAGCCGTGGCATTCCTTGGCTTGTTAGTTCAATGAACAGGCTCAAGATGTTAGACGGCTATGCAGAAGCCGAACTTGTTGCAGCTAGAACCGGGGCCGCTAAAATGGGCTTTTTCACCAAAGCAACACCGGACGGCTGGACGGGCGAAATTGATGATGATGGAAATCTTCCTGTTGATTCATCGCCGGGAACAATCGAAGAACTTCCTGCTGGTGTAGATTTTAAAAGTTGGGACACCAACCACCCAAATTCTGGTTATGGAGATTTCGTCAAATCTTGCCTTCGTGGAGTCGCTACTTCTCTTGGCATTAGTTACAACGCTCTTAGTAATGACTTGGAAGGAGTAAACTACTCAAGCATCAGAGCCGGGCTAATTGAAGAGCGTGAAGTTTGGAAAGCTGTCCAACGCATGATGATTGACCACGTTCTGGAGCCAGTGTTTGAAGCATGGCTTGAAGTTGAGCTTCTTTCTGGCCGTCTTGGTTTACCATTCGATAAGTTCTTTAAGTTCAACGCTCCAGAATTCCGGGGTCGCCGTTGGGCTTGGGTTGACCCAAAGAAAGACATGGAAGCGGCAGTGCTGGCTATGCGTAACCGAATCAAACCACTTCGTGACATCATTGCCGAAGCCGGGGATGACATCTATGACGTTTTAGCCAAGGTTAAAGAAGACGAAGAGCTTGCTGCAAGTTATGGCTTGAAATTAGACCCTGACCAAATTGACAATTCTGAGATTGTCGATGAGCCAGAAGAAGGTTGAAGAACTGTCACACCGCTCGTTTGAGTTAAATCAACGGGCTATCAACGAAGACGACCGCACGATTGAAATTGCGTTTTCTTCTGAAGCCGAAGTTGAGCGCGGATATGGCACTGAAGTGCTAGACCACCGCTCTAAAAGCGTTCGCCTTGACCGTCTAAACAACGGCGGGGCATTCCTGATGGAACACAACCGCAACGACCAGATTGGCGTTGTAGAGCGAGCATGGATTGACGACGACAAAAAGGGACGCGCAGTCGTTAAGTTTTCAAAATCGGCAAGAGCCGAAGAGATTTTCCAAGACGTAAAGGATAACATTCGCCGATTGGTTTCGGTTGGTTATCGCATTCACGAAATGGATTCTGAAAAGATGGACGGGGGACGGGAGTCTATCCGGGCAACTGATTGGGAGCCATATGAACTCAGCTTGGTGAGCATTCCAGCCGACGACTCCGTGGGAGTTGGCAGGGGAATGGAAAACAACAAAACGGAAAACCAAAATTTAAAAACTGAAAATATGTCCGAAAATAAAGACATCCCATCGGCTCCTGAGCAACGCTCCGTGGAGGTTATCAACGAAGCTCCCCGTGTTGACATCAACGCAGAGCGTCACAGTGCTGTTTCTGCCGAGCGCAGCCGCATCGCAAACATCCAAGCAGTAGCCGAGCAAGCTAAAGAGCGCGGCATCAGCCTAGACATCAGCAAAGCTGTTTCTGAAGGCGTATCTGCTGACGATTTCCGTCAGGCTGCATTCGACAAAGTTTGTGAAAAGAAAGCTGAATTTGTTCCTGCTGACCTTTCCAAGTCTGAGAAGCGTGACCTTGGCCGTTTTGACCTTGGAACTGCTCTTCGCGCTCACTATTCTGGTGCAAAGCTGGACGGTGCCGAGCGTGAGATTGTTGAAGAAGGAATTCGCGAAGCCAAGAACGCTGGCATTGGTCAGTCTCGCGGCATCATGCTTCCTTCGTTCTACGTCAACAAGCGTGACATGACTGCTGGAACTGCCAACCAAGGCGGCAACACAATCGCAACTGATAAAGCTGGTCTTCTTGATGACTTCTTTGCTTCATCAGTAATGAATCAGCTTGGTGCTACGGTTCTCACCGGACTTTCTGGCAACCTTGACATTCCGATTCTTGCAGCCGGAACAGCAGCCGCTAAAAAAGCCGAGAACGCAGCAGCCGACGAAGTTAGCCCAACCACTTCACAGTTGAGCCTTACTCCTAAGCGACTTCCTGCATTCATTGACATCAGTGACCAGCTTTTAGCTCAGTCGTCTTCCGCAATTGAAGCAATGCTTCGCGGACACCTGACTGCTCAGATGCTTGAGACTCAAGAGAAGGCATTCTTCCACGGCGGTGGAACCAACGAAGCAAACGGCGTTGCCGGAGCTTCTGGAATTGGTTCTGTTGTTGGTGGAACGAACGGAGCCGCTCCTGACTATGCTGACATCGTTGCTCTTGAAGAGAAGGTTGACGCTCAGAATGCTCTGCAAGGTGGACTCGCTTATGTTACAAACGGCCAAATTCGTGCGAAACTCAAGCAGACCAGCAAGCAGACTTCTGGAGTTGAAGGCAACTTCATCATCTCTGATGGAAGCCCGGGTGTCATCAACGGATACCGCGCTGAGTTCACTAACGCAGTTAGCCGCACATTGACCAAAGGAAGTTCATCAGTTGCATCTGCAATCTTCTTCGGTAACTTTGCTGACTATGTGATTGGCTACTGGGGTGGACTCAACCTTGAGCTTCTCCGCGACAGTGCTAACGCCAAGACTGGATTGCACACCTTAGTTGCTAACACCTACTATGATGGTGGTGTTCGCCGTCCTAAGTCGTTCGCAGCAATGCTTGACGCACTGGGTGCATAATTAGCCAAAGCGCAATAACAATCGCAAGGACGGTAGGGTTAATCCTTACCGTCCTTTTTTGACTTTTGGGAAAGAACATGAAGAATCTTGAAATCATCGAAGCTTGCTTTGTTAAAGGTGAGCCTGTCGAAGCAGGAGCAATTCTTGAAAATGTAGAAAATGGTGCAGCCGCTCAATTGCTTGTTAGTGGCAGAGCAATTATCGCACCAAAGGCAGAGCCAAAGCCAAAAGCCGAGCCAAAAAAGAAAGTTGCCAAAAAAGCAGCAAAGAAAGCAGCCAAAAAGGTAGATGCAGACAGCGATAGCTAACAGCATCAAAGATGCTTTTGTACAGCACCGTGCCGATTACGGTGTAAGCATTACCATTGACGGCGAGACTGTTACAGCAATTGTGTCAGAGTCTCAGTTCGCCCGGGAGCTAATGGAAGGCGGCTTTGCTGACGAAGGTGACATTGAAGTGAAAGTCTTACTTTCTGACCTTACCCAGATTCCAAGCCTTGGAAAGCCCGTGTCATTCCGCTCAAGAAACTTCAGAGTTTCAAGAGTTGGAACACAACCCGGCGCATTAGTTGGTGAAATAAGCTGCCGCCCGTCTAAGCGTTAAAGTAGCTCAAGCAACCGCTTTAAATCTTTTGTGTCAGCCCGTAGTGCTGCACGTTCGTCTTCGTCCATCGCTGGCAGTGTCTTTCTTAAAACGGAAAGCAACCGGGTAAGGTGGACAATGTAATTATCAGAGCCAAACTTGCGTTTTCGACCTTCATACTCTTCTTTTGTTATCAACCTTGGCTCTTTAGGTGAGCAAGAAATTGAAAGCTTTAGAATCTTCTTTGACGGTTGCGAATCTTTCCCGGCAAGAAACTGAAGCCAGCCAAAACGTGACTCTTCATTAGCAATTGATGCAACCGCTTGATGATGCTCAAAACTAAGGTGAGCAATTCGCTTTTCCATTGGAATTCTTCGGCAGACAGTAGCCAAGGCCAACAATGATGCCCTATCGACTCCAGTAGTTTTCTCGGCTTCTTCAAACATCTCTGATGAAATGCGTTTTTTGAAATTGGTGCCGCCATAGACAAGCCAGTCACCCAATGCCCAACTAAACCGCTTCGTGGCTTCTCCAAATCGTTGCCCGATTTCCCGCCACTCTTCAAAAGGTAATTCAGCTTGAAATGTCATGCCGACTTCACCCGGCCCGTTTTGTGTTAATTCAGTTTTCATTTGATTGTATTTTCTACGTTCTTAAATCGTGCGTTGCGGCAGTTCTCACGCCCTTTGCGGCTTCGCATGGCTCTAGTCGGCTCAATCCCAAAAGCTTCACACAAGTCAACACAGCGCCGGGAAACGGTTGCTCTGCTTACCTTATGCTCTCGGGCAATCTCCGCCATGCTCTTCCCTTCATAACAAAGTCCAGATATTAAGCAAAGGCAATCAATCGTCAAATCAGGGTGTGGCGATGCTTTTAAAAACCCAAGCAGGCGTCTCATCATTACAAGCACGGGCGACTCAATTGAGTTAGTCACCGTCTCTTCTTCGCGCGGGTCATACGCCGGGACTCGCTCACCGTTTTCCCAATAGAATTGTTGCACGCAACAAAATTACACAAAAATTGACAGTTTGGCAAATTTTAATGGCTTACAGCACAAAAGGCGCAACTACAGTTGTAAATCAGATTTCCGAACGGTTTGAAACCGACCGATTTGGAGTTGATTCTATTGAGATGACGGTTGAGATTCCAAATGCGCGGTTTCCATCAGATATGCTTGTTGATTTTGCAGCTCACCCTGACTTTTCAAGTATGTTACTGACTCGCAGGACTGGCCAGCGTGGCAAGCCGGGTTGGTGGACTGTGAACTATGTCTTTGAAGGGTTTTTAGTAAGCGCACCAGACCCAACCTATGAGCTGACAACTTCACTGAGTCAGGAACCAATTCAAACACATCCAGACTTTGCTACGTTTGGGGGTACTCCATCCTCTCCGCAAAACGGTTCAATCTTTGTTGACCCGGACACCGGATTTGAGTCGGCAAAAAGCAATGCTATTTGGAAAGAGTTTGCTTTTAAAGGAACAGCTAACGAAAAAGCAGGAATTGAATCATATTTAGCTCCCGGGTGTGAGTGGCGTGAAACTAAATTCCAAACAAGCGAACCAACAGGAATTCGTGATGTTGGCACTATTGAAAATCCAGCAGGACCAAACCCAAGTTTATCTGGCCGTGACTGGTTAGCTTGGGGTGAAACATATGTTCGCAGGGGTTACGTTTACCAAGTCACCAGCACTTGGAAGTTGTCTGGAAGAAACGGCTGGGACACAGACATTTATTCGTAATGGACTTATACCAAATTTTTCAAGGTGGGCCAACAGATTACAAGTGGAAGCAGCTTGGTGAATATCTAAAAGGCAGTCAGCTTAACGCTGGAAAAGGCATTAAGATTGAAAACAGCACAAGCAGCGGCAGCATTATCTCGGCTAAACAGCCAAGAGATATAAAGCAGTCACAAGCTCCACCATTTTCTGTTTTAAGTTTGCGGAAAAATTCAAGCAACACCTATGCTGTTCAAATTCAAGAAGGCTGGGTAATTGAGCGGAAAACAAGATATGACTCAAGTGTTGATGCTGTAAGTTTTCACGAAGTAAATTTAGGCGGGGCAGCAATGTCAACCCGGCCAAGAAATGAAATATCTCTTGAGCATGACCAATTTGCTTACGTTGAATTTGGGACAACCAACGAAGGTTTTGTAAATACGACCCCAACAATTACTGTTGCGTCTTCCGTTCCAAACAGCACACATCACCAACCGCCGTCAGGTGTCAGTGCTGGAGCATATGGAAGCTATAAGGTAAAACTATTTAAGCTTACAATTGATAATGGCTCTCCTAAGATAATTGTTTACCAGCAAAGCGATATTGAACACACAAGACTTCCAACATTTCGCAATGTTGGCGGGGAAAGATACATTCATAAAGATTGGGATGGGGCCGCTGATAGATATGATTTTAGAACATTAAAGCAACACGAGCCTTCTAACGTGAATTATGGAAAGGTAATTGTTGATTTTGTTAATACCGAAGATGATGAACAAAATGACGCAATTAAGTTTTCCGCTATTGCTGAAAAAACAAGCCCTTCTCAGATTAAAGTTAATGATGACAATGCTGGAACTATTACAGTTAGGGGAAACGATGTAAACGGGACCATTCTATGGATGGATTGTGATGGTGATGATACAACATTGCTTGATTGGAGAGATGGGCTTATTACATCAGTAGGAGAGCAAACTATTACGGCAGGGTGTACTCCGTCTGGAAGCTCTGGTGATATTCTTTACCATACCGGCTCAACTTGGGTGACTTTAGCCAAGCCATCACAAACAAATCCAAATGGAGGAGGTTATGATTTAACACACATGGGTGGTTCGACAGTAGCTCCTCAATGGACTTCTGGCTTACCTTCGGCAAATTCTGGTGATATTCTTTACTACAACGGCTCAACTTGGGTGACGTTAGCTAAACCACCATCAACAAATCCAGATGGAGAATGGTTTGTGTTAGCTCACGCTGGTGGCTCTACAGTAGCACCCGAATGGATTCCTCACGACTGATAAATCTAGCATGAAACTTTGACCATGTTCACCGCTAAAGTAGACACAAGCAAAATGAATTATCTCATGGCAGAGCTTGCCGCTGAGAATTTTAAAGATTTGAACGAAATAATTAAAGACCAGACAAAGGTCATTCTTGGCAACTTGATTGCAGTCACGCCCCCGGGTAAAAGACAAGGAAATGACTTTTTAAACAAAAAAGGCTACATCTCAAACGCAGCATTTCAAAATGCAAAAAAAGTAATTACTTCGGACGTTGCGAAGTTGTTCCCCACTTCCGCTGTTGAAGAAAGCAAGCTAAAAGGGCAAATTGCAGGCGGCAAAGAATTTAAAACCGCATTGGGGTTGCGACAAGTAAAGCAGTTTGCTGGCTCAATTGCAGAGCTTGAAAGAATTCACAAACAATCAAGAAATAAGCGAGGAAGGGTAAATGCAGGAAGAGCTTCTGCAAATATGGCTTTGACCAGAACCCAAATTAAAAATGAATTTAAGAAAAGGCAATTTGCAAAGATTGGTTTGCTGAACGCTGGCTGGCTTAATGCTGCAAGAGATTTAAAACTTGCTAAAGCAGCAACCCCTAAATGGATAACCAGACACACACCAAAACCGGGGTATGCTATTTTCAGAAAAAGCAAGCGCGGCTTGGCTATAACAATTGCAAACAAGGTAAACTATTATCCTAAAGATGCAGCCGCTAGAATCAATCAGTCAATTTATCGTTCAGAGCGCAACCTAAGAGCATTGATAGGGGTTGCAATGAAGAAAAACGCTGAAAAAACAAACCGCAAAATGCGCAGAAAATGATTAGAACAGACATAATTAGAAGGCTGCAAAGCTATTTGCAAACCCAGTATGATGGAAACATCACAATTTTAACGGACGAAGATGACGGAGACTTAACGCCACCTTGTGCTGTCGTTCGCATTAGCTCCGCTGAGGACATGGGAGCAAATCAAGCTTATGTTTGGGATTTTAACGTGATTGTCGCCGTGTTCCATGATGCTGATGACGTCACAATTGAAACGGCTGAAACTGACGCCGCTGAACTGTTTGATGAGCTTGCAGATTACGAAGATGTAACTGCTTATTTAAATTCTGGGAATTTTCAAGCATCAGTGTGGCATCCGCAACTTATCGAAGCAGGACGGGAAGAAACCAAGTGGACGCACTTTCAAACTTACAGGCTTATTGCTGGCCCATCTTAATTTTGACAACAGAAAATTATCATGGCAGTTACAATTAACGGCGCAACCGTATCTTGGGGAATCCCCGCAGCAGGAAAGACAGTGGCCGACTCACTGGTTGATGGAATTGTTCAAGACTTTGAAATTTCAACTGACGGCAACGTAGCTGAAATAGCTGATGAAGATGGTGACATGGTTGCCAGAGTTGACCACGGCGAAAAAAATACTGTTTCTTTTTCAAGTTTAGTAACCGCATCATCTCCAACCCTCCCATCAAAAGGGACTGCGGTCACATTTGCATCTGCAATTGACGGTGTTGATTTTACTGCTGGGGAAGCTTTTGTTGAATCAGCAAGCATCACTCACGCTGGCACAAACACAGCAACCGTAAGCTTTACGGTTACACATTACCCAAGCTTCACCTAATGGCGAGCCTTGAGCAGCTACAGCAAGCAATTAAAAACACGGAGGGAAAAACTCCGAGTGAGATTCTTGAAGCTTTTATTCCAAAAGGAAAAACTGTTGGCGGTGTCCCTTTAGTAGACATCACATTTGGTCACGGCTTGTTTCTCTCAAACATTAATCACCCACTTGCAACTGGGCAAATTGATGACTGGAAACCTTATGACATTGCTGTTGCTCTTTTTGCTTTCACTAGAACATCAAAAGAGCTTACCCAGCTCATAAGAGAAGACAGACTAGAGGACTCTCTTTATGAATTTTTAGATGCAATTCCTATGGATGAAGTCGAGCAATCGTCAGCTATTTTAATTGCTCACTACTTTGGCTCAATGAAAACCATTGTTCCAATGGATGCTCCGGAAGGTGTTAAAGCTCAAAAAAAAACCCGTTCGGTTGGTTTTTAAGTAGTGTTTCCGGCATTTGCCGAGAATATAAATGGAAGCCTGAGTATGTAATACATGAGCTTCCCATGTCACAAGCTTTTGCCCTTTCTGCTTGCTCTGGCTGGGCTAGTGGAATGATTCCTAAAAATGGCGGCCCTTCTGATTGGGAGCTTGAACGTGAAATTGCAAGATTAGAAAAGCAAGTTTGACTTTTAACAAATTATAATCATGGCTGGTGTAAACGTAACAATTGGGGCTGATAGTAGTAAAGCCCAGAAAGAACTTGCTTCTTTCCAAAATAAAACCAAAAAAATTGCGTCTACAATTGCCAAAGGTTTTCAAGAAAGAATCGGGCAGAGAATGTTTGACGGCCTTATAAGTGCCGCCAGAAGCGTCCCTGCTAGGATGAAAGAAATGATTGATGCGGGTGGCAAGCTTTCTGACCAAATGGCCAAAACTGGAGCATCAGGGGAAGGTTTGGTTGTTTTAGAAAGAGCATTGAAAAACAACGGCATCGCAGCCGCTCAGATGGATGATATTTTGCGTAAAATGCAAGATTCGTTTTCTGGTTTAAATTCAGAGCAAAAATCAACCGTTCAAGCGTTTGAAATGCTTGGGCTTTCAATGTCTGAGCTTAGAGCTTTAGACCCAGTTGATGCCTTAAAGCAAATCTCTGTCGCATTTCGTTCTGTAGGCTCAACAGCAGACAGAACAGCGGCAGCAATGGATATATTTGGAAGGTCTGGCACAGCACTTATAACACTTTTTGAAGACCAAACTGCATTTCAACAAGCGGAAAAAGAACTTGGGAATCTACCTAAGTTGCTGACCGATAACGCCCAAAAATTAGACACACTTTCTGACCGTTTTGGAAACCTTGGAACTGCATTTGATGCAATAGCGTTGACTCTTGCAATTGAGTTCATGCCCTTGATTGACCAAATCACTGAAAAAATTCAAGGCATTGACTTTGTGGAAGTATCTAGAAAAGTTGCGGAAGTTGCCAGAGCAGTCATCGATTTGGCTCCAAAAGTGCTTGCTGTTGCAGCAGCCGTAAAAGGCATTCAGATAGCTAAATTTTTTGCTGTCATGGTTGCTGGGCTTACTAAATCAATAAGCCTTTGGGGTGCTGAAACGGCTGCTGTTGAAGCAAACACAGCCGCTAAAATAAAGAATGCCACTGCTGGGGCTGCTGCTGGTGCTGGTGGCGGTGCTGCTGTTGCTGGTGGTGCAACTGCAAAAGGTGCAGCCGGGGGTTTAATGGCTAGATTTCCGCAAGTTTTAGCGGCTGCTGCTGTTGGGTTTGCTGGCTTTAAAGTTGGGGAGTTTATTGGAAAAGGATTTGCCAATTTTGTTCCCGATGGCCCTATGGGTTTTTCTTCAGATACTCCTAGCGGGCAAGTAAACGAGCAAGCGGTAAAAAGAAACGCAAAACTAGATAAAGAAAATGCAGCATTTAGAGCAAGGCTTCAAGCCGAGCAAGATGCAGCAGCAGTAAGGCAGAAGCAAAATGAAGAAAAGGCAAACAAAGAAGCCGAAAAAAGAAAAGGAATCATTAAGTCAATTAGAGATGAATATGCCCACACTTTAAAAATTCTAAATGCTAGAATCACAGGGGACAAAAAGCTTTTAGCACAAGAAGAGCTTAGGAAAAAAATCCAAGAAGAACAAAGAGCATCCGCCGCTGAAGGTTTTATTTTAGATGCAAAAAGTGCTGAAAAAATTGTTATGAAAAAAAGAGAAGCTGAAGTAGCAGAGAAAAAAAGAAAAGATAACGAGATTAACTTAGCTAAATCACAAGAAGAGAAAAAAGCTAATCTTGAAGGTGATATAAGCGAAACTGAATCCCGGTTTAGCTCTGCAATGACACGTTCTTCAATTACCGCTGTTTCATCCATGCAAGCCATTGGCGGAGGTGGTGGTGTTGCTGGCGAGCTAAACCTTCAAAAAACACAGACCGACTTGCAGCGGCAGCTAGTGGACTTGCAGCAAAAAATGGTGGGGCTTCTTGAAGGAGTAAAAACTGCAACTGGTCAGCAACCCGTTTCACAATAATTACTTTTGACAAAACCTTAAATACGCCGACCAAGCACTCTTATTATGGCAATTACAACTGACGAAATAGTTTGGGGCGAAACCTATGACATCAGCGTTTCTGCCCAAGACACAGGCGGCAACCCCATCACTCTAGATAATACATGGAGCGCGGCGTGTCGAATCACTGAAGACCACATTGGCGGGGATATTGTTCTAAATCCAACCATGACAATTGCCGCCGGGGTAGCCACTACAACTATCGACACGGGCAACGCAGAATTTTGTTATGGCACTTACTACTACGACATCAGGTTGACCGATGCTGACGGGCATGACTATTGGACAAGCCCGGTTCGCTTAATTCTCGCAAACCGTAACAGCCCAAACACCTAATGAGCGTTGCCACCATAGTAATCACAACGACCCGGGCAGGTGCAGCTTCATCTGTAATTATTAACCGTGGCGGTGGCACTCTCAATGAGATTACAAGCGCGACCGGGAGCGATGGGACAGGCGACATTGATTTGCTCAATCTCGACGTCAGCGGGCTTTTAAACGTCACAGGAATCATCCAGCAAGCCGTTTACACCGTGGCAAACCTTCCCGCTGCAAGCGCTCAAGGAAAGCGAGCATTTGTAAGTGATTCAACCAATGGACTTGGGAATCACCACAACCACGTTGTCGTTGGTGGCGGTAGTAATTTTACACCCGTTTTCTCTGACGGCACCAACTGGCGCATCGGCTAAACCTTTAATTTGACACAAAAAGAAATTTAGAATTATGACTGTTACATTCGCAAACACCACCCCGGTCGAATACCCGATTGAGCGCGGCAGGACACACTACATTTCTGCTGCAAGCGGTGACCTTACGGTTGAACGCTACACAGCAGCGGGAGCATGGTTAGCTGTTGACGGTAGCCCGGTTACTGCTGGAACGGAAAAGTTTCTTGTGACTTATTCCAACGGCGACAAAATCAGAGTGACTCCTTCAGCGGCTGGAACTGAGATGGTTCTTGAGAAATGAAGATTCAAAGTGCCAAAGCTGGGATTGGAACAGGACGGGCCGGATTGCAAGCAGCTTCCGGCCTGTTTTCTAGTGCTGGTCTATTTGATAAAGGTGTTAAATCGTTCCATCCGAACGACCTTGACCCTTACCTTCTCTTTGATGCCCAAACGTCGATGATAGGCACGCTGGAGAATCCCACGCTAGACCTAGACCCAAGCAAGCAAGACACCCTTGATGTTATCACGGCTACAAGGGCAGGCGTGGCAACTTACACGGATTTCAACGGTCTCATAGCGTCAGCCAGTCCCAACACGGTGCGCGTTGATTACGTTGATGGAGTGCCGATGATTCTGGTGGAGCCGTCGAGTGTAAACTTGGTCACTTACAGTGAAGAATTTGGGCAGTGGAACGAAAATACCAACGGTAACGGTGTATCACCTGTAATTACAAGTGACCAAGAAATAGCTCCTAACGGACTTCAAGAAGCTGATAAAATTGTCTTTAATTTAGGAGGCGGCACGTCAACAGGTGATGAAGTTTCGCTCAGTCTCTCACCATCATTATCAGGTCAGCCTTATGCTGGCTCCATTTATTTAAAAGGAGAAAATGGGGGTGAAGTGATTTTATTAAGAACGGTTACTGGTGGTTATACTGAGCTTACCTTAACGACCGAATGGCAGCGTTTTGAATCCATTGAGACCTATGTCAGCGGGACAAGAAGATTTGAGATTGGATTACGCGGCGGTATCGTCTCAGGCGGCATTAACAACACAGCAACGATTTACGCATGGGGCGCACAGCTAGAGACTGGAAGCGTAAGCACAAGCTACATACCGACATCAGGTTCCACCGTGACGCGAGCCGCTGACGACCTTGTGATTTCCGGCAGTGACTTCGATTTCTACAACCAGAGCGAGGGGACCACCTATGTAGAAACCGTCCCTAAGACTACAACCAATCTCCCACACATTTTTGAGTATCACAATTCTTCTGATGTGAACGCTAATCGAATGGGAGTTTACCTACCTAACGTAAGCTTGAATTTATATGTTAGGTCTTCAGGCACGACTACAGTAAGCTCATTCTTAGGTAATATCAATTTAAATCAACTAAACAGATTGGCAGCGAGTTATAAAGTCAATGATGTTTTAGGCTCGCTTAATGGAGAACCAGAAGTTGCAGACACAAGCGCGGCTATACCCAGCGGGATTGATAAGATGCACATTGGAAACGTCTATAATTTTAATTTTCCACTCAACGGCCACATCAAGCGTCTCATCTACTGGCCATACCATAGTGATAGCCTGTAATTAATAATATATATTTCAACCAATGGCACTCAATCTATCCACACTGACGAACTCAGCGACATCCGGGGATGTTCTAGCAGAAGCCCTGACGACAACTGCCGATTTTTTGGAAAGCTGTCCTGTTCTCCGCAATCTTTCTAGAGGCAGCAACAAGGGCGGCGATGCCAAGCAATCAGTAAGCCTAAATCAACCTAAAGCGTTGCCGTATGATGGGAAAGGCTATCTGTATCTTAGTGGTGTTAGTGGTAACTATGCGGATGTCCCTGTTTTCGACATGGGCGCTCTGGATGACTTCACTATCCAAATAGATGGTCTTGATGCGGGGTCTGTGCGTCCTGCTGCAACGGTCACTCCAATATCATATTTTGGTTCAGCTAATGTTAATCGTTCATTCATTTTACAGATTAGTACAACAGGTCAAATTAAGCTTTATCTTTATCTTAATGGAGTAACTGGACATACCTACAATGATTCGACTGCCGTCCCAACAAACACAATCGGCATAAAAGTCACTCGTGTGGGAACCGTGCTGACCTATTGGGTTGACACTGGAAGCGGTTACGTCTCACACGACACTGACACAGTTCCAACGACGCCGCTTTATAATCCTGCTTCCCTTGTCTCTGTTAACGTCGGGCAATACTCAGGCGGCGATAGACTAATTGGCAAAATCGGAAGAGCAGTCATCTGGAACAACGGCACACAAGCAGGAGACCCAGTCCTCGACGTTGACTTCACGGCCACCAACGTGCGCCACGGTGACACCAAGTTTAAATGCACGACTGGTCAGGTGGTAACAATCAAAAAGTCCGGCAACGACCCAAGCACCATTATAAAACGCAGTGTCTTGCGGTTCGATGGGACTAACGATGGTCTTCAAGGTCTGTTTAATCAGACGATAACAGAAGGCTATATGTTTGCAGCTTTCAGTGTGCTTGGTGATGGCAATAGAGCAAACAACGGGAGAGTTTTTTCTATTAATTCCACGGGCGGAAGTGATGCAGCTTCAACAGGTTACATTACTGGCTACGGCGCAAATCCAAATGTCCTCCATTCTTTTACTGGCAGCACTGGGACGAACACTTTAACACACGTTGGGTTATACTCAGAAGAAAACGGTGATATATTACACGAGCATAAATTTTTAGCAGGCGCTCAATTAGGAAAGGTCAATAATGCGGATGTTAAAACTAACACAACCAATTTATCTTCAATTTCAAGTGAAGAGTTTAACATTGGTGCATCTGCATTTAATTTAAGCAACGCTTCTCTAGACCTAGAATTCTTGGCATTATTCCCTGCGACCATCACCGACGCCCAAGCTGACTCAGTTCGTAATTATATTAATAATCGCAATTTGGTCTTCGATTTAAAGGACGGTTTCGGTTATTACTTCTACGACGCCCAGAAAGCCCCAGTCGGAGCGATTTCATCAGGCTCGTCGGCTTGGAACGGGCGTAT
>Ga0187218_1000180_pt1 | contig 18762 bp, 14 predicted proteins | sample 14SPOviralmetaG_FD_130167 | JGI IMG/M metagenome (GOLD analysis project Ga0187218, IMG submission 130167) | Marine viral communities from the oligotrophic San Pedro Time Series (SPOT) site, San Pedro Channel, CA, USA - 14 SPOT_SRF_2010-08-11... | ecosystem: Environmental > Aquatic > Marine >...
ATCGGTGCTAACAGCCCCTATGTCGTAGGCTAATCGCATAGCTTCTTCGTCGCCTTTTAAAGCACTATAAAATATTTTTGCTGTTTCTCTTAACTTAGGTAGTTCTTTAGACCTAAGCACGGGCCCCGCTACATCAGGAAAAGATGCAAACACTGTCAAGGCTAACAAACCAAAAATGTTTGCTGTTAAAGCCCAACTGTTTGCAGTTTTTAATTTAGGATATTTTACGAATAACTCTGGGTTAATTTTACCCAAAGAAGCTAGCACCATGCTTGTAGCAATCTCTTTGTCTTTTTCAGTAGGAAGCTGATCTATCAACTCTTGTATACGTTTAGCCCCACCCCTTCTGTTTAGTTCAGCTCGTTTAATTGTAGAAGTTACATAATTACGCAAAGCCTGTGCGGGGTTTACTAGAGCCGAGTTACCTTGTCCATCTACAGCTTTTCTTAATTCTGTAGTAGGAATGTTTCTAAATACATCAGATCTACTTTTAGAAAGCCCTAATGCAAATTTCCCAGCATCGCTGTAAAGATCTATATTAGTATTTTCAGGATTAGTTATAAGAAGGTTTACCATTTCTCTTGCAACTTTAGGGGTAACAGTGAACTCTTCTCTCCCAACTTCCATTCCCATGTCATCGCGTAATATGTTTGTAAACTTCTTACCTTTGTTAAACTCTACTAATAAAGCAACAACTTTATCTTGTATTACAGTGCTGTTTTCTATGTTTTGCAAAGCAATAGAACGCGGGAAATAATTGCTCATTTTTCTTATGCCAGCATACTTTGCAAAGTTTTCATCATCATACATTTTTGATAAAAACTCTCTAATCTCACGTGCTTTTGGGCTTAGTTTATCAGTGTTTATTCGACCATCTTCTGCTTCATAAAGAGCTTCCATAGCTTCATCAGTAACTTCGCTAAGTTCTTCAAAACCTAAAATACGAGCTATTTTGTTTGTGTACTCATATATTTTTTGTTGTTTAGCTTTACTCCAACCTAACTCACTAGTTGTTTGTGATTGAGAATATAGAATATTTGCTATTTTGACACCTATAGGCCCAAGTCCCCTAAGCATGTTATCGGCTGTGTAAACTACTTCTTTTCCTGTACCTAATGCCTTTCTAACCCATCTTGCGGTTTTAGATTCAGATTCAGCTAGTTTTTTTGCTGTTCTTGCTAGTCTTTCTACTGCGGGTTTTGACCCTGCATTTTTAGATATTTTTGGTAACTCATCAATAACAATACTTCTTATAATTGCGCTATTAAACATTCGGTCTGGCGTACGTTGTGGGTTACCTAATCCACGTTTTCTATCAGAAATAAGTTTTGTTATATACTCATCAAAAGCCGGATCTACTTTAAATCTGTTTCTAAATGACTGAGACATCTTTTTAAAGAAAGCCCTTAGTTTTGCAGCTATTCTTTTATAAATAGCTTCTCCACCATCAGTTGCTTTTGCAGTTTCATCAAGTAAAAACTTAGCAATTTGATTAGCGCCATGCTCTTCAAACCTAGCGGATATATTTTTTTCACCTTCCATACCAGGAAACTTTAGATCCTGCTCTAATTCAAACTTCTTAAAGTTTGCTACAAGTAACTTATAAGCATTACTATTTTGTTTTAGACTCATAGAAAACTCTTGTTCTAAAATAGAGTGGCCTAACTCATGCATTAACGTTATAGCCGCTTTGCCTTCTGCTTCAGCGCTTGTGCCTTTTTTAGCATCAATAATTATAAAATCTGCGCCATCTGCTCCAACTTGATAACTAATAATCCTACCACCAGCATTGCCTTGGCGTATATATTCTTGTTCTGCCATAATTGCATTTAAGACTTGGTTGTTTCCTACATCTCTAAAAGTAACTACATCATCAGTAGTAAAAACATATATATCACGCTTGTTTTTAAAATCATTCCTAACAATATTCATAACTGTAGGTAAAAATTTAGCATCTTGAAAAGACTCAGTAACTTTTTTTGATAAAAAGGATACAGGGTCTCTTCTAGTAGTTTCAGGTCGTAAAGGGTCTTTGGGTCTGTTTTTAAACTCGTCTGCAACCCTTGCATCTGCCATATCTGTAGAATCTAGGGCTATTGTCTTTTCTCCTGCTTCTAGTCTTGGAATTGCTCTTTGTGCTAATTCAGGATCGTAGCTACCTTGTGTTTCTAATTGCCTTATAAATTTTAAATTCCCAGCAATGCCTAATTCTTTTTCTAATCTTTCTTTTTCTTTGGTTAAATCATTAATTTCTTGTTGGGCTTGTGTTTTATCTGCTTGAGGCGCCACGGTGTCATTTAAAGTAACCTCTCGTGCAGAGATTAAAGCTAAAACACTGGTATACATTTTTCCAAGCCCATCAGCGTTTTCTCGTATAACCCTATTTATTTTACTTTGATTTCGTCTAATGATTTCTCTTGTACGCTCTTGATTAGCATCTTGATTTACAGGAACAGTGGCAGACTGGCCAGTAGTACCACCAGCAGCGCCGCTTTCTCCACCTGTAGCTATAAATTCGTCTGGGTTTAAAGGTTGTGTAGCAGTTCCAGCTAATTGTTGCCTACTTAAATCCCTTTCTGCAGCAGTACCTTCCTCTTCTGTTTTTAATGCTGCTCGTTTAACTGCAAGTTCCTGTTGGATGTCTTCAAAACCATCTTCCGGTTCAGCTTCTGGGTCATCTTCAAGTTTTTGTATGCGGTTTTGTAATGCAGTACTTACATCAGAAAACTCGCCACGTTCTGTAGCAAGTTCTGTCATAGAAAATTGTTGGTCCCCTCGGCCTTTTGTGTAAACAACTGCTTCTGCTTCTTCTTCTGCAGTTAATTCTGCTATTGGTTTACCATTCCAAAAGAACTCATACCCTAAAACTAAAGCTTCTGCTGCAGCTATTTGAAAGCCTTGGTTAGCAGTTTCTAAGTCGCCAGTAGCACTAACTTGAGCTTTGGTTCTGTTGTTATATCCGCGACCAAAGTTAGTAAGTCTTGGCATGTCTATAGGTTGAGACTTTTCCCCTTTTTCTTTATTTGCTGGAGTTAAAACTGTCCAAGGGGAACCTTTATATTTCCTAGCTGTAGTTTTTGCTTCTTTTACCCAATGCGAAACTTCTACATCCATATCTAACTCACCCGGTAAGGTGTACTTAAGCATGCCGTGACGAGGAGTGCCATCTTCATCTTGTCCAATTTCAATAATATCAAAATAAAATGCCTGTCCGGCTTCTTTAGATCTTTTTGCAAAGTTTTTAAGAAGAGAGCCTGAATAAATATTATCTTTTATATTAGCAACAAGTTCAGGTTGAAAACCAAATGCATAAACCAAAGCATTTTCTTTATCTGCTTCATAAGCTTCTGCGGCTGTTCTACCTTGCCCCCCACTATCTGGTTTTGTGCTCATGGGTCTAGTTGGATCATTCCCTTTCCATCCCTCTTCTTCTTGTCTTTGTTCTGTGGTTTGAGACTCGTGTTTAGAAGATTTAATTGGGTCAGCTTTAGAACCTGGCTCATCTGTTACTAACTCAGACTCAAAAGAAGTTGCTCCCATTGCACCAGCTGCAAAAGATGCCATACGATCATCAAGAGCTGCTAAATCTAATTCATCAACTTGTTCTTCTTGGGAAGCTATACCTTCTAATTCTTGTTGAAGTTGGCCTTCTGGGGCCGCTTCTTGGGCACCGCTTGCTCCCTGTCTAATAAGTTCAATAGCTTGGAAGTCTTGTCTTAAAGTCTGTTGTTTTTGTGGGGATAGGTTTTCTATTCCTTTTGTGGGTAAACCTTTTTTTACATTTTCCCTATCTTTAATTTGTATCTCTTTTAAAAGCCCTTGATACCTAGCAATTAATGCTTCATCTTCTCTAGAAGTTTGTTGGTCCTCAAGATCCATACTACGTCTTTTAGGTTGTTGCGCTTCTATAAGTTCTTTTCTTTCTGCTAAATGATCTTCTATAGAAATTGCGCCACTGATACTATAATTTTCGGGATTTTTTCCAAAAATTTGCCTAGCTTTTGCTTGGGCCCCGACAAGGCCTAACTCATTTGTTTGTTGATACCAAACTAAATTGTTTTCGTTATCTCGAACTTCAACAACAATACTATCACCTTCTTGTCTACCCCTAGAGTAATTTAAATTTTCTACTAAAAATTCATCAATTTTTTGATTGTCATATTGATTATTTTTTATAAGAGCATCAAAAGCAGCAGCTTTGTCTTTATTAGTTGTAAAAAAACCACCTTTCCCGTCAATACTTTGTTGGTAAACCGTGCCTAACAGTTCTTCATTGTTTAAATTAGATTCTGCAAAAGTGTTATATTCCGGAATGCTATTTTCATCAATCCAAACAGCATCTTTTTTATTGTTTGGATCTTGCATAGCTTTAAATTGAGCTGCTATCCATTGAACTGGTTCAGGCGCTACATCTCCAAACTGTTCTGCTTGCCCTGTTTCTTGAGCTATGTAAGCTTCTTGAATTCTACCAGCATATACATCAGCTACATTTTTTCTAGCTTTTTCATACACACCAGCAGCTGCGCCAGAAACAGTTCCCCCTGCAGCACCCATACCCATACCGCCAAAAAATCCCATAAACAAAGCTTGGGACCTATCTAAATTTGCTTGTGCTTCAGTGTAGTCTTCATCAATAGCAAACTTTTGTTGCACTGACATTTCTTCTTGTATTCTTTCTGTAGCCCCTTCTACAACAGCCGATCTTCCTGCTCCTTTTAATAGGCCCCCAAATAAGTTTTGTTTTAAACTTCCACCTTTAGAAGACTGCAATATTCCTTTAAACCCCCGTAAAACAAGAGCTTCTCCTCCTACCCCTACAGCAGCAAAAGGAACACCAAAAGCTAAAGATTGAAGCCCCTGTTCGGCTTCTATCATGTCTTGTTCTGCAAAATCTCCAAAGGCAGTCCCTACTCCTTGTGGATATTCTTGGCTAACTGCGCCGGCTACGGCTCCTCGGGTAGTAAGTTTAGACCGACGAGTTTCTTTTAAAATTTTAAAAGCCCCCTCTATTAAGTCTTGCTCTTCTTTTTTAAGATTCCATGGTAAGTCTTTTCCTTTTTTTCTAGCTTGATCATTAGCAATGTATTTTTTAACAATGTCTTTTACTTCTTTGTTAAGAATTGCTTTTTGAGCAGCTGACTTCATAATAGCTTGTGTGCCCACGCTAGTAGAAAGTGTTCCGGCTCCTATAGTAGCAGCTGTACCCGCTCCTATAACAGCTCCCGCAGCTGCACCTGTTAAAGCGGCGCCAATACTAGTAGCAGCGGATGGGAGAAACTGTCCTGTTGCGCTAACAGCTTGATTAATAAAGCCCCCAAAAGTGGGTTCTTCTAAAAATTCTTCAAAGGACTCCATACCAGCAAGATAGTTTGAAGAAGCTTCTTGGTTAATACGAGCCTTATTAAGATTATTTTGGACAGAATCGGTATCGCCCCTAAGTGAAGCAACAGCAGCAGCAAAATTATTAAGATTAGATTCTAAATTAGCAGATCCGGCTTTTACACTTTCTCTAAAAATTTCAATTGGATCTGAAAGTACAAAACTTTGAGGTAAAGCCGCGTCTTCATTTTGCCCTAAAGCGGTTAAATCGTTTGGGCCGCGTCTTTGTCTATTTTGTCCAAGAGCTTGTAAATCAGAAATTTTATCTGCCATATCATGCTTCAGTTAAAAAACTCATTAACACTGCACGTTCATCAGAACCCTGAGTTCCAAAAAGTTGAGTTATTTGAGCCTGTGTCATGTTTCCTTCCGTTTCTCTACCTGCTGGGTCTGTAAAATAAATTTCAGCTACATATCTTCTACCATTTTTTACTTCTATTCGGGCTTTCATTCTATCTAGGGCTGCTCCAATAGCTTGTGGGTCATTACTTCTAAATATATCTCCCAACCAATCTAGCCCCCACTGGCTTCCGTTTTCCTCAACAAATTTAGTAACTATTTGGCCATAAACGTTTTTTACAGTTTCTTCAGTATTTGCATCTCTAAACCTAACATCGGTTCCTGTTACAACATAAGACCTATTTCTAGTGAACTCACCTAGTAAATTTTTTATTCTTTGTCTTGTGTTTGCGGCTTTTTCGCTGCTACCAGATATTTTTGTTGCATCTCTACCTTTCCTTGATCCCCCCTCTTTAAATTGAGGGTAAAGTATATTGGTGGCTTCAGTAGTTATATCTTTTAAATCGCCCGATAATTTATCAGAATATTCTAAAGACTTAAGCCTTAAAGTTTCATAGTTTATATCTAGTTGAGCTCGTTGAGTTGGAGTAGTAGAAGCGTTACCTGTTTGAATTTGATTTTCATATGTTTTATATAAATTTATCATTTTTGTTGGGTCATTTTGGCTTGTTGTAAAAGCCAAAGTAGCAGCAAGAGCCTGTCGTTGCCCAATGTTAAGTTGCCCTTCTAGTTTTTTTAAATCATCTAATTTTTGAATATCAAATCTGTTAAGAATAGCCTGCACCTCTTTTACTTTATCTTGCCCGAGTTGTCTTATTTTAGCTTCATTCTCTTGCGCCCATTTTTGCTGCCCCTCTAAATCAGCTGGAACTGGTGGTATTTCAAGTTCTTCTGCAGTTGGTAGTGGTTCGGTTGGAGGAATACGCCCATCTAGTTTAGCTAAAGTTGATTCTAATTCTGTTGTATATGCCTGTCGAGTTGAAGCATCTAAAGCTGGATTGTTTTGTAACTGATCTTGTAAAAACTTAGCTCTATTTCTAGCTGGTAGTTCAGCGCTTGTTTTCGCTTCAGAAGACTCTTGCCTTTGGGTGTTAACCGCAACATCCATTTGTTCTTCAGCAAAAGCAATTGCTTCATCAATAGTTTTTATGTTCCTTTGTTTACTTTTAAACATATCTTCAACGTCTTTAAATTTTTTAAGGGCTTCTGGATCATTTTTAAATATGTTTTTAACTTCTCTATAAAATTGCCTAGGAGCTTTAAAGCTAGTTGGGTCTTTAAAGAATTTAGATTCTTTGTTTGGGTTTCTTTCGGCATCAAGTTTTTCGCTAATAAGACGCTGATGAAGCATTTTTTGAAACTCGTAATATTTAGAATTGTCGCTTTCTTTGCCTTCAAAAATTCTATTATATTCATCTTTTTCTAAATAACTAAACTTGCCACTAGGATCTTGTTGATCTCCAAATTGACTTTCTTCTTTAGCAAGTTGCCTTGCACCCGGCAAGTCTGAACCCTCTCCAGCAGTATTAACAGTTGTTTTAGGATCAGTGTCTAAAGGTGTGTTGTTTGTTGATTCTATATCAGCAGGATCTGTCCCTTGCATAATTTGTTGTAATGCATTTTGTGCAAAAAGGGCAGCATCTTCTATTTCAACTTTACCTGCTTTTACATCTGCTGCAAGTGGGTCTAAAGAGTCGGTAATTAATTGGGAAAACCCGTCGCCCTGCCTAGATTCTGGAAAAGCCCTACCCCGTTTTTTTGCTATTCCTAAATTAAGAAAGTGTTCTACTTCTTTTTTACTAAGTTTAATAACCTCATCATCTTCTCTGTTAGAAAATCCAAAAGTTTTAGGAAAAAACCCCTGTGGGGTATCTACCATTAAAGAGTAACTTCCGTCTGGATTTGCGTTTATACCCGCTATTTTACCTTCTTTTATTTCTTTGTTATTTACATCTTTGTAAAGTTTTAAAATATCAATTTCATTTAAAAGGTCTGCTGCCATATCACCATGTACAAACTTACCATCAGCAGTTTTTTCAAGCAGTGCTTGCATGCCAGAAGCTGTACCATCTTTATTAGTTTTTAGATAGTTACTAAAAGTGTCTGTTATACCTAAAGAATTTGACATACTAAAGAACTCTTTATCACGTAGATTTTTTTTAGCTATACTGTCTGCTTCAAGTTTTCGGACATTCATTAAATCTGCTAAAGCCATATTAAATACCTAAAATTGCCATTACAGCTGTTGTTCCTAATCCAACCATTGCGTTGTGGTGCTGGGCTTTTGCCCCTTTGTAGGCGGCTTGTCTATTTGCTTGCAGATTTGCAGCGTTCCCTAAGCCAGCCATTGCACTTCTATTAAGGCCTTGCCCAATATTAATTAAATCAGACAAAGTTTTTTTATTGCGTTCATCTTGAGCAATTCTAGCAGTGTTTAAACCACCAGCTAATCCTATAGCGCCTTGTCGTTGTAATGCGCGGTTTTGTTCTTGCTTTTGGGCTATACTTAATCCAGCGCCCCCATATCTAGAAAGGTTACGGCTTTGTATGCCTTCTGCTATTTTTTGTTGTTTTCTAACATCTTCCGGAACCCTATCTACTAAAGAAGTGTCATCCACAGAAGCTAAAAGTTGTTCTTCAAAAGGCCTAAAGTCTTGCACATAGTCATTGTAATCTTGTCGCAAAAGTGCAGAGTTAGTAGCTTCTGGGTCTGACACTTCAGGAAGTGTAGAAACGTAATTATTTCTAGTCTCGGGCATAAATGCGTTAGTGTAATCTCCCAAAGCCATAACTAACCAAACCTCCTAGGTTCTACAAAATAACCGCCTAAACCAGAAGTACCAGCATCTTTTGTTTCGTCACTAGAAAGCAAAGCTTCATTTTCAGATTTATTTTGCCCCATTTTAGCTGCAAACCGGCTCATATTTTTTATATTACCAAGTCTTGTAGCCTGTTTAGCTTTAGCAAAAGCTAATTCTTTTGAGGTGCCGATTCTGGCTGCTTGAGCTAACCCAGATGCAGCGTCCATTTGTTGTCCTCTTGCTCCAGCTAACAAATTTAATTGTCTATCCCTAGAAATATTTTGCCCTTGTATACTAGCATCCAAAAGATTACCAACCGCCGCTGAAGCTAAATCTGCTGCGTTGTCTACGCTAGTGGAGTATTGAAATACTGGTCCGCCCCCTGTAAGAGCCTGCATAGTATCCGCTTGAGATATACCACGCCCAATTCTATCAAATTCTGTAGCTCTAGCTTCTTCAGCCATATTGACCATTAAAGGTTTATATTTTGTATTAAAATAATCTTTGTCTGCTTTAGCTATAGAAGCAGAAGTTTTTTCAGCTTCGCTAGCTTGGTAATCTTGTTTTTTTGGTTTACTACTCATACTTCTTTTTTATAAACATAACTTGTTAACTTAAATCCATTAGCAGTTGCAGTCTTTGCCCATCCTGGGCGACTTGTGTGAAACTCAATGACCTTCACATTTTTTTCTAAAGCAAGTTTATCTAAAAAGGTAAACCCTACTTTATTATAATTATACTCTGGTTTTTGGTAGGTTGCCCAGACAAAAAGCGTTGGCTCGCCGCCAGGGTCTGCTATCATTGAGCAAATTATAAATCCAATGTATATGTCTTCTTTATAAAACATATACAAAGTTGCATTACTGTTTCGTAATGCTAAGTATACATCTGCTGGAATCCAGTCAGAATAACTTTTCTTTCTTATAACCTGTAGATCAGATTCGATTGTTTCATACGCATATCGGATCTCATCTACAGGTATTTCTTCAACAGAGACTCCATTAATAGTCAATCTCTGAACCATATCTCTTATATCGTTTACGAGGAGACATTCCTGCTCCTTTATATTTTACAACTCTACGTACACCTAAGTCTCCACCTCTAGCTTTTAACTCAGCTTGTACTACTTCTTGATTAAATAGACTTAAATAATCTGCTGCTGCTTGTGGGTCGGTCCAATCTTTTGCAGGTATTCTAAGTAACCTATACAAAGTCCCATAAACAATTCCATCTCTGTAACTGTTAGAAAAAGCCGTATCAATGTTGCTAGTTGTTCTGCTTGGTTTCAAAGCGACGCTTAAAAGTAAACCGTTAGTAACAGAACTATTAGGCACAGGAATAACCCAAAAAGTACTTGGGTTTTTTTGCAAGTACACTTGCGGCAAAGATGTTTTATCTCGCCAATCTGGATAATTTAATTCTAAACTTCTAGGGCTTATCGGATCTAAATCATCCCCATCATAAGTCATCCACAAAATTTGATGAACATCGGTTCCACTTGGTTGATCAAATTCGTATTCATACACACCACTAATTGTTGTAATAGGGTCTAAGTCATATACATAAGCTTTTGATCTTTCTGCAAACTCTATACAAGCTGATCTTAAAGTAGACTCTACTAAAGAGTCAGGACAATTAGGAACATACGGTAGTATGTCTTTTACTAAAGAACTAAATGACGCCATTTTATACTCCTACTCCTTGAACAGGCGGAGGCACAACCTGTTGTCCATTTCTAGTCAAATTCGGATCTATGGGGTTTTTAGCCTGTATACCTCCAGCTAAACTATTTACGAATAGTTGATAGTGTTGTTGAGCCCGTTGAGAATTTCCTGCAAATTCAGAATCTTTTAAATAACATCTATACAAGACATAATCCACTAAAGCATTACCATAAACATCATCAATATAAATAGTGCTACTTGTAGCGCTTAAATCTGTAGGGTTTCTAGCTGTTACTAATTCTACGTAAGCGTCTGATCCGGACTTTACACCCGGATAAACATAAAAACGCCTCGGGTCTTCTGGATCAAAAATATAATGTTTAACTACAGAACCGTGAGCTGCGTCTCCTGTAACAGTAGGATCATGCCAATCAGGTTCTATAGAATTTAAAATGTCTTCATCTACTAGCCTAATTGCTTTTTTACCTGTTGCACTGCTACCAGTAGCACTCATATTACGTACTACTTTTATTAAAGACATAGCTACATCCGGTATAGATTGCTCTGTACCGGTAACTAATTGTACGTTTGAATGATCTGCAGCAGCGGCCGGTTTAAGGTTAACTACTTCTCTTTGTGCATCATTTATGTACCTAAGCAATTCAGCTTCAGTCCATCGAACGCCAGTTGTATCCTGCAGGCTGTCCTGGATTCTGGATATTAAGTTAGCGCCCGTTAGTGTGCCCATTATTTCTTAGCGGTTTTCTTTACAGTTTTTTTAGCAGCCGGCTTTTTCTTAGCGGGTGCTTTACCATCTACATAGGCTTCGTTTATATCAGGTGTAGAGGGATCATCAGAAATATAATGTCCTTTTTCATCTCTAGCCCTAATAGGTTCGCTTGGCTTTTTGTCTTTAATTGAATGGGGTTTGTGTTCTGTACACCCCTCTTGCAAGCACAATAGGCCTATGTCATGTCCAACTTCTTTTGGTACGCCAGCTTCCAGTCTGATTGATGCGCCCCAGGTGGTCGAGATATACCTGTCAATATCTGATACTACTATCATCTTTTACTCCTAAAATAACTAACTAGTCTTCTTCCTTTGGTTGAAGCTCATCAGTTTGTTTATCAACATTCTCTACAACAGTGGTTATAACACCATCATAAGTTTCTGCCACAGTATTAACAACGCCACTAACGTCTTTTAATGCTGCGCCTGAAATAGAGCCTGCTGTTTTCACAGTTGTATCTACAGTAGTCATAGCAATGTGTTTTCCGCCTTCGATGACAGAACCTACTGTTGCACATGAAGTAGCAAATAGACCAACTAATATTAAATATAAACCTTTCATAATTTTTTCCTTAAAAAAGGGGTGGCTCAAAATGAACCACCCACAAAAACATACTTAGTATGCAACATCCAATCTAATGACACCAAAGTCTTCAACGCCACTATTGTAGTCGCTGTTAAACTTAGGCTTCTTAAGACCAAAGATTTTACCAATGGAGATACCATTTTGGTTACCATAGTCGAAAGTATCTTCAACTATTTGTGGTAGACCAATATCTGCCATAGCAAGAGCTTGAGCTCCACAGAATAAACAAGCAGAACCGTTGATGTCAGCATCAGCGCCCCATTTGTATCCAGCAGAACCGGCGTTTGAAGATGTTCCAGTAGTTGCATTCTCTGTATTAAATACATGTCTGAACTCATGGACCATAACACCGTCAACCATTAGACTTGAAGAACCCGCAAACAAAGTTGATTGTGGTCCTCTTATTCCAGCATTTCTGACGTTAGCCAAGAAATCTGAATCAAGTTTAAGGTCAGCCATTACTTGAGGTGATACAAATAAATGATATACCTCATCTCCACCTGCGCCTCTTACTCCACGGATGTAGTTGTCTTTAGCATAAGCTTTAAGAGCAACAATACACTCGTAAGTAATGGTGTCAGCAGCTGCAACTGCAGTTACGTCACCAGCAACAAGTTTACTAGTAGCATCCCATCTTCTATGTCTGTTAGAAGTTGGAGCTGTTACATCTGAACCAAAAGTCATGTCGCCAAGATTTTGTCCTGAAGTCAGAACAGGTCTCAAAGCACCACTGTTTTTGATTGTGTAAGAAATACCAGAAAGCGTTAAGAACGCTAATTGGTCAATACGATCTGCCATTGCGTAAGCAAGTGCATCACGTGAGTTCTCACGGAAATTAACAACTGATTTTTGATCAGCTAATCTACCAGAAAGTCTATTAGCAAATCTCAATTGATCGAGTTGTACAACAATGTCGTAGGCTCTTAAGGTCTCTTCATTACCCTCTAAGGTGTTGTCTCCAACGATACCGTCACCAGTCATGTCAGCTAAAAGTGTTAATACAGCTCTAGCTCCTTTTTCTGATTGAGTAAGTTCAGATATTCTCTGAACCATAGCATTAGATCCGCTACCTGCGAATTGGTTAATGAAGGACATGTTCCTAGCGACACGCCAAAAATCACGTGACCAGATAGTTAATTGTTCGCTGGTCAACGCGCTAAAGTTTGTGTTAGCCATTGGGCTATCCTCCAAAAAAAATAATACCTAGCCAACTTATTGGAGCGGCTATTTACCCGTATACCCTTTTTCGTTGGGGAGACGCTTTCATAATTTTACGAACATGACCTCGATCAGTTTTACGCCGTGATAGGCGAAAACGTTTTTCAGTGGAGCGACCACACTAATTATCGTATTAGCACCGAATTCTTATATCTTATACCAAGCCTTAACCAAAGTCACCACGCATTCTGCGCAATGTCTCGGCTGGAAGAGCATCAAACTCCTCACTTGATAACAATGATAAATCTATTTTCTTCTCACCTTTTGAATTTGACCCCTCACCTTTCATTGCAGGCGGTTGAGATTCAGCGGCTTGAAGTTTTTTATTAACTGTTGCTGTTTTTTTCTTAGCTTGAAGCTCCGGATCAACTTTTGCTACCGGCGCCGCATCTGCAGGTTGTAATAATTCTGGCCTTTTTGCTGCTAAAGTGTAATTTGTAGCTTTTGCTAACGCATCGGCTGCAGAATAACCCTGTACAGTAAACGCATCTCTAAGATCTATAACTTCAGCTTGTAAATCTGCATCAAAATCAGCGCTATTTTCGTTTAAAACAGGAAAAGTTGCTTCAATTTCAGCTGCTTTAGCCTGTAATTCAGTCATTTCTTGGCTTTGTTGCACTGTTTGGCCCATTTTTGCTTGAACTTCAAACATAAATTGCTCTTTTTCAGCATTTCTTATCTCATTTCTAAGATCTACAGCCTTTTCAGTCTCTCCATTAAGCACTAAATCCTGATATTCGACTTCTTTTGCATTAAAATCGTATTCCGGCGCATTTTCTAAAGCTTTTTGCTCTGCTTCTGTAGCTTCTTGTAGCTTTTTTTGCATAGCTTTGTTTTTAGCCAAGACTTCATCAAGTCTAGACTTAGGCACCATAGGTGCTTTTACTTTATCTTGTCCGTCAAGGCTTTGCTCGCTTCCTTCAACTGCTGGAATATCTGGTTGTGGAGCTGGCTCGCTGTTTTCATCCACTCCTTCTTCGCTAGTAGCTTCTGGTTCAGCTGTTTCTTCTTCCGCAACTTCTGGTTCTGGTTCTTCCGCAACAGCTTCTTCTTCTGAAGTGGCGTCAACTTCCTGTTCGACTTCTTCATCTTTTGTTTCCTCCTCTGGAACCTCGTCAAAGTTTAAATCTACTTCAAAGGGTTTTGCCTCTTCTTCTGAAACTGCATCTGCCCCCGGCATACCATCTAATACCAATTCTTCTGGTGCTTCTGCATTATCCTGTTTTTTACTTTTAGCCATTTCTATTACCTCCTGTAGGTTTCATGGCGGCAGTTGCCAACTTGGCTGCTGCCTGGGTTTCTGATTGTCCTCTTCGGACTTCATTAGTCATTCCTGCTAATCTTTCTCGTAGTTCAAGTTCTTCTTGCTTCATTTGTATTTTACTTTGTAATTCTGCAACCTTAAGTTGTGGATCAGAAGCTTCGCCTTGCGCTTTTGCCATATTAAGTTGAGCAGTAGATTCAAGGTTTTTGACTTCTGCTTCAAGTTTAGCAATTTCAAGTTGTGTGCTTCTAATTCTAGATTCCATTTCAAACTGTGCAAGTTGTGCTTGTTCTGGAGTTGGTGGTTCAGTACCCTGCATTTGTCTAATACGTTGTGCAATGTTTGCTTTGCGTGCAAGGTGCGAGTACTCAACAATTAAATCATCTGGTATTGGTACACCAGCTTTTCTAAGTTCTACTGCTTCTGCAAATTGTACTTCATCAAAATTATCTCTAGCTGGAGCAGTTGCAATAATAACGTCATACTCACCCAAAGTTAAATCATTTATGATTTGACCTTCAGGAGTAACTTGGTTTATTGCCATTGGCTCTCTTGGTTTAAAAGGATCTGATTCATCGGTAATTTGGATAACCCGCTCTTCGGTGTAATACCTTTGTACAAGGTTCAACACTTTTTCTGCTAAGTATTGTCTTGTTTTTTTCAAATTATCCAAAGGAACTTGAATCATTAATACGCCACGATTTTGTTTTGCTTGTATAGCAACTCCAGAAACCTCAGCCCCATCTGTTCCCAACATAGAATCACTTATGCCACTAATTTGTTTTATATTAGCTGAAGCTTTTTGTGCAATTCTATCTAGACCGGTGGGAATCTGGTTTGGCGGTATTTTACCAGGGGGAGTACTACCGCGATTAAACTCGAGTACTAAACCAGTTTCCGCACCGTGTTCTTCTAAATCATCTGCTGTCATGCCAGTTAACGAACCTGACTCTACAATCCAACCGCTGTTTGCAGTTGTATTTACAATGTGTAGTTCTTGAGATGAAATCTTGTTTAGTTGTTCTTGTGGTGAAATTAAATTTCTAACCATGCCAAAAGGTTTACCCCTTCTCCAATATGGAAAGTAAGGTACTAAAGTAAAGTGATCATATGGGGACCAGTCATCATGCAGCACTACTGTGTCTGCTGTTACTGTCCAGCGAACCGCTCGCATTTTTTTCTCTACTATATAAAGGCCATAATCATCAGCAAACTTTTCTCTTTTCTTTTTGCCCCATTCATAAGGAACATTTCTTTTGTCACCTGTCACTGGGTCAACATAAAGTATGCAATCTTTTAATCTATAATATTGCCTTTCTACAACTCTTATAGATCTTAGCGTTCTCGCATCTTCTGGATTGTTCGGATAATCAGCCCCATGATAATTTTCTTTATCAGTATCGCCGTAAGTTTCATCTTCATACTCCATAGAGTCTGCACCTAAAGTTGTACCAACTTCAGCAATCATTCTTAACTTGTCTGCTTTTTCTTGCCCGTAGGTTTCTTCAATTTCTTCTATGCTCATCCACTTGGTTTCAAAAATTTCATTCCAAGTTCTTGGATCATATTCTTTAGCATCTGGATCAATAATAATATCTAAAGGATCTTTAGTTTCTACTCTTACTTCACCATTAATGTGATCAGAAAAATCTATACGAACATCAAACCATCCTCTATCTTGAATCAACCCATCAGCAAACGCTTGGCTTTCTAACCATTCTAATTTGTTGTTGTCTGCAATTTGCATGTACAGCCTAGAAAGTACATCGGCTGTTTCTTGATTACCATTTCCTCTAGGTTTAAATTGTACATCTGCTCTTCGCGTACTTTGTTCGCCAAGAACTGTGTTGACTGTTGGTAAAATAGTGTTGATTGTTAATGCTGGTCGACCCTGATCGTCAAGCGCGGATATGTCAGCTTCGTCCCACTGTTCGCCGCGATAAAATGCGTCGCATTGTTGCGCCATTTCTACATAGTCTAAATGCCCATGGTCGCGGGCTCGACTGTAAGCTTCCCATTGTCTTTTAGCGAGAGTTTGTTCTTCCCCCGCACTAAGTTTCTTTTTTGGTTTTTTATAACTTGCCATTAAGCGCTCATTGATGATTTACGTTTTCCATCTTTTACTAAATGTTTTAATCCATCTCTCCACGACGGAACATGCTCAGGTCTTTCATAAAATGTAGCAAATTCTGTCATCATTAAACCGATCCACGCCAAGGCATCTACCTGGTCGTCGTGTGTACCATTTGGAAAACGTAATAGTTCTGCAACCATCGGCCCAGTCCAAACAGCATCTTGTGGAAAGTATACCATACCTTGTTGCATTCTACCCTGGATTGCCCGTGCACGTAACTCCTTATCTCGCCTACCAACTTTTAAGTCTTTAAAGTAAGCTTCAGATAGGCCCCGTTCTCTTGTTCTTTTTTCTAGAAACGGCCCCAGGGCCATCTCAATATGACCTCTTTCTATTCCCACTATACCCGGACGCCATAGTTCGTACAAGTCTAAAATTTGTTCTACTAATTCAAAGCCATCGTACTTACCGCGAACGACGTCAACAACAAATAAATTATCGTATTCATCGACACCGACAACAATACCAACTGAGTAATCGTTCCGGTCACGCTGTCCGATCGCAAGATCCCACGCGCAGTAGTAACGAAGTTTTGAAGTATCAATTTCATCGAAGTCATAATATGCGATCATGTCGCGGTTAAAGTAATCGCCTTCGTCAGATACTGGATTCTGTTGGTATAGAGCAGACCAATCGCGCGGGCCGATGGCTTTCCTTATCTGCTCGAGAGCGTCTACATTATATCTCTCCGGGTGTAAACTTTCACCTGTTTTCCTAAAGTTTTCGTCTTCTTCTGCAATGGCTGGGTAGCGAATGACTTCCCATTCGTCTGCGCCTTCTTCTGCTTGGGTCAACAAGCGACCGGCCAGGTCGTCGTCGTGCCAACGCGTAAGAATTACAAGTATGCCTCCACCTGGGGATAACCTTGTATAAGCTGTGGATGTATACCAATCCCAGGTTGCATCTCTGTTATTATCAGATTCTGCATCTTCTCTGTTTTTTACTGGATCATCGATCACCATTACGTGCGCACCTTTACCAGTAATACCACCACCGACACCCGCTGCAACATAACCGCCTCCTTGAGTCGTTTGCCATGATTCTACTGACTGAGAATCTTTATCTAGTCTAGATTTTTCAAACACATTTTTGTATACTGGTTCTCTAAGCAGTTGACGTACTTTTCGTGAAAAGTTCATAGCCAAAGAGCCTGAATAAGAACAACTTATAAACTCATGCTCGGGATGCCGGCCCAAGTGCCAGGCAGGGAAAGCAATACTAGCTAACGTAGATTTACCATGTCGAGGCGGCATAAAAAGCATCAGTCTTGGTGATTCTTTATTCGCAACCTGTTCGCTAAATTTCTCTAGTCGTTGACAAATATCTTTGTGTACCCAACCTGCTTGATAGTCTGTATTAAATCGTTCAACAAATGGGAGTAATCTTTTACGTGCTAAGACTCTTTTCGCTAATTCTTGTTCTGCTTTTGCTTGAGCAGAAAGTTCTGCTTTTTTTGACTTCTGATCAATCAGTTTTTGGGGCTCGGGTATTGCTTCAACTTCGTCAGCTCGACAGTATACGCAAATTTCGTCAATAAGAACTAAGTTCTCCGGATAGAGCCCGCGACATCTTTTACATTCAGTCTTCGTTACTTCCATCTGGCTCCAAGTAGTTCGTATCGTTACCGGCAAGTTTCAAAAGTTGCGCATCAGTTAATTTTTCTAACTGTTCTACTTTCTCTACATTTATATTAATCATGGTCGCTTGTTCGGGAATGTGTAGACCGTGGAGCTTGCACAACGAATCAACAACGTTCTTTTCTTCCGTCGAGTTGGCTGCTTTTGAATGAGCTTCTAAGTACATGCCAGTTGCTGTGTTCTTATCGAACTTTACCTCTTCACGCATTTCATTACGTAGATAGGTTAGAGCTTTTTGCATTTTGGGAGTTTTGAATATTTGATAGACACGGTCCATGTCCTTGTACCCCGCAGCACGTCCGGCGGCTGCTTTGCTCATTCCCCTTAGATGAAACAAAACCAGCCGCTCTTCCTGAACCGAAAGCTCGTTAAGTTGTAAACCGGCATAAGGCAGGTGAGATTGTAACTCAGTCCTATCTTGTTCGGTCATATCTGTGGGTCTATCTTCGTCTAGTAATCGCATGCTGAAAGATTATATTAAAAATTATCCTTGTGTGTAACTATATTTTTACACCACCAATATAATTCATCTTCTGTCATTGTATGCTTAATTAAGTTAACACGCCAACAAACGAGTTGAATGTTAGTTATCATGTATTCAATGTTGGGGTCAATTCTGTCAATTGAAACATTAGTATTTCGTTTTTCTCCACCCTTGTGCCACGTCATGATGATCCCGGACAACGCACAACGGCCGTCTTGTTTGTCCCATAAATCATTAAGTTGTTCTGGAGTTATTTCAAATAACATGCCTTCTTCCTTTTCTCTTGAGTATTTAAGTTGGTTCCATAAATTTTTTAAATATTTATAAGGGCTTGAACTTTTTGCAATATTAGTAAGTGACAAAGCACAAGCTCTACACACTCTTCGGTGATTCTCAAAATCTTTTTTAGGTAGACTCTTTTCACACCTATCACATACTTTATCCGCCATAATTTTTTTGTGAAAATTTTTTATGAAAAATACTATACCATATCACGTTCTCATTCC
>Ga0187218_1000182_pt1 | contig 18655 bp, 31 predicted proteins | sample 14SPOviralmetaG_FD_130167 | JGI IMG/M metagenome (GOLD analysis project Ga0187218, IMG submission 130167) | Marine viral communities from the oligotrophic San Pedro Time Series (SPOT) site, San Pedro Channel, CA, USA - 14 SPOT_SRF_2010-08-11... | ecosystem: Environmental > Aquatic > Marine >...
CAGCTGCGGTTGAATATCCAACAGCTACAGCAGACTATGGAACTGTGGTTGCAGTAGGTATATTTGATGCTTCATCAAGCGGTAATCTAATGGCTTATGCAAACTTGACAGCTTCTAAAACTGTAAGTTCAGGCGATGTATTTAGATTTGACGCTGGCGATTTAGATATAACATTAGCTTAATACCATGGCCTCAGTAGGCTATGGCTTATACACATACGGAAAGTCCAATTACGGAACTCCTGTATATCATTTTGGCGCATCCACAATAGCACAAACATCATCTGCAACAGCGGATGGTAGATTTGTTATTACTGGTGCATCAACCATATCAGCAGTTTCTTCTGCAACAGCAACAGGTAGACAAATAGATCGCGGACAAGCGATTATTAGTGCAGTATCTAACGTTACAGCATCTGGTACTCAAATTGATAGGGGTGTTGCAACCATAGCAGGAACATCTGGATTTACAGCTGTTGGTATACAAATAGACCTAGGATCTGCAACTATATCTGCAAGTTCTGGTATGACAGCCACAGGTCATCAAATAGACCGTGGTGTGGTTATAGGTCCAGCAGTATCAGGTATGACAGCTACAGGTAGATTTACTGTAGTTGGTGAAGGAACATTTGCAGAAACTAGCGGATTTGATGCACTAGGTGGCATTGTATTAACAGGTGCATCTGTAATTGCACAAACAAGTGGATTTAATGCAGTTGGTGGTCTAAAATGGGAAGATATAATTGTTCCTGGTGAGACTTGGACCGATCAGATAGTGGCAGATGAAACATGGACCGACCAAGCAAACCCAGATACATCATGGACAACATTAGGCGAACAAGACGCAGCTTAAAGGATAAAATTTTATGGCAGATACATTTACAACGAATTTAAATTTAACTAAACCAGAAGTAGGCGCATCTACTGATACCTGGGGTACAAAGATAAACAATGATCTTGATACAGTAGACGGTTTATTTAGCTCTACTGGTACTTCAGTAGCTATGAACTTAGACGGAGCAGTAATAGATAGCTCTGTCATTGGTGGTACTACAGCAGCAGCTGGATCATTCACAACTTTATCAGCAAGCACATCTATTACAGGTACACTAGCTACAGCAGCTCAACCTAATATTACAAGTGTTGGAACTCTTACAGCTCTTACAGGTGGTACTGGAGACTTAAACTGGGATAGCGGAACTTTATTTGTAGACTCTTCTGCAAATGCTGTTGGAATTGGAACGAGTAGTCCTACACAAGCACTACATGTAGCTGGTAGTGGATCAATGATATTAAATGAGTCTACTAGTTGGTCATATTTAAGACTTAAATCACCTAATGCTAATGGTGGATATATTCAATTTGCAGATGCAGATGATGATGATGTAGGACAAATATTCTATTATCATGGTTCAGGTGGAGACTATATGTCCTTTACCACTAACGCATCAGAAGCAATGCGTATTAATTCTTCAGGCTCAATCGGAGTTGGAACTGATAATCCAAGTGGTGGTGCAGTTGGTGGTAAAGTTTTACATCTTGTTAATTCAGGTGGTACAGCATCAGTAAGAGTTGATAGGAGTGATGCTTCAACAACAGGAACATTATCTATAACTTCAGGAAATAGTACGCAAGGATTGTATGGTACAGGTAGTAAGCCTATGGTATTTTCTACTAATTCAGTAGAAAGAATGCGTATTGATTCTTCAGGAAATGTTGGAATTGGTGGTAGTCCAAATGCACCTTTAACAGTTTCAAGTTCAAGTACGAAAACAGTAAAAGTACAAAATACAACTTCATCAGGTACATCTATTTTTGTGCAAAATAGTACAACAGGTACAGGAGATACAGATGGTACATATTTTGGTTTAGATGGTTCTGAAAATGCTTATTTATGGAATTATGAATCTACCAATATGGTTTTTGGGACAAGTAGCACTGAAAGAATGCGTATTGATTCTTCAGGCAACTTGTTGGTTTCTCATACTGGCAGTGTTTATAACAATATTAATACAACAAGCACAGTAGGTTCTTCTTATACAGTAAATGGAGAGATATTTGCTTGTAGCGACCAATCATCAGGAGTAATGATATTAAATAGAAAAAGCTCTGATGGTGATATTGCTACTTTCAAAAAAGATGGCTCATCAGTTGGAAGTATTGGTGTTGTTAGTAGTAATAACTTAAAAATACACAGTACATCTTCAGGTCATTCAGGCTTGTCTTTTGGTACAGGCATAGTATACGCAACAGATAATTCAGGAGATGCTACCAATGGTGCCACCGACCTTGGTTCTTCTTCTTATAAATGGAAAGACATTTATCTTGGCGGCGGTGCTTATCTAGGCGGTACAGGTTCAGCAAACAAACTTGACGATTATGAAGAAGGTACTTGGACTCCAGCATTTTCTAATATATTTGTTGAAGGCTCATTTGATAATGCTACTGGGTTTTCAGGTGTAGATGGTAAATATACAAAGATAGGAAGAAAAGTTTATTGTATTTGTACGTTTACTGTTACTGGAACTTCAGGTAATTTAGCAGCAGGTGATAACTTTTCTATTACTAATGCCAGTTTACCTTTTTCACCAAATTCTGATAGCGGTCTAGTTTTTAGCGATTTAGCTGGTATTGTTACAGCTTACAATACTGTTGGTTCAGGTCTCAATGGTAGTGGAGTTGTTATTACTTTAACTGGTCAAAGTGTTTTTGTTGTTCAAATCACAGCAGTATCAGGTGCATTTAGTGCTGGTACTACTAAATATCAATTAAGTTTAGATTATCATGTTTAATAACTAATATACCTAGTGGATTCTAGGTACAGACATAGGAGAAAATAGAATGGCAATAACAAAAGAAATAATAGAAGATAAAATAGAAGTTGTAGGAGACTACAAAGCTATACAAGTAAGAACAGCTACAATCATCAAAGAAGATGGTGTAGAACTATCAAGGTCTTTTCATAGACACGCACTAGATTGTGTAAGTTCTGTAAAAAATGATGATGATAGTTGGACTCATACAGATACAGACGTGTCTGGAGAGTCTACAGAAGTCCAAGGCATAGCAAATGCTGTATGGACAACAGATATTAAGAACGCTAAAAAAGCAGCTAACGAAGCAGCAACAATTTAATAAAGGAGAATAATATGGCAATTGGATATACTTGGGATTGCAAAACAGTTGATGTTTACCCAAATCACGACAGTCATTCAGACGTTGTTTACAACGTACATTGGCGATTAAACGCAGAGAGCGATCAACAAGACGCTGAAGGTAATAACTATTCAGCTTCTGTTTATGGTACTCACAGCGTTAATGCAGACGATATATCAAGTTTTGTACCCTTTGCAGATCTTACCAATGACACAGTTACTGGTTGGGTTACAGCAGGTATGGGTGACGATGAAGTAGCTAGTCTAAAGTCTAGCTTAGATAATCAAATCGCATTACTGATTACACCAACATCTGTTACTAAAACTATAGGTTAAACAATGGCACTATTGCCTGTAACTCCGCCAGCTGGCATAGTCAAAAACGGTACTGACTATGCTAACAAAGGTCGTTGGGTTGACGGCAATCTTGTGCGTTTTGAAAACGGCTATCTTAAACCGATTGGCGGTTGGTCTAAACTAAAAACTACAGCGCTTGATGGTGAACCTATAGGTATGTATGCCTATAAGGACAACCTAGGTGCATCTGTTTTAGCCGTTGGTACAAGACAAAAAGTTTATGTCTTATACGACAACACATGGACTGATATAACACCATCTGGTTTTGTAAACGATGCTTCTAATGATCCTCTTGGTTATGGTGCATACCACTATAACGTAGAAGATTATGGCGATGCTAGAAGTCAATCTGGACTACCTCTTGATACAGGTCATTTCTCCTTTGATAACTGGGGTGAGGATTTAGTCTTTTGTTTTTCTGGTGATGGCAAGATATACAAGTGGAGGCCAGTTTCAGGTGGAACAGCTGATACTATTGGCACAGTCGTAACAAACGCTCCTACAGGCTGTCAGGCTGTCCTGGTAACTAATGAAAGGCATTTAGTTGCTATTGGTTCTGGTGGAGATCCTAGAAAAGTAGCATGGAGTGATAGAGAAGATAGAAACACTTGGACATCTAAAGCTACTAATACAGCAGGTGATGTGCAAATACCAACAGGTGGTCGTGCATTACTAGCAGTCAAATACCAAAACGATGTTATGGTTTTTAGTGATACTGGTATTGATAGAATGAGTTATGTAGGCTCACCTTTTGTTTATGGTATAACCGCAGCAGGTGCAAACTGTAAAGCAGTTAGTAGAAGATCAGTCGTACAAACAGGAAACTTTTTAGCGTGGATGGGTGAAAACTCATTCTTTGTTTACGATGGTGTTGTTAGAGAAATACCATGCGATGTGCATGATTATGTATACGACCAACTAAATGTACCAGGAAGGAAAGCATGTTGGGGTGGACATAACTCTAACTTTAACGAAATATGGTGGGGTTTCCCAAGCGGTGATGGTATATATCTACCAAACAAATATGTAATATGGAATTACTTAGAAAACACTTGGTCTATAGGCTCAATGGATAGAGGCTGTTGGATTGACCAAGGTGCGTTTGATTTTCCTATTGCTGGTGATTCAAATGGTTTTATATACGAACACGAATCAACCACATTATCTAACTCGCCAAACTTAAATAGTGATGTGCCTTTTTGTACAAGCGGTCCAATAGAACTAGGTAATGGTGATAACTATGTGCAATGTAATCAGATTATTCCAGACGAAGAAGCAAACACATTACCAGGTGTAACAATAAGTTTTAAAGGTAAGTTTACCCCATTAGGTAGCGAGACAGACTTTGGTAGTTTTACCTTTGAAAGCGATGGATATACCGATGCTAGGTTTACAGCAAGACAAGTACAAATGACTGTAACAGGTAGCACAACACAGGATTTCCAAGTTGGTAATATAAGACTTAATTTAAGAAACAGAGGTAGAAGATAATGGATCTATCCTCACAAAGACAATATATACAAAGAATAGAAGTAGCGCACAGCATACTTACAACTACAGACTTAACAACATTTTATACAGCTCCAAGTGGCGATGACTTTACTTGTGCTGTAATTGAATCTATCTTGGTATGTGACCATGATAATCAGCAAACTAAGATTACCTTTACAGTAGATAATGCAGGTACTACTTACACTATATTTAAAGAATATAACATTACTGCTTATGATACAGAGGAGCTTTTAACTAGAAGTATGTTCTTACATCAAGGCGATGTTGTGAAGATACAAGCAGATCGTGCTGGTAATTTAACTGTTTATGCAAGTATTGTTGAGTATGGCAAAGGCGACTAATAAAGTAGTAGACATACAAGAGGCTAAAAGAGAGCCTTGGGAAGTTGAATGGGAAAGGTGTAAGCCTTATATAGCAAAAGCTGTAAAACATCAAGATTCCTATACAATTGATGACATAGAGGATAAAATAAGGAATGGAATATTCCATTTATGGCCAGGCAAAAAGTCTGCATACATAACAGAATTTTTAGTATTTCCACAAATTAAAGTAATGAATATTTTGTTTTGTGGTGGTAATTACAAAGAGTTGGAAGAAATACTCCCATATATAGAGGAGTTTGCCAAACAAGTCGGTGTAAAAAGACTTTATGGCGGTGGTCGAAAAGGATGGATTAGAAAAATAAAACATCTAGGATTTGAACACGATTATATAGTTAAAAAAGATTTATAAGAGGAATTAAGATGGCAGCAGGATTAGCAGCGTTAGGAACAGTAGGAAAAGTAGCAGGAGCTGTAGGCGCAGTTAAAAGCTTAACTGGTGGCGGAGGTTCAGCTGCTGGACAAACAACAACTACACAACAGGTAGACCCACAAACACAAGCAATGCAACAAGACCTATATAGTAGGTCGCAACAAATTGCACAACAACCTTTTATACCCTATACAGGACCAATGGTTGCTGGTTTCTCACCAGATCAACTACGACAATTTCAAGCTACTAGAGGACTATTTGAATCTGGTATGGGTTATGACCCAACCAAAGCTTTACAAGGTATGGCACAAGAACAATTTAAGCCTACCATACAACCTGTCACTGGTTTTGAAGCACCAACCATAGAAGCAACACAAGCTCCAGGCGCAGCTCAAATAGGTCCAGTATCTACACCGCAGTTCAGAGGTTTATTAAGCCAAGACATAGGCGCTTATCAATCTCCATATCAACAACAAGTTATAGATCTAGCAATGGGTGACATACAGCGACAAGCTGACATAGCAAGAACTGGCGCACAAGAAAGAGCAATCAGAGCAGGTGCTTTCGGTGGTTCAAGATCTGCATTACTAGAGTCTGAATCACAAAGACCTTACGCAGAGCAAATGGCTAGAACAGCAGCTGGTTTAAGACAGTCAGGATTCCAGCAGGCGCAGGCGGCGGCGGAGCGTGATTTAGCAAGACAACAGCAATTAGGTGTATTTGGTGCTGGTCAAGAGCAACAGCGTGCATTACAACAGGCACAGCTTGGTCAACAAGCAGGTATCTTTGGTGCAGAACTAGGACAACAAAGAAGGATGCAGCAAGCACAGCTACAACAACAAAGACAATTAGGTGGCTTAGACATTGCTGGCAGAGCAGCTTTAGCACAGCCACAGTTAGAGATGCAAGCGCGTGCGCAAAGATCAGGATTACTTGGTGGGTTAGCAGGACAACAATTACAAGGTCTTGGTTTACTAGGTGGTATAGGACAGCAACAACAAGCATTACAGCAACAAGCTATCGGAGCGCAAAGAGGCGAGTTCCAAAGAGCGCTACAATATCCACAGCAACAACTTGGTTTACTAGCAACTGGTGTAAGCGGTATGCAGCCAACACAAACAACAACAACTGGATATAGTCCTAGTGGATTAGAAAAATTCCAAGCTGGTATGGGGCTTTTAAACACAGCACAACCAATATTTAGTAACTTGTTCTCACCATCACAAACAACGCAAACACCTTACGGAATGTAATATGGCAATACAGAATTTATTTAAAGGGTTGGGTCAAAGAGTAGGCAGAGGCCTAACAGAGATTGGCGGTTATGACCCAATGGAGCAAGTGTCTCCAGAGCAGGCGCGCATGCGCAGGCAGGAAGGTTTAGCTGCTTTACAAAGAAGCCTAGGTAAATCTTCTGCTATATTATCTGGTGATCCTAGAAGATTAGCTTTGGCTGAAGAACAAATGCAACAAGCAAAACAAGATAAGTTATTACAAGAACTTGGACAAAATCCAAGATATGCTGACATGGTTAAGCTATATCGTGCTGGTTTAGATCCTAGAATGTTTGCGCCTAAAACAACGAAAGGACCATCTTCCTACGAAGAATATATAAGAACAGACCCAACACCCACAAATGAAGAATATCTTGAGTTTTTACAAAAACAAAAAAAAGCAGGTGCAACACAAATTAACTTAGACCAAAAAAGAGATACTATATTTATGCAGGAAGCTGCTAAAGCTGGTTTTGCTACAAAAAAAGAAATAGATAAACAACTAGAATCAGATAAACAAACATTACAAAGATTAAAAATGTCAAAACAACAACTTTTAGATGGCGTTAAAACTGGAAAAGTTGAACAATTTTTAATGCCTTTTAGAGAGTTTGCAGTTTCACTTGGCGTAGCAGACGAAAATACTGTTAATAATTTAAGTCAACAAGAATTATTCCAAGCAACCACAAATTATTTAGTTCCTAGAATGAGGGTTGAAGGTTCTGGTTCAACCTCAGACATGGAAATAGATTTATTTAGATCAGCAGTTCCAGAGTTAGGCAAATCTACAGCTGGTAACTTGGTTGTAGCAGGTGGGATGCAAAACCTTATTGAATACAATATCAAAAGACAAAAGCTTATGGATAAATATTTAAAAGACAATCAAAACCTTCTAGGTTTTGGTGATTATGCTGATAAGGAGCTTGGACCTTTATATAAATCATATAATTCAGACAATGAGTTTGACGAACAGATAAAACAAGGAATCCTTAAAAAAGGCGACTTTGTTTATGATGCTATAAATGGCCAATTTAGAGTGCTAACTCTAGAGGATGTTTCCTAATGCCAGCACCTAAAGCAATAGATTATGGCGTTGAGCAGGAAGCTTTAGAAAACCCATTTTTAAATATAGGCAGAACTATAGGACAAGGACTTTTACTTGGTTATGGAGATGAGGCAGAAGCAACTGTAAGACGAGCTTTCGATAAATCAAAAACTTACGAAGAATTTTTAGAAGAAGCAAGAGCTGGAGTTGAGCAGGTAAGACAAAAGGCTCCAGGCGTTGCATTTCCAGCAGAAATTGGAGCTGCAATATTAGGTCCAGGTAAATTTGTACAAGGTGCAAAAAAATTGAAAGAATTGGGTACTGTTGGTAAAGCTGCTTTGGAAGGTGCTATATATGGAACTGGAGCTTCCGAAGGTGATGTTGCAGAAAGAGCCTTGGCAGGAGCTACTGGCGCTGCTTTAAGCGCAGGTTTGGCAGGAGCAGCTAGAAAAGTTTTACCTGTTAAATCTGAACAAGCAAAACAATTAGAAAAAATTGGCATAAGTCCAACCATAGGACAATCTTTTAGAAACACAACAAGCATAGGATCTAACTTAGTTGCTGCGATTGAGGATTTTTCAACATCATATCCTGGTGTGGGTGCTGTTATACAAAAATCTAGATTAGATGCTTTAAAACAAACAAATAATGTTCTTCTAAATGAAGCATTAACGCCAATTGGTGTAAAGCTTCCAAAAGGAACTACAGGCAAAGAGGCTTGGGAATTTGTAGAGTCTACTTTGGATAAAGAATACGACAGAGTTTTAGGAAAATTAAAACTAAACAATGTAGCTGGTATTGAAAATAAATTATTAGATATTATTGAAGATTCTGGAATATCAAAAAGCAGTCAAGATTTTGTTATTAATAAAGTAATTAAAAATATATCTACAAAAGTAGACGAAAATATATTGTCAGGCAGACAGTTAAAAAACATAGAAACAGAGTTAGGAAGGCTTGAAAAACAATTTATAAAAAAAGGCGGTTTTGAAGGAGAAATTGGAGAAGTTTTTAGGTCTTTAAAAAATAAATTTAGAGATGAAATTGAAATACAAAACCCAAGCGCACAAGAGTTAAGAAATATAAATGCGGTGTATAGAAATATTATGCCTATTAATGATGCTATGATTCAAGCACTTACAAAAGATAAAATTTTTACACCAAATCAAATATTAAGAGCTATAAAAAAAGGCGATTACACAAAAACAAAATCAAAAACCATTAAAGGTAAACAGCCTTTACAAGAAACATCAGAATTAGCAGAATCAGTATTAGGAGGACCATTTCCTGATTCTGGTACAGCATCTAGGTTAATGGTTGGAGATGTATTGTCACAACCTGTTAGTGGTTTTCTAAAATTACTAGGACCAGCAGCAGCAGCTGATATAGCTTATATGAAACCTTTTGGATTGAAACCAACAGAAGCATTATTAAGAGCGCCAGGTTCTATTGCTGCAAGAGGTGCTGCTCCCATAACACAAGCCTTAACACCAGATGATTTGGAAAGAAAAAAATATTTAGAGTCATTACTTAAATAACCCCATGCCACGCCAATCTGAAAGAGTTGGCCGATCTGGAGAATACTTAGTAGCCTCGCTACTTTCTTTACACGCAGATACTGTGACGATAGTTCCACACAGCGCGGAAGCAGACATCATCTTTGATGTTGACCATACTCTATATAAGTGCCAGGTTAAAACACAATCTAAAATACAAAACTGTAGAGTGTCATGGATATATGACTTTAGGCGCGGTGCTTATACCAAAGAAAGATTCTATTCAGAAAATGCTATAGATGTTTATGCTTTGGTTGCTTTAAAACATCAAACAGTTAAGTTTATGTTTCCAAATGGTCTAAAGCAGATAAGTTTTAAAGACAAGGATGTTCAAGCGTGGGACACGCTAGAGAATACCAAAAACCTATTTAAAGAGCTTCGATGTCAACAGACACTTTAGGTTCTTCGTAATGCTTTACAGAGTTCATACCTAAAGATATTAGATACTCAACCACCTTATGTGGTTCTTTCTGTTCGCTCTCACAAAAATCCTTAAACTTTTTAGCAAGATGTTTGTTTACATATATAGGCTTTCTTCCGTTCCTTTCGTTTAAGATACGATCATCAAACTCATATAAATTCATAGCTACCTCATGGTTATAGAGAAACTTCTACTGAATAATCTCCTATATTATTACCTTTAGCATCTGTTCCGTAAACCATCTGTAATTCAAGATCTATAAAGTGTTTGGCTTTTAACAAGTCAGTCACCCTATCCTGTTTCTCTCCTTTACTTCTGGTTATATATTTTAAACAACTACCTAGGTTATAAGACAGGTTGTTAGCGTATATATAATCAATAGGCTGTATCTTGGACTGCTTATAGTGCGTTCCAGCTACTTGGTTATTGGTTGCAAGCTGATCTATCTCTTGATCCCAATCCTTTTCGTTTCCTATGTTAGTATGTGCGTATACTGTTTTATTCATCATTAATTTCTCCCAAATTTTATTAAATATTACTTGATAATTAGTAATATTGGTTTATTATAAACAAAAATATTAATAAAAGGGAAATTTATGGAAATATTAGAAAAGAATTTTGACATATCAAATACCATAGAAGTTGACGAACTAGCAGAGAGATGGGGAGTCAGCAAGAAAACAATCGATAATAGAAGGTACAGAGGACAAGGTCCAAGCTATTTTAAGATTGGCGGTAAGATTAAATACGATCTTGATGATGTGAAAAGAATGGAAAACGACTCTTATATTTCTGTCCATGGCGCACGCTAAACTCTCACCTTCAGCAGCAAAGATTTGGATGGCTTGCCCTGGCATGCCACAACTCTTGGCGAGTATGCAGGTTGAATATAAAGTAGGCATACCAGCAGCGACAGGTACATTAATTCACGAAATGGTTGAGACATTGCTGAAAGGTAGATTAAACAACCTTACCTTAGAAGAATACTACTTAGACACAACACATCATGTAGAGGACTTTGATATCACAGTAGACCAAGAGATGATTAATTGTGCTAACACTTATGTAGATTACATAGACCAAAGAATGATGGACTTGGATGTAGCAAGACCATTGATTGAAGAAAGAGTTAACATGCCAGAAATACATGCAGACCTATGGGGAACAGCAGATGCCATTCTTATTGGTAAAGACATGATAGAGATAATAGATCTTAAATCTGGTAAGTGGGCGGTAGAAGCAGACAACCCACAAATGCGTATCTATGCACTAGGTGCATTATCAAGATACGGAGATGACTGCACAGTTCAAATGACCATAGTACAACCAAGAGGTTGGCACAAAGATGGTCCTATTAGATCATATTCCATATCAGCTATTAACTTAGTTGAATGGGCCTATGAAACTTTAAAGCCAGCTGCTGAAGCTTGCTTTGAGGAAATACCCACATACAACTATAGCAAAGACGGATGCCGTTGGTGTAATGCTAAAGATGCTTGTGATACTTATAAACAAAACCAAATGGGAGACTAAAATGGTAGAAGAAAATAAAACTGAAAGCGTTGAAGAACCAACGATTAAGTTTGCAGATGATGGCAAAGAACATAAGATAAATGAAATGCCAGACAATGCAAAAGAGTTGATGGCTAGATGGCAGGAGAAAAAACAAGTGAGAGACGAGTTTATTGTCAAAGCCAACAATGATATTGACGACTTAAATACTTTACTTGGTTCTTATGAAGCTCGTATGAAAAACATATTAGAGCCAGCAGAAGAAAAAAAGATTGAGGTGCAATAATGTCGTTAGCTAATATTAGGCAAAAGGCAAAACTAAAACCACCAATCTTAGTATTGTATGGTCCTGGTGGAATCGGTAAAACATCTTTTGGTGCAACTATGAACAAACCAATCATAGTGCAAGCAGAAGATGGCATTGGTAAGATTGAGTGTCCTCATTTTCCTGTAGCTAAAACTTATACAGAATTAGAAGGAAACTTAAAATCTTTAATAGAAGAAGATAGCGAATTTAAAACTGTCATAGTGGATAGCTTGGATTGGTTAGAAACTTTAATGCAGGACTATGTTTGTGAAAAGAATGGTTGGCCAGATATCAGTTCACCAGCATACGGAAAAGGCTATGCCGCTTGTTTAGAGATATGGAAAGAGTATCTTGCTTTACTCAATCAGTTGCGAGATAAAGGCTTTACTGTCTTACAGATTGCACATAATGAAGTAAGAAGGTATGAAGATCCATCAAGCGAGCCACATGATAGACACCAAATTAAGTTGCATAGAAAAGCAGCTGACTTAGTTATTGAACACAGCGACGCGGTATTCTTTGCTAATTACAAGATAGGTACTATCCAAGTAAAAGGTAAAGGCGGTGGTATGACTACTAAGCTAAAACAAGGAGACAGAACTATCTTTACACAAGAGACACCTGGCTTCCAAGCTAAGAATAGATTTGGTCTTGATAATGAAATGCCGTTTGAATGGCAAGCCATTAGGGAGCAAATGTTAAAGTGATTGATACTAAAGAACTTAACGAACACTTTTGCGATGATGAGCCACAATACGATGAGGACGGATTTTGTCGTCATTGTGGATCAAAAGAGGATGAGTGTTCAGAATATAAATGTTGGATTTAAAAAGGAGTAAAAAATGGATTTAACAAATTTTAATGTAGATGCCTCTAGCGAAGGCAAGTCGGCAGTTGAGCCAGGTAGACATGTTCTGCATTGGCAAGGCGAAGAAGAAGCGTTGGTAGAAGGTAGAAACGGATGGCGTGGGTGCAAGATGTATTTTGAGATTGATGGTAGTAGCATCAGATTGAATCATACCTTTACTGTTGGCCACGATAATCCCAAGTATGTAGATAGCGGTGTTAAGTCAATGCTACTCATGGCGCAAGCGATGGGATTAAAAGAACCACCAAAAGATACATCTACTGCCTTCATGGGTAAAAGTGTATCAGCTGAGTTAGTCAAAGATGACAATGGTTATTTAAAGATTAATGAAGATTGGGGTAAGACTTGGCAGGCTACTAATCAAAAGCCGAAACCTGTGGAGAACGACAATATAAAAGCTGGTCCTAGTGAAGCAGACTTAGATGCAATGGGTACTACAGTGGCGAGCGAGGATGACGCACCATTTTAATTTTGATGGTAAGAACAGACCCACGCTGTGTGCTTATTGTAAAGCACCAGCTGGGCCTTTTTTAAGAAAGGATGGAGAACACTGGCTTGGAGCGTGCTGTATGGCTCATTTAAAAAAGATTGGGGAGGGAGAAAGACTACCCAACAAAGCACAACTGAATGATACAGGAATAGAATATTCCATAGCACAAACCAAAGATATTTATTTAGAACTAGCAGGAAAGGAAGATCAAAAACCATTGCACAAATGGGATAGAGATAACAGGAAAAGGATCTTTACAACTATTGTTAGGGAATATCTAAACTGGGCGAATGTGCAAGCGCAGTTAGATGACGAGAGAGCTGCAAATGGATTTAACAAAGTACCTGAAAAAGGACATACTCTATAACGACCTTGGTTTTAGCACAGGTAAGAGTACACATGATTTAATAAACGAGATGCAAGCACAGGGGTTGCTTGTAGACTTCTTAGAAATTACTGGCGATATAATACGAGTACCAGTAAAAGCAATAGGCGGTAAACCAGATACAGGCGGTCAGAAGTCTGGGTATTATGCTGTCAACCAGGTTGGCGGACACATGTTCTGCACTTATGGTAATTGGAAAACTGGTTTTGAGGGTAAGTGGTCAAGCATAGATACTAACCAACTTAGTATTGTAGATAGACAAGAACTACAAAAACAAATGGAAGAGGCTAGTGCTAAGTCGCGTGCCGAAAGGAAGCAAAGACAAGATGAAGTTGCAGTTGAAATGCAAGAAAAATTTAAGATTTGCCACGAAGCCATTGACCATGAATATCTCACGAATAAAAAAGTTAAAAGTTATGGGTTGAAGCAATTAAACGGTAGATTAATTGTTCCTGTATATAATACCACAGGACAGATTCGCTCTCTACAGTACATAGACAAAAAAGGGGAGAAAAGATTTGCTTCCGCCTCAGAAATCAAAGGTAATGTATTTTTAATCGGTACTACCTTACAAGATCTAAACAATACAGAAAAATTAATTTTAGTTGAAGGCTACTCAACTGCCGCTTCAGTTTATGAAGCTACCCAAATTCCTGTAGCTTGCGTTTTTAGTGCCAACTTCTTGTTGGATGCAGCCTCTAATTTACGCAAGCTGACAGGTGCTAGATTTATTCTTGCACTTGATAATGATGAGAGTGGAGTGGGAGAGAAGAAGGCGCAAGAGTGCGCGAGTGCTGTGGTTAATAGTGCGGTGCGATTGCCTAGTGAAGTTGGAGATTATAACGACCTGTATTTAAAACATGGTTTAGATAAAGTTAGAGCTGAACTGATAGAACATAAGCTAGGCATACAAAAATATGCGATTCGTAATCTTGTTGGTAAGCCAGAAGCACAGAAGTTTTTAGTTGACGGTCTTATTCCTATTGGTAAGCCTGGAATCTTAGCCGCAGTTGGTGGCGTAGGTAAGTCCCTAAGTGTCATACAGTTGGCGTTAGCGGTGGCGTGCGGTGGCAGGTGGTGGGGGAAGGATGTGAAAGAGCGTGGCAACACAGTTATATTTTGTGCGGAAGATGATTTAATGGAAATACATAGGCGATTAGACTTGCTGGACCCTAACGGCAAGAGATTTAACTCCTCCTATGAAGTCTATGTATTTCCTGTCCCAGAACAAAAAGAACCAATGATACTGTTAAGAGAAGAGGGCATAACACCCATAGCGCAGGAGCTAGTAGAAGAATTACAAGCCATACCAAATTTAAAGTTAGTTTGTTTTGATCCTCTCCAAGCATTTACAACAGGTAATGTATCAAGCAGTAATGAAGCAGGCCAATTATGGGGTTCTTATTGTGCAAACATAAGCGCCAGACTTGGTTGTTCTACCCTTACTATTCATCATCTTAATAAAGGTGCTTTAGCAAATGATAGCGATGATGCTATGAGCCATAGAGCAGAGATTCGTGGTGCAAGTAGTATTACCGACAGCGTGCGGTGGGCGATAGCTATGTGGCTTGCGAGCGTGGAGGATTGCGAGCGTATTTGTGAAGAACAGCGAGTGGCGTACGAAAGAATGAGCGTAGTTAAAGCCGCTCTTGTTAAATCTAATTCTGGTAATGTAGATTACTCAACCAAAACATTATTTAGGAAGAATGGCGTACTTGAACCATTAGAAGAATTACAAAATCCCATGGCACTTTATGACCAATTTTAATAAAATCGTTGGGAACTTTAGGGACATACTAGGGAAGCTAAGGGACAAACTATACCCTCAGATGCCCAACACTAGGGTAGGAGATGCCCATATATCCATACATATACATATGTATAGGAGAGCAATCCCCTTTAGGGGGATTGACTCTCTGGAAAGAGCGCACGCTTGCGCAGGAGAAAGATGAGAAGATTCGGACAAATAGATAAAGCCTATTGGTGGATTACAGCGCATGCGGAGGCGGAGGAGAAAACAGCGCTGATACCTATCGCGCTTGCGCGGAAAGAATCGGACTTCTCGCGTGTGCGCCAAATAGTATGGCATTGGTATCGAAGTGAGGTTGCAGGTAATGAAGATATATCTATGACAGCTCGCTTCGTTGGTTGGTCTTTGTGCGAGCGGTGGCGGTATGAAACCTGGTCCTCGCATGATGCGATTAGCTATTACGCTAAGATGACAGCTGTAAATAGAAAGAGCGTTGGGCGAGCGCTAGCGGAGTTGAGCGAGGCAGGGTTGATATGGATTGTGCTGGAGGGAGAGCCGAAGCGGTTGAGAAAGTCCCAGAGCGGAGGGAAGAAACATTTTTTATTGGTTGGTTTAGCGGACTTAGTTCGTGAGTGATTTGTTCGGCGTGCGTGGGGGGAGGAGGAACGCGCGAGAGCTTTTAGGGGGGGTTATCTTTTGGAGAAGATATCTCTCACGCGTTCAAACTTATTGCTTGCGGTCAATTATTACTATCGCGAGCGCGGTTAGAAATATCATAACAGCGAATGTTATTGTTACTCCTGCGAATATATTAATAATTAGTTCAAGCATTGGTAGTTGTGGTTAAAAATACTAGTTTATCTTCTTTGTGTAATTTTTCAACATAATTCCTCATTTCATCTATTGAGGGATGTCCTGGCATTTCAAATTCTATTGTTACCTTGGTTATTTGTTTCTTGTCGCGCTTTTTAAAGATACTATCCCAGTTATTGCGTATCTTGTTTATATCTTCTATGCGCCTTCCTGATCCTTTACCCATTATTCAATTCTCCTATTCTTTAAAACTTTTAATTCTTGGTAGCGTTGCAAGGGGTATACGTTGCTCACCCATTCCTCTTAATAATCTTGGCATTTTAGCAGTACATTCATACTTAGCTTGCGCCAGTCTAATTTCATGCCTAATATGTGAGTTATATCCTCTTGGTATTTTTCTTTTCATCCAACCCTCTTAATCTTTAAAAATGGGTTACCACTTGTTATAAAGCTCATATCAAAATTACCTTTTCTAATATGACTTCTTAGAATCTTTTTGTATCGTTTTAGTGATATATAATCACCAGTCGATTCTTCTTTTTTGTGTGGTCTTAATATCATCCAACCCTCATATTGTTTGCTCGTAAAAAATACTTTCCGCTATGTATTCTAATATTTCGTCTCGGTCATCGTCTGGGTGCAAGCCGTAAGCAAATGCCGTGTAATCTATTTCATTATCAAGTAGGCCTTTTCTATCTTGCTCTAGTACATAGCTTTGTATGTTTTCCAGCTCTTGCTCGTTATGTTGCTCGTTGTAGTGATTGCTCATATTGGATTCCTAAATAAATGAAACAATGCTTTTAATTGTTCTTTGGTTAGATGTCGTAAATGTTTTGGTATGTCCTCTCGCTTCATGTAAGCCTCACAGTTCCATTGGGAGAGACTGTGCCTAGCCTTTCCCCTGTTATTGTTAATAAAAGCCATGTACCGCATGTCTGTTGCTTAGACGTATCTTTATTTGGGTATATGATCTCGCCAGTGTGTCCTAGCTCATCTCTTAGATGCTTGGCGTATGAAAATTCAGCCATAGCAAAAGTTATTGTTTTATATGGTTTCATTGGTCTTGATCCTTTAAATAGTTTTCTACTATGGTTAGTTGTTTCTGTATGTGTTCCAGGTCTTTGTCTAATTCTTTTGTGCTTTCAAAGTTGTCATCTTGTAAACAAGCTACAGAAATACTTGCTTCTTTTACCGCTTTTATTACTTTTTCCATTATTTCCCCCTGTTTGTTGGTTTACCATTAGGAAAGGTTAAAGCGGTGCTAAACGCTTGCCAGTCCTCTGGTGTCATTATTTGCTCTACTTTGTGTATTGGCGTGTTATCTTTTAGGCCGTACTTCTTGCGCAGTTGTCCTATGATGCTTTTGTGTGTTTTGGTTTTAATAGTCATTGTGTCAACCTTAGAATTGTTTAATGATAAAACTGGTCAATCCGTCTTTTTTATCGTCAAGAGGTATTAAAATGGTTCTGTCCTCTATATCCTCTAAAGATTTATAATCGTTCCCATAATCTTCTTGGAACTCTCGAAGACTATCATATTCAGCAAACTCACAACACAGGGCAATTACATCTAATTCAATTGGTTCTTCCATATCGTCTCCCAGATCATCTAAGAAATCATAAAGAGTGCTTAAACCTTGATAAGAAAACTGGTTGCCCCTACCCATTTTGTGAAACGCTGAGGTAAATTCGCTTTTAGTTATTGTTTGTATTATTGTCATATTACTTCACATGAGTAAGTATATTTCTTGAATGTTCTCTTTTCTTTTCTATTACTTGGTGTTGAATAGTAGACCAAGGATGTTCCCTTTCTGAATCAAAATCCACGACTTGAATTTGAATATTCTTGTCATTTTCAGAAACTTCTATTTTAAAAGCATCTGTTATTATTTCTACCATTCCATATTCATTAACTGTTGTTTTCATAGTTTACTTCTCCAAAGTATCAAGGCTTAATTGCCTTGTAATACTAATTATGCATATATATTTATAAATATCAACAACTTTATTCAATAAATATGCAAAAAAAGGTAATTATTTAGCTAAAATGTGCAAAATACCCTAAAATAAAGCATGGAAAAGGGAAAACCAGGCAGAAAAAGAAAGCTCGCCCAACTAACTGAAGATGAGTACAAACAAATAGCTCAATGGTCTGGCGATGGCTTAAATGAAACACAAATCGCCACTTTGCTTAATGTAAACATCTCAACAATAACTAGAGAAAAGAAACGTAACGAGCAATTTGCACTAGCTATAAAAAAGGGAAAGTACAAAGCAGTCCAACTGGTAGCAAACAAAGTATTTCAAAATGCAATGGACGGCAAAGAAACAAGCGCGATATTTTTCCTAAAGAATCGCGACCCAGACAACTGGGCGGATCGCCAGGAAATTAATTACAACCTAGATCTTAAAAATGTTCTCACTGACGCACGCGCCAGGATAATAGATCACGCGCCAGC